>Ga0116106_1000640_pt1 | contig 19167 bp, 18 predicted proteins | sample June2015DPH_6_50_FD_89717 | JGI IMG/M metagenome (GOLD analysis project Ga0116106, IMG submission 89717) | Peatland microbial communities from SPRUCE experiment site at the Marcell Experimental Forest, Minnesota, USA - June2015DPH_6_40 | ecosystem: Environmental > Terrestrial > Soil > Wetlands >...
TCGAGACTCCGGCGTGCCCGAACAGCGTGCACCGGTACCCGGACATGTTGGTCAGGTAGATGCTGTCGTAGTAGCCCCCGGCGTAAGCGCTGCCTGGGTTGGTGGCGGCCCAGATGTCCAGGCTGCGCCCGGCTGGCTCGGGCAGCACCAGGGTCAGCGCCAGCCCGGCCACCGATACCCCGGCGGTGAGCAGCAGCGTCCCGCGCAGGCCCAGCGAGGTCTGGAGAACCGGGAACAGGAAGACCCCGATGAAGGCACCGAGCTTGCCGACGCCAGCCGAGATCCCGTGCCCGGTCGCGCGCATGCTGACCGGGTACAGCTCACTGGGCATCACGAAGGTGGTCATGTTCGGGCCGAACTCGGTGAAGAAGTAGCTCACCCCGTACACCAGCAGGAACGGGGCCACCGTAGTGGTCATGCCCGGGACCGCCGCGATGATCAGGAAGCAGAGCGCCATCATCGCGAACCCGGTCAGCTGCAGCCGCCGGTGCCCGATCCGGTCCAGCCGGGCAATCGCCAGCACGTAGCCCGGGACCGCCGCGACCACGAAGATCGCCAGCTGGAGGGCGATCTTGGTCATGGTGGAGGCGTGGGGCGAGATCAGGCCGAGGATCTGCGGGGTGGAGATCGTGTTCCCGTAGTAGGCGTAGTCGAGCAGGAACCAGCAGCCTGCCGTCCCGGCCAGCATGATCAGCCACCGGCGGTTGGTGAGGAATGCCCGCAGCCTCAGCTCATGCCGCTGCCCGCCGGAACCATCACCGTTGATCTGGCCGCCGGTGAAATCGGATATCCGGCTGGCCGCCTTCTCCGCCTGGCCCTGTACCTGTACCTGGTAGCGCGGCGACTCCGGCATCCGGCAGCGCAGGTAGATGACGGCCGCGGAGGGCACGGCGCCGAGCGCAAGAAGGACCCGCCACGCCACGTCATCGCTGGCCCCGGCGCCGAGCAGCGTCAGCGCGACCAGCGGTCCGACGATGAGGCCGAGCGCCTGGGCTCCGAACACCATCCCGACCAGCTTGCCGCGGTCCTTGCGGTTCGCGTACTCGCTCACCATCACCGCGCTGACCGGGTAGTCGCCGCCGACGCCGAAGCCGAGCAGGAAGCGGAACGCGATCAGCACCCAGTACGACTGCGACAGCGCCGACCCCAGCGCACCAGCGATCATGATCGCGGCAACAATCCAGTACACGCGCTTGCGGCCGATTACATCGGCGAAACGGCCGAACACGAGCGCACCGACGCATGCGGCAGCCAGCATCGCGCTGTTGAGCAGGGCGAGCCTGCCCGAGCTCAGGTTCCAGTCCTTGGTGATCAGCGCTGAGGCGATCCCGATAACGAACAGGTCGTAAGCATCGGTGAAGAACCCCATCCCCGACGCCACGACCGCCCGCAGATGGAACCTGCTCAGCGAGGCATCATCCAGCGCTGCGATCAAGTCACCGGACTGGGTCTCAGTCACCGCATCCCCCCACCACTTGGCCGTCCGCCTCGCAGTTGGCCCGGCTTCCTGCACTGCTGCGGAAGCTAGTTGGCCCAGGCAACGCGTCGCCGACTTGAAAGTGAATAGCAGGTGAACACAAGGTGACTGGCGGCGGAACTCACCGCCGACCGCCAGGCCCCCTCGCCCGCGACCGGCCGTGCCCCCGTCGGACCAAACGAAAACGGCCCTGGCCAGACCGCTTGGGTGACTAAGTGGGTGACGATGACCGTCACCATCAGCGAACACGGCCGGACGCCAGCGGACGGTTCCCGCAGATAGCCGTTGATGCGTCAGCTGCACGAGCGTTTGCTGACTTGGCTTTGGGAGCAGGAGGCCGTGCAGCACGAAGGTGCAGCAACCGATGCGATCCAGCTCGGTCCGGACCGACCCTCGCACCCCGAGTGTCCTCCGCAACGACCACGATCGACCGCGCCGCCAATAGTTCGCATCGAGGGGATCAACGATTCCAGGGGCATGTCCCGTAAAGCCCAAGCGTGAGCTATCCGAGCAGTTCGCTACGTGCCACTAACGTGGGTAACTGGATAGGTGTCGCTTGTTGCCGTGGCTGGGCTAGGGTTCAGTGAGCCTTTTTCATCGTTGGGTCTCGCGGGCCTGCAGGACGTGGATGGCTTTGGCGAGTTGTCCGGCTTGCCAGGGGCAGCAGCGGAGTTTGCGCAGGATGTGCCAGGTCTTGCGCTGGGCGTTGGCGCGCTCACCGGGCCCGGGGAGCCGGGCATGGGCGCGGTTGGCGGCTTCCCTGCGACTCGGCGATCACCCCGGGCTCAGGTGGGCACCGCCGCGGGAGCACGATTGGTCCGGGGGAGCCGGCCGCTCGTGCGGCAGTTCTCTGGTGAACCCGAGCGAGATGAGGGCGAGGAGGGCAGCCGCCAGGAGCCCGGCCTTGAGCGATCGGAGCTGCGCCGACTCATAGTCATCGACGAGCGCAGCTGTGGTCGTGGCGTCGAGACCGGCCTTTTTCGCTGCGGCGTCGATCTGTGCGGAGGAGACGAAGTTGGTGTTGGAGCCCGCCGCCACCCCCACCTGGGCCGACACGTCGGCGCTGATCCGAGGGTCGTGCTCGACGTTTGAGATGAAGGTGCTGGTCAGGCCGATCAGCACGATGGACCCGATGAGCGCCACCCCGAGCGACGAGCCGAGCTGTTGTCCGGTGTACTGGAGCCCTCCGGCCTCGCTGCGGCCCGACTCCTCGACCGAGGACTGAACCACGTTGCCCAGCTGGGAGATCATCAAGCCCATCCCGACACCGAGCACGGCCATTCCGACGGCGAATCCAGCGCTGGAGAGAGCGGGCTTGATCGTCGCGAGCAGGATGAGGGCACCGGCGAGGGTCACGATCAGGCCGCTCTGCACGATCGCCCGCACCGGGAAGCGGTTCGACAGCCGTGAGCCGATCGCCGCGGTCGCGAACATGGTGATCGAGATGGGCAGCATCCTGATCCCGGTCTCCAGGGCGCTCAGCCCCAGGACCAGCTGGAGATAGAGCGGGACGACGAAGAAGATCCCCATGAGCACGAGGTTCTGGCTGAACATCCCGATCAGCCCCGACCGCACCGGCGGGATCCGGGCGAGTGAGAGATGGACCAGCGGGTCTCGGTTCGTGGCTTCGCGATGGCGCTGCCAGGTCACGAATCCCCACAGCAGGATGCCGCCAGCGGCGAGGACGAACAGGGTGAGCGAGAAGCCGAAGATGGTGATCGGGGAGTTCTTCGGCTTGACCCACCCCCAGGTACTCGACTGGAGAACTCCGAAGACGAAGACCCCCAGACCGGCAGCCGACAGCACCGAGCCGACGATGTCGAGCTTCGGAGCAGGATCCGGGCGAGGGGCGTCTGCCACCTTCCGCATCATGATCAGGATAAACGCGGCAATGAAGACCTCGCCGACGAACACGACCCGCCACGTGAGCACGGTCGTCGCCCACCCGCCCACGATCGGGCCGACCGCGATCCCCGCGCCAGCGACCCCGCCGATGACCGCGTAAGCGGCCTTGCGCCGGGCCCCCGCGAAGTTGCCGGCAATCAGCGCCGCGAGCGCAGGAAAGACCAGCGACGCGCCGATGCCCTCGAGCACCGACCACCCGAGGGCGAGCACAGCCACCGACCGGGACAGCGCGGTCAGCGCCGAGCCGCAGGCGTAGATGATCAGTCCGATGACGAACGCCCGACGGCGGCCGATCATGTCGCCGATCTTGGCCGCGGTAAGAATGAGCATGGCCATGACCAGGCAGTAAAGGGTGATGACCGCCTGGATCGTGCTGACCGTGGTGTGGAAATCGTGGACCAGCGCGCTGATCGAGACGTTCATCACGGACTGGTCCAGCACCATGAGGAACTGCGCCGTGGCCAAGGCGACAAGTGCCAGCCAGCCCTTGTTCGCCGTGGCGTTGTTCGCGCTGCCCCTTAGTGCTGCACGCGCTTGCCCGGAACGGGCCGCCTCCGAAAGCCTCGGTGATCCTGCCCCTTCGGCACGTCCTCGACGGCTTCCCGCCGTCCCGACCCGAATCCCTGCCGGAACGTCAGTAAGTATTGCACTGGGGAGACGGCCTTCGGGTGTGGAGTCCCGTGACCTCGGTCAGCCCGGCGACTGCATCTCCTCATAGCATCGCCAATGGCCACCGCCAGCCTTCAACCAGCTCATTAAGCGGCCGGACAGCGGGGGGTCCTCAGTGCCGATGCCTCAGGTGACCGTGAGCCAGCAGCCTGCCAGCGTCCGGAGTACGGGTGGTCGAGCGGTACACGTCGGCATGCCATCGGCTTGGCCACGTGCCAGTTCCGTGCCAGAACGGGCAGCCCAAGACGGCGATATGCGGTCAACCGCGGTCTATAGACGGCCACGCCGACCTGGGTAGGTCCTGGTCGGTCTGAGCTGTGCCCGAGGAAATCTGATAAGGAAAAGGCCAGTAGCCCATCAAGGGGACAACTGACCAGTTCCTAGCTGACAGTCGTACAGCAGTGGAGTACAGCAACGCGGGCGCGCTACGGCGATCCTGAGCAGCCATCCGCACACGTGCCAGGCTGCACCGATTGACCGCGAGCAGAGACGTGCCGTTAGTTTGCATCCAGATGCTCAGCCTTGCTCCTCCGAGTCACACTGCCGCTGGCATCATGCCGGGAGGATGCGGTTGCCCCACGTACTGGTGGGGTTCACCCGGATGAAGTGCGCAGGCACCCCCTCGATCCACGGTTCAAGCCCGGCGCCGATGATCGGCGCGCGCTCGGCCTCGGTATCCAGATGATGCGCCGCTCCCCGCACCAGCACGATCCACCCCTCGCGCGCCTCCAGATCGATCTGGTCGGCCTCTACGGCGACGTGATACTCGGCGTGCGCGATACCAGTGCGCAGGTCTTCGTCAAAGAGGGCGGGGTCCCACGTGCCCAGGACAATCGACTCGCCGTCGATCCTGTATGTGGTCGGCAGCGCCGTGGGCCCATACCGGCTGTTGTAGACCAGACGCCCCAGACCACCGTTGGCGAGCAGCTGCATGCATTCGGCCTCACTCAAGGGCTCCAGCACACGCCAGGCACTCGCTCCGGGGTCGGGCGAAGCGGAACCGCTGGGAGAACTGAGATCGGCTTCATCGTCTGGCATAGCTCCAAACCCTAGTCGCCCTGCCCCGGCGATGGCACGCGGGCTCGGCGCGTCGGTCGAGGCAGTCAACCTGCTTGCCGTCGTCGAATATCAGCAGGCTGGTCAGGCCCTAGTCTCATTCTTAGTCTCATTCGCCTACGTCCGGAAGCGTTCGGCGCGCACCACTGAGGACGGGCAGCCGAGGTCACAGACCGTCCCGACCTATGCCGGACCCAGCCGCGCAGACTTGGAAAGCATGTGGGCCTGCCAATCGTCGGTCGATGCGCTCCAACAGTCTGCGACGGCTGGCCAGGCGCCTGAGTGACCAACTGCGTGACAACCGCCACGACAGCGGGCATACAACCGCGGACGCCCACAGACAATAAGGCCAGTTCAGAGTGAAGATTCAGGATGGCAGCGGATGCTCGCCGTTTGCCTGATAAGGAAGACGTCAAAGAACCTCCGAGCGGCACGGTGCTGGCCTGATTTTGGCCTCGCGATGACGCCAAGCGCCGCCAAACACTGCGCAGCGTGGAGCAGTGCTCCAGCAGGTCAACGCCGTCCTAGCTGGGAGCAGTGCCCGCAGATCTCTACGGATCTGAAGGCTGGGGATTCGAGTCCCTCCGAGCCCGACTCATGCCGATAATCGCTCGTGAGATCAGCCGTCGTCTCGGCAGAGGCAGAAGGGGTGCCCGGCTGGGTCGAGAAGCACTCGGACGTTCTCCTGCGGCTGGGCTGCGGCCACCGTGGCTCCCAGGGCGAGCGCCTCAGCGACCGCGGAATCGAGGTCGCCGACCTGGAAGTCGAAGTGCATCATCGGGCGCTGTGCCCCATCGACGGGCGGCCATACCGGGGCTTGGTAGCCGGTCGCCTGCTGGAACACGAAGTAGATGGATCCCTGGGGAGCTGCGAGTATCGCCGTTCCTGGCTCCTCGTGACCGATGGGCCAGCCGAGCAGCTCCGAGTAGAACTTCGCCAGGCCACTGGGGTCCGGAGCTTCGATGGCGGTTCCCCACCACATGCCGTCCGTTCGAGAGCGCACGCTCGGATCCTTTCGCAAAGCGGTGTCGTCGGTCATGTCAGCACGCTACCTCCGGTTCCGGACGGTCTCCTTCCGGATTGCTACCGCGACCAGAGACGCGGTGAGGCCGAGCGCGTTGTGACGGCAGGCAGCAGGGCAAGGACGGCGATGGCCGCGCGCAGGCTGGCCAGGTCAGCGATGACTGGCGGCTGCGCGTGGCCATTCCGCCGAGGTCGCCGCGGCGATGTCAGGGCTCTTCACGCGGCTGATTGCGGGCGCGCAGACGGTCGTCGCCAGGAGTATCAGAGTTATCAGTCCACAGGTGAATTACCTCCTGGACGGCGCCAATCAGTGCAGCGCCGGCGACGCCCACCAGGGCACCGGCCAGGAATGTGTCGCGGTCATCCCTGCTTTGCGCACCGTGATCGACGCCCACCGCCACTCTGGCTGGTTCCTCGCCGGCCACCAGCTGTTCTAGCCACCCGACATATGTTCCTGTCTCAGTACTTGGCGGAAAGGATGACCAGTCGTAGTTCTCCGGAACGGCGAGGTTCTCGTAGATCACGGACAGCGGGAAATTGATGGGATGATTGAAAATCACCTGCGGCATTGCTGCCGTCTCGGTGACATCATTAGATGAGTAGCCAAAGTCCTTGCCCTGAACGAAGATAGAAAGCACTGCCTCGTTTGTCGCGGACGGAAAACCGATACTCCATAGCCTGACGGTTCCCGGATAGCGCTCTCGGCCTGCGGAAACTCCTGAAACTGTCTTTGCAGCGCAAACGGATACTGGTCCTATGCACGAGCCAAACTTGTACCCGTACGGCAGGTACACTTCGACCCGTGCGACATTATCGCTACTCGTCACCGCGACTGACGCCTGCAACAATATGGTGAGTAGATATCTAGAATCGCCTTTAGAGACTACTTCGTACGTCATTGAACCAACCGGCGCGTTCGTGGCAATACTGACGAGCGACGTCAGGGGAGTGGGCGGTTGATAGTCCGAGGGAAACACCAGCAAAGCGACAGGCAGAATGCCTACACCAATAAGCGCTAATATTACGGGCACGAAGAACTTCTTGTGCTTCGAAATCCGGCTAAGCAGCGACGGCGGCGGGTCGCCCTCTCGAGTTCTGGCCGGCATTGAGGGCTTATTTGCATCGACGGCAGGCCCGTCGCTGTTGCCGGTCGCCTGGCCCGCGACCGGGGATATCTCTGTCATGCGACGGCCCACCCCTCCCTGCCAATGCCAATGCTAAGTGACCTTCGATCACAGGGAAAGATCGCCCGAAGCCGCAGCGCCTGAGTCATCGCAAGGGCTTGCTGGCCGCAATCCTGGCCGCACGGCCGGCGAGCAGTGCGCCAGGCCGGGCGCGGGCTCGGGCACAAGCGCTCGCTTGCCCTGCGTGAGTACGCGCTGGGGCTTGAGGCACTGGACCGGGTCGCACGCGGCGAGCCCCTGTGGCGAGTGCACGAGTGCGTCTTCGCGGTACTCGCGCTTGAGTCAGAGCCTGTGGACCCACGGCTGTGAAGGGCCAGGACCGCTCGCCGGGAGAAGGGGAGATGTCACGTGCCCGCTGACTATGAGCAGATCCGCGCAGAGAACATCGCCCGCTACGCTGGGACACGGCCGTGCTCGAACTCCTCGGTCAGCTCTACAGCGAGCGGTCGCATTTTCATCTTCGAGCTGATCCAGAACGCCGATGATGCCGACGCGACCCAGATGACGTTCGAGCTACGGCGGATCCTGTTGCCGAGCGTCGGCATTCCGCGACTATCCTGGGCGCCCGGCTCGGTTTGCCTTCCGGCGTTCCCGGAGTCCTGTTGTCGAGCGTCGGCATTCCGCGACCTGTACTGCTGGACCGAGCCGCCCACGTACGCCAGGAGTTCGGGATCCATGCGATTGAATCCCTTGCGGGCGTACCACTTCACCCTGCGGTGATCGGCGCATACCGTGCGTTCCGGGCACCTGGTGATGCCATCGGCGTAGGTGGCGGCTCCAGAGCCGCCGTCCTGGCCTCTCGTAATGAATAGGTCGTCGGTTCGATTCCGACAGGCGGTTCCAGCAAAGCAGCAGGCCCCAGGCCCGCAGCAGCCAGTGCGCAGCTGACCATGACGCTACGCGCCTGTTTCCTCACCGGAGCGGCCGGGCCGGACTGCGGAGTCCCGGCCAGCATCGGTGCCCGTGGCTCCCCCGACCTCCTCGGCAGCCTGGGCACGGGCGGCGCGGCGGGCAGCCGCCGGGTCGTAGCGGACAGCGGGCGGCTGCTCGCCGCGCAGCTTGCCGAGCAGCGCGGTGATGTCGGCCATGATGGCGTTCGTCGCGCCCCGCAGGACATCCCGGCTGAGCGGTACACCCTCGAACGCGGTCAGGTCTACCGGCGGCCCGGCTAGCATGCGCACGGTCTGGCGCGGCACCAGGTGCGGCTTGCTGCTGCCGTAAGGCAGGATCTCCTGGGCGCCCCACTGGGCGACCGGGATCACCGGGACGCCAGCGGCCAGCGCGAGCCGGGCCACTCCGGTCCTGGCTACCATCGGCCACCCGGCCGGGTCGCGGGTGGCCGTGCCCTCCGGGTAGATGACCACGCATTCACCAGCGGCCAGGGCCTGCTCGCCTTCCTGGAGCACCAGCGCCGCATCGGCCTCGCCGCGCCGCACCGGCAGCTGGCCGAGGACCCGCAGGAACGGGCCGATGAGCTTCACGTCGAACGCTGACGCCTTGATCAGGAACACCGGGTAGCGCCCCGCCTCATGCACGAACAACGACATCGCGGGCCAGTCAGCGTAGGACAGGTGGTTGGCGGCTACCAGCATGCCGCCCTGTTGCGGGAAGTACTGATGGCCCTGCCAGTCTCGCTTCATCAGCGACTTGATCAGCGGAGGCAGCACCACCTTCGTGCCCGACCGCCACGCTGGGGAATAGCTCAGACCTCGTCGCCTGCTCATCGGTGCGGTCTCCCGCTTCTGGCCAGGGCGCTTGTCATGGCGATCAGTCTCTCGTTTCCGGTGGGCTGCTGGTGGATGCAGGGCCCGGTAACCGGCTCGTGACGAAGTCAGCGATGATCGCGCCGAGTTCCGGGCCGGCGTCCTCCTGCAGGAAATGACCGGCACCCTTGAGCACGGGATGGTCGAGCCGCGCCGCGCCGGGGATCGCCGCCTTCAGGATCGGGGCCATCCCGCCGGTGATCGGATCGCGATCGCTGAACGCGACCAGGAACGGCTTATCCCAGCTGGCCAGGCGCTGCCAGGCAGCCCGGTTGGCCGGCGCGGCCGGATCGTCAGGGGAGGCGGGAACCAGGCCGGGCATCGCGCGAGGGCCGGCCAGGAACGCCTCATCGGGAAACGGCGCGTCATAGGCCGCGAGCACGTCGGCGGCCAGCTTGGTCTGGCAGCCGGACTGGACCAGCCGGGCCACGCTCAGCTCGGGCGCGGTCCGCACGACCTCACGGAACCGCAGCCAGACGTCGGGCATCGGGTGATCACCCGTGGGCAGGCCAGTGTTGGCGGCGACCACGCGGGCGAACCTGTCCGGATGCTCGGCCACCAGCCGCAGTCCGATCAGGCCGCCCCAGTCCTGCCCGACCAGAGTGACTCCGCGCAGGTCAAGCTGGTCGAACGCGAATGCCCGGATCCACTCGACATGCCGGGCATAGCTGTGGTCGCCGATCCGGGCGGGCTTGTCTGACCGGCCGAACCCGATCAGGTCTGGAGCGATGGCGCGCAGCCCGGCGTCGGCCAGCACGGGCATGACCTGGCGGTACAGGAACGACCAGCTCGGCTCGCCGTGCAGCAGCAGCACCGGCTCGCCGTCGGCTGGTCCGGCTTCCACGTACGCGAGCTGCAGCCCGCCGACATCGACAGAGTGCGGGCGGTAGGGAAAATCTGGCAGCCCGGTCAGGCGATCCGCGGGCGTTCGGACGATCTGCACGTGGTCATGCTGTCACAGAAGCTGTCGGGGATATTACGGGTCGTCCACCTTGCCGACCGTGGGCGGCAGTCGTGGCAAGCTGTGCCAATGGGCTCAGCTCAGCTGGTACGGCAGTTGTATGAGGCTTACCAGGCGCGCGACTGGCAGGCGGCGGAGGCGATCGTTCATCCCGACGCCATCGTGGACATGCCGGCGACCTCAGAGCGGCTGGTCGGCCGTGCGCAGGTGGTCGGCTTCCAGCGCGATTACCCCGAGCCCTGGGGTGATCTGGCCGTGCTGTCCGTTATCGAGAGCGGCAGCAAGGCTGCGGCCCAGGTCGAGGTGCGCGCGCCCGATAGCGTGTACCGGATGGCGGCGTTCTGGGAAGTGTGGGACGGCCTGCTGTGGCACGGCACCGAGTACTGGGTAACGGCAGGCGAAGCGCCGCCCCCCAGCCGGGCGCATTTCGTGGTGGGCGGACCGTGACCAGGGCCGGTCAGTCAGCGTGGCCGCCCGCTCAGCTCAGCGGCCGGCGGCCCCGGCCGCCGCTAGCAGTTGGCTGAGGACGGACGGGTCCCCGCCCGCTACATCGACGATCTTGGTACGGCTCGCGGCCCCGGTCACCAGCGTGACAGCATCACGCCGGACGCCGAAGGCGGCAGCGATCGCGGCCAGTGCGGCATCGGTAGCCCGGCCGTCGACGGCGCGGGCGCTCACCCGGACCACCAGCGCGCCATCGTATTCGCCGCCCACTGCCGGTCGCGGCGCGCCGGGGCGTACCCGCACGGTGATGCGCATCCTCCTAGTCTCCCGGGCGCGCCGGTCGTGCCTGGCGCGCCCGGTAGCCCGATGAGCAGCATGCCGCCAGCGCGGAGGCCGGCGGGGGAGCCGGCCGGGTACCTCACTTGGCAGCGCAGGTCCAGGTGCTGGGGACGGTCTGGCTGGCGGCCATCGGCTCCAGCATGATCGATGCCTTGGTCTCGTTATCCGAGCCGGTCCACCGGTCGATCCATTCCCATGCCTGGCTATCGGCAGTCAGCACGGTCCGGGGCTGGCCGGTGCAGAACGCTTCGGACAGGACGCCATCCGGGAGCGTTCCGAGCGTCCACGGCCCGAGCATGGTCGGCGCAGTCGAGTATCCGGCCTGCACCTCGGTGGCGCCGCCGACGGACTTCAGCAGCGGCGGCCCGGTGCAGTACCCGCACCCCGGCGTCGAGTAGACCATCTCCCACGACCCGTCAGCGAGCTCGTAGGCGCCGACGCCCTCGCCCACCACGGCCGACGCGGCAGCGGACACGGCGGCGAAATGAACTCCGGCCAGCCTGGTGCTGCCCTGACCGGTGCCGTCGGTCCACCAGTAGTCCAGCTTCTCCTCCGCCAGGGTGCCCTGTGAGCAGATGATCGCCGCGGCCCGCCCGCTGGTGATGATCGAGAAATCACCGTCGACGTCGCACTGCTTCAGGTCCGGCTTGTGCGTGGACCCGTGCGGCGCACCCGCCTGATACCCGCACGGCCCGGCCGGGCCGTTGCATCCCATCACGTAATAGGCCGACACGTGATTGACCTTGCTGTCGAGCGGTGCGTTGAACCACAGCATCCACACCCCGTCCGGGCGGAGCATCATCCGGGGGTTGAAGCAGCCCGCCCCGGTCGACCCGCACACCCAGTCCCAGGTCTTGCCCTTATCCGGGCCCCAGTTGTCCAGAGCCTTCGGCGAGAACAGCATTCCCCGGTACGTCCACGGACCGGACAGCGAGGGAGCTGACTCGACTCCGAAGCCGCAGAACGGGGTGTTCGCGTGCCCCCACTCGAAGCCGCATTTATACATCGTGCCGTACAGGTAGTAGGTGCTTCCGTCCTGCAGGATCATGCCGTCATGCAGGTCATGCCCGGTGATAAGGACGGAAGCCGGCCCGGTGGCGGCGTAGGCCGGTGCCGCGAGGGTGCCGCATACCAGGGCCGCGGCGCCCGTGATGATCGCCGCACTCACCCGGAGCCGATGGCCGGCGAGGAGCCGACCTAACCGCCGTGCACGCCCCGGCGCAGTGTTGTATGCAGTCTTCATTTTCCTGTCCCATCCCGTAGCCCGGTAGCCCGGTAGCTCCGTAGCCCCGTAACCGCGTAACCGCGTAACCGCGTGCGTACTATGTGTGATTAAAGCCAGCACATGACGGCTGGATCCACAAGGGGCTTTTGCCAGAGACAGGGCCGATGGGCATCAATGCGTGCCGTGGCCAGGAAATGCCCCGGTCGGTCGCCGGACGAGCCCGTGCTCCGAGCACTGGCGATGATGGTCACCGGTTGGTGACCGGACTCACGGAGCGGCGCAGGTCCAGGTGCTGGGGACGGCCATGCTGGCCGCCATCGGCTCCAGCATGATCGATGCCCTGGTCTCGTTAGCCGAGCCGGTCCACCGGTCGATCCACTCCCATGCCTGGCCGTCGGCGGAGAACACAGTCCGCGGCTGCCCGGTGCAGTAGGCGGTGGATAGCAGCCCTCCGTTCGCAGGACCCGGCGTCCATGGCCCGAGCATGGTCGGCGCGGTCGAGTACCCGGCCTGTACCTCGGTCGCGCCGCCGGCGGTTTTCAGCTGCGGCGGCCCGGTGCAGTACCCGCAGCCGGGCGTCGAGTACACCATCTCCCACGAGCCGCCCGGAAGCTGATACGCGCCGACCCCCTCGCCATCGACGGCGGCCGCGGCGGCGGACGCGGCCGCGAAATGCACTCCGGCCAGGCCGGTGCTGCCCTGCCCGGTCCCATCGGTCCACCAGTAGTTGAGCTTCTGCTCCGCCAGGGTGCCCTGTGAGCAGATGATCGCCGCGGCCCGCCCGCTGGTGATGATCGAGAAGTCCCCGTTGTCGTCGCATTGCCTCAGCGCTGGCTTGTGGGTCGACCCATGCGGGCCGCCTGCCTGATAACCGCACGGCCCGGCCGGCCCGTTGCATCCCATCACGTAGTAGGCCGGCGCGCGATAGGCCAGGCTGTCACGCGGTGCGTTGAACCACAGCATCCACACCCCGTCCGGGCGGCGCACCATCCGCGGATTGAAGCATCCCGTCCCCGCCCGGCCGCACACCCAGTCCCACGTCCTGCCCCGGTCCGGTCCCCAGTTGTCCAGGGCCCTGGGGGAGAACAGCAAGCCCCGGTAGGTCCACGGACCGGACAGCGACCTCGCCGACTCCACCCCGAAACCGCAGAACGGCGTGTTCCTGTGGTTCCACTGGAAGCCGCACTTATACATCGTCCCGTACATGTAGTAAGTGGGGCCGGCCTGCACGATCGTCCCGTCATGCAGGTCATGGCCGGTGAGAACGATCGCGGTCGCGGGAGCAGGACTGGCGGCGCGAGCCGGCCGGGCGGTGAGGCCCGCGCCCAGCAGCGCCGCCAGGCAGCAGCCGATGACCGCCGCCGACCTGGCCCGAGCCAGCGTCCTGGCGGCAGCGGCTGGCGCACGTTGCCGCAGCCGGCCCGGCCGGGCAGGTCCGGTGATCATCGTTTGCCTGCCCCCGCTCCGGTAGCGCATCTGCGTCGCAACGCTGCTAAGACGCCTGGCGGGCACCAGCGGTTAACAGCCCGGCGGCGGAAATCGCGGAAATCCCGAAGATGGCCCGATGTCAGAGTGGCTGGCTAGGGTCAGTGCTCGTGACCGCACCGGCCAGCATGCTCGAGCGACTGAATGATGAGCAGCGGCTGGCGGCAACACATCAGGGTGGCCCGCTCCTGGTGCTGGCCGGGGCCGGCACCGGGAAGACGGGCACGCTGGTGGCCAGGGCCGCGTGGCTGCGCGAGCAGGGCGTGCAGGCCAGCAGGATCCTGCTGCTGACCTTCACCCGGCGAGCGGCCGACGACATGCTGGCCAGGGCACAGCCGCCGGGCACCGCCGCGGCCGACCGGATCTGCGGAGGCACCTTTCACGCCGTCGCGCATCGCATCATCCGCGCGAATGCGGAGTCGTTCTCGCTGCCGCCGGAATTCAGCGTGATCGATCCGGCCGATGTGGCAGGCGTCATGGACACCCTGCGCAGCGAGCATGATCTCGTCGCGGTCGGCCGCCGGGCACCGCGGGCCGCGGTGTGCGCCGATATCTACACGCGGTGCGTGAACACCCACACGCCGGTGCCGGAGGTCGTGGCCGCGGGCTTCCCGTGGTGCCGGAACTTCACCGTCCAGCTGGGCGCGATGTTCCGCGACTTTGCCGGCTACAAGCGGAGGCACGGGCTGGTCGACTTCGACGACCTGCTGCTGCTGTGGCGGGCAGCCCTGGCTGACCCGGCCGGCGGCCCGGCGCTGCGGCAGATGTTCGACGCGGTCCTGGTCGATGAGTACCAGGATGTCAACGCGGTCCAGGCGGACATCGTCCGGCTGCTGCGGCCCGATGGGCGCGGCCTGACCTGCGTAGGCGATGACGCGCAGGCCATCTATGCCTTCCGCGGCTCAGATCCCGCGCACCTGCGGCAGCTCTCCGCTGACTACCCCGGCCTGACCATCGTCAGGCTGACCAGGAACTACCGGTCCCGGCAGGCGCTGCTCGCGCTGGCCAACCAGGTACGGCCGCAGTCAGCTGGCCTGGAGCTGGCACTGGTGGCTGACCGCGGCACCGGGGCACCACCCCAGCTGGTGCGCTGCCATGACGAGGCGACTCAGGCGCGCGAGATCTGCGGGCGGGTGCTGGAGGCCTACGAGTCCGGCATCCGGCTGCAGCAGCAGGCCGTTCTGGTGCGGTCGGCCAACCATAGCGACGTGCTCGAGATCGAGCTGTCCGCCCGCGCCATCCCGTACGTGAAGTACGGCGGACTGCGCTTCACCGAGGCCGCGCACGTCAAGGACTTCCTGGCGGCGGCCAGGATCGTGGCCAATCCGGCCGATGACATCGCCTGGTTCCGGCTGCTCCGGCTGCACGAGGGCATCGGGCCGGTACTGGCCCGGCGCGTCATCGACGCGCTCCGGCTGCCGGAGCCGTCGCCGCTGGATCGCTGGCCGGAGGCGGCGCTGCAGCTGCCACCGAGGCCCGAGCCAGCAGTCTCGGCTACCGTCGGCCGGCTGACGGCCACCGCGGCCGTGGAACGGACAGCGGAGCGCGCCACCGCGATCCTGGCCGCGCTGCATGACCCGCTCCGCGCGCGGTACGCCGATGCCGACATCCGCCTGGAGGACCTCCAGCGGCTGGCCGACGCGGCGGCCAGCAGGCCGTCCCTGCAGGACGCGCTGGTGGAGCTGACACTCGATCCGCCGGTCTCCGGATCTGACCTGGCCGGCCGTCCCCGGCTGGATGACGACTACCTGATCATCTCGACCATGCACTCGGCCAAGGGCCTCGAATGGCCGGTTGTGCATCTTCCGCAGCTGATTGACGGTGCCGTGCCCAGTGACATGGCGCTGTCGAGCCGGGCCGGACTGGCCGAGGAGCACCGGCTGTTCTATGTCGCGGTCACCCGGGCCCGCGACCAGCTCTATCTCTACGCGCCGCTGCGCCTGCATCACCACCGGGCAGCGCGGGATGACCGGCACAGCTACGCACAGCTCAGCCGGTTCCTCGGCACCGCTGAGCTCGCGCACTGCGACATCGTGGAAGCCGTGCCGCCGCCCCCTGTCGTGCCCAGGCTCGGGGCGCTCGCCGCGACCGTGGACAGCTCGCTGGAGTCACTCTGGGGCACGTCCTGAGTTACGTTCATGAGAGCATCAGGGACCGGAACGCGACTATCGGCCGGGCGGACGCATTCATCTTTGTCGTGCCCGAGTACAGCTACGGATTCAATGCGGCGATAAAGAACGCCATTGACTACCTGAATGCCGGGTGTGACTACCTGAACGCCGAGTGGCGGCACCACCTCCCGATCGTGCAGCAGCCAGCGCGGCCGGCTGGGCCCTGGTCAGTGGCGCGACGGCGCTGATCCGCCGGCGGCACCCGGCGGGTACCGGCGCTGCGCCTCGGTGAGCTTGGCGTTCGCCGCCTCGGCGAGATCGATGCCGAGTACGTCGGCCAGCAGCACGAGGTACAGCAGGACGTCGGCCATTTCCTCCGCCGACCTGGTCCGCAGCGGCTCGCGCCGCGCCAGGTCACCGACCGATTCGGCCGGCAGCCACTGATACAACTCGGCGAGCTCGCCCACCTCGCCGACGAGCGCGAGCAGCACGGACTTAGGGTCGTGGAATCGTCCCCAGTCCCGCTCCTCGCTAAAGGCGCGCATGCGGTCCCGGAGAGCCTTAAGGTCAGACACGACCGAAGCATCCCACGCTTGCCTGGATGCGGTGGCGCGGGCGGACCAGGCCCCGCCATCAGCCAGGAAGTGTTTCAGGTGACGGGAAGCGGAGGGAATGCGCGCGGGAGTCGCACGGTTTGCCCTTTGCCGGGCAGCCCGGATTAACCGAACCTCAGGGAACGTTGGAAGATAGCCGTATGCAACCACTTCGGCCGCTCTCGCTGGTACTGCTCGCGTGCGCGGTTGGCCTCGGTGCGGCCGCATGCGGGAGCAGCAGTCCCAGCAGCTCCAGCTCAAGCTCCAGTTCCGGCGCGGCGTCCAGCAGCGCCCCGGCCACCTCGGCCCCGGCGAGCAGCTCGGCGTCCTCGTCCAGCACGTCGGCTGCCGCCAGTCAGGTAGCCGCGAACTGGGTGGCCTTCTTCGATGCCAAGACCCCGGTTACCAGGCGGGTCGCGCTGCTGCAGGACGGGTCCGAGTTCGCCGCGGTGATCAAGTCCATGGCCGGATCCAGCCTGGCCAGCGAGGCCAGCGCCAAGGTCAGCAAGGTCACCGTCGTCTCGCCAGCCGAGGCCAAGGTCAGCTACTCGATCCTGGTCAGCGGCTCGCCCGCGCTGCCGAACCAGGCTGGCACCGCCGTGTACCAGGACGGCACCTGGAAGGTCGGCGTCGCCAGCTTCTGCGGCCTGCTGGCGCTGGAGAACGGCGGCAGCACCAAGTCCCTGCCCGCAGCCTGCAAAGCCGCGAGCTAGCCGGGTGGTCCGCTCGGCAGGAGCATCAGCCGAACAGGCGGTGACGTCGCGCCACGGCGGTCGCGCGATGGCGCTGGGCGTGCTCGTCGCCGTGCTGTTCCTGACGTTCCTCGATAACACGATCGTGAGCGTGGCCCTCGGCAGCGTGCAGGCTGACCTGCACGCTGGCGTGACGGCGCTGCAGTGGGTGGTCAGCGCGTACGCCCTGACCTTCGCCAGCGCCATGCTCGGCTTCGGGATGGTGGGCGACGAATTCGGCCGTAAGCGGGTCATGCTCATCGGCATCGGCATCTTCTGCGCCGGGTCGGTGCTGTCGGCGCTCGCCCCGAATCCCGGCGTGCTGATCGCGGGACGGGCGGTGATGGGCCTGGGCGCTGCCGCGAGCGAGCCGGGCACCCTGTCGATGCTGCGCCACCTGTACGCCGACGAGCGGACCCGGACCCGGGCGGTGGGCGTCTGGGCCGGCGTGTCCGGCCTCGCCCTCGCCGTCGGCCCCGTCATCGGGGGCGCCCTGGTGGGAGTCTGGAACTGGCATGCCATCTTCTGGTTCAACGTGGCGTTCGGGCTCGTTGCCTTCGCGGCCTGCCTGATCGTGCTGCCGGAGAATGCCGATCCGGACGCGCACCGGGTGGACATCGCCGGTACGGCGCTGGGCGCGGGCGCGCTGAGTGCCCTGGTCTTCGCGATCATCGGCGGCGAGGATTCGGGATTCGGGTCACCCGCGGTGCTCCTGCTGCTGTGCGTCAGCGCGGTCGCCGCCGCTGCGTTCTTCTGGTGGGAGAGCCGGGCCGCGTACCCGCTGCTCGACCTCAGATACCTCCGCGTCCCGCGTTTCCTGAGCGCGAATATCGTGGCGTTCTGCGCATATTTCGCGACCTTTGCCGTCTTCTTCTTCACCGCCCTCTACCTTGAGGAGGTCGTCGGCGACACGGGCTATCAGATCGCCCTGGTGTTCCTGCCGATGACCACGCTGATGATCGCGGCATCCCTGGTGGCCGGCCGCTGGACCACCACGGCGGGCCCGCGGTGGTCCATCTTCATCGGCTGCCTGCTGTTCAGCGCCGGCCTGCTGCTCACCACGCTGACCCTGAGCCCCAATCCGCCGTATGGCCCGCTGGCCCTGGCCCTGGCCCTGACCGGCGTGGGAATCGGCACGACCGTCGTCCCCATTACTTCCTCCGCTCTCTCGGCGGTGCCGCCCGAGCGCTCGGGCATGGCGGCGTCGGCCACGAATACCAGCCGGGAGATCGGGGCCGTGACGGGCGTGGCGATCCTGGGCGCCCTGGTCAACGCGCAGCTGCACTCCAGCCTCATCAGCAGGCTGCAGCATCTCGGCATCCCGGCCACCTTCCAGTCGATCGTGATTAACGCGATCGAGACGGGCACCGTGCCGTCCAGCAGCCATGCCAAAGGCGCGGGACCGGCAGGCGAGGGCAAGCTGGTGCAGGAGGTCATCCACGCCGCATACAGCGCGTTCTACGACGGGCTGCACGCGGCGCTGTTCCTCGCCGCCTTCCTGGTCCTGGCCGCCGGCCTGTTCACGTTCGTGCTGCTCGGCCGGCGCCCGCCGTCAGCCGACGCCAGTGCTACAGAGCAGTGACGAGGCCACGCAGGTAAGCCGCCTGCCCGGCGTGCTGGAGATCATCGGAGATGACGCTGACCAGGCGCACCCCGCGCGTCACCGGCGGATCCCATGAGTCATCGATAACCCGGTCCAGGTCGCCGCCGGTGAGGCTGCGGACATAACGCAGCGTCTGCTCATGAACGGCGTCGAAATAGCCGGTGAGCAGCTCGGCGGAGTCGACGGTCACCTGGGCGACCTGCTCAGCCGAGTGTGCGTAGCCCGTCTCGGCCGGGTCGAACGGCAGCCCGAACTGTGCTGCCCAGCCGCCCGCGGTCCAGACCTGCTCCCGGCCGGCGAGGTCGGACACGTGATCGTCCTGGATCCGGGTCAGGTGCCATACCAGCCACGCGAGGGTGTTCGCGTCCGGCTCGGGCCGGAACGCGAGCTGCTTCGCAGTCAGGCCGTCCACGGCAGCGTGCGTGACCTGGTGTATCCGGTCGAAGGCATCGGCGAGCAGGTCAGCGACCGTCATCGTGATTGCTCCTTACGCGTGAGGTCCGGGCGGCAGCGCGCCATCGTGACACAGCGCCATCGTGACACAGCGCCATCGTGACACAGCGCCATCGTGACACAGCGCCATCGTGACACAGCGCCA
>Ga0116106_1000664_pt1 | contig 18904 bp, 11 predicted proteins | sample June2015DPH_6_50_FD_89717 | JGI IMG/M metagenome (GOLD analysis project Ga0116106, IMG submission 89717) | Peatland microbial communities from SPRUCE experiment site at the Marcell Experimental Forest, Minnesota, USA - June2015DPH_6_40 | ecosystem: Environmental > Terrestrial > Soil > Wetlands >...
CCTGCCACAGACGCGTCGTGAGATCCAACGCCTGTTGTTTACCTGGACCGGAGAGTGCGCGTATTGTGGCAGCGTAATTCGCAAACGAAACCGTCCACCCTAACTTAACGTAGTAGTACTAGCGCCTAGCCCCCAGCTCCTAGCGCCTGTCACCTGACCCCTGGCACCTGAAACCTGCGTTACCCCCTGTATACGGAGGGCGGTCAAGTGTATATTATCGGTCTGCGGGAAATCGAAACGGAAGTGCGTTAAGTACGATTCCCGCGGCTGACTGCGTAGCGAAAATGGCAGAGGGAGCGCTGAGCATGAGCCGGAGAGCTGTTCGTCTATTCCTTCTCATCGTCTGCCTGGGGGGCTGGGCCGCCCGAGTCCCGGCGCAGACTTTCGAGGTAAAGACCCACAACCTCAAGAACGGGATGAAGATCCTGGTGCAGGAGGACCACTCGATTCCGAACGTGGCCCTGTACACCTTCTACCGCGTCGGGTCGCGCAACGAAAGGCCCGGGACCACGGGGCTTTCGCATTTTTTCGAGCACATGATGTTCAACGGGGCCAAGAAACACGGCCCGGGTGAATTTGACCGGGTGATGGAAGCGGCCGGGGGGTCCAACAACGCCTACACCAGCCGCGACGTGACCGTTTACCAGGACTGGTTTCCACCCGCCGCGCTGGAAGAGATCTTTGATCTCGAAAGCGACCGCATTCGCGATCTCAGCTTCGACCCCAAGATGATCGCCTCTGAACGTGGCGTGGTGGCCTCCGAGCGTCGCACGAGCGTGGACAACAGTAATTTCGGCATTCTCGACGAGCAACTCTGGGCCACGGCATTCATCGCTCACCCTTACCATTGGCCCGTCATCGGCTGGATGGTGGACATCGAGAACTGGAAGATGGAAGACCTCCGGCGCCATTTCGAGATGGGCTATTCCCCCAGCAATGCCACCATGGTGGTGGTGGGCGATATCACGGCGGAGGAAATCTTCGATCGGGCGGAAAAAGACCTCGAGTCCATTCCCTCCCACGACCCGCCGCCCAAGGTCACCACGCGCGAGCCGGAACAGCTTGGAGAGCGCCGCCTGGTGGTAAAAAAATTCGCGCAACTTCCCCTGCTCATGATCGCTTACCACATTCCTGAAAGCGCCAGCCCGGATTTTTACCCGCTCAATTTGTTCCAGGCCGTGCTCCTCTCGGGCCAGAGCTCGAGGCTCTACGAGCGCTTGGTGGACAAGGAGCAGCTGGCGATTTCCGTGGACGGCGGGTTCGATCTTTCCTTCGATCCCACTTTGTTCGTGGTGACGCTACAGCCCGAAGCGGGCGTTGACCTACAGGCCCTGGAAAGGGCTGTTTACCAGGAACTGGAGAAACTGAAGGCCGAACCCCTCAGCGATGAGGAACTCCAGAAGGCCAAAAACATTACCCTGGCAGACTTCTACCGGCAAATGGAGAGCATCAACGGACGCGCCAACACCCTGGGCTCGTACGAGGTTTTCCTGGGAGATTACCACAAACTCTTCGCTGCGGCGGAAGAATACAACAAGGTCACGAAGGAAGATATACGGCGCGTGGCGCAGAAGTATTTCAGCGAGAACAACCGCACTGTGGCGACGCTGGTGCCGGAGAAGAACGAGCCCGCGAAAGCTAATGCGGCGAAACCGTAGGACGGGAGAAAGCCGATGAAGCGATTGCTGCTGATGGCCATGACTGTGGTCGCGACAACGACCAGCGCGTTGCTGGCGCAAAACAGCGGCTTAAAGTTACCCCCATACAAGAAGCTCAAACTGCCCAATGGCATGACACTCCTGCTGATGGAGCGCCACCAAGTACCGCTGGTCAGCTTCCAGGCGCTCATCAACGCCGGCCCGATTGCGGACCCGTCCGGGCAGGAAGGCGTTGCCTCCCTCACGGCGGAGTTGTTGCGCAAGGGCACCCAGACGCGCAGCGCCGATCAGTTTTCTGCCGCGCTGGATTTCATCGGCGGCGAATTCAGTACCAGCGTAGGGGCCGAGTATGCCACTATTTCAGCGGAATTTATGAAGAAGGATATCAGCACCGGGGCGGACCTGCTGGCCGACGCGCTGCTCCATCCCACCTTTCCGCAGGAGGAAGTGGAGAAGCTCATCCAGCAGCGCCGGGACGGCATCAAGGCCGCTAAGGATCAGGCTCTTGCCGTCCTCCCGCTCTACTTCAATGCCTACGTTTATGGGCCGCATCCTTACGCGCGGCCCGGCAACGGCGACGAGAGGTCGCTGCCCACCATCACCCGCGACGCCATCGTGAAGTTCTACCGGGCTTATTACACACCGGGGAACGTAATCCTGGCCGTGGTGGGGGATTTTGATTCTTCCGAAGTGGAAAAGATGCTCTTGCAGAAGTTTGGGCCCTGGCCCCCAAAGCCGGCGCCGGCCATCTCCGTCCCCGAGCAGGCGGACATTAATGGCAAAAGACTGCTCCTGGTCGATAAACCGGATGCCACGCAAACTTACTTCTGTATCGGAAACATCGGCGTCGCGCGCACCAATCCTGACCGGGTTTACATTCGGGTGGTGAATACCTTGTTCGGCGGGCGCTTCACCTCCATGCTCAACAGTGAGCTGCGCATCAAATCCGGCCTGACCTACGGCGCCTTTTCTCGCTTTGAGCAGCACAAGGCGCGCGGACCCTTCCTTATTACCACTTACACCCGCACCGCGACCACGGAGAAAGCCATGGACATGGCCCTCGAGGTCATCCAGAGCCTGCACGAAAAGGGAGTCACCCAGGAAGCGCTGGACTCCGCGAAAAACTACCTCAAGGGCCAGTTGCCGCGCACCCTCGAAACCTCCGGCCAACTCGCTTCGCAACTGGCGCAACTGGAGTTTTACGGCCTCGACGAACGCGAGATCAACGACCTCTACGGCCAGATCGATGCCATGACGCTGGCCGATGCCCAGCGCGTGATTCACCAATACTTCCCGCGTGACAACTTGGTCTTCGTGGTCATCGGCAAGGCCAGCGAGATTGGCGCCGTCGTGCGCAAGTACGCACCCAAGGTGGATACCCGAGCGATTACCGAAGCAGGCTTCTGAAGGGTGGCAGCCCCCGGACGCGCTCCGCTTTGACGGTCAGGTGGTGCCGCTGTAGTGCTAACCCCCAATTTGTTCGCCTCCTGCGCAAAATTCTAAAGCAGATCCTTCGTTCGCCCTAGGCCGATGGACTCTCCAGGACGTCGGCGCGTAAATCCCATGCTTTCGACGGATCGGTTGCGCTGCTCAGCGTGACATCCGTGCACTCGTTTCCCATTCTGTCATTCTGAGCGCAGCGGAGCGGAGCGAAGAATCTCGCTCTGGACTCTTCCGCCGAGACCTGCGGGTTAAAGGCGGAAATACCCAGGTACTTCCACCGGGCGAGTCTGGCCGAACACGCCAGATAAGCTACGGCCGGCGGTCCTCGTTCCTTTTGCGTTCTTCGCCAACGAGGCAGGAGGCCTTTGTGATCACCGTGCTGAGGCCGCGAGCCACTGCCTGGATACTGAGACATCAGGAACCACTGCGAGTCGGGTCAGGGACGAAGCTTGTTCGACCTTCAACTGTCGCGCAGGCAGCACGCCAGGCACAGGCGGCAGTCTCGAGGTTTCAGCCAGGCCTTGCGGCTGCGCGACTTGTAAACCAGTACCTCGGTAACGTTGCCGGCTGCATAAGAGAATTCTAATCCTGCCTGTGCATGGGCAAGCACGCTTTATGACATTGGTGAAGGCAGTGGTTCATGGTGATGGTCGGCGGGCTCCAAGACGCTCGCCGGGCAGCGCACTCAGCTCTGGGGTTGTTCCTTTATGCGGCGCGCAAGAGATGAGCGGACAAGCCACCTCAGCCGCTTATGAAGGTGAGCTTCAATTCGCATACGCGGCACGGCACGCCTCTTTATCAAGACCGCGAAGCGTGAGCTGCGTCAGGCGTTCGCTCGAGAGGGTTGGCCGGCCGATAATGCGCCTTACGCCTTTAGTCGCCTTGGGTGCGCTTCTGCTGGCGCCAATTCGCCCGGACGCGCAGACAACCCCGCCCACGGCCCGCTCTTAGGAAGATGTCAGCCACCAGGCAGTAAATACCGTAGGGGGGATTGATGTAGCCGTACCCAGTACTTTCGTAGCCTTGCGCCGCAATTCTTAGAGAATTCTAATCAAGACTGTGCAAGCCCAATGACGCTTGGGTTTTGGAGAGTCGTAACCCTGAACTTTTGTAGCCTTGCGGCGCAATTCTTAGAGAATTCTAATCGAGACTGTGCAAGCTCAATGACACTTGGGCTGTGGAGAAATGCAGAACTTCTTAACAGGTGATGCCCGGCGGGCTCAAAGGCTCTTGCGCAGCAGCGCACGCAGCTCTGGGGTTGTTCCTTTATGCGGCGCGCAAGAGATGAGCGGGCAAGGCACGTCAGCCGCCCACGAAGGCAAGCTTCGAATTGAATACGCTGAACGGTCCACCTATTCATCCGCCCTGGGAAGCATGAGCTGCGTCAGGCGCCCGATCGAGATGGGTTGTCGGTTCATAACGCGCCTTGCGCCTTTAGTGGCCGTCGTTGCGCTCCTGGTCGCGCCGGTTTGCTCTCAGGCACAGGTCCAGACGTTGTACCTCACTCTGCAAAATGCGGTGAAGGTGACCGTGTCACCATCGAGCGTCAGCCTCACGCACACAGGCACAGCCTTCTCGAACTTCACCTCCGCGAGCAGCATCACCGTTTCCTACTGGATACGCACTACCCCTAGCACCGGCAGCGGCAGCGTGCAGGTGCAAGCGGCGGAGTTCACGCCGACCGGCAAAGGCGGACCCGTGATCGGGAGCAGTGGCGGCCCTCTGACGTACACCTGCTCCGGAGCGACGTTAGGCACTAACTGCTCCGGCAATCAGACGCTGAGCACTACTACACAGACCCCCGTCGTAACGTCGATTCCTGCTGGGACCTGTACGGGCGGTGGCGGAAATTGCAGTTCAGCCGTCCCGAACACTGTGAGCACCAGTTTCACTCTTACGGATAACCCGGCTTACAAGACCGGGTCCTATTCGTCAGTTTTAACCTTCACTATCAGTGCAACTTGAGAACTTTGAAAAAGGAGACGAAATCGTACACCGCAACCGCGACGTTCACCATCAGCGCCGCGTAAGTGATCCACTGGAGACCAGGAGACGAGGATGCGCGGGTTCTTGATGTTTGCTAGAGCGGGAGCGGTCCGGTGCGGGAGCGGCTCGCCAAGAAAGTTTGCTAGCTATACTCTTACGGATAACCCGAAATATAAGACCGGGTCTTATCCGCTAACTTCAACCCTTAACCATCAGCGCAAGCTGAAAACTTCCAAAAAGGAGACAAAACCATGAAGAAAACTTTACTTGCGGCGGTCGTCCTGCTGTTGAGCGCATCGCTGGCTGGCGCCGCAACCGTTACGGCCACTGGCACAACCACACTCTCGCTTACCGTGTCGAACGAGGCTAGTATTACGATTACCACTACCACCACAACCCTGGCCGCGACCGGCACGACGTTCAATCCATACACCGGCGCAACCAACTTCACCTACAAGATTCGGACGAGCCAAACCTCGGGAACTGGCTCCATTCAGCTCGAGGTCACCACGGACTTCTCGGGCACCGGCGGTCCTAGCGTCGGTACGCCACCTAGCTCGGGGGACGCCCTCACCTATACTTGCACCACCGCGTCAGGTACGGCATGCAGCACGGCCCTAACTGCGTCTACCAGCGCCCAAACGAGCGTGGCGACCTTCGGCGCTGATGCGCACTCGGTGGCAGTGAGTGGGGACGCTGGCTCCGTCGCCTGGAGCCTGACTAACGACCCGAAGTATAAGACCGGGACGTACACCGCAACCGCGACGTTCACCATCAGCGCTGCGTAGCTGATGACGCCGTGGGTAGGGGAGCGCTTCGCGCTCCCGAGGACGGGCATAGCCCGCCCCAACTACAGAAAGGAGGCCGGGATGCGCAAATTCATCATGTTCACCATTGCTGGAGCGCTCGTATTTGCCGCAGGGTCGGCGTGGGCTCAAAAAGCCGCCGCACCACGCCGACCCACCCCGGTTAGCCGATCAGTGCAGAGTGCGCAGGCCTCGACTCCCCTCACTGTCAGCAACGGTTCGGTGACACCGACCTCCATCACCTTTCCCACCTCTACTAACCCGGGCGGTAGCGTGAGTGACAGCGGCAGTACCAAGGTTCAATTCACGGTGACGAACAATCCCGCGCACTTCACCGTCTATGCCCAAGCGACCGCGAGCTCCTTTACGGGCTGCAACAACCCTCCGGCTAGCTCAGTGACGGTGGCTTGCTCAAGCGCAACCGGCGTCACCTGCGCGGCTGCGGCTGCTTTAAGCAGCACGGGGAATGGTACGACGGTGGTTACCGGCAGCGGGAATCACACTCTCGCGCAGTTTTCCGTGACTTATACCTTCCAGGACAGTTGGAGCTATCAGGTAGGTACATCATGTACAATCGGCGTTCAATACCTATATACCGAACCGTAATTACTCTCCTTGGGCTGTTAGCCCTCGGGGGAGCGGCGCCTGTCTGGGCGCAGGTAGGCCTAGGGCTGGCGCCCATGCGGGTCGAGTTGCGCATGGCGCCGGGGCAGCAGTACTCCGGCTCGCTCAAACTGAGTACCGAATCGGGGGAGAAGGTGCGAGTCCGTGCTGAGATGCTCGATTTCAATATCGACGCCAGGGACACACCGCAGTTTGAGCGCGATCTGCCCCAGGAGGCTGCCTACTCCTGCAAGAAATGGCTGAGCCTCAACCCCATGGAGATCGAGCTAGAAAAGGGCGGATTCCTGCTGGTCCGCTACACGCTACGGCTCCCCGCGGACCTGCCCGAAGGCAGCTACAACTGCGCCGCTGGCTTTACTACCCTTCCCACCGCCGAGCAGGCGACGGGCATGGGAATGCGCATGGCTGTGCGTGCTGTCGCCGCTGTCTACGTCACCGTCGGCTCTCCCCCCATTCACGGCAGGCTGAAGGAAATCAAGCTCGAGCCGCTGCCAGCGGGGAAGGAGTCCGAGCCAGCGGGCTGGCAAGCGGTGGCGATACTCGAGAACAGCGGGCTAATGTATTTCCGGCCCACGGGCAAGCTCGAGGTTCTGGACGCGGACGGCAAGGCGGTGGAGACGGCTGATTTCCCGTCCCTCCCCGTCTTGCGCCAGCGCGACCAGTGCTTCCTCTTCCCGCTCAAGACGCATCTTGAGGCGGGGCATTACAAGTTGCGGGTGCGGATCGATATCGGCACGGGCGAAATCCAGGAAGGCTCCCTGGACGTGTCGGTGGAGCCTACCCCGGAGGCGCCAGAAGTCCAGCCGGGGCCCGTGCCGCAACATCCACAGCAATAGTGCCTAGGGACCGCAGTGGGCCTCACTCGCGCGGAACGGCGGGACTTCAACCCCGCCCTACCGTCCCCCGAACAGAGGAGAGGGACTAGAGGTGAGCGGGCGCCTGTCGCGCTCCAAAGGGAGCCTTGGTGCATTGGCTGAAGGACAATTCGATTCGGGTCGCCATGGCGCTTGCCGCCCTGTTGCTGCTTGCGCCCGCGCTTTGGGCTCAGACCGCTGGGCAGGCCGACGTGGCCTTCCAAGGCTACTATCTGGCTGGAAGCGGGCAGCCGCTGACCGAAACCACAGGTCCGGCCGTGAACACCAGTGAATTCATTCCGGGTGTTGGCCTTTTTACCGCCAACGTCGAGGGCTACGGCGGCAACGGTTTGCACACCGGCAACCTCTACGCGGGACTCGAAAGGGTGCCGATTTGGGGCTGGCATTGGGACTTCATGGGCGGCGACTTCCATTTTTCATCGAACCTTGTCGAGAACCCTTTCCTCAATATCTACACGCCCGAGATCGCGGCGCGCGGCCTCCGAATCGCCATGCGGCGCACAAGCCGCAGCTACCAGTTCTTCGTGGGCGAGGAGACGCTCCTCGGCGGACCCCGGATTCCCTTCCGCATTACACTGCCGCAGCGGGTGCTGGGGGCCTCCATGCAGCAGAAGGTAGGGGAGCGTTGGGAGTTCGGCGTGCGTTACCTTAACCTCTCCACCAACCCCGACGCGCTGACCAACGACTCCACCCTTTTCCTCCCCGGCCACGAGTACCGGAACTCGAACAGCCTTACCTTCCAGTCCTTATACAGCTTCACCAAGCACCTCAAGTTCTATACGGAAGCTGGCTACGGGACGGCTTCGAGCTTCACCTCTGCCGGGGAACAGTCTTCCTCTGCGCCAGTGCCGGTGAGGCAACAACCGTTGTCGCTGCTGGTGGGCCCCTCGTGGGAGGACGACAAGTTCAGCCTCAAGGCCAATTACGTTCGCCAGAGCACCACTTACCTGCCGCTGCTGGGGACCTTCGTGGGCGACCGGAAGGGGCCCGATGTGGAAGGGCATTACCGGCCAGTCAAGCGGGTGGATTTCTACGGCTCCGCCAGTGCCTACTCGAACAACCTGGAGGGCAACCCCGACCTGCCCACTTACCACAGCTCCGGGTATACGGCGGGAGCGTCCTTTATCCTGCCCTGGAAGTTCGGCGCCAACGCCTCGCTTTCCACTATGCGCTTGACCGAGCACGATCCTTCGCAGCCGGCTGAGATTGCCTCGAACAACCGCCAGTTGAGCTTCAACCTCAGCCGCCCCCTCCGGCGTCACAGCCTGCGGTTCTCCTTGATCGACATGAAGCTCAACACCAACCTCTCGCCCATGGCGCAGCGCTTCACGGAGGTTGAAGACACTTTCACCTGGAAGCGGCTGGTGCTGGGCGGAGCCGTCCGCATGCAAAACTCGCAGTCGACGGAAAGCCGTAACACGCTCTTCTTCCGCGGCTCGATCCAGGCCAACATCAAGCGCGTTTCGGCTTATGGCTACTTCGAAAAGGGCAACGACCTGGTGAACCGGAGCATCTTCAGCACCAATGCCTACAACAGCACTGTGGCGGGGCTGAGCACGCCGCTCATCCGGGGCTGGAACCTGCAATTTGAGGCCTTCCGCAATCAATTGAATACGGCGCTGAACGCGGAGAACATCTTTCTTTTCCCCAACAGCGACCTGGGCCTGAACACCCAGCTTGCAGCCTTCAATCAGTGGAGCGTTTACGCCCGCGTGGCGAAGCACTTCCACTGGGGGAAAGAATTGCCGGGAGGGGGCGACATCGAGCAGTACGCGGCGGCACACGCGCCGCTGGTGGGAAGCGTCCAGGGTCTGGTGATGGAGCAGTCCTCAAAAGGGAGCCGCCCAGCGGCAGGCGTTCCCGTAAGCCTCGCTCACTTCCGTACCGCCGTCACCGATGCCTCAGGTCGCTATCAGTTTTCCGCCGTTCCTGAAGGCCCTTACGAGGTGGGACTTGACATGGAGCAACTCCCTACCGATTACGAGCCGGGCCCGGCCACCATGGCGCGCGTGAGCGTCGAGCCGCGCGCCATCGCGCGAGCCGACTTCACCGTGGTCCGCCTGACCTATTTGACCGGGAGAATTGTGGCGCCGGCGGGCACGCTGCTGGAGGACGCGGTGATCCGGCTGGCGGGCACCAACCGTTACACCACACCCTACCAGGACGGCAGCTTCGCCTTCTACAACCTGCGTGAGGGAGAATACGAAGTCGTGTTCGATGAGCAGACGCTGCCCGATGGATATCTGCTCGCTTCGCCAGCCCGCGTGCGGGTGTTGGCCTCGAGCGCTAACCCGCCAGCGGCAGAGATCAGATTTGAGCTGAAGCTTAAGCCTCCGCAGGAGAAACCTGTCCACGAGATCTTGAAGGAACAGATCCATATGGGCGCGGGTGGCGGCGCAGGCCGCGGCGTGTCCAGTGGTGGGTCCCGCGGTGGGGGCGGTAGCCGCTAGAGCCACGATCAAAAGTGTCTCGCCTTGAATCCCTGAAGACAGCCTTGAGGGCTTCAGGACTTTTTGATGTCATCACCAGGTCAGGAACTTACACTATAGACACTCCGCCCTATCCCCACACAGCCTTGCCTACCACCGCGAGTTAAATCCCAGATTCCCAATTCCAGAAGCTGGTGTGAGACAGACCCCTCCGGCGGACGACCTTTGCGCACCGCAAAGAGATTCACCAACTGTGGCCAAGCGTTTGGGTGGAAATGACTCGGCGGACGGCCCCTGATGAGAGGGAGTCTTGAGGGTGATTACGAAGTAGTAATGGGGTCTTGCAGAAGTCTTCGCAATGAGGGATACTCCCCCCTTAATCCCAAAGGAGAAGCTTCTCGGCATCTCGAGCATCGGTACTGGAGATGCCAAGAAGCCTCCTTTTTTCGGAAGCAGCGGACCGGGCCTGAGCACCCAGTTGGCTTCTCCCGCTGGCCGGCAGGCGCCAGCCTTAAGTTTCGACCCGGCGCGCCGATTGTATTTCAGTTGGATTTGAAGCCGCGCCGGAGAAAATGGGCTGCGGTGGGTGCGGTGCCGATGCTGGGCGTGGCGGTCGCAGCGGCAGCCGCTAGCTCCAGCGAACGTGTTTGGCCATGACAGCCTGAAGAAAGGGTGGGGTGCCGGGCCATTCCACTTGACCATTTTGCGGCCTTGTGGAGAGGTGAAGGGCCATGCAACGCATACGATCCAGCGACTGGAGTAAGGCGGGCATGGCGGCTTGGCTGCTCCGTAGTTTCGCTCGTGGACAAGGCGCGAACTGGACACTCGTCGGGCTGCTGCTGGTGGGCTTGCTGAGGGTTGCTGCTCCGCTTTACGCCCAGCGGACCAGGACCGTTACCACCACACTGATCCTGCAAGTGGCGGAGGCGGGTCTACTCGAGCTCCAAAATGATAGCGTAATCGTAAAGCTCCGGCTCACTCCGGGTGTGGCGGTGAACCTTTGGGGCGACAAGGCCTGCACCACACCCGCCGACGAATCCTATATCATCACTGCATCCGGAACTTACACCATTCCTCTCAATGAGATCAAACAGGGACAGAACAGCGAGGGGGCCGATATAGGCTCCATTTGCTTACAGTCCTCAGACGGAGTGCTGCACCGCTCCTTGCCGGCCCAAGGGGGAGCGCTACTAACGGGGACGATTGCGAGCGCTAAGAAGATTTCACCGCAATCAACTTGGTCTGGTCGCGTCTCGATCCCAGCCGGACGGGTGTCCTCAGCAAAAAATCCCTCAATGTTGCCTCCGCGCCAGTAGTTTGGCGCTTAGATGATTTGCATCTCAAGACTGCCAGTGTCCTAATATGCGACGCAGGGCCGGTCCCGCAAGGCGGGACCGGCCAGGCCGCCCCAAGGCGGCCCTACAGGCGAACTGGGACACCACCACCATTGCGAGTGGGCGGAAATCTGGGCCGCTTCAGCAGGCGCACCGTGACGAATAAGACCAGTCTCCTGCTCGAAGAATCGCCCGCCCCACATACAAAAGAAAGTCGATCCCGAAAGCGGACTCGCCCTCATCTCGCTGTGAGACTCACCGAGACATGAGGGCGAGTGTAGTATGACAGGCCCCGGGACAAGGCGGGCGCGCTCGGCTGGGCTCGCCCGGGGATTCTGCTTTGTGAGGGGCAACCCCGTCCGCGCCCGCCCGCCTTGTCGCGCTCAGTTCGTGGCCGTCTTCGGTTTCTGCGCCGCTTCTTGCTTCAGAGACCGCCGGTAACTCGCGAGGAGCTTCTCGCGGTTCTTGCGTAGGTCCAGTCCGGTCGGCCCGGCGGGATAAGGCCGGTCGCCCATCATCCCTTTCCAGAGAATGCGGTTGTAGACCGCGGGATCGACGCGATCTGCGTCCGAGAAGTCCATTCCCTTGGTGACCCGCGCCCAGTATTGCGCGCCGTGCGTCGACTTGGGCACGATCAGGCTGGCCGCCTTGGGAGGCAGCGGCAGACTTGTGTTGTAGAGATATGCCGAGGGCTTGGCGGTAAAGCTCCACGCGCTCGGGGTGGTGTTGAAGATGTCGGCCATGGGCCTAGCGAGCGCGTCGTTCAGGTTCAATTGCGGGAGGCCCAGAACCTCTTCAATCGTGCGCAGGAAGTCGAGGGTGTTGTACGGTGTGGAGACCAGCGCTCCTTGCTTCACGTAGGCGCCCGCCACGAACGCGACGGTGCGGTGCGAATCGACGTGGTCGGCGCCATCCTGGGCGTCGTCTTCAATGACGAAGATCAGGGTGTTGTTCTTGTAGATGCTGTTGGCGATCTTCTGAACCAGCAAGCCGACCGCATAGTCGTTATCGGCTTCCTGCGTCTCCGGAGTATCCACGAGGTCAATCGCGGTACCGAAGTTTCCGGTGTGATCGTGCATGAAGCGAACGAGGCTCAACGAAGGGAGTCCACCGTTGGCGTAGCTGGCATTGAAATCCCGCTCCCACTCCGTGTAACGGTAATAATCCGGAAAGTTGTTGTCGAAACCGCGGAAGAACCGATCGGTGTACGGGAAGAGGGAAACATTCGAGGGGGAGGCCACGATCGTGCGGGTTGAGGCCGGGTCGTGCGCCAGGGGAATGGCGCACGTGGGCTCGTTATAGCAGGTCGTGTCAATGAAGAAGCCATAGTTGCGAACCGTGAGACCCATCCGCAGCGCGGAGTCCCACAAATAGCCGGTATTCACTTCATTGTTCGGTCCATCCGGCGCATCCACGTCGGTCTGGCCCGGTAACAGATCCGGATCGTCCGGTGTAAGGGGTTCGGCGGCCTGGCGCTGGGCGAGGGACGGAATCGCAACGTTCACACTGCGATTCAAACCCTCGCTATCCAAGCTGAGGCCGCGTCCCGCGTAGGACACCGGGTATTGGCGTTCGACCACGTCGGGGGCGCGAGCCCCAGTGGTCCACGGCCAGCCGTCATTGCTGACTTCGGCGGTGGCCATGATGTTATCGAGCGTGACGAAGGTTGTCGCCAGGTTATGCAGATTCGGCGTGATCGTATCTCCCCACTGAACCAAATGAGTATCGCCATTGCCGACCAGCAGGTCGCCCAGAACCTGGTCGTAAGTCCGGTTCTCCTTGATGATGAAGATAACGTGCTGGATGCCCTGACGCACGGCCGCCATGACCGCGGCGTCGCTGGCGCTCTCGGTACTGGAGAACCGGTTGTTCGCGAGCACCTGCGCCGTCAGCGCCGGGAGCTGCGCCGCGAGGGTGGCGGTGGGGAAGCTCTGTAAGCCGGCTTTGGTCAACTGGGGATTATACTCGTTCGTGGTCTCGCAACTTGGGAACAGCGGCGGGCCATAGACATAGCACCAATTGGGATTGGGGCCCGTCGGCGACTTCCCATTGACCACGTACACCCAACTGCCATCGGGGCTGAAGCTCACGGAGTTCGGGTACCAGCCGGTGGGAATGAGACCCACGACCTGGTCGTTCTTATCCGTTCCAGTCAGCGCCACGACGGCGATACTGTTCAGATTGCCATTGGTCACGTAGAGTTGCGTCCCATCCGGCGTGAGCGTCACGCTGTTAGTGTTCGCGCCCGTATATTTCGCCAGCGTGGGAAAGGTGGTAGACACTAGTGACGGGGGAGCGATGACAGGGATGGTTTCGAGGACGGTGTTCCACGTGGTGCTGTCGTTCGGGTTCGTGTCGATGACGTCAACCGTATCCGACTCGTCTTCGGCGACATACAGGCGCGTCTGGGCCGTGTTAAGCGTCATCTTGTTCGGTTGGCCTTTCACTGGGATCCGTTTTATTACCGCCGGTGTCCCGCTCAGATTCACTACGTCGATCTCGCGGTCGCGAAGGCTTGAGACATACGCCCAATTGGTCGTTGTCTGGGTCGATGCGTTAGTCGTCGTCGCCACAACCACCCAAAACGGATATTCGCCGCCCGGCGTGCCCGGCTGCGGCGAGCTAGCGGCCCTGCCGGGGCGCAGGTCGAGTTCCCCCGGGTTAGACAGTCCCCCGGGTTCCTCGGCCGTAAGGGTGCTCAGCGGCGTCCAGTTGCCCAAGCCTCCGGTGAACACCGTTATCGAGTCGTTGTAATAATTCGCCACCACCATGGTCTGGCCATCTTGGGAAATAGCCACGCCAGCGGCGCAAGGCTGCGCGTAAACCACGCTATTTATCTGGAGTGATGGTTCGCTTTTAGGTACGGGAAGGCCAACGCCCCCCGTGGTGTGGTTCAAGAGAAGCTCTTGCTGCTGCGCCCAAGTTGTTCCGTCGGCGCTCAGAGTAAAGGCGTGGACATTGTCAAATTGGGGGCTACTGGGGTTGGGCTTACCGTTGCTGCCAAAGGGGTAGTCACCCATGCCGCTGGATACGTAAAAAGCCCCGCCGGATGGATCGACGGCAATCCCGTTGTAGGCATTGGGGATCATCACTATTTGCTTCTGGACCGGCGTGTCCGTCGAAATGTCGTAGATGAACACGTACTCACTCGACGGCGAGTTTGCTGCTGGGAGCCCGTTGTCCGCTATGGACGCGCCGGGTGCGAGCCCTACTACGGGCGGCTCGGCCACGAAGGCCATGGCTGAGACGGAGTTGGCGTAGAAAATGCGGTTGTACCCGCTGGTCAGAACAAACAGAGTCTTCCCATCCGTACTCACCACGCTCGAGACCGCTTGCCCCGCCCACCAGGGATTACCGTTTACTAACCAAGGGGTGACCAGCGGTTGGAACTGGGAGCCCTGGGGCGCCAGCGGCGTAATCCATTGGTTCATATTGGGGATGAACTGGACGCCCGCGGCCGCGGCATTCACCGTGATGGTCAGGGTCGCCGTGGTGCTGCCGGTCAAGTTGGAAGCCGTTACCGTGTAGCTGGCCTTGGCGGTCACGGCCGTGGGGGTTCCGGTAATAATCCCCGTGTCGTCGTCCAGGCTCAGGCCCGCCGGAAGGTCCGGGCTCACACTGTACGCGGTCACCGCTCCGCCGCTGCTGGTGGGGCTGTTCGGCGTGATCGGCGTCCCCACGGTGTAGACCGCCGTACCGGTAGTGTAGGCCAGGCCCGCCGGGGCCGCGACATTCACCGTGATGCTCAGGGACGCGGTGGTGCTGCCGGCCGAGTTGGAAGCCGTTACTGTGTAGCTGGCCGTGGCGGTCACGGCGGTGGGGGTTCCCGTGATGACACCCGTGCTGGTGTTCAGGCTCAGGCCCGCCGGAAGGGCCGGGCTCACACTGTACGCGGTCACCGCTCCGCCGCTGCTGGTGGGGCTGTTCGGCGTGATCGGCGTCCCCACGGTGTAGTCCGCCGTGGCCGTAGTGTAGCTGAGTCCGGAGGGCGGCTGAACGACAGGACTGGGGCTGCTGCCGCCACCGCACCCACAGAAAAGAAGGAATAACGCCGTCAGAGAAAGAGAAAGAATGATCAAACTGAAAGGTCTGGAATTCCTGTTGTGCATGTTCATAGATTGACTCCTTATATTGTTTGATGGTCGAGCTATCGGGGCTTTCGAAAGAGAACATTCGGCACAGATTAAGAAAAGTAGACCGAACTTGAGCTGCGCATACTGATGATTGCACGCGCATCTCCACTCCTGAAGAAGGCATCGTCGAAATCCGCTCATGATCTGCCTTTGCACCGTTACTAAAACTGAGGTGCCGTAGCCGGCAGTGTGGCGGAGTTGATTCCTTCACACTGCGAGTAGTCAACTGTCAAGTTGCTATTGGCGTCAAGCGTCACCGTCCAGACGGTATCGTAGTCAGTGGGCGACCAAGCGGGCGCGGTTGGGCCGCCCCCATGCGGGAAATAGCTTGAGAACAGTGCAGTCACTGTCTGAGCGATTTGAACGTACGACCACCCTAGCAGCACTTTCTGATTGGAGAATAAGCCGCCGATGAAGAAAAAATTACTGGTTAGCTGGGCCGCGTTCGGATCGGACAACTCGAAGCCCGTTACCAGATTATAGGGCAGGTTATTGGCGATTGCGTATGGTTCGACAGTCAAAGCGGGCGCAACACCCGACCACTGGTTATCGCCCGAGGTGGTGACCGTGCCTTGGCTAAATTGAGAGACATCCCCCGACCAAACCTGGTTAGGGCTAATCTTTCCGCGAAGCGCGTTCGGAAGATCCAGCGCGCGCCATTGCCCTGCACCAACGTAGTTGTTGTCGGACCAGTAGCCCTGCGGATGCGCCTCTGCATGCCGAACAATGTAAAGGGTTTCGTTGGTGTTGGCTCCCGCAGGAATTACGGCGCCACCGATACCGCCGGTCACGGTGATGCTGGACGGCGTCGGCGGCATGCATGGAGTGCTGACCAACGCGGGCGGGGGCAGCACAGGGTAGGTGGAGGGCGGGTTCAAGCTGCTGTTATAGGTGACCAGGTCGGCGCTTCCAGACGGCGCAATCGAGATCGCATAAATATTGTTGGGACCCTGATGGCTCGCCGGCAGAGTCAGGTTATAGCTTTCAAGCTCATTGATATTTGCCAACAGGTTGCTGGTGGTCTCCCAAGGCGCCGAGAAGACGTAAAAGCCCGGGACGTTTGCCGTGACGATACCGGTTACCAGGGTTTCGTTGTCGCCATTCTGGTCATCGAAGTCGAGACCCTGGCACTCCGGGCAGGGTAGCGACGGCGTAGCAACTCCGATGGGTACGGATCCCAACGCGTACGATGCATTGATCGGGTAGTTGTTGCCGGTATAGAAGGTCCCGCCCACAGCGTCACTGGAGAGAGTGATGTGGTTGAGAAGAGCGAACTGCTGGATGGTCTCAAGTGCTACCATATCGGGGTAATAGCCTGTGGTGGTGGTTTGCAAATGGGTCATCGGTTCGAGTGCGTAAATGCCGGTTACATTCTCACCACCCAAGACGTTCTGTTGCAGGAACGGGGCCATCAGGAGCGACCGCTGTAAACCCTGACTGGTGAGGTTGGCCGTGAGTGGATTGACGTCCCCGGAAGCTTGATAAGCCAAATCCTCGCTCACCACAAAGATCAGGTTGATATTGTTAGCGCTCAGGGCAGTGGGATTTACCGTGATGGTCAGGGTCGCCGTGGTGCTGCCGCCCGTGTTGGAAGCCGTTACCGCGTAGCTGGCCGTGGCGGTGACGGCCGTGGGGGTTCCGCTGATAACACCGGTGCTGGTGCTCAGGGTCAAGCCTGCCGGAAGGGCCGGGTTAACACTGTACGAGGTCACCGCTCCGCCGCTGCTGGTGGGGCTGTTCGGCGTGATCGGCGTCCCCACGGTGTAGACCGCCGTGGCCGTAGTGTAGCTGAGTCCCGAGGGCGGCTGAATGGAGACAGCACTGGGGCCGCCACCACCACACCCACAGAAAAGAAGGAATAACGCCGTCAGAGAAAGAGAAAGAATGATCAAACTGAAAGGTCTGGAATTTCTGTTATGCATGTTCATAGATTGACTCCTTATATTGTTTGATGGTCGAGCTATCGGGGCTTTCGAAAGAGAACAGTCGGCACAGATTAAGAAAAGTAGACCGAACTTGAGCTGCGCATGCTGATGATTGCACGCGCATCTGCACCCCTGAAGAAGGCATCGTCGAAATCCGCTCATGATCTGCCTTTTGGCCGTTACTAAAGTTGAGGAGCCGTGGCTGGCAGCATGGCGGAGTTGATGCCTTCGCAAAGCGCGTTGTCAACCGTCAGGTTGCCCACGGAGTCAAGCGTCACCGTCCAGATGGTGTCGTAGTCGTCGTCCGGCCAAGCGGGCGCCGTTTGGGTGCTGTACTGGTAGCTCCTGAGCAGGTCATTTACCATCGGTGGGAAGTGCTCGTGCTCCCACGCCAGCAGCACGGTCTGACCGGAGAATGTGTTCCCCGTGAAGAAAAAAGTATTAGTTAGCGCGGGCGAGGTCAGCGCAAACATCTCGACGCTCGCAAACAGATTCAAGGGCAAGTTATTGGCGATTACATAGGGTTCGACGGTCAATGAGGGCCTGACATACGACCAGTAGGAATGACCCGCGGGGATAACCTGAGCGGGGTCGATCGAATAGACCTGGGTGGGGCTGATTTTGCCGCTCAGTGCGTTCGGAAGATCCAGCGCGCGCCATTGCCCCGCACCGACATAGTTGCCGTCGTCCCAAGAGCTCGTCGGATGCGCCTCTGCGTGCCGCATGAAGTAAACTGTTTCGTTGGTGTTGGGGATGAATCCCTGCGCGGGCGGTGGCGGCGGAATACTTCCGGTCGTTGGGATCCTGAAAGGTGTCGCAGCGCATGTGCTGAGCAGCGGCACCGGAGGCAGCGCAGGGTAGGTGGAAGGCGGGTTCAGATTGCTGTTGTAAGTCACCAGGCTAGCGCTTCCCGACGGCGCAATCGAGATCGCATAGATATAGTTCGGACCCTGATAACTCGCCGGAAGAGTCAGGTTATAACCTTCGAGCGTACTGATATTTGCCAACAGGCTGCTGGTGGTCTCCCAGGGTGCCGAGAAGACATAAAAGCCCGGGACGTGTGCCGCGATGATACCGAGTACGCCGGTTACGAGGGTTTCGTTGTCGCCATTCTGGTCGTTGAAATCGAGACCCTGGCAGGCCTCGCAGAATAGCAACGGCGGAGCAATCTCGGGGGGTGGGGTGGGGGGGACGAACGTCAACGCATACGAGGCATTGAGCGGGTAGCTGTTGGCGGTAACTTGGGTCAGGCCATCACTGGCAGTGGGCAGACTGATCTGGTTGAGAAGGGCGAACTGCTGAATGGTCTCCAGTGCCGCCATATCGGGGTAATTGCCTGTGGGTGTGGTTTGCAAATGGGTCATCGGTTCGAGCGCGTAGATGCCGGTTACATTGTTCATCCCCAATACCTCCTGCAGGAACGGGGCCAGGAGGAGCGACCGCTGTAAACCCTTGTTGGTGAGGTTTGCCGTGCTTGGACTGACGTCCCCGAGAGCTTGGTCTTGGTAAGCCAAATCCTCGCTTACCACGAAGATCAGGTTGATGTTGTCGGCGCTCAGCGGAGTGACATTCACCGTGATAGTCAGGGTTGCGGTGGTGCTGCCGGTCGCGTTGGAAGCCGTAACCGTGTAGCTGGCCGTGGCGGTGACGGCGGCGGGGGTTCCGCTGATAACACCGGTGCTGGTGCTCAG
>Ga0116106_1000697_pt1 | contig 18266 bp, 16 predicted proteins | sample June2015DPH_6_50_FD_89717 | JGI IMG/M metagenome (GOLD analysis project Ga0116106, IMG submission 89717) | Peatland microbial communities from SPRUCE experiment site at the Marcell Experimental Forest, Minnesota, USA - June2015DPH_6_40 | ecosystem: Environmental > Terrestrial > Soil > Wetlands >...
ATACGTCCCCCTCTTTGGCTTAACATCCTCGGCATTCTCTGTGCCTTGGTCTCGGTGTTCGCGGATAACCTCGGGATAACGCGCCGAGCGCTCGATCTGGTGGCGTTTGCCGCCGTGCTCTGCTTCGGTATCAGCGGATCGCTCATCCTGCACGCCCTGCGGCGCCGGGTAGGGACGTCGCAACCGAATGAGACCAAGGGTAGTGGTGCAGTTTGAAAATCGCCGTCCCTCAGCGGCTAAAGCCGCAATGAAAACACGATGCTTACGGCACGGCTGAAGCCGTGCCCTTCCCGTTTGTGCTCGCCGATAGTTCTCGGATGGCCCCTAGACGGGGCAAGCCCCGTCTCTACACGAGTTTTTCCGCAGCCTGGGATTGCATCTTGTGCGCGGCTACTCCCGTTTACAATGCCGCTATGCGCGTTACGCTATTCGGAGCCTCGGGTTTGCTCGGCCAGGACCTGGCTCAGGCGCTGGCCGGCGAGCAACTGACCGCGCTGTCTTCGAAAGACGCCGATCTGCGCGACCGGGGGCGGGTTCGCGATGTGATTCGAGATTCCCGCCCTGAGTGGGTTCTCTTGTCTGCTGCCTACACCGATGTCGATGGCTGCGAGTCTAACCGCGACCTGGCTTTCGCGGTGAATTGCGAGGGCGCCATCCATGTGGCCGAAGCTGCCCGCGAAGTGGGAGCGCGCTTGCTGTTCGTGAGCACGGACTATGTTTTCGATGGCAGCAAACGATCGCCCTACCAAGTCAGCGACGCCAGGAATCCGACCAGCGTTTATGGCGAGAGCAAAGCGCGAGCCGAGGAGCGGCTTCTTGCAATTCTGCCCGAGGTCTGCATTGCCCGGACTTCGTGGCTGTTCGGCCACGGAGGCAAATGTTTTCCCGCGACGATTCTGAAGCTGGCGTCGACCCGTCCCGAGATTTCCGTGGTGAACGATCAGCGCGGGAGCCCGACTTTCACGCGCGATCTGGCATCCGCTCTCGTCGAACTTTGCCGCGCATCGGCTCGCGGCATCGTGCATGTCACGAACTCCGGCAACTGCACATGGTATGAGTTTGCCGCCGAGATCGTGCGCGGGTCCGGCCTGCCGACCACGGTCAAACCAGTAACCACAGCCGAATTCCCGCGTCCGGCGCGGCGGCCCGCTTACTCCGTTCTGTCGCCGGATAGCCTGCACGCGTACAACATCCACATGCCGGAATGGCTGGATGCATTGCGGCGCTATCTTATTACGGCTCTATCTTAAGGATCGACCGGTCGAGTAGTCGGACTCAGTTTCATCCAGCACAAGCCCGGTTCACTCGGCAGTCGGCCTGGGAGTGCGCAGGTGGCGGCGCAGGGAGAAGTACGCGATCCAACAGCCGAGGCCAAGCGTCAAGCACAGCAAGAACGCCACCGGATAATTGTGGAGCAAGAAATGAAATTCCTTGATGTGACCACCTTCGAATGAGGACTCATTACTCAAAGACAAGGCGGAGAAAAATATCGCTAACCCAAGGAGCCACCTCTGCCAGCCGAGCAGCGCGCGCGTGCGGTGGAGCGATCGCAATTCAAGATCGGGTGGAAGCGCGGAGGGCGCGATCTTGCCCAGGTTGTCGGCCCACTGCAGGCGTATGCGCTGCGCTAATTCCGGGTCCTGCTCCATGTATTCTTCGATCAGCGCACGCGTGGCGGGACTGGCCTCGCCCGCAAGATAGACTGGCAGCAGATCTAAAATCACTTCCCGCGTTACGTTCATTCTCCACCTCCGTCAATCGCATTCATACTCGCGTGCTATGCATTTCGTATCCCAGCCAGCGCGAGACGAGCCCTGTAAATCTTTACTTTCACTGCCGCGAGAGAAATATCCAGTACTCGCGCAATCTCTTCGTACGGCATTCCGTCCACGGCGTGCATGAGCAGCGCGGCCCGGCTGGCTTCCGGCAGCGTTTGGAGTTCGGCCAGCACGAAATCCAACTGTTCTTTCTGCTCGGCTCGCACGTAGGGGCTGACGTGCGGATCGTGGAGGTCGTCGACGAGCGGGACGTGGCGCGACTTTTTCCGCAGTCCTTGCAGAAACAGATTGCGCGCAATCGTGAAGAGGTAGCCCTTTACCGTGGACATCTCGATCGGCTCGGGTGAAGTCCACGCGCGCACAAAAGTCTCGGAAGTGATGTCTTCGGCTTCCCCGCGCTCGCTGGACAAATACAGCGCGAATCGGTACACGTCCGGCGCATACTTCTTGTAGAGCGAGCTGAAGTCGATCATCGTGGTTGTGCCATCTCACTATAGCTACCCACAGGCCCAGACTGTTATAGCAATGGGCCCGCTCACTAAGAACGCCGTTAGATTCCGAAGATGCCACTGAAAATATCCGTCCAGGCATGCGCCATCATGCCGGGCCGTAGGCTGCCGCGCCAAAGCGCGAGCAGGCCAAATAGAGCGCCGTAGCACGCGATCCTCACGCAGGCTTCGATTCCCTGGTAACCGTGCGAGATGCCGAACAGCACGGCCTGCAGCCCCAACGCAATCCATCGGCTGTGTGTAAATGCCTCGAATTGTTTCTGGAAGTAGCCGCGAAATACCAGCTCTTCGCAAAATCCAGCGCTGATGCAAACGCCAATCCAGAGCGTAATTTCCAAGGCTCGTTGCGGCAAGAAAGTCTGGATTGAAGCAGCATGGCCGGACCCGAACCAGCGAATCCACGCCAAGTCAACGAGCGTCCAGCCGCCCCATAAACCGAACGCCAGGCCGCAATCGGCGAGCACATCTTTAGCGCTTGCCCAGCGTCCTCCAATCAGTTCACTCACCTTCGTTCCAGTCCTACGAAGGCCGCCTTTCCATACCCAAATGAAGAGTCCCCACTCCATTGCCATGAGCGAGAGGTAGAGCGGCACGACCTGCGGGTGCTGCTGCAACATCCCCGGTTCCGAGCGAGCGTGTCGCTGAAAGAATGCTCCGAATACCGCCATCCCCAGGAATAATGCGATGAGCAATGCCGTATGCCACCACGGCGCAATAAGCTTCGAGTTTGGAGATTCGATTCTTGGAACAGCGATCGTTGCCATAATACCTCCTCAAACAGCCCACACGGATCGAGCAGAAATCCTCGGTCCTCTTGGAAACGTAGGCTCTCGTAATAGGTATCCACGAACGAGAGGAAAGTTACGGGAATCGACTGAAATAAATATGGGAATCCGCCGAAGCGACTGCGGGGGCCCTGTCCAATCCCTGCTGCGGTGGTTTATGCTTACCTCTTTTCGAGGATCAATCTTTTCAGAATCAATCTTTTCAAGGGTCAATCTTTCGAGGATCAATCGTGAACAAGAAATTCTTGTGGCTTCCGCTCGCCTCGCTCTGCCTTTTGCTTTTTCCTTTCGCGCTTTCCGCCCAGCCGTATGATCCGGCGATGTACCAGGAACTTCGCTGGCGCATGATCGGGCCGTTTCGCGGTGGCCGCACCGTGGCGATTTCGGGTGTTCCCGGCCAGCCAAATGTCTTCTACATGGCGCCGAACAACGGCGGAGTTTGGAAGACGACGGACTTCGGCCACACCTGGAATCCGATCTTCGATGGTGAGCCGACTGGATCGATCGGGGCGCTGGCAGTCGCGCCTTCGAATCCAAACACGATTTACGTAGGAAGTGGCGAAGGCTTGCGCCGACCCGATCTTTCCGTAGGCGACGGGATCTACAAATCGACCGACGCGGGACGCACCTGGCAGCATCTGGGGCAAGGTGATGGCGCTCTGCGCGATGCGCAGCAGATTGCATCCATCATCGTCGATCCCAAAGACCCAAATCGCCTGTTCGTCGCTGCTCAAGGACATCCTTACGGCCCGAACCCGGAGCGTGGCGTCTTCCGGTCGCTCGACGGCGGTCAAACCTTCCAAAAAGTTCTCTACAAAGATGAGAACGCCGGAGGCATGGACCTCGTCTTCGATCCCCGCAACTCGCAGGTAATCTTCGCCAGCCTGTGGGCCTCGCGTCGTCCGCCCTGGACGACCGGCCTCGCCCTCTACGGCCCCAACAGCGGAATCTTCAAATCCACCGATGGCGGAAGCACCTGGCGGCAGCTCACCAAAGGATTGCCCGGTGAAGCCGAAGATATCGGCCGCATCGGCCCCGCCGTTTCTCCCAGCGATCCTGATCGCATGTATGCGTGGGTGAATGCCAAAAAAGGCAGCGGCATCTACCGCTCCGACGACGCCGGCGAAAGCTGGCTGCGGGTGAATGACGAAGAACGTATCTGGGGACGCGGTGATGATTTCGGCTGCGTGCGCGTCGATCCGCGAAATAAAGATGTGATCTATGTAGCCAACACTTCGACCTACCGATCGACCGACGCCGGCAAGAGTTTCACTGCCATCAAAGGCGCGCCTGGAGGCGACGATTACCATACCATCTGGATCAATCCCGAAGTCCCCGACATTATCGCGCTCGCTCTCGACCAGGGAGCGACCATCAGCGTGAATGGCGGCCAGACGTGGAGTTCGTGGTACAACCAGCCGACCGCGCAGTTCTATCACGTCATCACCGACAACGAGTTTCCCTACTGGGTGTATGGCGCACAGCAGGAAAGCGGTTCGGTCGGCACCGCCAGCCGCAGCGATTTTGGCGAAATCACCTTTCGCGACTGGACCACGGTTGGCGTTGAAGAATACGGCTATGTCGCGCCCGATCCGCTGCATCCCAATCTGATCTACGGCGGCAAGGTTACGGTGTTCGACCGCAACACGGGCCAGACGCGCGACGTTTCGCCAGTGGTTCTGCGCACCGGGAAGTATCGCTTCAATCGCACCGCGCCGCTGATTTTCTCGGCGGCCGATCCGCGAGTGCTCTATCTGGGATCGAATGTGCTGTTTGCGACTCGCGACGGCGGCAATAGTTGGCAGATCATCAGTCCCGATCTAACGCGCGAAGATCCAGGAATCCCGGCGACGCTGGGGCCGTTTGTTGCAGCCGATCCGGCGAAGGGCAAGCATCGCGGCGTGATCTATTCGATTGCTCCATCACCGACGGACGCCAATCTGATCTGGGCGGGCACCGACGATGGCCTGATTCATGTGACTCGCGACGGCGGCAAGAACTGGCAGAACGTGACACCTCCCGAATTAACGCCCTGGAGCAAACTGGCGCAGATGGATGCGTCACATTTCGATACCGCAACTGCCTACGCGGCAGTGAATCGCTTTCGGCTCGATGATCTGCATCCTTATATCTACCGCACGCACGATGGCGGAAAATCGTGGCAGAGGATCGTCAGCGGCTTGCCCGACAACGAGCCCGTCAACACGGTGCGCGAAGACGCCGAGCGCAAGGGACTGCTTTTTGCCGGCACCGAACGCAGCGTTTATGTCTCGTGGGACGACGGCGATCATTGGCAGTCGCTGCGGATGAATCTGCCGCCGACTTCGATCCGCGATCTCGTCATTCATCATGACGATGTGGTCGTCGGAACTCACGGGCGTTCGTTTTGGATCCTGGATAACATCACGCCGCTGCGACAGTTCAGCGCGCAGGTTGCAGGAGCTTCGGCGCATCTTTTTGCGCCGCAGCTTACGTATCGCGTGCGCCGAAATAACAATACCGATACGCCTCTGCCGCCGGAAGAGCCTGCGGGGCAGAATCCTCCGGATGGCGCGATGATCGACTATTGGCTTGGCGAAACCGGTTCTTCCGGTCCCGTCACGCTGGAAATTTTCGATGCCTATTCTGGAAAACTCGTGCGCCACTTTTCGAGCGCCGATAAGCCCGAGCCGGTGAATGCGAAAGACTTCAACGTTCCGATGTACTGGGTGCGGCCGGCGCGAACGCTCTCCGCCCGTTCTGGCATGCACCGGTTTATATGGGATCTGACCTATCCTGCGCCGGACGTGTTGACGCGCGATTTTCCGATTTCGGCCATTTACCACGACACACCGCTTTATCCGCTCGGCGCCACGGTGCTGCCTGGACAGTACAAAATCGTGCTTACAATTGGCGGCCGGAACTACACGCAGATGCTCGACATCCGGATGGATCCGCGAGTGAAGACTTCGCCCGGAGACTTGCGGCGGCAATTCGAACTTGACCAGAAAATTGCCGGTGCTCTGCACCAGGACTACGAAGTGCTGCAACAGGTGCGCAGCCTGCGCTTGCAGTTGAAAGCGCTCACGGGTGCTCCCGACGTCACTAAGAAAGCAGCGGCCGACCTGGACGCGAACGCCGCGCCCATCGAGGGCGAAGAAGGCGACTACGGCGCGCGCTACATGAGCACTCCCGAAGGCCGCAGCCTGGCGCGACTGAATGGCGGCCTCAACGCCCTCGTCAGCGCTCTCGATACCGCCGACGCCGCGCCCACGACCCAGCAATCCGCGATGTTCGACGAACTCGACAAGGCGCTCGAAGAGCAGCTTTCGGCTTGGGGCCAACTCAAGTCGAAAGATATTCCGGCGCTGAACGAACAGTTGAAGAAAGCGGGATTGCCTTTGATCGATCTGCAGAAGCCGGTTCCGGGCGCGGGTGATGGGGCCGCGACTACTTCGCAGGACCGGGACGAAGAATAGCATTCAGGTCCGCAGCGGGTTGACTACCTCGACTGCGCCATAGCGCTGGCGGTGGGCTAAGTCTTCGGAATAGAGGACGGCGGCTCCGCAACTCTCGGCGGCTTGCAGGATCAGGGCATCCCAATAGGAAACCTTGTAGCGCGCTTCGATCTCCAGGGCGGCCAGAATCGATTGCGGAGTGTTGATGACGATCTCCCAGCTCAGGTAGTCCTCAATCAGTTTCTTGATTTCTTCGGCTCGCAGCGGATGGCGGATTCTGCGGCGCAGATTCACGCAGAGCTCTTGCAGAACTTGCGTGCTTAGAGCGCCTTGTCCGGTGGTCCACAGATGCTCCAGCAACTGGCGGGCGCGATCGTGCTTTGCGCCGGCGTCGCGGTCATGGGCGTAGATGAAGATGCCGGTGTCGACGAAATACCTGGGATCGGCGGGCGTCATCGCTGGTAAGGCTGCTGGTAAAGCTCGTCGCGGGAGCGCGGCGGAGTCCAACCGAGTTTCATGCCTTCGCGCAAGCGCGCCAGGGCGCGGCGGCGGGAACGATCGTAGCTTTTGCGCTCGCGGACGAGTTGCTCCAGACGCGCCGCCAGCAGGGCGCTGATGGAGGTGCCTTCTTCGGCGGCCAGGATGCGAATTTCGCGGAGGAGGGAGGCATCGAGTTTTAGGGTGATGTTGGTTTTCATTCTGCAGCACGTATTTATGTGCTGCACGAGTATATGTGCTTCATGGGTTGTGCGTCAACCCGTTGGTTTTCGGCGGGGGCGGCGTAGACCGGCTGGATATGATTGAAGGGCTCGAAGGTCAGATTGCGGACGGCGGAGGGAGCGTGACAAAGGCCCACGCGGGACGTAGCTGTGGAATCCCACCCTAACGTCGAAAGGCACGACGTTAGGATGGGGCACCCGGCAAAAAGCAGATCCTTCGCATCGCTCAGGATGACAAATTCGGAAAGGTCATTCGGCGCAGGGAGATCCGGTGGGGACGGGCGAAGGCGCCCGTCTCTCCATCGCCCTTCGGAGTTACGCGGGGAATTCGCGCAGTACAAACTCCATCGCGGCCTCGCGTGACGTGAGTCGTCCCTCCAGTTGAGCGTCTTCGACGGCTGACAGCACCTCTTTGAAGCGTGGGCCGGGCTCGTAGCCTGCTTCTATCAGGTCTTGGCCGGTGATTAGAGGAGTGGGGCGGATGGCTTCGGGGGGCATTGAGCGCAACTGCTCTTGCGCGTAGTCGTACGCTTCTAGTTGGCCGTGGCTGGAGAGGCAGTCTATGCGGTGCAGCTCCAGATGCTCTTCGAAGGCGGGCAGGCGCAGAAACTTCTTTAGCGTGGATTGGTTCATGCGCTCGACTTGGCCGAAGCGCATGTGATTTTCTACCAGCGCCAGAATCTGATCGGTGTCGTCGTTGGAAAAGCGCAGACGGCGGCAGATTTCGGCCGCCATCTTGACTCCTACTTCTACGTGGTCGTCGAAGCGGATGCGGTCGGGCGCTGTGCGGAAGGTGGGGGGCTTGCCTACGTCGTGGAGGAGCGCTCCCCAGGCCAGGGTTTTTGAGGCGCCGGGCGGCAGTTTCTCCAGCAATAGCAGCGTGTGCACGAAGACGTCGCCTTCGGGATGATACTGGGGAGGCTGCTCGACTCCTTTCATGGCGGCGATTTCGGGCAGGACTTCTGGCAAGAGGGCGGTTGTATCCAGCAGTTTAAATGCCCGGCTGGCTTGGCCTTCGGTTAGCATCCTGGTCAGTTCTTCGCGCACTCGCTCGGCAGAAACCTGGTTAATTTTCGGCGCTAGCTTTTGGATCGCCTCCAGCGTCTTGGGATCGATCTGGTAGTCGAAGCGGGCGGCGAAACGGACGGCTCGGAGCATGCGCAGTTTGTCTTCCGCAAATCGGCGCTCGGGATCGCCTATGGCGCGGATGATTCCGGCTTTGAGATCGTCGCGGCCGCCTACGAAATCCAATATCTCGTTGGTTGCAGGATCGAGCATCATGCCATTGATGGTGAAGTCGCGGCGCTGCGCGTCTTCGCGGGGGTCTTTGGTGAAGCGCACTTCGTCGGGATGACGGCCATCGGAGTAGGCTATGTCGGAGCGGAAGGTTGCTACTTCTACTGCTCCTTTACCACGCTCGCCTTGACGGGCCAGGGCGCCCGTCGCTCCATTGGATGGCACCAGGACTACTCCGAATTGTTCGCCTACGGCGAAGGTTTGCGGGAAGATTTGCATGACCTGTTGCGGCGTGGCGTCGGTGGCTACGTCGTAGTCGGCGGGCTCACGGCTGAGAAGAAGATCGCGGACGCATCCACCGGCCAGGTAGGCCTGGTGTCCGCGTTCGCGCAGGGTGCGCACGATTTCGGCGGCGTGTTGTTTGGCGTCCGGCATCGGTAATTAGTCGGCGGTCGCGTAAACTGAAGAGCTAGCAGACTGCGGGAAAGCTAGCTCCGAGTAATAGTTGTGCTCTCAGCGACTAAAGCCGTCAATAAAAATAAGCCGGTTATCGCAGCGGTAAACCGCTCCACCCCGTCACGCCAAAACAGGGCGTGCCGGGGACCCCGGCGCTGCGCCACCCAAAACCAAGTGCAACGCCGAGTTTTTCTGCAGCTTGCTAGAAGCTAGGAGCTAGAAGCTAGAAGCACATTATGCCTGACACCGACATACTCGGCATCGAGAGTTCCTGTGATGAGACGGGCGCGGCGGTGGTGCGCTCGGGCGAGCAGATTTTGTCGAACATTGTTGCCTCGCAGATTGCTACTCACCAGCCTTATGGCGGAGTGGTTCCGGAACTGGCTTCGCGCGAGCACTTGCGGGCTATTGTTCCGGTGGTGCGGCAGGCTTTGGCCGAAGCCGGACAGACTTACGCGTCCGTGGATGCTATCGCGGTCACGCAGGGGCCGGGGCTGGCGGGCGCTCTGCTGGTCGGCATCAGCTTTGCCAAGGCGCTTGCCTTTGCGCTCGGGAAACCGCTGATCGCTGTGAACCATCTGGAGGGGCACATCCACGCCGTGTTGCTGGAGCAACGGAAAAGCGAAAATGGCGAGTTGCGTTTTCCGGTGCTGGCGCTGGTGGTCTCGGGTGGCCACACTCATCTTTATCTCGCGCAGCGGCACGAAAATCTTTGGAGCTACCGGAACATCGGCCACACTCGCGATGATGCCGCCGGAGAGGCGTTCGATAAAGTCGCGAAGCTTCTGGGGCTGGGCTATCCTGGAGGGCCGATCATCGACCGGCTGGCGCCGCATGGCGATCCGCGGGCGGTCAAGTTTCAGACTTCGCAGATCAAGCATCGTGACCGGCGCGAGCATAAGCAACCTCAGGCGGAAGACGATGGGCTGACGTTTGATTTTTCTTACAGCGGCATCAAGACGGCGGTTTTACGCTACGTTGAGACCGAGAACCTGAAACCTGGGATTGAGGCTCGACGGCGGGCGCTCGCGGGCATCGACACGCCGACGGTCGAAGAGGTCCGCAGACTCTGCGACCGGCAAACGCTTAACCTGGTGGCTTCTTTCCAGCGCTCGATGGTCGACGATCTGGTCGCGAAGACGCTGGCCGCGGCTCGCGAGTATGACGTGCAAACTCTCTTCGTCAGCGGCGGCGTGGCTGCCAATCGGGAATTGCGGACTGCGTTTGAGGGGGACGCGGGGATGCAGGGACTTCCTGTTTTTTTCCCTTCGCGGGCGCTTTCCACTGACAATGCGGCCATGATCGCGGCGGCGGCATTTCCGAAGTTTCTGCGGCGGGAATTTGTGGCTATGGATTTTTCGGCGGAGGCGGGGATGGCGCTGCGTTGACGGAGCCGTCCCGGAGAAGCCCACTCATCCGCAAAGAACGCGGATGAATGGGGCACCCGCGAGAATTCCCTGCGACAGCGCTTGTAGTGTAGGGGTCCTTCGACTTCGCAATTCCGTTCGCTTCGCTCTCGGAATTGCTGCGCTCAGGATGACAGTTATCGGGTGACCGCTGGCTATTGCCTGGTTTATCGAAATTGGAACATTTCCCAGCTACAATGGTTCGCGTGAAGCCGACGATTTATGTTGTGGAAGACGATCCGGATATTTCCCGGTTGGTTCGCCATCATCTGGAAGGAGCGAGCTTCAACGTGCGACTCTACTCGACTGGCAATCAGGTCGTGGTCGATGCCGAGCGACAGCGACCGGCGCTGTTTCTGCTCGACATCATGGTGCCGGGAAAGGACGGGTTGGAACTTTGCCGCCAGATCCGGCAATCGGTGTCTCTGGCGCCGGTGCCGGTGATTTTCCTGACGGCGAAGAGCGGCGAGGCGGATCGGGTGCTGGGGTTGGAGTTGGGAGCCGACGACTATATTCCCAAGCCGTTCAGCCCACGCGAACTGGTGGCTCGGGTGAAAGCGGTGCTGCGTCGTTTTGAGCGGCCTTTGCCGCCTTTGCCTACCAAGATTGACGAAATCCACATTGACCCGAGCGCGATGACTTTGACGGTTCGGGGGAAACAGGTGCCGACCACGGCCACGGAATTCCGGCTGCTCGACCACTTCATGCGGCATGCGGGACGGGTTTTTACTCGCGACCAGTTGCTCGACTCGGTCTGGCGCGATACGGCGTACGTCACACCGCGCTCGGTGGATGTTTATGTGCGACGCATCCGGGAGAAAATTGAGCCCGATCCCGAGAACCCGCGTTACTTGAAGACGGTGCGGGGGGCCGGCTACCGCTTTGAGGTTGCGCGTTGAGAAGTCGCATCTTCTTTAAATTGATGTTTGTGTTTCTGCTGGTGATAGGCGTAACCGCGGTCACCTTGCAATTGACCGTGCATAAGGTCTGGGAACGGACTCTGCGCGAGCAGATCGAGCGCAATCTCAAACAGAAGACGTTAATGTTTGCCTATAGGGTGGAGGCGGACCGGCAGCATTCTCTGGCTGACATTACCGCCCAGGAGGGCCAGGCGGCGGGAGCCCGGGCTACCGTCGTGGATGCTACCGGTAAGGTGTTGGCGGATTCCGAAGCCGATCCCAGTACGATGGACAATCACGCGCAGCGCAAGGAGTTTGCTTCCGCTCTGGGCGGCAAACTGGGAGTGGATGAACGCGGCAGCCAAACTCTCAACGTTCCTTATTTGTACGTGGCGGCGCCGATTTCTGGAGGGGCGGTGCGGCTGGCGTATCCCTTGCCCGAGATGGAGATTACGGATCGGCCGCTGGGGGTGGCGCTTTTCTGGGGGTCGCTCACCGCTCTAATTTTCGCTTTAATGGTGGCGGCGGCGGCTTCTCAATATGTGGGCTGGCGGCTGCAGCGGATTGTCGATTTTGCCGAGCGTGTGGCCGCCGGAGACTTGACCGCCAGAATTGCATCGACTGCGACGGATGAGATCGGGCAAGTGGCGTCGGCGCTCGATAAGACGACGCGGCGGGTGGAAGAGAGTTTTGCTCGCGTGCAAACCAGCCAGCGCGAGCTGGAAACTCTTCTCAACAGCATGCAGGACGCGGTGATTGCGGTCGACGTTGACGGACGCGTGCAGTGGGCGAATCACGGCATGGACCGCCTGCTGCTTCGGGCTCCGCGCCTGAATGCGCCGTTGATCGACAGCGTCCGCGACCCGGATTTTCTCGCCGCGATTCAGAAGGCGGCGCGCGAACACGTCGTCACGTCGGCGCGCTCGAACACGATTGCTTCCGGACGCACGTTCGATGTCACGGCGGCGCCCATGCCCGGTGGCGGCGCGGTCGCGGTGTTGCGCGATCTAACCGAGACCGAGCGCATGGAGAAGACACGCCGCGATTTTATTGCCAACGTCTCCCACGAACTGCGCACGCCGCTGACTTCGATCCAGGGATACACCGAGACTTTGCTGGACAGCCCTATTGCTGACAATCATGTACGCGAGTTTTTGGAAATCATCCGCAAGAATGCGGCCCGCATGTCCCGCCTTACAGAGGATCTGCTCACTCTGGCTCGCGTCGAATCGGGCGAACACAGATTCGACGTGCAGCAACTGAGCGCCGAAGAACTATTGCAGGATGCCCTGGAAAGCTTTCGTGAAGTGGCGCGCTCGTATAGCGTCGAGCTGTTGATTGAGAACTCAGTTCCCGCCAGCCGCGTGAATGCGGATGGCGAAGCCATCCACCAGATTTTCTCGAACTTGATCGAGAATGCGTTGAAATACGCGGCGTCGGGGAAAAAGATCATTCTCGGAGCCCGGGCGGCCGAGAACGGCGCGGAATCTCACGGCGTTGAATTCGGCGTTGAATTTTACGTCAGGGACTTCGGACCGGGGATTTCTTCCGAGCATCTGCCGCGTCTTTTCGAGCGGTTCTACCGGGTCGATAAAGCGCGCTCGCGGGAATCCGGCGGCACCGGACTGGGACTGGCCATCGCCAAGCATATCGTTCTGGCGCACGGGGGAACGATTCGCGCCGAGAGCGAGCTTAACCATGGCTCGACGTTTTTGTTCACCTTGACCGGTTCCGAGGTGGAGTCGGCGTAGATGCTGCGGCAGCCGGATCGGTCGGGCGATGGATCAAGGTCGATCTACAACAGGCGCGCAGGAGCGACCTCAGTGGGCAGTTCTTCTCGAAGTTGGTAACCGCTGTGGTGAGTTGTCATCATCAACGCTGCCAGATTCAGAATCCGCTGGGCGGCGTGCTCTGTGCTTACGCCGCGAGCGTGGATGTTCGAGATGAGGTTCCGGTTGGCATCGGTATCTGAGGCTTTCGGCCGGTATGCCATGTAGGCTGACAGGCTTTCGGCTGTGGCTAAGCCGGGGCGTTCTCCGATCAGGAGGATGGCAACTCTCGGCCTTAGCAATTCGCCAATCTGGTTGAGAATGCCTACGCGGCAGTGACGAATCACAAATATCGAACCGATGCTCCAGCCTCGCGTGCGTGCTCCTTCACAGAGGAGCGGCAACAGTCTGGGAATTTGCGTGGCAACGGCGGTTACGGATAGGCCGTCGCCGATCATAATCTGTAAATCAATTTGTAAATCTTGTTGCGTGGTGCAACGCCGGGTCACCTCCGCGCGGGACGCGTCGTTCAGGTGACGGCCCAAGTCCGGACGCAGGAGATACTCATCTTTGTTGGCTGCCCGGGAGGAGACTTCGATCAGATTCCACTTCCGCACGAAGTCTTCGCCGAAATCCGTGCGGAGATTTAATTCGGCGCGGACGGCATCGCGGGCGGCGGCATGTGCCTCGCGCAACTCCAGTTGAGTGCTGGTTCGATAGGCTGCGCCGCTCCGGCCCTTTAGCAAGCGGGCTGGAGTTTGGGCGCGCGCTTTCCTTAGGATCTCCGGCAAGTCGGAGGGCGGCGCGAGTTTGTTATCTTCCGGAGGCATTCAAAACATTCCTTCTGGCGTCGTGTCCCACAAATTTCCAACTAGGTGAGCGTTTTGAGCAAAGTGGAATATGGACGCATTGGCGCTGCCAAGTACATAGGTCCTTCGCTTCGCTCAGGATGACAATCTAAGATTCATAGGGTCCTCTCCAGCGACGATTCCAAACCCTGCATCAGTTGTCGCCTTGCGGATGAATCGAGCGATGCCGGCTCGGTGCCGCTATAGATGCCCATATTCTGCAGCCACGCGAGGAACTCCGGCGCTGGACGCAGATGGAAGAGACGCCGCGCGGCCAACGCGTCGTGATAGCTTGTGGATTGGTAGTTCAGCATCACGTCGTCCGAACACGGAACGCCCATGAAATAGTTGCAGCCCGCAGCCGTTAGAAGCAGCAGCAGGTTATCGGCCGAGTTCTGGTCGGCGGCTGCGTGATTGGTGTAACAGACGTCGCAACCCATCGGCAGACCGAGCAATTTGCCCATGAAGTGGTCTTCGAGTCCAGCGCGGATGATCTGGCGCTCGTCGGACAAATATTCAGGCCCGATAAAGCCGACGACGCTGTTGACGAGAAAAGGCTGGAAGGCGCGTGCGACTCCGTAAGCCCGCGCTTCGAGTGTGAGTTGATCGACTCCATGATGCGCCTCGGCAGAGAGCGCGCTGCCCTGGCCGGTTTCGAAGTACATCACGTGATCGCCTGCCCAGTGGACTTTGGAATTGGAATTTCGCTGGCGACGATGCTCGAGAACTTGTTCGCGGCCCTCGCGCAGCATGTTCAACGTGATTCCGAAGCTGCGGTTGGCTGCTTCCGTGCCGGCGACGGACTGGAAAAGAAGATCGATCGGCGCTCCGCGATTTAACGCTTCCAGTTGAGTGGTGATGTGCGCCAGGCAACAGGATTGCGTGGGGATTTCGTAGGCTTCGATCAGTCGATGCAAAGCGACGAGAATCGCGCTGACTGTCGCGACTGAGTCGGTGGCGGGATTTACACCAATGACGGCATCTCCACAGCCGTACAGCAGCCCTTCGAACGCGGCCAGAAGGATACCGCCGATGTCGTCGGCGGGGTGATTGGGTTGCACGCGGATGCCGAGCACTCCACGCTCTCCCATGGTGTTGCGGCAGCGGGTGACGTTGCGAATCCTGGCGGCCGCGAGCACCAGATCCTTGTTGCTCATCAACTTGGTCACGGCGGCGGCGATTTCAGGGATGATGGCCCGCTGCACCTGCTGGATCTGAGTGTCGGTGGTTCCGTCGTCGAGGAGAAACTCGCGAAACTCGCCTACGGTCATACTGGCGATGGTGCGGAAGGCTTCCTGGTCGAAGGTTTCCAGAATTAGACGGGTGACGTCGTCGTCGGATTGATCGATCAGGGGGCGGCGGACAATTTCCTGGAGTGACAAGTCAGCAAGTTTTCGCTTTGCGGCGACTCTCTCTCGTTCGGATCGTGCGGCAATTCCGGCCAACTGGTCGCCAGACTTTTCTTCGTTGGCTTTGGCAAACAGTTCGCGGAGGTCGGAGAAGTCGAAGCGCTCGATCATGGGATTATTTCCGCACGGGGACACCATGTTATCGAAAAAAGTCTTGGTGTAGTTTGAAAATTGCCGTCCCTCAGCGGCTCAAGCCGCATTCAAGACAATGCAGTTACCGCAGCGGTAAACCGCTGCGCCACCCAAAATCAAGTGCAAAATCGAGTTTTTCCGCAAGCTCTGAAAACCGTTCCTTTTCAAAACCGATTCAAACTAACCCACTACCAGCTATTGTCTGAATTTGTGATGGTTTTACATCCGGTGACAAGAAATTCACTGGGTTGTAACCTGCCTTGGGACGGCGGGAATTATGCTTTTATTGGGAGTGTGTTTGGGGCACATTCCGGGTTCATACGGCTCGCGTCCAGTTGAGGGGATCGGGCATCCAATGAGGTGGGACGATCTTGTCTATGAGCACGGCCAGCATAAAAACACCTTTGCCTGAGCCCTCGCATTCCGGCTTGATACAGCGGACGGTGGAAGCCTGCGAGTTGGCGCGCCAAGCCGCGGCCATTGCAGCCGAGGGAATCGCCACTGGATCCATGTCCCGGCTTAACGCCATCCGGGAGTGCGAAAAAGAACTCGACGCGATTGACCTGGAAGTAGATTCGGGAGTGACCTCGACCATTACTCGCGTTCCGGAGGCCGAAACCCGGCAACTGCTGGCCTGCATGAAAGTCATGATCGGACTGGAGCGCATAGGGGATCTGCTGCTTAGCTTTGCCACCAGCGCGCAGGCTGCGGGAGGCCGGGTCGATTCGCAGGATGCCCGCGACTTGACGCAGATGGCTACGATCCTCGAAAAGATGCTGGCCGATGTCGGCCAGTCTTTCTCGCAAAAGGATGTCAAGAAAGCCATCGACGTGCTCCGCGCCGATGCGGAGATGGACCGCCTGCGCAATATCATTTTCCTGCGCCACATCGAGAATCCGGAGAACATCGCGCACCACGCGAGCCTGCAGGTGATCTTCATGACGCAATCTCTCGAACGCGCCGGCGACCATGCCAAGAACCTGGCGGAAGAAGTTTGCCACTTTGTCAGCGGACGCAGCATTCGCCACCTGCTCATGGCATACGACAAACCAAAAGAACAGATGTTTATCGACTGGCTGCGGCACAAAGACGAAAAATCGCAGTAAGTGCGTGTCCAGCAGTTGGACGCCACGCCCGGCTCTCCACTTGCAATTTCCGCCCTGCTCTTGACAGCCAGAGCCTCCAAGGCGAGACTCGGTTCAGTCCTTTCGCCATGCAGGGAGCCGCCCATCCCGAAGATCGATTTCCGCCCGCGAGCGCCGAGAACGTGAGCGTTGGGAGGGATCGACCTTCCTCAGTGGGCTCCGCTGGTGTCGTTGGCGATCCTTCGAACGGGAGCAGCACCCTCGCAGAAACGGAACTGGACTCGGCGCTCCAGTTATTGGTGGAGCGCGCGCAGTACATTACCGGCGCCACCGGGACTGCCCTCGCTTTGCCGCAGGGTGAGGAGATGGTTTGCCGCGCTAGCGCTGGTTCTTCGGCGCCGGCAGTCGGGGCGCGGCTGCAGGTTCGCTCCGGATTGACGGGCGAAAGCATTGCCCGGCGGCAGTTACTGCGCTGTGACAACGCCGAAGCTGATCCGCGGGTGAACCTGGAAGCTTGCCGGGCGTTGGGCATTGCATCCATCGTGGTTTTGCCGTTGCTGCGGCGGAATGGCGAGGTTCGCGGCCTGTTCGAACTATTTTCCGATCACCCCTACGCTTTTGAGGAGCGCGATCTGATTGCGCTTGAGCGCATGGCCGCTCTTACATTGACGGCTCTCGACTTGGCGGAACAGCGCCAGAGCGCTGCACCCCCGCCGGCTGCGAGGCGAGAACCGCAGAAGCCTGTCGAACCTTACCCCGAACTCTTATCCGAAGTCTCACCCGAACCTTTAGCTGAAACTTCTCCCGAACTCGTGCCCGGACTTTTGCCGGAAATCTCCACGGCAAGCAGCGCGCCACAGGCTGCCGCGAATCCGGTTAACGTTCCTCTCGACATTCCCGTCAACATTCCCATTAACACTCCGGTTAACCCAGAGTTCGCTGAGGCCTCAATCGCGCCCGCCGAGCCGCTGGGAATTTCGTCTTCGTCTTTTGTAATGTCGCCAGTGACAACGCCCGCTCCGGTTCCCGAAGCCATGCTCCGCGTGCAGAAATGCGATTCCTGCGGATTTCCCGTTTCTGACGGGAGAACGCTGTGTCTCGATTGTGAAAGGAAGGTTCGGGAGAAGAAGGACTTCGAGAAGAAGCAGCGCGCGCAGGAGCAACACCGGATCGAGCAAGGGGAGCAGGAGCAAGCGGCAGCTCCCGCTAGCACTGCCTCCGAATCCGCTGCCTTCACGGCGCCAGCGCAGAAGGAAGACGAATTTGTGCCGGCCTTTCTTGCAAACGCCGTACCCGTGCAAGAATCGTGGCTGGCGAACCACGTCAATCTGCTTGCGATCTCCGTTTTGATTTTGGGAATTCTGGTCGCGGTGGTTGTGTTTCGATAACTCGGGCTTCGATAACTCGTCTTCCGATAAACCAGCTGGGATAACCACCCATGCACTCGCGACTGCCTGTTTTCCTTGACAAATTGGCGGTGGAACCATACTCTGCGCTTAATCTCTAGTTTCCGACACAAAGGTGCCCAAGCATGAAAAATGTGTACGAAGTCTTACGGCAGAAGGAACTTGAACTGACCCGGCTGGAAAAAGAGGTTGAAGCCCTGCGCGTCGCCGCCCCCCTGCTTTCGGATGAAAAGGAGCAGATCGCCGAGGCGCCCAGGCCGACCTTAACTCCCGCTGCAACTGCCGCTGCGCCGCCGCAGCCGGTCCGGGTTCCTGCGGTGGTTGCCGCTCAGGGTGCGGCCGCCCCGGCACGGGTTGCCGGATGGGAAGATGCGGCCAAGCGCTGGCCGTAG
>Ga0116106_1000733_pt1 | contig 17709 bp, 19 predicted proteins | sample June2015DPH_6_50_FD_89717 | JGI IMG/M metagenome (GOLD analysis project Ga0116106, IMG submission 89717) | Peatland microbial communities from SPRUCE experiment site at the Marcell Experimental Forest, Minnesota, USA - June2015DPH_6_40 | ecosystem: Environmental > Terrestrial > Soil > Wetlands >...
CAGCTTGACCGCTTGCCGCAACGACCGAAATTGCTAACGAATTGCTAAACCGAACTGTGCACACGAGCCTGCACATGGACGGCTGCGGATAGCAGGCGGCAAACTCCCAGTTCACATGGACTTTATCGGATTAGTGCGGTCGCATATGGACAGCCCTCTCCGGGCTCAGGACCCGGTCCCTCGGGGGTGGAGGTTCGACTCCTCTCGCCCGCACGATGTCGACCCGGGCTAATGATCCTGACACGGGAGCTGTAGTCCGCGATCCACTCGAACAGGTTCGCCGGTTCCCGGTGGGAGCGGTCGAGTCGGCCTCCGGATCCTGGCGAGTCAACGGTCGACCCAGGCAGATGTCTACTCAAGCAGACGGGCCACGGCCTGGCTGTCGGGAGGCCGTGGGTGGCCGGCCTCGCTTGGGCAAGGCGCCAGCCCTCCTAGGCATTCGCCCGGCGCCCTCGAGGGCCTGACGCAGCAGCATCTCGACTTGGGCATTGAGGCTGCGGAACTCATCGGCGGCCCAGCGGGCGAGCGCATCATGGACAGCGGGATCAATTCGCAGCAGTACTTGCTTGCGGTCATTCACGGATCACGAATAGAGAGTGCCGGTGTTGACCACTGGCGAAGCCGGTTGGTCACTGCAAAGTACGACCATCAGATTGCTCACCATCGACGCCTTGCGCTCCTCGTCGAGCTCGACGATGCCACCCTCAGCCAGCCGGGAGAGGGCCATTTCAACCATCCCCACGGCGCCCTCGACGATGCGACCGCGAGCCGCGACAACGGCGTTGGCCTGCTGTCGGCGCAGCATCGCCTGGGCGATCTCGGCTGCGTAGGCAAGGTGGCTGATGCGCACCTCGACGATCTCCACGCCGGCAATGGCAACGCGCGCGGCCATCTCCTCGGCGAGCTCACCAGCGACGATGTCGGTCGAGCCGCGCAGTGAGAGGCCATTGTCTGCGGGGTTGTCGTAGGGATGCGTGGTCGCAACATGCCGCAGCGCTGACTCGGCCTGGACCCGCACGAAGTTGAGATAGTCGTCGACGGCGTAGAGAGCACGCGAGGTGTCGGCAACCTGCCAGACGACAATGGCGGCGATCTCCACGGGATTACCGTCAGCGTCGTTCACCTTCAGGTGGCTCGTCTCGAAGTTCCTGACCCGAATGCTCACGGTCCGCCGGTCGCTGAGGGGCAGGATCCAGGACAAGCCGGTACGACGAACGCTGCCGACGTACTTTCCGAAGAAACGCACGACCTTGGTCTGGCCGGGCTGCACGATGACGAGCGAGCCCGCGATCAGTACGGCCACGACGATCGGCACGGCGGTTAGGCCCTTGACCGAGCTCTTGGCGAGCAAGATCGCCCCGGCGATAGCGGCGGCGAGGACGAGGACGCCGAGCCAACCGCTGATGGCCCACGCTGGCCGCTCGCGGATTACGACGCGGGTTCCCGTGTGACCGACCGGAGTCGCCTCGGGCTCGGTGTACGGCTGGACGGACTGGCTCATGATTCCTCCTGAAGGCTGGCTTCGCAATCAAAGTACTATCTATACGATATCACTTTTCTTTGCGTCGTGCAAGACGCCTACGTAGCGCAACGGGCTCAGTGGGCGCGACCTGCCGGGGGCGAGACCAGGCGGCGTATTGCACGAGGGGCTGTTGGCCGCACAGCGTCCCGGGGACGAGCCGGGCAAGTCTCGCTGATGCCGCGAACCCGGCTCGTCGTCACTCGACTGCGAGTAGGCCGACGAGGGCCTGGTTCATCGCCTCCGAAGGGGTCCGAAAGAAACCGATAAATCATCGAAGCAAGTACGGGTGCTCCGGGGTCACCTCAACCCCGATGCGATGTGCGCCGTTACCGCCACACGGCTCTCTCGGTCGCATGTCCGACTGTCGCCTCGACGCGATCTCCTCAGTGGTCGTCCGGTAGTTTCACCTGCGAGATGTCTGGCTCGCACCGGCCGGCCCGGGGCTTACGACGGTAGATGAACGAGGCGACTGCGCCGCTAGCGCCAGCCCGCCATCGAGCGTGGCCGAGCGCCGCGTGGGTCAGGACGAAGGACCCTGAGCTTCTGGCGATCAAGCGGTCACTGCGGGCAGGCGTCTTCATGCCCACGACGTTCGGGCTGGCTCATTTGCTGTTCTCCAACCCGCAAGTGAGCCTCTTCGCCGCCTTCGGTTCGTTCGCCCTCTTGCTCCTCGTGGATTTCCCGGGTCGTCCTCGCACCCGTCTCCTCTCCTACGTGGCGCTCTTCGTCGTCGGAAGTGGCTTCATCGCCATCGGTACGATCGCCTCGACCCACAAGGTGTTTGCCGTCGTGACCATGGCGGTCGTGGGGTTCGCCGTGCTCTTCGCCGGGATCATCTCGCCGCCGGCGGCGGCCGCGTCCACGGCTGCACTTCTCACTTTCGTGCTGCCGGTAGCCGTGGCCGAACCAGCCGCAGGCGTCGGCCCTCGCCTGCTCGGCTGGGCGCTCGCCGGCGCCGTGTGCATCCCCGCTTCCATGTTGCTCTGGCCCACGCCCTGGCACGACAATCTGCGGCGCCGACTGTCAGCGGCAGTTTCGGCCTTGGGCCGCCTGACGGCGGCGCAGGCCGAGGGCAGGCGCGATCCTGCAGCCCAAGAGGAAGTCGAGTCGGAGCTGTCGCTACTGCGGCGCCAGTTCGCGGGCACCCCGTACCCGCCGACCGGGGCCGCTGGCGGCGCTGTCGCCCTTGCAAAGCTGACAGGCCGTGTCGAGTGGGCTGCCGGCAACGCTGCACAAGTCAAGGACGAGGCGCCGCCGCTCGAGGCTCTACCGGTGAAGGCGCTGATGGAGGCGGTGACCGAGACGCTGAGCTTGACAGCGTCGCTCATCTGCGATGGCAGGGGCCACCCGGTCGACGATCCGCCCTCTGTACGAGCTGTGCAGGAGTCGAACCGACGGCTGGATCAAGTGGTCCGGGCCGAGCTCGAGGCTGAGGTGTCGGAGCTCATCGACCCCGAAGACGGCGGCGGCACGACGGCCGCCGAGAGTGTGGGCGATACGAGCGCGATCACACAGGACGAAGGGGTCGCCTCCGCGCTCGACCGGAGCTTCCACGCCCGCGGCTTGGGTATCGCCACTGAGATGGTGGCAGACGCGGCCCTCGAGGCCGCCGGCGTCCGGCCCGTGAGCAATCCACAGCTGGGGCCCGTAGGTGACGATTCCTCCCGTCAGTTGTCGCAGCGGCTCGCCTCGCATCTCTCCTTTCGCTCGGTGTGGTTCCGCAATGCCCTACGGGGCGCAGCAGGGCTTGCATTGGCGGTCGCCGTCGTCGAGGTGATCAACGTCGAGCACGGCTTCTGGGTAGTCCTCGGCACCCTCTCGGTGCTGCGTTCCAATGCCTTGGGCACTGGCTCCACCTCCCTGCGGGCCGTCGGAGGAACGGCCGTCGGCGTCGTAGTGGGCTCCGCCATCATGATCGGTGTCGCCGGCCACCTCGTGCTGTTGTGGGTGATCCTGCCCCTTGCGGTGGTGGTGTCGGGCGTAGCCCCCTCCATGATCTCCTTCGCCGCCGGACAGGCCGGGTTCACCGTCGTGGTGGTCATCCTCTTCAACATCATCGACCCCGTCGGCTGGAAGGTCGGCCTCACGAGGATCGAAGACGTGGCAATTGGCTGCGGCGTGAGCGTCGTGGTCGGCCTACTGTTCTGGCCGCGAGGCGCCACAGCGGCGCTTGGGCGAGCCCTGTCGGATGCGTTCGTCACGAACTCCGGCTACCTGGCCGATGCGGTCGACCGGCTGACTACGACCACCCCAGGGGTGGACACTGGGCCGACCGAGCGAGCTGCGCACACTGCCTACCTGCGGCTCGACGACGCCTTCCGTCAGTTTCTGGCCGAACGGGGGGCGAAGGTGGTGCCGGTCGAGACCGTGGGCAACCTCTTCACCGGGGCCAACCGAATCCGCCTGGCGGCATATGCACTGGCGAGCTTGCCAACGTTCCCCCCCCAACAAGGTGAGGCCGAGCTCAAGTCGGTTGCGATCGCCGAGGCGGTCCTGCGCGACTCGTATGCCTCCAGCCACCGCTGGTACGAGGAGTTCGCCGAGATGCTGGGCGGCCGACGCGACAAGCTCGAGCCGCCACCGGCGGGGGACGACACCCTGCAGCACGTCCTTCGGGAGGCGTTTGAGGACGCACGCGCCCGCGGCCGGGGCGACCGGCTACGGATGACCTTGGAGATGCTCTGGGCGCACGAGCTCCTCGATGCTCAGCGCCAGGTGCAGGTAGACCTCGCAAGCTCGGCCGAGCTCTTCCGGCTACGACACCGGCAAATGATGATCTGAGTGGGTGGGGCCTGCGGGTGGCTGCCCGATGGCCCACCAGAAGGGGCCGCACGCTGTCGGCGGAGATCGTCTTGAGCTTGGTCGGGTGGAGCCGAATTCCTTCAGCTGCGAGGTGGACATCTAGTCCTCCTCGAGGTCAGTAGGTAGGAGGTGCCAGGTTTGCGGGGTGGTCTCGGAAAGCGCCTTCGCCTGCTCCTCGTAGGCGAGGTCGGTGGCGGTCATTCGCTCCCTGTGCTGGCGCAGGTGCTCGTCCCACGAAGCGACCACGAAGATCTCCTCGAATTCACGCGGCCGCTCGCCGTTTCGGTACAGCCCCCACTGAGTGGCGCCGGTTCGCAGCCGCGACTCACGAACTCGGACCATGGCTTGCATGAAGTCGAGCTCACGCTCGGTCGGGATCGAGTAGGTCGTGCGTACCACGACCGGTCCAGAGTCTGCTTCCGTCTCGAGCTCGATAGCCGGATCGGGCCGAACCACGGTGCGCCGGTCCATGCTCGACGTGTCGACGAACGGCCAGATGCGGATCGACGACGCTCCCGCGGCCATCAGCCCGGCGGCGACGAGGAAGGTGAGACTAAGTCCAAACGAGTCGGCGACCGCCCCCCAAGCGACTGCACCGAGGCCTTGCGCCCCAAAAAGCACCATCTGGTAGACGGACAACCCTCGCGCCCTCACCCAGCGCGGTAAGAAGAGCTGCAGCAACGTGTTGACCGTCGCAAGCATGCCGACCCATGCCATGCCGGTGGGCAACAAGACAGTGACGACCACAACCGTCGAGCGCACGAGGACCACCGCGACGAGGGCAGCGGCAAACACCCCGCCGGTCAGTCCGATGAGGGCATTCGGCGACAGTCGGGCGCGTACCCTCGATAACACGGAGGCCCCCGCGATGGCCCCGACCCCGAGGGCACCGAGAAGGAGCCCGTACCCGCCGGGGCCAAGTCCGAGGCGGCGGCTCGCGACCAGGGGGAGCAGCGCCCAAAGCGCGCTCGCCGGGACAAGAAACAGGATCGCCCGAAGCAAAATCCGGCGGACGACCGGCGCGTAGCGGACGTATCGGCCGCCTGCCCGAAGTGCAGATACGAATCGCTCGGGAATCCGTGGGTTGATGTCCGGGCTCGGCCGCCAGAGAGCGACCACGAGGCCGTAGACGAGGAACGTCGCAGCATCCACGGCAAACACCGCCCCTACCCCGATGGCCGCGATCAGGATCCCGGCGATCGCCGGCCCGATCGCCCTGGCGAGGTTGACGTTGATGGAGCTGAGCTGTGCGGCTGCAGGGATCTGGTCGCGCGGGACGATCTCGGGTACGAGCGACTGGTAGGCAGGGGTAACCAAAACCGAACCGGTGCCGATCACGAACGTGAACATGAGGAGCAGTGCCGGCGACATACGACCGGCGATCGTGAGCGCCGCGAGTGCTGAAGTCGCCACTACTAGACATCCTTGAACGGCCATCAGCAATCGGCGGCGGTCGAGGGTATCTGCCAACACCCCGCCGACGATGCCGAACATGACGTCTGGGAGCATGTCCGCCGTCTGGACGAGCGAGACGAGGATGGCGGCATGTGCAGCGTGGACGAGGAACCACTGGGCGCCGACGGTCTCCATCCAGGTGCCAACGTTGCTTACGAGCGAGGCGAGCCACAGCCAGCGAAAGACGGTGAGCCGAAGGGGAGCCCACGTCGAAGAAGTTGCGTGTCTTTCAGCCATGAGCCCTGAGCCCTCAGATCGTGGCCAGCACCTGCTGCCTCAGGTTATGGCACCCCTTGTTCCGCTCGCGGGTGCGTGCCGGTCCACACTGAGGATCCTGACGCGCCGGGAGGGGGCTGCATCGAATCTCGTCCTGGAGAGTGCGCGTCTCGGCAAGCCAGGCCGCTACGACCCTTTCGATCCATCACTGTCGAGCGCACAGTACTTGCCGGTCATGACGCTCGGAGGGTGGGCAGAAGCTCCGTCGCCGCCCAGGTGATGAATCGCTCCTGGGTGTCCGCACCGACCTGCACCACTGCGACGTGCGTGAATCCGGCCGCTTCGAACTCGCGAATGCCGGCGACGTGCCGCCCGAGGTCGGGGCCGCACGGCATCCTCGCAGACACGTCCTCGTCGCGCACCGTCCTCGAAGCCATGTCAAACGACGCCGGAAGCGGGAGCTCGGCGTTGACGCTCCAGGGGCCGGTGAACCAGCGGAACTGATCCATCGCCCGCGTGACTGCGAGCTGCTCGTTGGGGTCGTACGAGAGCGCGATCTGGCCGATGCGGGGTTTCCCGGAGCCTCCTGCGTCATCGAACATTTGGCCGAGCTGGGCACGGGGCTCGACGGCGATCATTACGTCAGCGTGCGGCCCGGCCAGACGACAGCTGGCCGGTCCTGAGACCGCAATGCCAATGGGCGGGGCGGTGTCGGGCAGGTCCCAGACCCTCGCCGACTCGACATCGAAATGCTTGCCCCGAAAGGTCACCGTGCCACCTGCCCAAAGCGCACGGATGATCTCCACCGCCTCTTCGAGCATCTCGTGCCGCAGGCCGGCCAGCGGCCACCGCCCGCCGACAATGTGTTCGTTCAGATTTTCTCCGGCGCCAAGTCCAAGGGTGAACCGCCCGTCCGACAGCAGCTGCATGGTCGCCGCCTTCTGCGCGACGACAGCCGGGTGGTAGCGACGGATGGGGCAGGTGACGTACGTCATCAACGGAATGCGGTCGGTGGCTTGGGCAGCCGCGCCCAACACGCTCCACGCGTAAGGGGAATGGCCTTGCGAGTCCAGCCACGGGAAGTAATGGTCGCTGATGACCGCGAAGTCGAAGCCGGCTTCCTCCGCCAGTGTGACGTCTCGCACCAGCTGCTTCGGACCGGCCTGCTCGCACATCATCGTGTAGCCGATCAGGGTCATGGCCTCCCTCCTTACTGCTCGAGCCTCCCTACTTCTCGAGCGCCCGGGTCACGACCGTGAGGTCGGAGCCGCCGAGCCCCTGGTCGACGACCTGCTGCCATTCGTCGGCCAGGCAGGCGAGCGTCGCGAACGGGTCGTCGCCGGCCGCCTCTAGAGCGAGGCGCACGTCCTTGAGCGCGAGCGAGAGAGCGAACTCAGCGGAGAACTCGCCGTTGGCGATCCGTTGCAGCTTGGCTGCCTGCCAAGGCGAAACGATTCGACCGCCACGAAGGGCGTCTGCAACCGCCTCGGTCTCTAGCCCCAATCGACGAGCGAGGGCCACAGACGTGGCAACCCCTTCGGCCGCGAAGGCGAGCCACGTGTTGTTGACGAGCTTCAGCCGCGTTCCGGCGCCGACCCCGCCGACCCAAATCGTGCGATGACCGAGAGCGTCAAAAAGGGCAGCGACACGCGATCGGGCGTTGTCGGGCCCCGAGGCGAATATCGTCAGCTGGCCTTGCTCAGCCGGTTCCTTGCTTCCCGACACCGGTGCGTCGAGGAGCGTCACGTCTGGACGCTCGGCATCAACCATCGCCGCGACACGTTCAATTCCGGCTACACCGATCGTGCTCATTTGCACCCAGATGGCGCCCGGCGCAAGGGCAGCAAGCATGCCCTGGTCACGCGCGATCGAGATGACGGCATCGGTGTCGGTCACCATCGTGACAACGATGGCGGCTCGCCGCGCCGCGTCGCTAACAGCGTCCGCGACCTCCGCTCCCAGATCGGCCAGGTCCCGGGTCGCCTCCCGCCTGCGGTTCCAGACAATCGTCGGGATGCCAGCGCGCAAAGCACTGGCCGCCATCCCATGGCCCATCGCTCCGATCCCGAGCACTGCAACCGGCTCGTGCGTTTCTACCAATCGGGCCTCCCGCTCGCAGCGTGTCTGTGAGCACCTTAGGCGGCGGGCCAGCGAGCCGTTAGAGCGAGTGGCCGCCGAGGAGAAGTTCGACGTCGATGTTGCCTCTGGTCGCATTTGAGTACGGACAGACCTGATGGGCTCCCCGAACCAATTCCGCCGCGACATCCTGATCGGTGACGGACGGTATCGAGACGTCGAGCGTGACGGCCAGCTTGAAGCCTCCGTCACCAGTCGGAAGCAGGCTTACCGCCGAGTCAATGGTGACTTCACCCGCCTCGAGTTGACGGCGTCGAGCAACACCGGCGATGGCGCTTTCGAAACATGCCGCATACCCCACGGCGAAAAGCTCTTCTGGGTTCGTTCCACCGCCTGCGCCGCCCATCTCGTTGGGCACGCGTAGGTCCACCTCGAGCTGGCCATCGGCCGTGCGGCCGTGACCGTCACGTCCTCCCGTCACGTGTGCATGAGCCGTGTAGAGAATCTTCGCCATAGTGCTGCTCCCTTCGTGAATGATTTTGATTCAGACCAACTGGACTGCTAGCTAGGCAGGCCTACCCTCGTCGATCCATCGGCGGAAGAGATCGATCTTCTCTGCCGGCCACGCACCGTCGCATGGCATCGTCCCGTCGCCGAGGCGGCCGGCGATCGCCGCGGCGTTGGCTCTCACGTCGTCGTAGGACCACAGATCAAAGGCGGAGCTCATCGATTGGCGATCGAGCTCGCGGAACAACACCTTGATGTCCTTGGCGAAGCTGACCGGCTCTCCCTCGCCGGGCAACACGGGTGTCTCGCTCATAGCTTCCTCCTTGTCGGATCGCGACTACGGCACTGGCGGCTCGGCAGTCCCCAGTCCCATTGAGGGCTCGGCGGCTGGGGTTTGTTTGCCTGCGGCTTCGCACTCTCTACCACCCGCGAGGCCCACTCGAGGTGCGACGTGAACGCCGACGCCTCCGAAGTGAACCGATTCGGGCTTACTGGAAACCGGCGCGCCCACGGACGCCGGATCTTTGGTGCAGGCTCTGTGCGTTGGCAATCCGGCTACGCGGGACGGCTCGCTACAGGTAGAACACATAAAACCCGGGGCGACGGCGCTCGCCTCTATGAGTCCGAGGAGACCTCATGCCCGACGACCGCATGGTGCCCACACCGACAGTGTTCATACTCTTCGGAGCCACCGGGGACCTGGCCCACCGGCTGGTGCTGCCCGCCTTCTTTCGCCTGGCCCAGGCCGGGCTGCTGCCCGATGACTGGCGCCTGGTCGGTAACGGCCGCGGTCACGTGTCCCACGAAGACTTCCAGGAGCGAGTCCGCAACAGCCTGGAGGAGTTCGGACCGAAACCGTCCGAGGGACCATGGGAGGAGTTCAGGTCGTGCCTCCGCTTCGCCGGTGGCGGATTCGAGGCGTCCGACCCGGGCAGCCTTCTCGAAGTCCTCGGAGAGGCAGAGAAACAGCTTGGCGGCGCTTCCCAGCGGGTGCACTATTTCGCCGTGCCGCCTTCGGCGTTCGCCGGGCTCACCGAAGGCATCGGCCAGCACGGCTTGGCGGAGCGTTCCCGGGTGGTCTACGAGAAGCCGTTCGGGACCTCGATGGAGACCTTCGAGCACCTTGACAACGTCGCCCACGCCGTATTTAGGGAACAGCAGATCTACCGTATCGACCACTTCTTGGGTAAGGAGGCCACGCAGGCCATCCACGTGGCCCGCTTCGCCAACGGGCTCTTCTCCGGGGCTTGGGATCGCCACCACATTGAGAGCGTGCAGATCGACGTCCCCGAGATCCTCGACGTTGGGATGCGGGCCGCCTTCTATGAGTCGACCGGCGCCATCCTCGACATGCTGGTCACGCACCTCTTCCAGCTGGCCGGCGAGGTCTCTATGAGGACTCCGAGGTCCCTTGACGCTGAGCACATTGCCGTGGCGCGCGAGGAGGTCATCGGCTGCTTCCGCCCTCTCACCTACGACGACGTGGTCGTAGGCCAGTACGAGGGCTACCGCGACATGGAGGGGGTGTCACACGACTCGCACACCGAGACCTTCGTTGCCGCCCGCCTGTGGGTGGACAACGACCGGTGGCAGGACGTGCCGTTCCTGCTGCGGACCGGCAAGTGCATGGCCGAAAGCCATCAACGGGTCAGCATCCGCTTCAGGAAACCGGCCGAGACCATGCCCGACCTGCCATGCGACTGCAACACGCTGAGCTTCGAGCTGTCGGGGGAGGGCGAGATCGACCTGTCACTGGTCACCAAGAAACCTGGCCCGACCATGGCCCTGGCCACCGGTGCTGCCACCCTGCCTCTCGGTTCCGCCTTCAACTCCTCCGGACTCCCGGCCTACGCCCGGCTCATTCATGACGTGCTGCTCGGGGACCGCTCCCTTTTTACCCGGCCCGATGGCCTGCGCCACGTTTGGGAGGTGGCGGCCGCCTTGCTCGAGAGCAAGCCCGACCCGATCATCTATCCCCGAGGGTCATGGGGCCCAACCGAAGCCCGGGTGCTGGCCGGCGAGAGCGGCTGGATCCTCGGCGAGTAGACCAAGCCCTAAGGGCGGGTCGCTCATCCGATTTGGCGTGGGACAGTGGTAGCGATGACTGCCGCTGAGTTTCGTCGAGCCGGCGGCGTGAGCGAAGCCGATCTCGCCATGCTGGACCGTCACAACGACATGGTCGTGGTGCTAGATAGCAACGGACTCGTGACGTATGGCAACCCTGCGGCCCAACGCCGGCTTGGGTACTCGACGAACGAGATCGTAGGCAAGCACATGTCTGCGCTGATCCACCCTGCCGATCTCGACGGTGCGGTCGAAGCCGTCGTAGACCTACAGAGCGGCGCCGAGGTCACCCCAGCCATCTTTCGGGTGCTGCGCGGCGACGGCGCATGGATGCCGCTAGAGCTGAGCGCCACCTCCCACATCGACTCAGGTCCGTTTACCGACACCATCGTCGTCGTGGGCCGCTACCCGGGTGACCACGCCATCCACATGCGCATCAGTCAATTACTGACCGAGGGCGCGCCCATTTCGAAGGTGATCGAGATCATCCCAGACCTCGCGCAGTGGCGGCATCCCGATCGGCCGTACCTCGTGATCTACGAGGACATCGAGGGCAACACGGCGTTTGTCGGCAGCGAGGTAGCGGCTCGCCTCGTCCGCGAGCACCCGGGCGAAAACACGCCCTGGTTTCGTGCAGCCCTCAGCCACGCCCTCGTCGAATGCGATCCTTCTGACTTCCCCGCAGATTTGCAGGCGGCCGCCGCCGGGGCGGGCTTGACGAGATGCCTTGCCGTGCCCGTGCCCGATCCGCTTCATGGAAGCACTGCGCTGATTGTCGCCTGGGCAGTCGTCGGCGGTGCGCGGCTATCGGTGCACCGGTATTCCATCGGACAGATGGAGCGAGCTCTTACGCTGGTGCTGCACTGGAGGCGCAACATCGCCGAACTGGAGCGTGCCGCCCGTAGCGACAGTCTCACGGGCCTCAGCAATCGGACATCGTTCTTCGATCATCTGGAAAGAAAGTTGAGCGGCCGCGAGCGACGCTCACGGGCGACTGCCGAGCCACAATCAAACGACGAGCTCGTTGGCGTCCTTTACGTCGATCTGGACCGGTTCAAGACCATCAACGACGTGTACGGCCATGGCATGGGCGACGAGGTGCTGACTGAGGTGGCGCGCCGTATGAACTACGTGGTCCGCGAAGGTGACCTGCTTGCTCGCCTCGGAGGGGACGAGTTCGCAGTACTCTGCGTCGGCCTTCACAGGGTGGACGAGGTCGCGGCCGTCGCCGAGCGGCTCCTCGCGGCTGTGTGCAGCGAACCTGTCGTGGTGAACGGGCAAGCGTTGTCGATCAGCGCCAGCATCGGAATCGCCTTCGCACCCGTGCTGCCCACGCCAGGCGGCTCCGATGCCTTGCTCGAGCTCGCCGACAAGGCGATGTACGAAGCGAAGGCAGCTGGACGTAATCGATGGGTCATTGCCCCGAATGAACGCTGATTTAGGTCCGCCGGCCGTGGTGGATCGGGCTCTCCGAGCGGGAGAGTCGTCGAACTTGTAGCGGGTCAAGGCCGAGTGGCTGTCAGGAAGGTCCGAGATGGAGATCGGAATCGTCGGTGCTGGCAACATAGGAGGCGGCGTGGCCCGCCAGCTGGCGTCGGCCGGCCACAAGGTGAGCATCAGCTTCGCCCGTGAGCCGGCGAAGCTGGAAGCCCTCGCTCGGGAGATCGGCGCGCACGCAGTCGATCCGGCCGAGGCGGCTCGCGCCGAGGTCGTGGTTCTCTCGGTCCCCTGGGATGTCATCGACGTCGCCCTGGCCTCGACCGGGTCGCTGGCTGGGCGCGTCGTCATTGACACCACCAACCAGTTCTCGCGTGCGGGCGCGGTCGACCTTGGAGGCAGAACGGCGGCGCGTTTCAACGCCGAACGGATGCCCGGCGCCCGCTACACGAAGTCGTTCAACACCCTGACGGCTGGCTTCCAGGCGGAAGCCTCGCAACGGGCCGGCGACGACCGAGTCGTGCAGTGGATTGCAGGCGACGACACCGACGCGAAGTCAACTGTTGCTCGGCTGATCTCGGACGCCGGATTCGTCCCGGTCGATCTCGCCACGATCGACGGATGCGCAGCGATGGAGGCACCGAGGAGGCCAGGTGCCGTCTACGGAGAGGAGTATCGCGGCGCCGACGCCGAAGCAGTCGTCCACTCCGTCCGCGGAGGACTTCCGGTTCCACCTCCTCCGACATATCCCTCTCGAGCTGACTGAGGCAGGTCACGTTCTCGTCGACGAGGTCCGCCGCTACCTACGGGACCACCTCGGCCGGCTTCAAGACTGGCCAAAAGCAGACCCCGAGGAACTGGCCCGACTTCTCACCGAGCTCGTGACGGCCTTCGAGACCCTGCGCTTCTTCGAACGCTGGAGGTTCAGCTCACAGAGTCCATCGGAGCCGATGCCGAGCCCGACATTGGTCATGTTGTAGAGGTGCTCGCTGGCGACGAGCCACACGATGTCGCAGATTTCCCGTTCGCTGTAGAAAGCCTTCAATCGGGCAAAGGTGTCGGGGTCGACGTTCTTGTTTCTCGTGAGCTCTGTCGCGTAGTCCAGCGCGGCACGCTCCGCATCAGCGAAGAGAGGGCTCGTCTTGTACTGCGGCAGCGCATCGAAGCGCTCCACGTTGTCGGTCGATTCCTTCATGGCGAACAACCTGGCCGCGTCCATGCAGAACAGGCACGTGTTGATCGACGCCACCTGTTCACGGATGAGCACAGCGGTCTGCGACGCCAGCTCGAGCTTCTTGTCCAGTTTCGACAACTTGCCGTAGAAGTTCCCGAACGCGGGAGGCATGCGGGCCGCGAAGACAGCCAGCGGCGCGATCACCTTGCCCACCTGGCGGCGACTGAGTACGTACACCATCTTCATGATCAGTCCCCGCGGCTTCTCGACGGGGGGAAGAAACGTCGCCATGCGTTGGCCTCCTCTCAATTTACGGGCCGACCTTTCGGGGCCGATTTGGATGACACTTGGAGATGGCGGGTGTAACCACCTGCCCAGAAGCTTCTCTCTCGTTCGCTATCGCGAGTGAGTCCTTGTTCGGCTGGGGCACTGGCCGCCGAACACCTCGTCGCCCACCGGGTCGCTTCGATCGGCGAGGCGCGTCCCCGCGTCGGTCAACGCCAGGGCGGCGCGCTCGGCATCATTGAAGTTGGGGCCTCGCGCCAGGCCGCCATGGTGAAGAGGCGCTGTCGGCCTCCCCGGCCTTCCTGGCTGCGCGACTGTGCATGTCGAGACGGACAGCACAGCCATTGATCTGGCTCGCACGCAGGCCCACCAGGTCGATCGTCGACTGGGGCACGCCGGCTCTGGTTTCCGCCTCGCTCGCCGCCGTGCTCAGCGGCGGAAGGGCGTCGAGGACACCGGGCACACTGAGCGCTGGATTCGTCATGCGGGATTGCATCGGGCCTCCTTCTCCACGGGGTAGATCGGTTCCTTCTGCTCTCTATGACACGCGGCAGCGGAGATATGTGACGCGTCGACCGCTCGGGTCGGCAGGCTGGCACCGGGTAGGCGGCGCCAAGACCCTCCGGGCAGGCCGGCGGCAGGCCCACGTCGATGCCCGCCGGTCCCTCGGCCGTGCAGCGCAGACCGGCTACCCGCTCTTCGGTGTCACACCGACGGCGTCTCAGGGGTCATTGTCATGGCACCTGCAACGTAAGGATGATGACGCACATGGACGACACCGAATGGTTGGCCGGGCGCTTTGAGGACCACAGGCCCCAGCTGCGGGCCGTGGCCTACCGGATGCTGGGGTCGCTCACCGAGGCCGAGGACGCCCTCCAGGACGCCTGGGAGCGCGTCAGCCGGGCGGGAGCGGGCGACATCGAGAACCTCGGCGGGTGGCTGACGACGATCGTCGCTCGCGTCTGCCTCAACATGTTGCGCTCCCGCAACACCCGGCGCGAAGAACCCCTCGGTGCCTGCGTCCCTGATCCGATTGTCACCCCCGAAGGGGGACTCCGCCCCGAGGAGGAGACCCTGCTGGCAGAATCGGTCGGTCTCGCCCTCCAAGTCGTGCTCGACAGGCTGTCCCCGGCCGAGCGCCTCGTCTTCGTGCTCCACGACATGTTCCACCTGCCCTTCGACGAGATCAGCCCGATGGTGGGGCGAACGCCCCAGGCGACGAGACAGCTCGCGAGCAGAGCTCGTCTCCGAGTCAAGGGCGCCGAGGTTCCCGCGCCGGAGCGTGATCTCGCTCGTCAACGAGTAGCGGTGAACGCCTTCTTCGCCGCTGCGCGTGTTGGCGATCTCGACGCCCTCGTCGCCGTGCTGCACCCCGATGTCGTCCTCCGCGCCGACTTCAGCCCGAGCCGCCCAGGTAGGTCCTCGGTGATTCGTGGAGCAGCGGCCGTCGCCGCGCAGGCGCGCCTCGGCGCGAGCCCCGCTGCAGAGTTGCACCCCGCGCTGGTCAATGGGGCCGCCGGCGTCGTCATCACGATGCGCGGCCGGCCGTTCGCCGTGTTGGCCTTCACCGTCGCCGATGGCAAGATCGTCGAGATCGACGCCATCGGAGACTCCGAACGCGTCAGGAGGGTCGCGGCAGCCGTCCTCCCCGACGAGCAGTAGGAGGGGGCCGGATGGCGGCCTTGCTATCGCTCGTTCAACTGTATATAGTGTCCGAATGGGTATACGGGCGATGCAGGAAGCGACCTTCATGATCCTCACCGCGCTCGCAAACGGCAGCCAGCATGGTTACGGGATCATCACCGACGTCCGGGAGATCTCCGACGGCCGGGTCCGCCTGCGAGCAGGGACCCTGTACACCGCCCTGGACCGCCTCTGCGCGGACGAACTGATCGCGGTGGACCGGGAAGAGATCGTGGACGGGCGGCTTCGCCGCTACTACCGGCTCACGCCCACAGGCACCAAGCGGCTCGGGGCCGAGGCGGCCCGGCTACAGGCTCATGCCACCGCCGCGCTGACGCGGCTCAACCTGGCCGGAGGGATGGCGACATGACTGATCAGGCGAACCTCGAGCGAGGGTACCGGCGATTGCTGGCATGGTATCCCCGGGCGTTCCGGCAAGAGAACGGACAGGAGATCCTCGCGGTGCTGATGGCCTGCGCCCCAGACGGCCAGCGTCGGCCCGGCCTGGCCGCTTCCGCCGACCTGATCAGGAGCGGCCTCTGGATGCGCCTGCGCCCCAACGTGCCACGGTCGGCGCCCACGGTGCGGGCAGCCGTCCAGCTCATGTACACGGGCGCCGCCGTCACCACCCTCAGCTTGATCATCGCGATCATCTCGCTGGCCCACATCGGCCGCAGCGCGGCCGGCCTCCGCCTGGCGGGCCACAGCCAGCCGGTTCCGGTCGCCGTCACGGTGGGGATCGTGGTCGGCCTGGTCCTAATCGCTCTGTGGCTGTGGATGGCGCGGGCGATTAGCCAGGGCCGGAACTGGGCGCGCATCCTGTCCACGGTGCTGTTCAGCCTGGCGACGCTGCATCTGTTCGGCAACAAAGGCGTCTTCGAGGTGGTCTTCGCGCTGCTGACTTGGCTGATCGGCATGGCCGCCGTATGGCTGCTCTGGCGCCCGACCTCCGCCGCGTTTTTCAAACCGCAGGGCTCAACACAGGTCCGCCAGAGCGCATAGCCATCGGCCAGGTCAAACGACTACCGCCGTTCGAATCTTTTCAGGTCGGAGCAAATACGCTGGAGGCTGGGCTCAGGCGGACTGCAGCGCCCCGGCGATCTCCGAGAGGAGGCCCCGCACTGCCGCCTCTGCGACGCGGTGCACGGACAGGCGATCGGTACCGATGCCCTGCGGGGCGAACGGTGGCCGGTACCGTCCGCTCAGGGACAGCCGGCAGTGGTCGGCCCCCAAGCTGGAGAGCTCGACATCGGCGTCAAGGGCGGGCACGAGCTGCTCGAAGGCGACTGGCTCCCAGTGCATCGGGACGATCACAACGGAGTCGAATTGCCGTGGCACGCCCGCCGTCAGGCTGAAGCGCTGCCGAGCGGCCGATCGCTGCGCCGCCTCGAGCCAGGGCCCGCTCGGATCAAGCAACACGGCCGCCAGCTGCTTGAACGGAAGCCCAAGGTGGAGGAAGTCGCTGATAAACACCGCGTGGCGGCGACCGGGCGGCACAGGCTCAGGGCCGCCGCGCACCTCGAACGGCCCACCCGCCACGGCGCTGGTCACGGCGACGTCTCGCTCGTCTTCGGTCGGACGATCAGGACTGGGCAGTGGGCATGATGCACGCACGCCTGGCCCACCGAACCGAGCGCCAGGCTGGAGAAGCCACCGCGGCCGCGGCTACCCACGACAACCAGATCGGCGCCCTCGCTCGCGTCGATGAGGGTTCGCGCCGGCAGGCCTTCCAAGATGGAGTGCCGGATGTCGAGTGTGCTGTCGTCACCGAGGACCTCTTTCTCGGCGTCGCGGACGACCCTGGCCGCCACATCGGCCGCCGTCGAGGTGATTTCAGCCAGCTCGATCCCCCCGTAGGGAGACAGCGGGTAGTTGACGTGCCAGGCGTGCACGATCTCGAGCGTCCAGTGCTGCCAGCGAGCGACGGCGGCTGCGTACCTAAGCGCTTCATGGGCGGAGTCCGACCCGTCGACGCCGACGACGACTCGCCCCCTTTTAGGCGCCAGGCTCGGATGAGGGCCTTGGAACGATTCTTCTGTTCTGTCCATCATCGCCACCTCCTGCCCTTCCATGGTCGGAGTTTCGCTGGGGCGTTCCCAGGGCCGAAGGTCACCACCCGCAGAGGCACGCGGCACTTCGTGAAAAGGTGGCCGAAGCACAAATCCCTTCGCGAAGGGACATTCGGCCCTAGCCTTCGCGTCTGGGCTGAGGCATTCTCAGCGTCAGGGAGGTCCGTTGATGCCGCACATCCTGTCTGCCCTCGTGAACCTGAACCACCCTGGCCATTACCTGCACTGGGGTGCTGTCCAGATCTCGGTCGCCAATCTGATCGTCATCCTGCTCATGCTCGTGACGTTCGTGCTGGCCCTGGTGCTGCCGTTCCCGCATGGGAAGGCAGCAAGCCGGCGCGACGCCAAGGCCCCGGCCACCACGCCGACCGGTGAGCAGGCAGATGGGAGCACCGAGCCATGACGGTGACGAGCACGGA
>Ga0116106_1000736_pt1 | contig 17665 bp, 13 predicted proteins | sample June2015DPH_6_50_FD_89717 | JGI IMG/M metagenome (GOLD analysis project Ga0116106, IMG submission 89717) | Peatland microbial communities from SPRUCE experiment site at the Marcell Experimental Forest, Minnesota, USA - June2015DPH_6_40 | ecosystem: Environmental > Terrestrial > Soil > Wetlands >...
ACGCTGGGGTGCAAACGCGGCAGCGACGATGGTTGAGCACAGGGTTTTGGCCGACAACAGCATTCGGGCGCCATGACGACTTTTGAATCCTGAACAATCAATTAACCAAAATGATCTGAGAGATGCGATCCCTCAGATGGATCGCTTCTGCTACAGAACGGGAACAGAGTTCCATCAGGATGTGAAGAAATGCTTCTCGCAAAGCCGCATCTGCCGTGATCTCGCTGGAGGCGTGCCTCCAAGCAGCAGCGAGACCAGACGTAAGACTCAGCGCCAATCCCTCTTCCTCCCAATCGCTATCGCTAAAGGAACCAACGACCTCGCCAAGCTGCTGGATACCCTGGCGCATTAGAGCTCGTCCGGACTCCGTGTTCAGATAATTGGCGAACCAAGCCGCCACGCGGCCGTACTTCAACCACTGATCGCCCCACCGCTTGAAGGTCGGCGCCATTGTTCTTACCAGGTCTGCGTACTCCTTGCGGCCGAGAACCTTCACTGCTTCGGTGCGCAAGCCCATTAGATCAACGGACAGACTCTCGGCATGAAACCAGATGCGCCGTTTCCTGCCCACCCATGCCGGAAGCGAAAACGTATAGTCCACCATGCCCCGCCAGATCTCGGCGAAGAGCGCATGGTCAGCCATCCGCGGGAGAGCGCTGGTGAAGCACGACTCAAGAAAGTCTCGCGTCCAATAGTGGGCAGCGGGTCCACGGCGCAGCACCGGTTCATAAATCGCGCGCGCTTGATCCTGCAATGTGACCGTAGCGAGCAGTTCAGCAGCTAAATCAAGTATCCAGCGATCGAACTCATAGGGTGTGCCGCCTACCTCTCTCCCTTCGTCCTCGCCCTCCAGGATGGGAAGAGTCGTCATCTCAAGGTCGAAGAGTTGCCGGATGTATCCCGTGGCGCGCCTCCGATCGGCTGGCTCGCGCGACGTCAATTCGAGCGAGAGAAAACAAAATCCAGCGACGATTACTTCATAATCGATCTGAGCCATATCGCGGCTCGCATCGCGTTCCCGATCCTTCTTCTCGAAGGCTTTGCGTTGTCTCTCCCACTGTCTCCTTGCAATCTCTGATGGGTCTAGCCGCTCGATACGTTCGACGAGGTTTGCCCCGAGACGTGCCGCCATCGCGACCGTGACCGGACGCCGCTTGAGCCTGCCGTCGAGGAAACGAGCGAACAGGGCCGACTTGTAGCTAGGGAGAATCGGCCTTTGCGTGTAACGTCCTGTTTTTCTGGTTACGCCTCGCCTGAGAGCGGACCACAGCAGAACGACGGAGATGAGTTCATCAAAGGTTTCGCCGAGCCCCTCCCGGCAAAGATATGCTCTCGCCATCGACTGACTTGTCGAGTGGTAATAGAAACCTGTCACTCCATCAAATGCCAGACGTTTGACCCAATCATCCTGTCGCTCCTGCAGGAGGAATACCCCAAGCTCGCCGAAGAACGTCTCGACGTTAACCCCAAGACCGCCGGATTCGGGCCCTTCATGCTCCTCGCTTGGGGCGTCCCGCAGGTTCCTCAACACATCGAGACACCACCGTTCCGCGTCTTCGTTCTCCGAGAGCCACGCGCGGTGATAGATGAAGAGCACAGCGAGTCCACCGGCGATTGATTGAAGCCGGAGCCGCGTCTCGAATTCGCTCAAATCGGGATACTCCGGCTGCTGAATGCGCTGCAGCTGGTGCAAGAACTCGCCGAGCTTGTCCTCGGCCAGACTCACCCCACTGTTGAGGATCTGGCGGGCCTGCAATGCCACGCCGTTCGAGAGCAGCCGGAATTCAGACTCTGCCTGAGAGGCCTGCCTCTTCTGCTCGACTTCTTCGGGCAGGGCCGCCCTTATCTCGATCATGTTGTCCGGTCTGGGCGTCAGTACGTAGGTCTCCGGCCTGAACCGGGCAAGGAACAAGTCGAGATTTTCCTTCTCATGGTCGGTCGCCGGTTTCACGGTTCTTTCCCATTCAGCGGCGCATTTCTTGAGATACGTCTGCGTTTCCGCGTTCTCAAGCAGGAATTTTGGTACGAGATCGCGGAGTAGGATGCGGCGGTGCTGCATCCGATTCCACTGAATGGCGAGTTGAACTTCCTGTTGGGGCCGCATGGCAAATGAGATCGTCCAGGGCTCGGAACTCTCATTCAACGCGGCGTGGCTCTGGCATTCATATATGTGAATGTTTCCCAACAATGGCCTCAAGCATCCGTGAAACAACGCAGGGTGATACAGGCCGACCGACACCAGAATGCCCGCGAAAGCCAGCGACGTGGCGTTCTCGAAGATGTACTGAACGTAGCTGTCGATCTCACGGCTGGCACTGATCTCGTCGTAAAGCCACTTCTCAAGCGCCATGAGGGCGCAGACCAGGACATCGTCGTGGAGACGTCCACCCCGATGGAGATTGTAGATTTGCCCGTTGCCGAACCAATAAACGGTCTTGTCCTTCACAGTGAATTTAAGGGCGTGGCGTTCGCGGCGGTCCGCTTTGAACGGGTCAATACCCTCGGCTCTGAGCCCTTGCTCCGTGACGATATTCGACAGCTTCACGATCGTCTCCAATGCGGCTTGGGGCGATTGCTGAAGAAAGATGTAGAAGGGCCCCTTGAAATAAATCGGCGGGAAGCCGTTGTGCCACCACTCGAGTCCAAACGAACGAATCGGCCCCTCATCATCGCGATGGTCAGGGTCCTCTAAGCAGACGGCCAGGAGAATCTCCTTAGCTGACTCCGGTCGGAGTGGCATGAGAGTTGTTAGGGCGCCCAAGTCCATGACTGCACTGCGGAACCCATCAGGAATGCGCCGTTGCGGCCCTTCTGGCAACGGAGGCCGTCTGCGACTCGGGAAGTAACTGCCACCCGGTAGGGCCATCACGGAGGCCTTGTGCTGCTCATACTCTTCCGGGTGCTCCTTTCTCCAACGGGCTTCGCGCGCCGCCGACTCTTCCTCTGCGCGTTCGCGGCGATCCACGGCGTGATCCGGCTCGGGTCTGCGGCTGACAATCTCCAGAGCCACTTGGGCCACGCTGTCAGGATCTTCGCCGGCCCCAAGCAACATCGCCTCGTAAACGACCTTGCTCTCTCGCCCGGAATAAGGCCATGCCGCCACCAGATCCTGGAGTTCACGCGCCAGAACGAGCGCGAGTTGAGCCGCTTCTTTCCTTCCCGGCATCTCTGCGGGCATGTTCCGTAAGTAGAGCGTGCATACCTCCGCCCCCTTTTTTAGAGCAACCGCTGCAACATCGTCCGCATGGGCCGAGAAGATAAAGAGAGCAGGAAACCAATAGAGCGGCATCGGAACACGGAACCAGGACTCTGATGCCTCGACATCTTGCTCGGATACGAGGGAGCGAATTCGTGGGTCGGGGAACGAAGCCACGAAGAGTAACCGATCCATCAGCCGATTGAGGAGTTTGCCCTTATCGGCAATGAGATTCGGCCAAGCCGCCTCCAGAAGCGGTATGGCGTCGGCCGCAAAGATCAGCGCCTCCAGAAATAGATCCTTTGCCACCTTCGATTCCGCATCCGGCGCATCAAGGTCAGCCAGGGCCTTATGCCAGTCGGCCAGGTCCGCCTTCCCCTCAAGCAGAGATTGAGCATAGAGCCGGATAGCGCGATTCCAACGAGGAATTTGAACGAGCGACCGGATTCTGGGGATCGAATTGCCGTCAAGACTGGACAGTGCCCGGAACCTTGCCCAGTCACCGATGAGGTCGTGGGTGAACCGCACCGATGGCAGGGTGATTCTGACAAGGTCCTCGATCGAGAAAGTCTCAAGCAGGTCTAGGAGTTGGACATCTTTTATGGCATCGACGCTCACTGCGCCGCTTAGCTTCTCCCCCTCGTGCTCGCCCAGTTCGCGAAGCAGTCTGTCGCGCTGGAGCCTTCGATCTTTCCCAATCCAATGCTCCCAGATCAGGTCGATCAGGCCAGTTTCGCCGATCCGCTTATCGGGTTCGTTCGACAGGCTCTGAACAAGGTTGGTCCTCAGGACCCAGTCGAGCACCATGAGATTGCGAAGTATCTGCTGCAGCTCAGTGCGGAACAGCAGCAGACTGATTCCCGGAACATTCTGAACCACGCTCCGAATCGCCGAGATGTTCGGCAGTTCAAGATCGCTCTTGATGAAGTTTGTGATTCCGAGTTCCTGAAGAAGACGCTGCGCCTTCTCCCATGATTGAAGGTGACCCGAAATCACCACCTTCCATCCGGCAAAGCCGCTTCCATGAAGGGTGCGGAGTAATTCAATGGCCCGTGACAGGGCCTCGCCTTCGAACTTCTCCAGGGCATCAATCACCAGAAGGGAGGAACTGCGAGACGAGGACCGGATCAAGTCCTGTAATGTGTTCCGCAGACCGTTGCTGGTTGAGATCTCACTCTGACTGGTCTTCGACAGTTGGGCAGGCGTCAACCAGATCACGTGGCCGAACTTGCCGGGCTCCCGGGCCAACTGCGCGACCAGCGAGGATTTTCCGGAACCGGATTCACCGGCCACAAAGGTAATGTCGTGCTCGATGGCGCTCTTCAGGAGAGAGGCGAGGTCGGAAGCTCGATCGAGACGAATATCCGCGCCGAGGACGGATCTCACATTCGCGAGGTTTTCTCCACTAATCGTGTCCAGTCGCGCCCAATCAGCTCTGAAGTCGGGGTAATCCACCAAGTCGAAGGTGCCGCGAAGCCGTTGTAATAGCTTCGGCACATCAAAATATCCGCCAGTGCCTCGATTGTCGGCCGCAAGCTGACAGAGGGCGTTCCATAGCTTCGAGCCCTCTTCGACACTGCCCGAAGAAGCAAGGAGGGCGCACTGATTGATATGACGTCCTTCTTCCCGGTTCTTGTTGAAGTGGAGCACGTGAAGCCGTGCGGCCAGACGCACTGTGGCTTCGCGCTGTGCCTGGTTGGGATTCTCGACGGGGTAGAGGCTGAAAAATATCTTCTTTTTTGCAGAGGAGATATGTCTCTTTCCATCGATCCTTTGCAGAAAACGCTCTGGCGTTGTGTCCGCCGCTTCCTGCCGCAGTTCCTCCCAGTCGTGCAGGGGGCCATCAGCAACAGTTCCAGTGACCAGCCCGAACAGGCCGGAATCTGGGTCGAAGGCGGCACCTCGCTCTCCCCTCGAATCGGCCCAGAGATCGCCCACCAGCGTTCCGTTGAACCCGTTTCCAGAGAACTGCCGATTGCTCTTGACCGAAACGGACCAGCGCGCGCTACCGCCGCTGTTTTGGAGAACCAGATGTAGGTCATCGAGATTCCTACCCGACTCTTTGGTTTCGAAATGAAGCTCGGCGATGAACCCCAGCGCAACTCCCAGAGGGAAACCCCGGGTCAGCATCTGCACGAGGAATCCGGCGGCAACCTTGTCGGCGAAAGTGTAACCCTTGCCGCCTGTCGCCGCCGTAGAAGAGCTCATTCTCGGCATCTTTTCGTTTCCCCTGTGCTGAATCTCGGGGTGCTAATTCAGTGGAAATCCTTGTCAACATTGTAAGTCTCGTGGATCCACGGCTGCAAAGCACCGGACAGTCTATTACACTCATTTAGCGGGGTTTATATGACCAACACCAAAAATGTCCCGACAAACGCCGAAGGCAACTTCTTTATCCCGGCGTGATGTGGATCACGTTTGCGGGTTTCAGGATCTATCCGGTCATGGAGCGAGAGAAATTTAGCGCACGGCCAGAAATCAACCTCTGCTCGATCCCTTTTCCCCGTTACACCACCAATGAACAGCCTGGATGTTTTCAGGATGATCGTCTCGCCGGGCGCCGCCGCGCGGATTGATGTGATCGGGACGATGTCGGTGTAATCGGTGACCGTTGCTCTTTCCGGCACATTCGAGCCGTGCGTTCTGTGAATCCTGGATGGTTATGAATGGGAGCTGGCACACGGTGCCTCTTCAATGAGGGGTCTATACTCTGAGCGTAATCTCTGCGGAAGACCGTCCAAACAATGAAAAGACATGGAAGCCAGATAATTTACTCTCCCAGCGATCTCGTTCGCTATGCTCAATCGCCGTTCTCATCGTGGATGGACCGGTATTACTTGGAGAACCGCGACGCGGTGACGCCCGACCAAGAGACCGAGGATCAGAAGCTCATCGCGCGGACCGGAGACCAGCACGAACACGCCGTTCTGAAAGAATTCAAGTCGTCTGTCGCCAGCCTGATGGAGATTGCAAAAGACGATGCCACTGCTGGCCATTTGGAGACAATCGCTGCGATTCAAGCGCACGCTCCCATCATTTATCAGGCGGCATTGGAAGATCGGGAGTTCGCTGGCTTTGCCGACTTCCTCATCCTCGATGAGGCGGGACGATATCAGGTGTGGGATACAAAGCTTGCCCGCTCACCGAAGCCGCATTACGCCATTCAGCTCTGCTGCTATTCGGAGATGTTGGCCGCCATGACCGGGGAGCAGATGCCGGAGAAGTTTGGGATCATCCTCGGAAGCAAAAACCGAGTTGAATTCCGAGTAGAGGACTTCATTCACTACTACCGGCGCGTCAGGGCAAACTTCCTTTCTATGCAGGAGAACTTCACGGGGAACATTGCAGATCGCCCCGAACCGCTCCCCATGGCCGATCATGGCCGCTGGACGTCATATGCGGAGAAATTCTTCGACGACTCAGATCACCTCGTGAGAGTTGCCGGAATCACCGTCGGTCAGATCAAGAAGCTCAAGGAAGCCGGCATTGCAACGATGGCGGCCCTCGGTACGGCCTCTGGAGCATCGGTCCCAAAACTTGCCGCTGACTCGTTTGAAAAGCTTGTCGCCCAGGCTCGCCTCCAATGTCAAACGCGCACTGATCGGTTGCAGCGACCGGATGCACCTGCGCAATACGAGGTTCTGCCCCAGGTAGGCCCGAATGGCGAATCCGTTGGGCTCGCCGCATTGCCCCCCGATCATCTTGCCGACGTGTTCTTCGATATCGAAGGCTATCCTCTGTTCCCAGGGGGTCTCGAGTATCTCTTCGGGGTCTGTTTCGTGAATGAACAGACAGGTGCACTTGAGTTCAAGGATTGGTGGGCACATGACCGGACCGAGGAAATGCGCGCATTCGAGGGATTTATCGACTGGGTCTTTGAGCGTTGGAGATCGAACCCAGATATGCACATCTACCATTACGCCGCATACGAAGTGAGCGCGGTAAGGCGACTGAGCACTCGCCATGACACCCGTCAGGATGAAGTGGATACGCTTCTCAGGAATGAGGTGTTTGTCGATCTCTATCAGACCGTCCGCCACGGTCTACGCATCGGTGAGGACAGCTATTCGATCAAGTCGGTGGAGCATCTCTATAGACCAGCGCGTTCTACCGAAGTCGCCACCGCTGTTGATTCCATTGTTCAGTATGCACACTGGCTGGAGAGCGGGCAGCCGCGCGGTTGGCCGGACAGCACAATCCTCAAATGCATCCGTGATTACAACGAGGATGATTGCAGATCTACGGCGGAATTGTTGCAATGGCTAAGAACGGTTGCGGAAGAAAGCGACATCAACGTCACACACTCTCTCGCCCTCGCCGCGGCTGCTGCGACGCCCGCTCCAGCGCCGCCGAAAGTGCTGTCTCCGGAGGTTATCGCGAGACTTGCAACCATAGGGACGCTTCGGGAACGGGGCGATGAGTTCTCCCTGGCTCTTGCTGATCTGCTCGACTTCCACCGCAGGGAAGAAAAGCCAATGTGGTGGCGGATGTTCGACCGCGCTGTGGCAACAGCAGAAGAGCTTCGCGACGATTCGGGTTGCATTCAAGGTGTCCGGGCCGTTGGCTTCCCAACATCAGACAAGCTATCGCAAGTGCAAGCATACCGCTTCGATCCATCACAGGAATGTAAACTCACTGCGGATGGAAAGACCTCTGTCATGTTCACGTATGACCTTGAGGGAAAATTCACCCTGGCCGCGCTTGATACGTCCGAGGGCACGCTTCAGCTCAAGATCGGCAACAAGGGGTTGAAAGAGAAGTTTGGCGGATCCTTCCCTCGTCAAGGATCACTCATGCCGTACGAGTACGTACAAGCAGCTGCAATTCAGACTGCCCTTACCGAAGTCGCCATGAAGCACCTGGCGGGAACCCTTCACTCGCCCGTTGCGGCTCTTCTTGGGCGAACGGCGCCCGCGTCGGTATTGCAAGGTGCAGGCGAAGCCACAATTGATGCCGCCGTTCGCGTTACAAACTCAATGTCAGGTGGATGTCTGGTGATTCAGGGGCCTCCGGGAACTGGGAAGACCTATACCGCAGCGCGCGTCATCTGTGCGCTCTTATCTGCGGGCAAGAGGGTCGGCATCGCATCCAACAGTCATAAGGCCGTGGTCAACTTGCTCATTGAGTGCGGTAAAGCCGCTAGGGAAACGGGCTGCCTCCTCCAGGGAGTCAAGGCGGGCGGTGAGAAAGAAGGGCCGCTGTTTGCGGATAACCCCGCGCTTCGGTACGTCGAAAGCAATAAAGACGCGCGCACGGCGTACGCGAATGGCGTCATAGGCGGAACCGCGTGGCTTTTCACCTTGCCGGAATGGGAGGGCGTGCTCGACTTCCTCTTCATTGATGAAGCGGGTCAGGTGTCATTGGCCAATGCCGTAGCCATGGCTCGATGCGCGAAGAACATCGTTCTTCTTGGCGATCAGATGCAGCTCGAACAACCGATCCAGGGCACTCATCCCGGCGATGCCGGGCTCTCGTCGCTCCAGTACGCACTCAAGGATTTGCGGGCCAGCGTGCCTGACCTGCCGGTCTTCCACGCAGTCGTGCCCTCGGAGTATGGTCTCTTTCTCGGCGAGTCACGCCGGATGCATCCATCCGTTTGCCGTTTCATCTCGGAGAGTATCTATGAGGGTCGCCTTGCTTCGCACCCTGATTGCGCACAACAGAAGATCGACCTTACGCCCAATGCGCATGGGATCGTCACTAAGGAGAGCGGCATTGTTTTCATCGGTGTCGAACACGATGGGGACATCCAACGAAGTGATGAAGAGGTAGAACGGGTGAGAGCTGTTTACCACGAGTTGCTGGGCCGACCGTATACCGCATCGGATGGCGTCACAAAGCCACTCGCTTTGGAGGACTTTCTCTTTATCGCCCCCTACAATGCACAAGTCCGGGCTCTCCAAGCCGCGCTTCCAATCGCCGCGCGTGTTGGCAGTGTGGACAAGTTCCAAGGACAACAGGCTCCGGTGTGCATCCTGTCGCTCTGTTCCAGCTACGGCGAATATGGATCGCGGGGACTTGCCTTCATCCTGGACCGTAATCGGGTCAACGTAGCATTATCTCGCGCGAAATGCCTGGCAATTGTTGTTGCTGATCCGCGCATCGGGAGCGCCGCCGCTGGCTCAATCGACGAGATGATGCTTATCAATCTGTTCTGTAAGCTAGTCAGTGCATAGCTCCTGCCGGTGCTCCGCTCCCTGCGATGGCTATGATTAAGGCGGTCCAGGACCGTTGCGAGTCGTCCACCCAGGATCTTGCTCTCTGCCCCTCACGCTTCGCCTGGAGCTTGGCTCACTGACGGTCCTCATCGTCGCTCCTTGCGGAGCCTATTCCCATCTTCTTACGGGGAACAAGTCATGGTTTGTAGAAACGCGATGGCCAAGTTGGTTCAGCTTCTCGCCGACGGCATCGACATGCAAATCGCCGAGCAACATCAGAACACTCTGGGCATCTCCGGCCTGTCGTAAGGTCCGCTCGATAAAGAAATCTTCTCTGATCTCGTCCTCGGGAATACGGCATTCGATCCATATCTGCATCGTTTCGTGGTCGGGGTGTCCCGGTCGGGAATCCAGGGCTTGTGCAATGCCTGCGGCGGCGCGCTCCGTGTCGGACATGCTGATATTGACCCATGGGATTTTCGGGTCACTGGCATCGCCTATCGCGGCGGCGATGGTCACTTCGCCGATCTTCGACTCCTCCGCAATAAACCGCACGTGGCGTTTGGGAATTTCTTCCTTAAGGATGGCTTCAAGCTGCTCTTTGAGTGCAGCGGTCTTTGGCAAATCATTGACACGTTTTGCCAGCTGTAATTTGTGGTCTATTGCGACAATCCAGAAGTCCATGAGATTTCCTTTGCTCAATTCGTCATTCTCAGTACCATGCTGCAACACGGGGACACTCGACTGCAGTCTAGTGGCGGCAGTTAAGAGTGCTTAACTAGGTGAACATTTTGTCCATCATGAGTTTTGCCCACGTCCACACCATCGGCTGAACGGCAGACGCAAGCAAACTCCCGATAGCTCCTTCTGTGATGTTCCGGAGGGTTTTCCCGGCTTGCCGAACAATGACGGGGTCCGGCTCGTCGCTGAGCTGGGCCTGGAGCGTGGCAATCTGAGCCTCTGCTCTTCGGCGCTGCTGGGCGTCTAGTGTCAACTCGTCGAGGTGCAAACTAAGATCGCTCACAAGCCGCTGGAGATCCAAAATCTCCTGTGCTCCATAGACGACTGTTTGGGTGAGGTTTGAGTGCACCCCGCCCTGCTGGACCCCGGAGTTTGTCATTGTCCCCACCTGAAACGTGTTGTTCACGATGTTGTAGGTCACGGCAGGAAAATTCACGGTAGGCTGGTCGGGGTGGGCAAGCGCGCTTTCAATTGCATCGATCCCGGAGCCGTTTATCCGCGCAGTGTAGGCAATGTTGAAAGTGTCGATGAGGCCTCTGTCTTTGAGATAGCGCCAGGCGACCTGCGATTCTTTCTCAGATAGTCCGGCGTCAATCTCGGCGATGAAAACGGGATCGGTGCGATTGCGGGTCTTGTCATAGATAGCTCTAAGGAGGTGGAACGCTTTGCTCTGATTGGTCGATAATTGAGTCATGGCTACTGCCTTTCCGTCTATGAACCCGACCTGAACATCGCGCAGCGCATTTTGAACGTGCTGCGCTAACCGCTCTCGGGCCTGCACCGCTTGCTGCGTGAGGTTCACCTGCTTTGCCATTTGAATCGTGCGGTCGGTGATAGTGGAGGTAAATGCAATGAGCCGGGGCCTAGCTGTGTCGCACAATTCTTCGATGGGCGTGCCCGTGCGCTCAGAGAACTGCGCAATGAGTCTCATGCTGTCGTTCACCGCACGCTCATGGACAGGCGCGATTCTTTTTTCCATTTCGAGGGGAGTTCCGGAAGATCGCGATATGCCGTGCACTGCGAATTCATGCTCAACCTGGCGCACGATGTCTGCGGCTCCATCTCTCGCCCGGCTTAGTAAATCGCCGAGCATTCTTTCAAAGTCCGCCTTGTCGCCGCTTCGGAACATACCTTATGCTACCCCTCCATAATCTTAGACTTAGCAGCCTCGCAAGAACCTGGCAAACCTGTCTGGCTTGTATCCGGTCGGCGATAGGAATTCCGGGGGACAAGTTCGAAAGGCTCAAGCCGCCAGACGGTTTTTATTTCGCAATCGTTTGACACCAATTCTTCAGTAGAGCTGCTGATTCGTGAATTCTTTGCCGGTAAGTCTGGATTTCCAGCGCCATTCAATTGCCAACTGGAATCCGGTGGCCCTCGCCTGTTGCGAACTATCCAAAAGTTTAAGGGTTACTTCATCCACGTGCTTAAGGCCCTGGCTCACGCATCGGAGCGGACAGTCTTCAATGACTCCGGCATAGTGCATGAGAAACTTAGCCCATTTGTCGTTGTCGTTCGGGATGGAATGATCGAGCTGCTGAGAACGCAAGTAGGCACCTAATTCATTTCTGAAATTCGACATCGTAAGCACCGGCCCGAGCTGCTTCATAAAACTCATGTCCGCCCGGCCGTGGGCAACGGGTTGGGTATCCTCCATCTTCTGATATTTATCGAACAGCCTTACGATGTCCTGGGCTTGCAACCCCTGAAGCACAGGATGCGCAACCCAGTCGCAGTGGAATTTCAATGCAGCGAACCGTGCTCCGTCGCCATTGATCTCGATAAGTTTGCGGAGTTCCACCATGATGTACACAATCTGTCCCTCGGAAGCGACTGGTTGTGCCAACGCCTGTGCAAGCTTGGTAAGAATGGCCGGTTTCATCGTCTGCCTGTCCGGGAATCCGTCGATTGCGCTCAGTCATTGAAGAGCGCGTTCATGGCATGTACCTGCCACCGGGCGTGAGCCGTCAGATCCTCAATGTCCTTTTGTGAGAGTGCTGTGAAGTGAGTGCCGATACGGTTGAGTTCTTCGATACGCATGTCCCCTCCCATGGCGGCATGTATTTCCATTGCATGGTCGAGGTTTATTCCGGCCGTCTGCAACAAATCCGAAACTGGTGGGAGCGGGCTCGGCAACGTCTGGCCGCTGCGTGCGACAAGCTCGTGCAGCCGCCAGCGCGGAATACTTGCAAGAAGTTCCCTTAATGTCTGACTGAGACGAATGAAGAGCATCCGCCTTCGTGGGAGCGCGCTTTGTCCGGCGAGATAATCTCCCAGACCCGGTGAGTGGCTTCCCCGCAGTTCCTCGACAAGCCAGGAGCGCTCAAGCTCACCAAATGCGCTCAAGCGCATATGGCGGTTTTCCTTACTGTTCATCATGACGGCAACCCGCTGAATGATCGGAAAGGAGAGAATCCCCATTACAGCACCGCGAAGGAGATTTCCGGGTCCGCCCGGATTCCACGGGTGCTCTTTCCTGCCGGCATCGCTGATGATGAGGTTCCAGGCGGAGAAACGCTTGCTCTTCAGCAGCGCCTGCACTCCGAGGTTTTCAAGGACACCTCCGTCTGTCAGTGCAAAACGCTTATGCCCCGCGAGCTCGGCACCGCCCCAGCCTAGCGGTATGTGCTTGCCTCTGCTCAGATAGACGGGTGGCAAACCCACAGGAAATGCTGCCGAAGCAGTTGCAGCCAATGCAACCGGGAAGTCCTGCAAAGGGATGACTGGATTGGAGGAGCCTTGAGTCCCGCCCGGCGCGTGCATACCGGTGGAGGAGAATCCATAGCGGCTGAATTTTCCAACCTGGCCGGTGTTCATGACGCTGGTGTTGATACACAGCAAAGGGCGCTCCGGCAGCTCGCTCAAGCACATTCCGTGCATGAGAGTTCTGTCAAAAGTTTCGGAAAGAAGATTCGAGCGCGTGTAGGTGGGGAGCAGGAGCTTGAACGCATGCATGCTGATGGAGCGGGCGACAAATCCCTTTTCCAGTTCCTGAGCCATTTTGCTTAGAAACCTGTCGAGGTCAAAGCCTTTCGATCGTGCCGCAAGCCATGCGCCGGCGAACACCGAGCCGCCAGATACGCTGGAGATGACGTCGAGATCATCGAGAAGCGCAACATCCCTAAGGCCTTGAAGTGTTCCAAGGTGGAATGCGGCGGCGCGTGACCCGCCGCCAGAAAGCGCAAGGCCGAGCCGCAAGGAAGCGGCATACTTTTGCGCAGCTGTGCCCGTCGTATCAGGCATTGGCTGCGACGGGGTCGAAATGGCGGACGAGCTGTGTTTCGAATGAGTTCCCGACTCGACGGGTAAAGAGGCAGGTGCCTTCGGGTCCTGCATTGGTTGCAAAAACGTGTTGGGCCACCCTCTGATAGGCACTTATTGCCCGTCCGTGCGGGTGCCCGTAGGAACTATCAACGCCGGCGCTGATGAGTACGGTATCCGGATTGACCGAAAGGAGCATCCCGGCATGCATGCCGCTGAGGGCGCCGTGGTGTGGCGCGGCGAGCACTTGAGCGGATATGTATCTTCCGAAGATCCGATTGATGGTCTCCCAACGTGCCGTTTCTGTGTCCCCGGTTACAAGGTAGCTGAAACCCATGCGGTCTAGCCCGGTCAGCTTAATGACAATGCTGCTGTTGTTCGAGCTGTCCATGTCATCCATATGAGGCGAAAACAGTTCCAGTGTGAAGCATGTCGCCAACCCCGGTAGAAGCCGCGAATCGACCTTATCGACGCGTACTGACTTGCGCTTCAGAGGGTAAGCCGTCTTTTCGCGACGCTTTTCGTGTTTCACGATGATGCGAAACACCTCCGTGGCCGTGTCTGTGTCCTTGTAATAGGTCGGATACATCACCCAGTCAGGCTGGTATTTTGAGAGGATCGACTCGACGCCTGCGGGACAGGCGTGATCTTTGTCCAGACCTGTGAGAATCAGGCCCCTGACCTTTTTCTTTGCCAAGTAGGAATCGAGGCTTCTTTCGATCTGCTCCTGCGTAACGTCTTCGCAGTTAGGCATATGTGCATCGACGATGATCGCCTCGTCCCCTGCGCGCACTGCAGCTAAGGAACCTTGGCCAGCATAAAGCGTGAAGACATCCATTTCACTCTCCCTTTCAGCGTGAAGACCCAGCCTGATGTAAGTGGGCCTGTTGCTCATAAAGGACTCGATTGCACTTGCGCTCGGTCGTGACCAGCGCCGCACGGGCGGAGGAGAACTCCACGTTCGCCAATTCTTCAGCGACCGCGCCCAGGGCGCTGCCGGGTTCTCGCAAGACTACGGAATAAGTCGGTTTGCTTGAGGAACAGTCTTCCACGAGGACAATCTGAACTTTCGAGCCGTCCACAAGTTCGACCGGTCCGCGCCAATAGAGACCAAGCTTCGGGGAGCTGAAGGAACGAATGCCCGCATAGAACTCACCGATAATGTCGCGATCATAGACGCGCTCCGGGTTTACTCCGAATTGATCTGGCGCCGCGTGCCTGTCAGCACGTGGATGCCGCTCAGCTGCACTGCTGTGTGCGGTTACGGCAGGCCAGACCAGGGGCGCATTGACGATTTCAACGTCGCGCTGAGGAATTTCGTACACATTCTCGTCGTCGCGAAGGAAGAGGAAGTGCTTGATGCTGTAGCGCTTGAGGGGATTCGTGGTGATGTGCTTTGCAACCACGAGGAGCGCGTAGAAGAACGGGGTGTTCTGGTTTGGGTGATTGACCGTTTTACGGTAAGTCGCGATGTCTCCGCTGCTGAGCGTGGCCAGTCCGTTGACGTGGTGAGTGTGCCAGTTGCCCAAATGTTCGGTCTCCGGATGGCTGTGTTCAATCTGACGGAAGATGCGTTCCTGATGTTCGCCGTCCTGAAAGAAGCTGACAGGCGAACGGCTCGCCCTCGGCCCGGATTCGATCATCCCGGTGATGCGCAACCTGAGCTTGCCGCCGTTGTTCTCGAAGGTGCCGACGACACGGCCTCCGGTCTCATCCCGATCAAAACCGTCGCACTCGTCGAAGATGACCCGGAGCGCATCTTCCGGCAGGATCAGGCTGACGTTCCTCATTGCGTGAATCTTCATTCGGTTTCTCGCTTTCCACATACCAGGCAGCCTTCCTGAGGAGCCAGAGTTATCCGCTGCAGCTGAAAATGTTTTGTGAAGGGATGGGTCGGCCGGTTACCCCAGACCACATAGTTCTCCTGAATCTGCGGCAAATGCTTCGGTCGCTCCGGGAGCGTCCGTGCGATGGCATCGAGCGCAAACCGGGTATGGAAGCTGGTGATGAACGAGATATCTACATTCAGGCCTGGCGAGTCCTTGATTTCGCTGATCTCCATGCCATAAAGCTTCTCCCGCTCTTCCTCAGACACTAGGTCGATCTCCCGGATGCCCTCGCGGTATTGGCTGCGCTCTAGCGTCCTTTCGAGGCATGCCAAACAGCCGCCCTCGCCGGGGCGATAGGAGAAAACCTCTCCACCGATGCCACGGGTGAAAACCTTGCCCACAACGAAAGGGGTCTGGGTTTCCACGCACAGCTGGTTCAGAAGGTATCGCGTCGGCTCATTGTCTGTGGCCAGAATGACTACGGTGCTTTGTTTCACCAGCTCTGCAAGGCCGACATACGTCATGATGTCTTCTTTGTACCCGTTGATGTTAATTGCCGGGTTGCGGTCGAGCAGGACATCAGCCAGCGCATCGATCTTGTCCTGGCCCACATAGCGCAGACCGCAGGCATGGCGAATGACATTCTCTACCTCAAGTTCTTCCTTGTCGAGCAGGAAGAAGTTGCGGATGCCGGACATCGCCAGTTGCAGCGCAACCTGGCTGCCGCCTGATCCGCAGCCGGCGACAAGGACGCTGGCCTCGCTTAGGAGGCCTACATCAAAGAGAGGCGCGATGCGCGCGAACAGCCGGTTATCATCGTTCATTCGATACTCCTTCCAGCGTGGGCCACTGGCCGGTTTGCTGCCATTGGTCGTAATGCCGAAGCCATTGCCGTGCGAGTTCCAGCGTGGAAAAGACGGTGTGTTTGCCAGGATTCCATCCGCTCATCACTCCGTACATGCACAGCGCGCCATCCTTCCACCGGTGGGGTGCGTCTTCGCGGATCGGAGACGCGTACACACGGGGGCAGCTATTGGGATATCCGTGGGGCAGCATTACTGTTAGATCGACGGGAGTTTCATCCGCCAGCTTCAATGGAAAACGGAACGCCAACTCGCGATCCTCAGTAATGGTGATGCGCTGCTCCTCCTGGTGATCTTCAAGTTCCTTAATCTCGTCAGCAATGCGCGTAGGAGGGATATCCGGAAAAAAGACAGATAATGGAACGAGGCAGGCAGTACGACGACCGTTGCGCTCGATGACGAACGATTCGCCGCGCATTACCCGATCCAGAATCTCACCGGGACCATTGCGCAATTCGGTCACTGATAGCAGTGCAAACTGGTAGTGCATCAGTGCATTAACTCCGCTCCTGGCCATCGGCCATTGCTGCGCCAGACCTCATACTTGTTCAGCCACTTCGCCGCCCGCTTCAGCACGAAAGTTAGATCGTGGCGTCCTGGATTCCACATATTCGGGTGCAAATAGCAAATCGTACCGTCGTTGTACCGGTGCCGACTATTCGGCAGGACCGGCTTGGTGATCCAGACCTTCGGCATCTGATTCGGGTAGTTCGGAAACGTGATGGTGGTGATGTAACTATTCTTCATCGGAGTTTGCAGCAGGGCCTTTACGTAGACCCCGCCGTCTGCGGTGGGATGGGCCTCCACAACAGCGAAATATGTTGCTGCCTGGGCAACCTCCACCTGGATGCGCCTAATATCCATGGTTTCGTCTCCTAGCCCTTTGCATACTCTCCGCCCAGATCTTCACGCATGGTCAAAGGCTTGCGCCCACCCGTTTCGGCGAAGTTGGATTGGTTTTTGGCTCGGACCTCGCCGTTTGGCAGGATTTCAATCTCCACTTCCTCCTCACGGTCCAGAATTGCTTCGAGTTCCGCGATAGTTGGCCTGCTCATGTTGTCCTCCATGGTCGTGCAATCGTGCGGTCGTGTAGTCACATTATCATTCAGCAATCGCCAGTGCAAGCTGTTAACTGTGAAAAACGTGGTCAAGGCGGATATTATTCGCCATATATTCGCCTATCCTGCTTTCATGACCAGCCAGGATCGCCGGCACCGTGTGTACATGTCGTTCCAGTGTCGCTGTGGCTGGCATTGCCAGTTCCTGGAGGAAGACCTGCAGACTCCCCTGCCTCGGAAACTCCGCTTCACATCGTCTGACAAAGTCGTCGAGCTGGTGCGGCGAGGTGGTGGGTTGTCGAACTTGGAGAGCCGGCAGGCGCTGGACCAGGCGATCGAGATCGGACGGGGTGGCGTTTTCCTGAATCTGACAGAGGGGCAGTACGCCAAACTGAAACATTAGGGGATCCCCATTGCGGTGCTTCACAACAGGGATGAGAGAGGCATTGTGCCAGGCATTTGAGTTGCCGCCCATGCCCTACGCGGCAAGGTGTAAACTTATGCATCTCGATGATTTAGCGATCGGGCTCTCGGGTTGTGACCTAGCCACACGGGTTTA
>Ga0116106_1000738_pt1 | contig 17649 bp, 14 predicted proteins | sample June2015DPH_6_50_FD_89717 | JGI IMG/M metagenome (GOLD analysis project Ga0116106, IMG submission 89717) | Peatland microbial communities from SPRUCE experiment site at the Marcell Experimental Forest, Minnesota, USA - June2015DPH_6_40 | ecosystem: Environmental > Terrestrial > Soil > Wetlands >...
ACGATCATTTTCGGCCGCTTCCTGATGGGCGTGGGCGTAGCCGTCGTCTGGATCCCGTGTATGAGAATCCTGGCAAACTGGTTCCGGCCAAATGAGTTCTCAACCCTCACCGGCACGATGCTCACCGTCGGCAATGCCGGCGCCGTCCTTGCCGCAGCGCCCCTCGCTTTCCTTGTGGGCCAGGTCGGGTGGCGTCCTTCATTTTTCTGGCTCGGCGGGTTCATGCTGGTCATCGCGGTCCTGAATTTCGTCATCTTGAGGAACAAGCCTCAGGACAAGGGATACCCGACCGTCTCGGAGATCGACGGTATAGATTACTACTCAACCAAAGAAGCCTCCAAGGTCGCCTTCACCGAAAATGTAAAGAAGTTGTTCGGCATGAGGAATTACTGGCTCATCGCCGTCTATGCCTTCGTGATTTACGGCACGGTTATGGGATTCCAGGGGCTGTGGTTTATTCCCTATGTGCAACATATTTACGGACTGCCCAAACAGGAGGCTGCCAATATGCTCATGTTCTGGCCTATAGGAATGGCTCTCGGCTGTTTCAGCATAGGGTGGGCTTCCGACCGGCTCCTCAAGTCCCGCCGGAAAGCATCGTTCTACGGAATGATCATTTATGTGCTGACCTGGGTCCCCATCGTAATCTGGCCCGCATCCATTCCAGTCCAGGTCTTCTATCCGATGCTGTTCATAATGGGCTTTTTCTGCGGCGCATACGTGCCTAATTACGCCCACATCGCTGAAGGGCAGCCCCACAGCTTTATCGCCACGGCCAACGGAATGCTCAACATCTGGTACTTTATCGGTGGCGCGTTCTATCAGTCGGTGATGGGCGTCATTCTGGACGCATACGGGAAAGTGGATGGGAAATTCCCCGTCGAGGCATATCAGAGGGCATTCGTCTTCTGCTTGCTTACTCTTCTGATCGGCGCTGTGACCATGTATTTCACTATAGATACGCAAGCGCTTTTGAAGAAAAAGGCGGGATAGTTTTGTGGTCGGTCTCCCCGGCACTCAATTCGAATATTCGAGCAAAGTCACGCAGAGCGGATTGAGTGCCGGCGGTAGCCTAAAATCCAAATTCGGCCAACAGGGAATCGACTTCATCTTGAGAGTGCACCGCGTTTTCCAAAGCGGCGTGCGCCGGACCATAGAGTTCGTCTTCCTCCTTTTGCCTGCTAGGATCCGCCTTTACCCCGAACGTGCGGATCAGGTCGACAAGCTTTAGTTCCATATCCTTGAGCAGTTTGATTATCTTTTGAATGATCTGGCTGCTCAAATCATGGAAGTCCTGCGCGATAAGGATCGTATCCAGGTCTGAACGATTTTCGCTGATGAGCGTTTCTATGGCGTCCAGCGCTTGAGCGCCCTGATCGAGCTTTTTCCCGGCCGAATCACCTACCGCTCTCAGTCCTCCGAGAAGCCCGCGCAACCCCGAGAGCTGATCCATTTCATTCGAAATCCGCCCCTGCATGATTTCCACGTGATCCAAGGTGGTTATGGCCGCCTTTTCCGTCATCTCCAATATGTGTTCGAGACGATTCCCGGAGTCGGGTATCTTGTGCTCGACAATATCCTGGATGGACGGGTCAAGAGTGCTGAGAAAACCGCGTATTGAATCGTGGAGCCCCCTGGCCAGGCCTCCAATTTCTTTGTAAAGGCCCAAGGGGTCGCCCTGACGGTTGGCTATGTTCAGCAGGATCGTCTGCGCGTTGGCGAGATCGCCGCTGGAAAACGCTTTTACGAACTCCTTGGCCGAGCCAATCAGACCCTTGACCCCGGTGTCTTCTGCAAGCTGACGCGGCGCCACATCCAAAGGGTCCGAAGCGCCTAGGAGCTTTTCGATTTCTTTCATGGAATCGGCCGAAAGAGTGAAGGTAAGGCTGAATTGATCGCCCGAGCCTCCGTCAGGGGTCATGGACAACTCTCCACCCCAACTTCTCACCAACTCAATCAAGTTGGTAAAAGCGGCCTTTTCCGCACCTCCCTGAGATTGAAGATCTGCTTCATCCACGCTCCCGGATGCCTCAGAAGCTGTTTCCAGGGGCAATTCTTTTCCCCCGGAAACCCCCGCTGCCGTCTCCGATGTTCCCAATATTTCCATCAGCTCGTTCAGATCGATTTCGGGGGCCTTGCCGCCGTTCTTAAAAGTTCGCATCTGATCAATAACCGAGCTTACCGCGAATCCCAGTACGGCAATTGAGTCTATTGCGCCCGGCGACACTTTGTCGTTTAGGAACTTCTCGAGTTCGAGTCCCGCCCTCTCCAACCCCCCCAGACCAAGCTTGCCCGCTGTAGTATAAAATGACACAACAGACCGGCGAGATCTTTCCATCTCTTTTTCGGCATCCCCAGAGACCAGAGCGGACACACTTTCCTCAGCGTCTTGAAGAAACCTCATCAGTTTATCCCATTTCTGCGATTTCATGCCATCACCTTGCGCTTTCCTCGTATAGGCTGATTATCCCTTTTACATCGATTATCAATGCAATCTTACCGTCTCCCAGTATGGCGCCCCCCGAGATCCCCGGCAGTTGCTGAAACATGTCCCCCAGACTCTTGATCACCACCTCCTGTCTGTCGACAATTTCATCGGCAAGCAGGCAATATGAATTCTCGCCCTCGGTCACCACCATGAGCAATGCATCCCATGGGTTGCGGTGCTTAGGTTCTTCATTCAAATAGCTGTGCAAACGCACAATCGGCATGAGCGTATCTCTAACTTTGACCAGTTCTCCCCTCCCCTGGACGGTAAAATACGCCTCCTGCGACGGCCTGAAGGATTCCTTGAGAGCAATCGTGGGCACGATATATCGTTCGACCCCGATCTGTATGATCATACCGTCGATAATGGCCATAGTGAGCGGCAGTTTCACATGGAACGATGACCCCTTACCGAACTGGCTCGTGATTTCTATTTTGCCGCGGAGCCGCTCAACGCACTTCTTTACCACATCCATCCCAACGCCACGCCCAGAGACTTCGGTGACCGTGTCCTTAGTCGAAAAACCCGGATGGAAAATCAGATCGAAGGTCGTCTTTTCATCGAGTTGATCTGAGGCGCTGATTATCCCCCGTTCAATTGCTTTATCGCGAATTCTTTTGACGTCCAGCCCCCGTCCGTCGTCCTCTATATCGATTGCTATGTTGCCCCCCTTCTGCTCGGCGGAAATAAATATCGTTCCCGTTGGATCTTTACCCGCCCGGGTGCGTTCCTCGGGCATTTCGATTCCATGGTCAACCGAGTTTCTAATCATATGCACCAGCGGCTCATATATCTCTTCGACCATGTTTCGGTCGATTTCGGTCTCTTCCCCTTTCATTGTCAGAACGACTTCTTTGCCGGATTTTCTGGAAAGATCGTGAACCAGCCGGATCATCTTTTGGAAAGTGCTCTTGATGGGGACCATGCGCATCGACATGCTTATACGCTGTAGCTCGGCGGTGATCCGATTTAGTTGAACGGAGTCCTTCTGGAGTTTTTGATCGCTTATTTTCAGTACTTCGGGATTCTGCAGCACCATTGACTGGGCAATGACAAGCTCACCGACCATATCGACGAGGTTGTCGAGCTTGTGAGTGTTAACCCTCACAGACGCCGCATTTTCTATCGTGTGACGTTGCTCGCGTAAAGCCTTCGAGACCTCCCGAGGGCTGGCAGCTCCCTTATCGATTGCCGTCTGACCGAATTTGCTGCCCTCGGCCTTGCTCTGCTCAATGATATCCCCAACTGCTTCATCCTCCAGGACCCCATGCTCAACCAGGATTTCCCCGACTTTTCTGACTCGAATCTCACTGCCGGCCACTGGATCGCCGATGAAGTTTCTAACCTTTTCGATAAAAGCAAGTACGACAGGCGAGGGATCTTTCCGCCCACCTTGGCCATTTTCCAGCTCCTTTAGCAGGCCATTAAGAAGGTCGGTGGCACCCAGAACTATATCGATCACCGAATCGGTTATAGCCAATTTACCGGACCTTGCCAAATCCAGCAGGTTCTCAACCTCGTGGCTCAGATGATGAATCTCATTCAAATTGATAAAACCAGCGACTCCTTTGATGCTGTGAAACGGCCGGAATACGGCGTTCATCGCCTCGATGTCATTCGGGTCCGTCTCAAGGCCCAGAATGTTAAGCTCGATCGCCGCAAGATTCTCCTTGGCTTCCTCGATGAAGTCCTTCAGCAGCTCAGGGTCATGTATCTCGTCGCCTTTAGAACCGCCGTCCTCCCGGAACATACTCTCCAGATCGAGGGAGGATTCACCGGACTCCGAACCACTGCCCGAATCCGTGGACGCCGACGCAAAAAAGTCTTCGTCCTCGTCTGGTTGCACAGCGGTCTCAGTTTCTATTTGTGCGATCTCCCCTACGCCGCTCTCCACCGCGCCGCCAACCACAAGCGAACCAAGGAGCTTTTGAATCTCCCGCCAATCGGCGCTCGGATCAGATGACTCATCCAGAATGAGGCGCTTGAAAATCAGCCTTGCACTTTCAATAGTTCCAGCTAACGGCCCAGCCTGCCCGATTTTACCATCGAGATCGTCGAGAAGGTTCAGGCACTCCCCTATTCCCATCAGATCGTCAGGTCCGTCAATCACTCCGTTGGCAAGCCGGTTAACTATGTTTTCCATGAATTGTTATCCCTGTTAGAACAATTGCACAAATTCATCTCCAAAAACAGCCACAGGCAGGCGAACTCCTGCCCCTACTGCGGCAGGATCTTAGCGAGTTTCTCTTGAAGGCCCTCAGGCGTGAACGGCTTCACGATGTAGTTGCTGACCTTAGCCTTGACCGCTTCCATTATATTTTCCTTCTGAGCTTCCGCTGTGAGCATCAGAAATGGAATGCCCTTTAAATTATCCGTGCTTCGTACCTCTTTGAGCAATTCCAGCCCTGTCATCTTGGGCATGTTCCAATCTGAGATGATCAGGTCGACTTTTGTCCCCTTTAGGACCGACATGGCTGCCGATCCATCTTCCGCTTCGAGAATATCTTCAAAATCCAGGTCGCGTAGAATCTTTCTGACGATGCGCCGCATTGTAGTGAAATCGTCAACTATAAGAACTGTAAGGTTCTTGTAGGACATGGATGCTACCTCCTTTAGACCTCTTTCGCCTTGCCAGCGGCCGGTGCTGTGCAATCAAAAGAGCCTTTTCACTAATTCAGATAATTCATCAAACTTCGTGGTATATCGGACAAAGGTACGACCTTATCGGCCCCACCCAACCGGATCGCCTCTTTGGGCATCCCGAACACCACGCAACTCGCTTCGTCCTGAGCGACGGTATACGCGCCAGCCTTTTTCATTTCGAGCAATCCGGCAGCGCCGTCCCTGCCCATGCCGGTCATAATAACACCCAGCGCGTTCGCCCCGACAAAGCGGGCAACCGAAATGAAAAGCACGTCTACCGACGGACGCTGGTGGAAAACAAGTGGACCGTTTTTTACCTCCACGTAATAAGTGCCGCCGACACGCGTGATGAGCATATGAAAGTTCCCAGGCGCAATCAGGGCGGTCCCGGGCAGAACCGGGTCCCCGTCTTTGGCCTCGCGTACTTCGATCTGGCATAGACTGTTAAGCCTCTCCGCAAAAGTGGTTGTAAAGCGCGGGGGCATATGCTGAACAATCACGATTCCAGGGGAATTAGCGGGCATTGCCATGAGAACGCATTTCAGAGCTTCGGTCCCCCCGGTCGATGCGCCCATTGCAATCACCTTATGAGTTGATCGCTTGAGAGCCAGGCTTAGCCCGGGGGTGTTGTTCTGCGCGATAGGCTCCGCCTTTGGCGTGGGGGCGTACATACGCACGTTGGCTGCCGCCCGGATTTTTTCAGCCAACTGTACGCACATATCACCTACCGAGTATGATCCGCCCGGCTTGGCCATCACTTCGACTGCCCCGCATTCCAACGCCTCCAGGGCCATTTCACTGTTGGCCTGGGTCAATGAACTTACTATTATCGCAGGTAACGGATGGTATTTCATCAACTTTCGCAGAAAGCTCAAACCGTCCATCCGCGGCATTTCGATGTCTAGAGTGATAACGTCAGGCTTTAGATTGACAATCTTATCCCTGGCGACAAATGGATCGGGTGCAACACCTATAACCAAAATGTCGGGATGTTTGGACAGTTCCTGCGAGAAGATCTTTCTCACGATAGCCGAATCGTCAACTATGAGAACTCTTATCTGTTTCATTTTCGTTGCCTGATATATTAATTTTCAATAACTTCACGACCCTTAACTCAACCGGGCAGATAACTGAGAACGGCAGAGCCGACCGGTTCTTCAAGATAGCTCAAAACAAGCCGCACGGCGGCTTGAGCCCTGCGCGTTGGGTCGGGCCCGATCTTCCGGAACCTGGGTATTCCCAATTTCCAGGCCGCATCATTGATCCGGGCGGAATATCCGCCACCGATCATGTTTACCAGTTCCTTCATGCTGTCTAGGAGGTCCTCATCTTTAACCTGGTTTTCTTCAACGCCCAGAAAGCCGGCGGTTATCATCCTGGTGAATTCTTCACTCAGTTGCAGGGAAATGGCGATACGCCCCTCGTGATTCTGAAGCTCGATTTCCGATTCATAGTCGAAACACCGATCTTCCCGTCCGCAATCCTTGAATTCCACCATCGCAAAAAACATGGTCTCTAGGATCTCAGAAATCACATCCTTCAACACTGGTTCCAATTCTAGGACCATCTGTCTCTCCCATTATGCGACGCAGAAAAGCCTTCATTTCTTCCGGTCGGAAGGGCTTGCGTATATAACCGCTAGCGCCAAGATCCATCAATTGATGGAGCCTGTCTTCGTTTGCTTCGCTTGTAATAAATGCCACTGGAGTATCCCTGCAGATATCCCTTTCCCTCAGGGATCGGATAAACCCGACGCCGTCCATGACAGGCATATTAACGTCGGCCAAAATCAGGTCGATCCACTTGCCCTCCAGAATGTCCAAAGCTTCCTGGCCGTTTGAAGCTTCCAGGCACTCTCCAAGCTCAAACCCCAATAGTTGAAGAATTTTCCAGATGATCTTCCTCATCGAGCTGGAATCATCCACTATTAGAACGTTGTACGACATGGCGCCCCTCGCGCACCCACCGGAGACACGACATTTGCCTGCCTCCGGCATGAAAGTGTTCTCTCAGGTTTTTCGCCCTGGCCTGAAGGTCTGTTTATCACTCAACTCAGAGATCATATTTCTATCTCAGCTCCTGTCCCCATCTTCACAATTACTCTGCCGGAACTCATCTCCAGCCGCACAGTGCGGTTGATTTCTCCGCCCACGTGCTCAGCGGCGATCTCCACGTTGTTTTTCCAAAAAATCTTCCGCATCGCCAGATAGTTTCTCTTGCCAATATTGAAAACACCCTTCGGGTCGAGAATTTGTGCACCCCCGACTGTTTTCACCACCATATGCTCTTTTTTGGCCCCCATCAGGTAGCTGGTCTTAAAAAGATGACTGATCCCCGTATCCGCAAACATACATGGGTTCAGCTCTGCCTTTTCCGGATCCAGCGAAGACTCCGGAAGCATGTAATGAAGCATTCCGCCAACGTATGCGCGCGGGTCGAAAATTATTACAGCGATACAGGAACCAAGAGAATATGTGACCAAAAGCTCCTCCGGCGAGTCACTGAGCGCCATATCCGCCACTCCGATTACTCTTCTCATTTGAGACTCTCTCGTATTAAATGACGCCCGGCATTCCATCAGAGTTCTAATCCCGAATGATCGCTGCCATTTAGTCTACTACTTAATTACGGTATATAGCCGGCCGCACATAAGACAGCTTATGCGCCAGTCCCGTCAGGCTCTCGGAGTGGCCGACAAAAAAATAGCCCCCGGGGCTGAGAAAGCCCGCTATCTTGTTGACGAGTTCCTCCTGCGTTTTCTTATCGAAATAAATCATTACGTTTCGGCAGAAGATGAAATCAAATAGTCCTTTAAAAGGATACGGCTCTTTGAAGTTAAGCCGGCGAAAAGTGATGACCCGTTTGACATGAGCAGTTACCTGGAAGTCCGGTTTCCCGTTACTGTTGCTTACCTTTTGAAAATTCGCCTGCCGGAGTGCAGGCGGGACTTTTTGTATCTTCTCATCGGAGTAGATCCCGCGGCTTGCTGTCTCCAGCACGCGTGTCGATATGTCGGTCGCCAGTATCCGCAAATCCCATCTCGCAATTTCCGGCAGGTGCGCCATAACACACATCGCCAAGCTGTATGGTTCCTCGCCTGTCGAACACCCCGCGCTCCATATCCTGATCCTGGAATCCCTGTCTTTTAGCTTTTTCGCGATCAGCTCAGGCAGAGCAACCCCATCGAGAAAATCAAAATGCTGGGACTCTCGAAAAAAATAGGTGAGGTTTGTCGAGATGGAATCGAGAAAATGGACGAATTCGCCCGGATCCGCCCCAGAGGTTATGAGTTTGAAATATTCTTCATACGAATCGATCCCGGTCAGTAGCAACCGCTTGTTGAGCCTCGCCTGCAGAAGCGTTTTTTTGCCTTCGTGTAAATTTATGCCGCACTGCTCATAAACAAGCAGACTGAACTGCTTAAACAGGCGATCCGACAAATTGTTTTCCATTGCGTCCACTGCCTCTCGGCATTCTTCCCACACTAACGGCCGGTTTCTGTCCGGAAAGGCTTCTTCAGCTTTTCCGCCTTGGCTGTGCAAAGAAGAGTGCAGGGTGCAAATCAGGCCACTTTGTCCAGAAAACTCATTTCGTTGCCGCTCAGAACGCGGTCGATATCCAGCAGTATCTTCACGCCTCCGCCCGTTTTGGCCATCCCGAGGATGTAGCCGGTCTCCAAAGTGGTCCCGAAGCTCGGTGTGTCTTCGATATCGGCTCCCTTTATGTTGAGCACCTCAGAAACCGAATCCACCACCACGCCTATGTGCAGTTTTGCGCCCGAACCGTCGATTTCCACCACTATAATGCATGTGCGCTCGGTATAGCCGTTCTCGTCCATGCCGAACCTGAGCCGCAGGTCAATTACCGGGATCACCTTACCCCTGAGATTTATCACCCCTTTAATGAACTCAGGCGTTTGCGGGACCGGTGTAATCCTCATCATACCGATTATTTCCTTGACCTTCAAAATGCCGATTCCGTATTCTTCATTCCCCAGAGAAAAGGTGAGATACTTTCCTTCCCTCCCCTGTCCCACACTTGCTGTACGATTTTCTTCGCCCGGCTGATTTTTCATAAGAAATCCCTTCCTGTTTTCGCCTGATATGTATTTTTTTTGCAGGCGGCCGCAAAGTTGCTGCCTCACCAACCCGCTCCAGACCTCCCGGCGCCAGGCTGATCCCGCATCCGACGTAAGCCCACACTGCTTCAAATGCGGCCTTTCCCGCCGCTCCTTGTGTATAAATCGGCAAAAGAAATTTTTTTCTTCAATACAACTCTTAAAAATTATGCACAAACGCATCGCAAACACGCTGCAATAAGCAGATCGCCTAGCGGAAGGCAGGATGTGGGAGTTCTGAGAGAAATTGCCTCTTGACTTTCACCTTTTATTCACCTAAATTGAACTAAACGTTGTCAGAAGGCATCCCGCGCCCGCCCAACGCGTCCGATAAACACGCGATGCGGTCGCCTTCTGCGCTCCGCGATGTGAAGCTATTTGGGGATGCCTGCAAGCATGCTTCACACAGTGAAGCAGTGCGAGGCCCGCGTAGCGAGGCCTACACGACTTGTCACTTCACTTATTGTTGTGCTCTACGGTGGGCTTGCCTTCAACCGCACGACACTCGCTTTGAGACCATCTCGGATGGCTCCGCCAATAGCAACATAGCGACATGCACATGTAACACTATCTGGTATTTATTTTTGCATGATGCGCGTTTTTTTAATGAAGTGATATATCTAAGCCTATCATACGAGGAGTTCACGATGACGGGGCTTACCCCGGCGCAGGAAAAAGTTTTCCGGTTTGTGAGGGAATATATCACCCGGCACGGCTATTCTCCATCTTATGAGGAAGTGCGGCGTCATCTCGGGTTCAAATCCCTCAACTCTGTCTACAAGCACCTGAAGCAACTTGAAGGACGAGGGTATCTGCTGACGCCGTGGAACAACAAAAAACGTGTCCTCGACCTGGCTCCGCTGCACTCCCCCGTGAAGGCCGGGGCCTTCAGCATTCCCTTCCTGGGGACGGTTGCCGCCGGAATACCGATCGAAGTGGTCCAGACGGCGGAATCGATAGAAGTTCCGGAAAATTTTCTCGGCAACGGGAGCAATTTCGCACTGCGGGTCCGAGGCGATTCAATGATCGAAGACGGCATTCGGGACGGCGATATTTTGATCATCACCCAGCAGCCCCATGCCGAAAACGGGCAAACTGTCGTGGCCCTGGTGGCCGGAGAAGCGACCGTAAAGAAATTTTACCGCAGAGAAAACGAAATCGAATTGAAGCCGGCCAATTCCAGGATGAAATCGATTGTGGCAAGCGCCGAAGAGGTCGAGTTAGTGGGTGTCGTAATGGGCCTGCTGCGCAATTACCGCAACCATAGACACCTTGCGGGGCGTGAAGATTCAGACGGGAACTTATGCTCCGGAATATAGTTCATCTGGGGGTGCCCGATTTTTATACGGAGATCGAGCAACTTAGGCGGCCGGAATTGAAAAGACGCCCGCTCGTTTTGGCCGAAGCGGGCGAGAGGTCCGTTGTTCAGGGTGTAAACAGCAATGCCAGAAAAGAAGGCATCCGTGAGGGCATGCCGCTTAGCCGAGCGCGCCGCCTGTGCAGGCGGATTCATGTAATGCCGTCTGATTTTTATCATTACCGGGAAAAACACCTGGACATCCTCCGGGAATCCGGATTTTTCTCGCCGCTTGTCGAAGGGAGTTGCCCGGGAAGTTACTTCATAGATGTCACCGGGACCCGCCGCCTCTGGGGACCCGGACCGGATCTGGCCTGCCGGATGCAAAAGGACCTCTACATAAAAATGGGACTTCGGGCACGGGCCGGGCTTGCTTCGAACAAATTGGTAAGCCAGGTTGCATCAAATTGCATCGACCCGGGGGACCTGAGTTTTATCTTCCCCGGCAATGAAGAATCGTTTCTTGCGCCTCTGCCCGTCGGCCTTCTTCCCGGCGTGGGTGAGGTTACCGCTTCCAGGCTGGCCGGCTTCAATATCCTGAAAATCGGTCAACTGGCATCCTTTCCTCTCGACATGCTTGCGGCGGTTTTCGGCAGGGGTGCGGAGCGTCTTCTTAAAATCGCAAAAGGCCGGGACCCAGCCCCGGTACTTCCCACTCATCAGGTCCTGCGGGTATCTATTACGAAAATTCTGGACCGCGATGAAATCGACCAGGGGCGCCTTGAATCCGTTTTGTTCCAGCAGGTTGAAGAAGCGGGATGGAACCTGCGCCGCCATAATCGCTGTCCGGGAAATTTCAGCCTGCAGATTCGGTATGCGGACGGCGTGTCGGTCGATACCCGCAGGCGGATTTCCTCCGGGGCTGTCCGGACTGACCGGTTCCTTTTCCGGTCGATTCTCCCCGTCTTTTATCAGCTTTTCAGGAGGCGCGTGGCCGTGCGAAGGCTGGTCCTGGAATTTTCCGACCTCGCGATGCCCTTTTCCCAGCTTTCGCTTTTCACGTGGGAAACAAAGAAATCGTCAAAAGATCTCGACCTTCAGAAGGTCCTGGATTCGATCCGCATGAAATTCGGGAAAGGGATAATTGCCTGGGCAAGGGTAGTTTAAGGCAGTTTTCAGTCATGAACGATTTCGTCCACCTCCATGTCCATTCTTTCTATTCCATGATGCAGGGCGTAAGTTCACCCGAAGTCCTGTGCATGGAGGCTAAAAAAGCCGATTTTACCCATCTTGCCCTGACCGATACAAACGGTTTCTACGGCCTTATCAATTTTCTGGAAGCTGCGCGCGCAACCTGGATCGAACCTTTAGTAGGGGCCGAAATAAAAACCCCGCAAACATGTGCGGTGATCCTTGCCGCAACCGCCGATGGATACGAAATTCTCTCGGACCTCATTACCCGCCGCCATATCGAGAATGACTTCTCACTTATCCGAAGCCTTCCGGAAAAAAACTCCGATCTTGTGCTCCTCAGCGCCGATCCGGAATTGATAAAAGCATTACGCAACCGGTTGGAATGCTTTTTTGAAATAGTGCCTGGTCCATCCGACCGAAAGCTCCTCCATGCGGCAAAGGAGATCGGCATTGCGCCTGTGGCCACAAATGCAGTCCATTTTGCCGGGCAGCAAGACTATCCACTTCACCGGCTTGTTCGGGCCATAGACCTGAACAAAACACTGGGGTCGCTTGCGCCGGGAGAGGTTGCAACTGCCGGCCGGTGGCTGAAATCAGCCCGCGATATGTCCGTGCACTTCCCCAACTGCCCGGAAGCGCTGGCCAACACGGTAAAAATTGCCCAAGCCTGCCATACCGCCTGGGACCGTTTTCAGACCGTTTTCCCTCATTACCTCGATAAAAATGAGGACCACTTCGCCCTCCTTGTCTCCGAGTGCCGCACGGGGATTGACCGATGTTACGGAAAAACCGGCAGAGCAATTGAAGATCGCCTCGCTGAAGAACTCGATCTTATCCGTTCCAAAGGATTTGTGAATTATTTCCTCGTGGTGGCAGATATCGTGCGCCGCCGTCCGATCCACTGCGGACGGGGAAGCGGGGCCGCAAGCCTGGTCAGCTATCTTTTGGGGATAACCCATGTCGATCCCATCCGGCATAATCTCCTGTTCGGCAGGTTTCTAAATCCCGAACGTAAGGACCTCCCGGACATCGACGTCGATTTCCCGTGGGACGAGCGTGACGAGCTTTTTGAAGAAATTATGGCCCACTACGGGAGCCTGAGGATGGCTCTGGTCAGCAACCACGTGGGGTTCCGGGCCAGGGCCTCGGTGCGGGAAGTAGCCAAAGTATACGGCGTCCCAGCCTCAGAGATAAAGGAGGTAACCCGCAGGATGAACTACTGGACTTCGCGGGGCGCTACGATATGGGAGCACATAAAATCATATCCCAAATTCCGCAATTTCCCCCTGGACCCGCCCTGGCCGGAAATCATCAATCTTTCTTCGCGCCTGGAGTCGGCGCCCCGAAATATCGGGACCCACTGCGGCGGAGTGGTGCTCGTTCCGGACCGCGTATCGAAGTATGTTCCGGTCCAGATAAGCGCCAAGGGGGTCAGAATCATCCAGTGGGAAAAAGACCAGGCCGAAAAGGCGGGCCTCGTCAAAATAGACCTCCTCGGCAACCGCTCGCTTGCCGTGATCCGCGACACCATCGAGTCGGTTCGGGAAAACACGGCGAAGATCATCGACTATTCGAACTTCAATCCGATTGACGACCCGAAAACCCGGGAAATCATCAGCCGGGGAAATACAATGGGCGTATTTTACCTGGAATCCCCATCCATGCGGCTCCTGCAGCAAAAGGCACGAACGGGCGATTTCGAGCATGTCGTGATCCATTCGTCCATTATCCGCCCGGCCGCAAACCGGTTTATTCGGCAATACCTGAGCCGGCTTCATGGAGAACCGTACGAGCCGCTCCATCCACGTCTTAAAGACATTCTGGCCGAAAATTACGGAATACTGGTCTATCAGGAAGACGTAGTGCAGGCGGCGATGGCGCTGGCCGGCTTTTCATGGGGCGAGGCGGATAGCCTGAGAAAAGTGATAAGCAGGAAAAGCCGCGAGCAGCTCTCGGACTACAAGGCGCGCTTTGAGCAAGGATGCGCTCGAAACGGGATTTCACCCGAGGTGGTGGAAAGCGTCTGGGACATGTTCACCGCTTTTTCCGGCTATTCATTCTGTAAGCCGCACTCGGCCTCATATGCCCTGGTGAGCTTCAAGTCCGCGTATCTTAAGGCGCATCATCCGGCGGAGTTCATGGCGGCAGTCCTCTCCAATGGAGGTGGCTATTACAGCACTTTCGCCTACATTTCGGAGGCCCGGCGCATGGGCATCGAGGTCCTGGGACCGGACATAAACCAAAGCCGGCTGCCCTATACCGGCAGCGGGAAAACGATACGAACAGGTTTTCAACAGCTTCAGGCAATAAAGAAGAACATTATAGAAGCCATCTTAAGAGAAAGAAGCCGTGCTGGGCCTTTTTCATCAATCGAGGACTTTCTCGATCGAGTGAGAGGGCAAAACGGCCTCCCCATATCTGCCCCGGACGCTGCCATACTTGCCAAAAGCGGCGCCATGGACTCCATTTCCGGGACCTTCAACCGCCCGCAAATTCTCTGGTTCATCGAAGCCTGGCTGAACGGATTCCGAGCGCCGACCAACACGCAATCGAGACCGGGACCATTGCATGATCCACAAACTCCCTCCCTTTCTAGAGGGCGGAAGCAGGGAGCTATAAACAATGAGCGAGAAAAATCCCCCCTGCCCTCCCTTGGGAAAGGGGGGGGGAACCGTTTTCTTCCTGCTTCACGCTCCCCGCTTCTCGCTTCTTTTCCCAGGTCGCAAATAGCTGCATTCCACTCGAGCTCTCCAATAAAGGTCCCAGCCCTCCCGGATTTTTCCGGCCGCCGCAAATGGGCGCATGAATCAGAAACGCTGGGATTTCCCCTCTCGGTCCATCCCCTTGAACAGGCCGAGCCGTTTTTCCGCTCGCTTCGGCAATCAATCGTTCCGGCATCCGGCATGGCCCAACACGCCGGGAAGAAAATCTACATAAAGGGATGGCCCATCACGCGCAAGGAAGTCTTGACCAGGGAAGGGGAAGAAATGGAGTTTTTTACCTTTGAAGATAAAACAGGAATCTTTGAAACGGTCTTTTTCCCGAAACCATTCAGGCGATTTTGCCAGGAACTCGATATGAGCCATGCCTATCTGCTGCACGGCCAGGTGGAAAGCGAATTCGACGTGGTTTCGCTCAATGTGGATTATGCTTATCGGGTACCAAAGAGCAGTGAACAGTAAAAGAGGCAGAAGATCAATCCGAGGCCCTACCTGCACTCTATCGATTTTTAGTGAACGGCCATCACTATTTTGTCAGCTCTTATTCACCGTCAAGTCTTTCTCCAGCGATGACGATTTAATCTCCAAATCGCAAAATGGATCACTTCCATTCTATCGAGGGTGGTTTTGCCTGCAGAACTTCTTTTGTCCCGTGGATAAGGCGCACCGGATTTTTTCACGCCGGGAATAGAAAAGGATGGAGGAAGAGATATGGAGGCGAAACAATGACACGGCAATTGGCTGTTGCCGATCAAAATACCGAGAGAAATGCCCACGCGCTGGAAGCAAAATGCCTGACCTTCTCCATACAGCAGGAGGAGTAGCGGATAGGCATTCTCACAATCAAGGAAATTTTCGGCATGATGAGGAATGAGCAGAAATTGGCTCTCAACCAAGTTTCTCCGCAGACTCCCAGTGACTTTTCCAGCAAAGGTTTAAAACTGTGCTCCAGTGATTCCCTGGTCTGCCGGATTGGTCAGATAAGGTATGAAACCTGGCCCGGACTGCGATCCTGAGCGCCATAGAGGAAAGGAGAGAAAAATGCGAAGGGGAAACGTTCAGGTGCGGCTAAGCATCATCATTGTTGTTATCACCACGTTAGTCCTTTCAGGATACGTCGCTTTCGACTATAGGACCAGAAAAAAAATAATGATGGATGACATAAAAAATCGCCTTGAGGTTAGATCGATACGATTGGCAAAGGTCCTGGTCGATCCACTCTGGAATATCGACAAAAATACCGTCGATGAGTTCATTAAGTCCGAAATGACGGCAAGGGATCAGTTTGCAGTACTCGTACGCGAAGGCAACGGCGATACCGTCCTCAAAGGGGTAAAACGGGATTCGAATTGGAATCCTGTTTCAGTTCAAGAAAAGATCGAGGGAGATTTTATCACAAAACGAACAGATATTATGAGAGGTGCAGAAAAACTTGGTTCAGTGGAGCTCTTTCTCACGCCCAAATTCGTTTTAGAAGATTTGAAGTCTACTCTCATGAATTCATGCGTAGCTTTTCTGATCCTGAATGTTATCCTCTTGATAGTAATCACTATAAGCATACGACGAATCATTATCAAGCCCGTCAATAATATAGTAAATGGTCTTACCGAGAGCTCACAGCGAGTCTCTTCAGCATCAGATGTCCTATCAGAAACCAGCAGTTCCATGGCCGACAATTCAGCAACTCATGCGGCTGCTATAGAAGAGACCTCCTCCTCTTTAGAAGAGATGTCGGCTACCGCCAAGCAGAATGCGGAAAACATGTACAGAGCAAGACAAATGATGGAAGAGGCCTCCACCATCCTGAATAAGGTTAACAACCATCTGAATGACATGATCCAAGCGATTGTTGATATAACGAAATCTAGCGAACAGACAAACAAGATCATCAAAACCATTGATGAGATAGCCTTCCAAACGAATCTATTGGCTCTGAACGCGGCTGTTGAAGCAGCCCGTGCAGGCGAGGCAGGCGCGGGATTCGCTGTGGTGGCAGACGAAGTGAGGAACCTTGCCATGCGATCTGCTGTGGCAGCAAAGGATACGGCTAATCTGATAGAAGGCACAATCACCACAGTTCGCAACGGGAACTCGCTCACCCAGTCTACCCAAAAGGCATTCAAGGAAAACATGGCCATTTCGCAGAAGGTCGGCGAGCTCATAAAGGAAATTGCAGAGGCCTCAAACCAGCAGGCATTGGGCGTTGAACAGATCAATAGGGCCACGGCCGAGATGGACAGGATAGTCCAGCAATCAGCAGCAGAATCAGAGGAGACGGCTTCAGCTTCAAGAGAAATGAAGGCTCTAGCCGGGCAGATGGAGTCATTTGTCACTGACCTGGTCGGTATCATTGGAGGCAAATCCAGCCAGGGCGGCAACGGAAGAATGGTTGATATTCGTATGGAGAAAGGCACCAGAGCGGCAAGGCTCTAACAAGGCATTACGGATCAGGCAGAAGGAAGACCTTGAGCACCTGAATTCCTCCCTGCTGCAACTAACTATCAAAGCAAAAGAGGAGAATTATTATGAAAAACTTTGTCAAGAACGAAATACTTATTCCAATCTACGTGATACTTTCTGCGGTTCTGATCATGACAAGTCCCGCCATAGCCAAAGACCTGACCGCGAGCGTAGCCTTGCTGCCCAATATTTCTGAATCGCCTGAAAAAGGCGTATTCATTGATCTGATAAAGGCGATGAATGAAGTATACCCCGACGGGAAGTTTAAAATAGAAGTCTTTCCCTTTGGCAGGTCCATTGACAATGTGGTCACCGGAAAGGCCGATTTTCATATCCCCATGCTTCGAAATCCTAATATCCCTGAAGAGAAGCTACCCTTCCGATATGCATCCGTCCCCATGGGGAAGGTCTATTTCGTGATTTACTCGCACAAGGACAACCCCATCACCAGGGAGATGATCGAAAAGGCCATGTCCCAAAAGCCCTTTCCTTACAAAATAAGTATGATGAGAGGGCTTGAAAACTTTGCCGGCTTTCCTGTGGAAGCTGAAACGAGCATAGATCAGATGATAGAGAAAGTTGGGAAAAAGCGGATTGATGCGTTCATACACGCACAGGAAGAATCTGACTATGTACTGAATCAACTTAAGTTAAAGGACATCCATAGGGAGTTCTATACATCATTTGATGATGTCGTCCTTGTTCAAAAAGGAGAGAAGGGAGATGAGGC
>Ga0116106_1000750_pt1 | contig 17508 bp, 17 predicted proteins | sample June2015DPH_6_50_FD_89717 | JGI IMG/M metagenome (GOLD analysis project Ga0116106, IMG submission 89717) | Peatland microbial communities from SPRUCE experiment site at the Marcell Experimental Forest, Minnesota, USA - June2015DPH_6_40 | ecosystem: Environmental > Terrestrial > Soil > Wetlands >...
CGAAAATGAAGAAGATCTTATTTGCGTTGATATTCAATTCTTCCAATTCGGTACGAAATCCCCAAAGAGAAGTGAAGGGAGGAGATAACATGAAGAAGCCGATAGTACTGGTTATTATAATGTTAGGGTTGTTAATATTCTTGCCTACTGAGAAAGTAAATGCTAATGGAAATTGGGTATTGTGGGAAAATGCGTCGGGGAATCTTGTAGCGGAAGGATCATCCGTCCCGGTTCAGCTTATCGTTGTTCCCCGCAGTGAGTGGACTATTTTAGAATCCTTTCCAACGTATGAGGCTTGCATAGAAAAAACTAAGATGAGTCGTAACCGTCATGATGTTTTTCACTTTGATTTAACTGAAAATATTAAACAAGATCCCAACAAAGAAGTAATAGGAGACTGGCCCACTATTACTGTAAAGTGGAAAAATGGCATGCAAACTCATTTTGAACTAAAATGTTTCCCAGAATCGGTTGATCCAAGAAGATGACCTGCCATTGACGATCACCATGCCGGCAATGTCATCCCATGGTCGTGGGGGTGATGGCGGCGACGGTGCGGCACACGTGTGTGGTCAACTATGGCTAGACCTGAGAAAATGGATTGTAGGGCTATCCTGGCGCTTATTGCTTCGGCTTTGGCATGCAGAGATGTCACCATCAATGCTTTGCCGGAGGCAGAGATAACCGGGTAAGAATTGAAAAGGTGTGGATAGCTGACCGAAATAAAGAAAAAAAGCAAGCGGAATTACTCTGTAAACTGGTGCTGGGGCTGGAATCGAACCCGCACGACGACAAGCGCCATAGGGCCGGATTGCCGGAATGGTTCCATAAAAATGAAATGGACTGGCCGCCAAATTAATTCCAGTTTGCATGCTGTTTTTACTCACTTTTTTGCTCACTGACAATTGTGCCGCGAAAGCGTCACCAGTCGTCCCTATCCTCCTCCCGAAACAGCTCCTGCAATGCCGAACGTCGATAAATCATACGATATTCCAATCAAAACCCGCATGAAAATTGCCGATCAGACCAATTTGGACAATTTGAGAGGATAGCTCCGCTCAAAGCTTCGGATACCTCATCCCCAAGCTGCAGCCACTCTGATCTCCACGGCAAACGGGACCTCTGGGATAATCCGGTCCAATGCGTTCTCCATCGACTCTTTCACAATCGCCTCTACCTGATCCTCTATGCCATCTCTGGCCTCGACTATTATTACGTCGTGTTGGGGTATGAACAATACGTGCATCAATCCCCTCCAGCGCACTTGAAATGAGGTACAGGGCATGTTTGAAACCATCAGCTCCATTTGCTTGAACCTGAAGATTGAATAGACGGCGGTCGCCGGCGTCTGAGATATGATCAATGAAGGTAAACAACAAACGCATTTATGTTACATGCCGTTTCTGCATCAAGCACCTCCATGCTCTGGGTGCATTTGGACGATTAGATCCGAAATGGCTGGATGTAAGTGAAAGAACCTCAAAATAGGGCTCCACTGCCAAGACTATATCTCTTGCAGTCCGTTGCGGTGGACCGGGACCTTGGCGATCCTCATCAGCGTTGCCAACGAGTGTCAACCACAGCCCCGCTTCTTCCAAATGCGCAGCAACATTTTGGGCAAACCTTTTGCGGTCATTTTCAGAACTGAATGAATGAAAGCAGCCTCTATCAAATGCGAAGCCAAAAGGAGCACCTTCAATTTTGTTGTTAAGAAAATCAGCGAGCATGAAATAGCATTCAACCTTGGCCTTAGAGGCTTTTTCTTTTGCCTTTTCTAGAGCAATATCCGAAGTATCAGTACCGGTAACCTCAAACCCGTTCTGCACAAGCCATATGGAATTGTCTCCGGTTCCACAGCCAATATCTAAGGCTTTGCAACTCAAAATAGGTTTTTGGGTCACAACTTCGACAAGATTGAAATCCGGCTTGCCGATGTCCCAAGGAGTGTCCCCCGATTTGTATCTTTCTCTGAAACGGTTTTCGATTGTCATCTGATTACCCCTTATAGGATAATAGCATAAACTTAGCAGAAAATATTCAGAACTTCCCCATTCATTGAGTGCAAGGAAGATAACGCTGCATCATATCAGCACTGCCTCGACCCCGCTTCTTCAGCCATGCTTCTTGGTAATCAGGCCGACGGCGAGGGGATGGCCTTCTCTTTTAACTTCTGGCTCAGGGATGTGTTTGAAGGAATTAACTTACAGGGTGGGTCAGTTTTCAACGCCGGATTTCAAAATCTGTAGTGGCGCCATAAGGGCTTCACTGATTTTTACCACTCTTATTTGACTTAAATCCGCGCCAGATCGCAAACCGGGAGATGAATAAATTTGTTCAATAAGGGCACAGAGATTGCGAAGGGTTTAAATTTCATTTTTCCGTTGCGTGTTTTTTAGACATACCTCGTAATCTGCCCTCCGGAAATAGCCCTTTCTTTTTTGCCTCTTCACAATACCAGAACGAGGACCAAAGGTTCTTCGTCTGGTAATAGTTCTGAGCTAGACACGTCCCCATGCACACTCCCTTCATAAGGCAATCTCCACATATCCCTTCCAGCTTTTCAGGCAACCCCTCTCTGATCTGTTTTAAAACCTCCGTATTCTTCCAGATGTCCTCTAGAGAGTCTTTCCCGCTGTGTCCAAAGGTAAGATATTCCACGTTCTCGCCAATACCGCACAGGGCATAAGACCCATCCGAGAGTACTCCTATTTTCCCGAATATCCCACAGACGCCGCAACTCCCTCTATCCTCTCCCAGCATTCGGCTAAGCGGCCTGAACGCAAGGGGGTGTGAGTAAAAAAGATGCAACTTCGTTTTTCTTGATAGCTCCATCTCCGCCCATTTGCCCAGTTCTATCAGCTCATCAATGCTCAAAGTATCGCCTGCTTCATGGAGCTTCATTCCTCTCTCGGTGGGCTGGACAATATTGAATTTGACAGCGCCGACCCCCAATGATTCAGCCAATCTTACCACTTCCTCCATCTGATCTTTATTACGGTTCATGATTGACATTATCACCTGAGGCTTCAAGCCCTCTTTACATAGATTTCTTATTCCCTGAAGGGCTGCCTCAAAGCATCCATCCACACCCCTTACATACTCGTGGGTCTCAGCGTTTGCTCCATCAAGGCTTACCGATACGGAAGGTTTTTTACATTTTTTTATCTCTGCGGCAATCTCAGGTGTACAGAGGGTGCCGTTTGTCTCGACGCTCAGGGGGAGTTCCGATTTTCTGACATAATCCAGTATCCTGTGAATCTCCGGATGGAGAAGTGGCTCTCCTCCTGTCAGTTTCACGCCTTCAAGCCCTAATGATTTGCCCTGTTCCACTATGGAACGGAAAAGGTCAAAATCAAGAGATGGAAAGCTGGTCCCCTCAGACTGGTATTTGGGCGTTATCCAGCAATGACGGCAGCACAGGTTGCAACCCCCTGTAAGGTAGAAATATATATGGGTTAAAGGATAATCATTCTTGCCCTTCGCCTTTTTGTTATAATCTTTCATTCCGGTATTCTACCCCCTGCTTCAAGGAATCTCTTCAGACACGCATTCGGGCTCGGGTGATTATCTTCTTTGAGCGTTGTGTATGCAAGGGCAGGACAGTTGCCGGTGCAATACCGCATGTACTCACATCCTTTGCAGAACTCGAACGTGCTTAGAGGAATATCCACCCTCTCTCTCAGCCTTTTAAGTTCAGGATGGTGCTGCCATACTTCGGTAACATCATCCCTATTGATCCTGCCGAGCTCTATATGGCTCATCTGAGAGCATGGAGTCATCACACCATCTGCCCTTATCGCCATTTTGTTCATTATTCCACCACATGCCCTCAAAAACCCGCGATCCGGCATCTGCTCCCTGCCTTCTCTCCTTGCCTGTTCCATCATCCTCCACTGCTTCGCCTCAGCCAGAGGACCTGCTGCCGCATTTATGCGTCCGTTATATTTCTTATCGAGATTGAGAAGGCTCTCCATAGCTATCTGCCTGTCCTCCACGGTAAGCTCCATCTCTTCCCGATTCTGCCTGCAGAGCCCCATGGGACCTGCTGAATTGCACGAAAACGACTGCAACCCGATATCATCCAGTAAAAGCTTCGCTATCTCATCGAGGTCTCTTACATTATGCCTGTTTATGGTCACCCGCACCGTTGCGGGGATTTGATGTCTCCGGAGAACGTTTATACCTGCAACTGCCCTGTGAAAATTCCCTTTGCCTCTTGACAGATCATGCGTCTGCGGGCTGCCTCCGTCTATTGACACCTGGATACTGTCGCAACGCCTTGTTGAGGCTATATATGAAGCTATCTCATCGGTAATCAGCGTACCGTTGCTTAGCAACATGAACCTCATCCTGTTTTTGACTACTCCATCGATTAGTTCCTTCAAATCCTCCCGGAAGAAGGGCTCTCCGCCTCCCAAGTATACATCCATGACAGCACATCGCCCAAGTTCCTCAAAAAAATCGAGCCATTCATCCTTCGGTATATCTTCCTGGACATCCCCCGGACCTGTGAAGTGATAGCAGTACTTGCACCTGAGGTTGCATTCATTCGTTATGTCAATATCTACCGATCGTGGTGTCTTGACTAGCTTCATAATAGAGTAACCATCCACATTTCAGTCTTTAAGCGTTTATTTATGCTTTGTATCCCGCATATCCTTTTGCAACAAGTTCATCCACAAATGTCTTTACCTGATCCAGGGCGTCTTCCGGCATATCTACGCAATCCTTGCCCAGCTTCCGCACAATATCGGCTATCGTATTCTTCCCATCAAGACACTTCCATATATACATGCTTATCGGGTTCAGACCATAGACATCGCTTGTGTCCGGGTCAAACAGTACAGCCCAGTCGTCAGATTCCTCTCTCAGCACTATCCCTTGATTGGCTATCGGTTTGCTTTCATCTGTCTGCATATATATCCTCCAGTGTTATCCTCTATCGAACTTCCCTGTTGCATCACTGCTGACCGGTTACTTTGCGAACAAATTCAGTTGGTTCCCAGCATGAAGTGTTTAATTGGTTTGCTTAAGAGCCTGAAAAACCAAAAATATTTATGTGATTCTATCCCATAGAAATCCAGTTTGTCAAGAGCGCACGATGACCCGGTTGTTCACCGTTATCACAAGAATGTCGCATGGTTCGAAAGTTTCTGGTAATCCTCCTCACGATGAGGTAGATTTTGTGAATCGGCCGGCTCATTGGAGGTGGACGCCGTAGACAGCCATCAGGGCAATCGCCTCAGACGCGCCGGTTCATAACAGCAGGTTTCTTCTGTTTGCCGGCCGGCACTTCCCGAATCCGGGTCCCCGCGCTCTGTCATTGTGTCGGGAGAGCCTGCCCGATGACTTCCGACTGGGTGAGAGCGTTTGGGCATACTGACTATTTCTGCAATCAGGCACCGAACCCTCACTTCGTTCAGGCTCGCGCTAACATTTGCGGCCGATGTTAAACGCTTCAAGTTCGCGCCCGATCTTTTGTGAGGGCGCAGGATGAGCGAGAAGAACGTGTGAAAAAATCGTGTCCTCCCGGCAAGCCCATGCTATATTCCGCAAAGACATATTTGATAAGCAACGTTTTTTATGGAAACAAAAGAGGAGCATCGAGGTGAAAATATCCGTCAAGAAAGGGAAGCTCGCCGACACAAAAAGTCAGGCCATTATCTTAGCATTGTTTGAAGGCAAAAAAAAATTGCCGGGAGTGGCCCTGCAAATTGATAAACGAGTCGATGGATTAATCAGCGAATTGATTGATAGTCATGATTTTGAGGCAAAACTCGCCCAAATATCGGTTATTTATAGCAGAGGATTACTTCCGGCAAAAAGAATCGTCCTTGTTGGTTTAGGCAAACAAAGCGAATTTAATCTGGAAAAACTGCGCATAGCTTTTGCCAAGGTTATGCAGCACTTGCGGAATCTAAACATTAAAGAAGCGGCAATTTCCATCGACTTGAATCTTATTCCTAATGCCAAAGGTGCAGTTGTGCAGGCTGTGGCGGAAGGATCTCTTCTAGGGCTGTATCAATACACCCCTTTCAAAACAGTTGGCCGCGAAGATCTAAAGAACATAGAACAATTGAATATTGTCGCTGAAGAAAAAGATTTGCCTTTGATCGAGGCCACAATTAAAAAAGTACAGGTAATAACACAAGCCGTATATTTTGCGCGTGACCTGGTTTCGGCGCCGGGAAACAAAATGACGCCTGCAATGCTCGCGAAAAACGCCCAAAAAATAGCCACCAGGAAACATGTTTCCTGCAATGTGTTGGATAAAGCTAAAATGAATGAACTGGGGATGGATCTCCTGTTGGGTGTCGGATCAGGGAGCAATGAAGAACCGAAATTTATTATACTCGAATATATGGGAGGCAAAAAAGACGCAGCGCCAATCGCTCTTGTGGGCAAAGGAGTGACTTTTGACAGCGGAGGAATTTGCATCAAATCCGCGGATAGGATGAATGACTTGAAAACGGACATGTCCGGTGGGGCCGCGGTAATGGGCGCGATTATGGCATCCGCTGACTTGCAGTTGCCGCTCAACATTGTCGGTCTTATTCCTGCCACTGAAAATATGCCCAGCGGTACCGCTTATAAACCTGGCGATGTTTTAAAGTCATATTCCGGGAAAACTATTGAGATCATCAATACCGATGCAGAAGGAAGGTTGATTTTAGCCGAGGCGTTGGCCTACGCGTCCAAGTATAAGCCAGCAGCCATCATTGATGTCGCCACTCTTACCGGAGCCAGCGTTATAGCGCTGGGTGAGGATGTGATCGCTATGTTGGGCACCGATGATAAACTCAAAAGTGAACTCAATAAGGCCGCCCACAAGACGGGTGAACTCGTTTGGGAACTGCCTTTGTGGGAAAGCTACCATGAACAAATAAAGAGCGATATTGCCGACTACAAGAACTACGGGGGACGCGCGGGCGGTGCAATCACCGCCACAGCGTTTTTAAGCAAGTTTGTGGGGGATTTTCCCTGGGTGCATCTGGATATATCCGGCCCTGCCTGGATTGACAAAGATAAACCTTATATCCCCAAAGGGGCATCGGGAGTTGCTGTTCGATTGCTGGTTGAATTTTTGCGCAATCGCGCCGGGGAATAGCTATATACTTCGCGCAACGCAGAAGGTGCCCGCTCATTCACGACGTTCCGTGAGACGGGGGGTTCGCAGGGCCTTTTGAATGCACCTCCGTATTTGTCAGTTTAATAATTGAGGTTTCCATATTTAACTTTTCCTCTTCATTATTACTCCACTGACCTTCTGCCGGCAAATACGTGCAATTCCAAGGTTTACTCAGCATATTGGCGCTCAATCCTGACGCGTCTGGTCTACAGTCAAAGCACAGATATCTAAACTCACAACCGCAGCAAACGTCAATTTTATCTTTATTAAGTCTAATCACATTACTAAAGATGGTACTGCCAAGGATTTCCGGCCATTCATTTGTTTTGATGTTTCCAATCGAGAGCCGTCTTTCCATTACACACGGATAAACGTTACCATCACTCGCAATATACATTCCTCGCCCGTAACAATTATGAAAAGACCTGTTATAGAGAAACTCCTTACTCTCAAAAGCACCCTTGAAATTGTGTAATGTTATTTCCTTCTTGTGGAATACAGCGCCATTGAGAGTTGCCGATGCAGCCCGACCAGTCAACCTGACGGGTTTTGGTTTCACCCTCTGTCCAAAACTACGCCAAATGAAGTCTATCGTCTTATCCATATCAGCTTGGTTTTGATCCATCAAAACGAAAGCGACATGAAAATTTATCTTCTCTTTTTTTAATTGTGTCAGCGCTTCAATTGTAAGAGCATGGCTGCCCTGACAACGCGTAATAGCATCATGCGTGGGCGCATGATAAGAATATAGGGAAATGGATAACGTTATATTGTTTTCCTTTATAAATGAAATAATATTGCGATCATTCAGCAAGGTCCCATTGGTAAATATTTCCACCTGCTCAAAATACTGCAACGCAAAGGAACAGAGCCTCTGCAATCTATCCCATTGGAGGAAAGGCTCACCACCTATAAATTGAATTCTCTTGACGCCGGAAGACGCAATGGCTTTTAGCAGATGTTTCTCATCTTCTAAGTCAGGAATATGAGACTTCGCTGTTTCGGACGAAGCAACCGAAGAGTTTGTATAGCAATGGATACAAGATAGATTACATACCGTTGTAATTTCATAATATGCGATGGACAGGCTGTGCTCAACCTTATCAGGACAACGTTCAGGGTGTTGACAAGTAGATTTATCCGGCAGCACGCAGATTCCCAGACCCAACTGGTCTAATTCTGACAGGAGATGCTTGACGTCAGAAGAAAGGTCCCCTGCAGAATTACCGGATAATGCGTGTGACAGATAACGCGATGCAGCGGGGCTTAACCAATATAGAGAACTTGTATTTCCATCAAAAAGTGTTGCTCTTTTTTCGCCCCTCGTTAAGAATACATTTGGATTCAGGACAAACATATCTGACATGTGATGTTTAATCTTTATGGTCATAACTCACTATGCGCCACCTTTTGACATACTACACTGATTACGTTCACCAACTTGCCGGTGAACGTCATTTCCAGGGAAAAGGCGGAAAGGACGAAGAAGGAGAGGACACCTGGCGTTCAGCCCGCCGGTGCCCCCGCCCGTGTCCGCCTGGGACGCCTATCCGAGACTGCACATGCAATGCGAATCGCCATTCCCGCAGGAGAAATTCTCGACATGTTCCACGATGGATATCAGCTTTGGGCTAACCCACTTCATGTTATCACCTCCTTTTACCAAGCCTGAAGTTGGCTATATGATGGGTATTGCATACCCACAACCTTTCGCAGGCGTTTCATTATAAGACTATACCTCTTCGCATTGTCAAGACAAAAAATACCTCTTGTCAATAGCGCGAATTACCCCATGCCGGAGAAGGTAACGATTCAGTTTCTATGGATTTATGTCATTTTTGATTATGATGCTCGCGGGCATTGACTTCCCATCGGGAGCTGTTTTACAATGCCTGCCAAGTTGTCTTCAGGGCTTGTGAAAGTAGGTAATTTGATTTTATGATATGGACGTCTCCAAAATTGACTCCCTTGACCCATGGACAAGACGCTGACCTAAAATGGGGCGACGAGACATCGTGCAGCCAAGGCATGTTCTGGGCGGATGGCTGCACACCCGTAGGGAATTGATGCCACAGAATTCAACATGAAACAACCCCGGTGGCCTGCGGTCTCAAATTACAATTCCCTCCCGGCCCCCCTCAGGAGTCCCCGGTGCTTATTTTCAGTCTCAAACACCTCGGCCGATGAAAGCGCTAGGCAAACTGTATTGGTACATTCATAGATACCGATACGAATCGATAGCCGGCGCTGCCGCGGTGATACTATCCGATATCTTCACCTTATTGCCGCCCTGGCTCATCAAGCTCGCAATCGACCATATTCAAAATGCCGGCAGCCTGCCGCACCGGATACCACTAATCCCTCTGCAATCAAACGCGCCCATCGCCGTCTACTCCGTCCTGCTGATAGCAGCCGTCGCACTTCAGGGGACGGCTCGCTTCTTTTGGCGAACACGCCTTGAAGGCATTTCGAGAAAAGTTGAACACGATTTGAGAAGCGATTTTTTTCAGCATCTTCAAAAGCTCCATTGGGGTTTCTTTCAGCACGGATCGACCGGAGACATAATGTCTCGTGCGACGAACGATATGCAGGCAGTAAAAGAGTTCGTGGGCTCCGGGATGGTGGTCATAATCGATTGTGTAACAATCGTGCCGTTATGTCTGATCCTAATGGCCGCAATAAGTCTCAAGCTTGTGGCCGTATCTTTCCTGCCTATGGTTGCTGTCTTTGTTATTGTCATCAAGGGCGGTCGTGAGATCAAACGGCGATCTTCCGCTATTCAGGAACAATTGTCGGAACTGTCTTCGATGGTTCAGGAGAATTGCGCAGGTATAAGGGTCATTCAGGCATATACCCAGGAAGCCAACGAGCTTAATCGATTCAGAAAACTCAACCTGCGCCTAAAAGAAAGGAAAATCGCCCTGGCCAAGGTTTTAGGCGCTTTTTACCCATTAATGATCCTGATGATGGGTATAACTACCGCCCTTATTTTATGGATCGGTGGCATAGAGGTCTCGCACGGGCGCTTGACCCTCGGCGATTACATGGCCTTCAACGGATATGCGGCGATGTTTGCATGGCCCATAGTCCAAGCGGGGGCCACGATCAATCGTGCCCAGCGGGGACTTGTTTCCATGGAAAGGATCGAAAAAATTCTATCGGTTGTACCGATGGTCAGTGACGATACGGCGCCTGGTGAAGTGCAATCGGCTGCCGCCGCAGCATCGGGTGTTGCCGAAGGGAAACCCGGCCTGAAGGGCGAAGTGGAATTCAGGTCCCTCAACTTTGCCTATGACCGTGGAGGCAACGTTCTTTCCGATATCAATCTAAAGATCGGTTCCGGCAGCATCCTGTCGATTGCAGGCCCTGTGGGTTGCGGCAAGAGCACGCTCGTAAGATTGATACCGAGGATATACGATTTCCCGGACGGTTCCATCTTTATAGACGGCAAAGATATAAAGAGGATGCCTGTCGCGCTTTTGAGGGAGATCGTCGGCTACGTAGACCAGGAGCCTTTTTTATTTGCCTGGACAGTGCGTGAAAATATCGCTTTCGGCGCGCGGGGGGCGACAGAGGAACAGATAGGCGAAGCGTTGCGCATCGCTGGGCTGGAGAAGGATTTGGAAAGTTTTCCACAGGGCCTCGATACCATGATTGGCGAAAGAGGAGTGACTCTTTCAGGGGGGCAGAAGCAGAGGGTCTCGCTCGCAAGGGCCGTGATCAAGAAACCGAAGGTCCTTATCCTTGACGAAGCCTTTTCGAACCTGGACGCCTCGACAGAAGAACAGGTATTCGCAAATATCCGGGAGGCGCTCCGGGGTACAACCATTATTCTGGCCTCTCACAGGATTTCGACAATAAGGGCGGCGGATACCATTGCAGTGATGAAGGATGGCAGGATCGAGGAAATCGGCGGCCACAATGAGCTCATATCGAGGAAGGGAGCATACAACCGGATCTACAGAAAACAGATGCTTTCGGAGAAAGAGATAATATTGGAAGAATATGACGACTGAGCTCCCGGAAAAAGAGATTACGGCAAAGACATATGATGGCCGGCTGCTGAGAAGACTGGCTGGATTTCTTAAGCCGTACGCGGCACAACTGGCTCTTTCCGTTCTCCTGCTCATGGCGATTTCACTGCTTCAACTGGCGGGCCCGTATCTGGTGAAGGTCGCGGTGGACAGCTACATACTGCCTGGTCGGCCGGAGGGCCTAAGTTTTATTGCGGCCCTCTACATCGGTATTCTGTTCCTCACTTTTTGTCTGCAATACATGCAGTTTTATGCAATAGAGCGCTGTGGGCAACAGATCATGTACGATATAAGAACAAGTTTGTTTGCTCATCTGCAGAGGATGTCTCTTTCCTTCTTCGACCACACACCCGCAGGGCAGGTCGTTACAAGTGTTGTGAACGACGTTGAGACTTTGAATGAAACACTTACGCGTGCGATCGTGGAAACCGTCGGGGATGTGCTTGTGCTCTTAACCATCGCAACCGCCATGTTATTTTTGGACGGCAGCCTTGCATTCATCACATTGACCGTGCTTGTCCCCGTTCTTGTGGCGACGAAATTATACGGGGATCGGACCAGGAAAGTCTACACGAACATAAGGGACGGCCTGGCAAAGCTTAATTCGTGTATCCATGAAAGTGTCTGCGGCATGAGTACGGTCCAGGTGTTCAATGGGCAGGATGAAAATTTCGGAAGGTTCGAAAAAATAAACAGCTCAAACAGGGATGAGCAGATGAAATCGATCGTCTATTATGCTCTTTATTATCCCGTGCTGGAGCTGCTGTGGGCGGTAACTATCGGGATCATCATCTGGTATGGAGCAGGCCAGGCGATGAAGGGCGCTCTTCAGCTCGGCGTGCTCATAGCCTTCATCCAGTATGTTCCGAGGTTTTTCCAGCCGGTAAAGGACATCTCGGCAAATTACCATATCATGCAATCTGCAAGGGCGTCGCTCGAAAGGATATTCAAACTTCTCGATACCCCCGAAGACATTCCGGACCCTGTCCATCCCTTATCACCCCGCAAACTCGAAGGAGAAATCGAATTCCGTGACGTATGGTTCTCCTATAATTCCAATAATTCCGCCCTGAAGGGAATAAATTTTCACCTCGATCCGGGTGAGAGTGTTGCAATCGTCGGAGCTACCGGCGCAGGCAAGACATCCATAATCAATCTGATAGGGAGATTCTATGATATTCAGAGGGGATGCATCCTTATCGACGGCTTGGATATAAGATGTATGGAAAAGACATTCCTGCGGAGGCATATCGGGCTGGTCCTCCAGGATGTCTTTCTCTTTGCGGGAGATATCGAGCGCAATATCAGGCTCGGAGACGAACAAATGCCGGCGCAGAAGGTTTATGAGGCAGCGCAGTATGCGAACGCGAACACCTTTATTGAAAAGCTTCCGGACGGATACAAGCAAAAGTTGCATGAGAGAGGCAGCACTCTCTCTCTCGGCCAGAAGCAGCTTATCTCTTTCGCAAGGGTGCTCGCCTTCAATCCGAAGATATTAATCCTGGATGAGGCGACATCCAGCCTGGACACCGAGACCGAAATCCTCGTCAGAGACGCCCTCAGGAAGCTGATAAAAGGCCGGACAACCATCATTATTGCCCACCGTCTTTCGACCACAAAATACGCTGATAAGATAATCGTTATGGACAACGGTGAAATAGCGGAGATGGGAAAACATGAAGAGCTTCTGGAGTCTAGAGGCATCTATCGCGAATTGTACGAGTTGCAATTCGGGAGATGACCCCTTCTCAATCCCGGCCCGCGAGTTTTCTCAGTCGGGCTGAGCGTCTGGTAACCAAAATGACGTGGCTGCCACGGAAATCTTATAATATCCGGGCAGCCTCCGAGTGCGTTAGTATTGCATTTTCCCCGTGCTACAACTATTGGCTGAGAACCCGCTTGTGCAGTCCACGTCACTCCCCGGTTGCTTCACCAGGGGTATTAATCTCGGGCTAATCCACTTCAAGATTATGACCTCCTCCCCCCAGCATCGAGGCCGGCTATGCGGTAGGCGGCATTGCACACAACTTCGGATCAGACACTAAGCCTTGCCTGCCATACAGGCGAATCCCGTATCACCCGTGCAGCAAGTTACTTCGGGACGAGCATCTTCGCCCGTAAGGGGTATTAGTTTTGGGCTTACCCACGACATACAATCACCTCCTTCGGCGCCGGCCTTGGGGCTGGCTATGTGGTAGACGGCACTGCGGTCAAATGCGGACTGGAAGCCGCTGATCCCTTTGGCAAACTGATAGCGTAAAAATTCTGAGTTGTCAAGTTTACGGTGGGAGAGTTTTCGGTGGGACAGTGTAGTAAGCAAGTGAAATGTCCGCTTTTTCGGGACAGGTGGTCGTCGTGTTAAAAGTGCCATCCAAAGGAGACCTCCTGCTCCCGCCCCGTCTCCCGGGTGGGTGGGCGGGCTTTCGAGAATGAGCGGTATGCATTTGCGCACGGTCGCCGCTTTTGATCAGTCCTCTGTGGCGCGTACAGCCGGGCGAAACAGCACTTTCAGATTGCCCAGCGCCGGGCCGAAGGCCCTCAGTCCTCAGTCCTCAGTTCTCAGTTCTCAGTCCTGCTTCTCTGTTTCCGTGCGATATTGAAAATTCAAACAAGATGCGCTTTTCCTATGTGATGACTTTCTAAAAATGGTAAAAAGTCAATGGGTTAAATCTTGACTGAAAGGTGTCGCCGGATGAACCTGTGCATCAGTCTGCGGGGCATCCTTAAGCAACTCGGGGAGACTTCTTGGTCCATGGGCGTTTTACACGTCCAGCGCCCCGTGAACTTCGATTGTGAGTGCTATATGCGGGTTCTAAAGCGATGCAGATGTTGATTGAGGGTTTCTCGCTGGTCTTATTGTCTCTGTCCGCCCTTATTTGGGGCAAATTCGTTAAGGGAGCCAAAAGGTTTCCAACCCCTTTCCGGTTTCAAGGAGTTTTCAGGCGTCCCTGGGCTGCTATTTGTTTGATCGGGGTGCTTGCCTTTATCGCAGGCGCCTCGTTGACTATTTTCGCGGGCATACCTCAGCCTGTCATTGGGGATGAATCCAGCTATCTTTTGGCTGCCTATACTTTCGCACAGGGCCGGCTTACCAACCCTCCGCACCCTCTATGGAAACACTTCGAGAGCCTGCATGTCATCCAGCAGCCCACATACGCCTCGAAATATCCCCCCGCGCAAGGTCTGGCATTGGCATTCGGACAAGTATTTTTTGGACACCCTATAGTCGGTGTGTGGTTGAGCGCCGCCGCCGCCTGCGCTTCCATTTTCTGGATGCTGTGCGGATGGGTCCCGGTAAGGTGGGCATGGACAGGCGGCCTTATAGCCGTCGTGCGCATAGTATTGTCCGGACCCTATTTCATAGGCGCCTCCGCATCTCAAGCCTACTGGAGTCAAAGCTACTGGGGCGGCGCGGTCGCGGCGTTGGGTGGCGCCCTGGTCTTTGGCGCCTTGCCTCGAATCATGAAAAAGCAAAAGCCCCTTGACGCCCTCTGGTTGGCTGCCGGTTTGGCTATACTGGCGAACAGCCGGCCTTTCGAGGGACTGGTTGTCACTTTACCCGTTATAGCAGTTTTAGTTGCATGGTGCGTAAGAGCGAGGGACATCGGCATACAAACCGTGTTGAACCGAGTGCTGGCGCCGATGCTGCTGGTCCTGCTGCCAACCGGGCTATGGATGGGCTTTTATAATTATCGCGTAACAGGCGACCCTCTGCTTCCGGCATACTCTGTTCATGAATCAACCTATCAGGTTGCGCCGCCTTTTTTATGGATGTCTCTGAAGCCGGAACCGGTCTATAACCACCAGGCACTGAAGGAGCTTTATGCGGATTGGAGGCGCACTCGTTTCCTTAGCCTGCGTTCGTTTCACGGCTTGACTGTGGCGTCGGGCCATAAAATCTTAGCGCTCTGGTGTTTCTTTGTCGGGGTGCTGTTCACGCCGTTTTTTGTTAAACTTCGGCAAATGCTGCGCCGCAGGAGCGTTCAATTTGCGCTGGGAACATGGGCGCTTCTTGTTGCGGCGATATTGTCGGAAGCATGGAGCCTGCCGCATTATGCAGCTCCAGCTTCATCACTGGCCATTCTGCTCGTGGTGGAATCGCTTCGTCAAGCGCGACCGGCAAAATGGCGTGGAAGAAGAGTCGGGCGATTCCTGGTGCGCGCGACGCTGCCCTTGCTGCTCGTATCCGCGTTGGCCTCGTTTGCGCTTGGGAAATACCGGGACCCGCCAAACTGGAGCCAGGACCGTCACAAAATAGAGTGTAGCCTCAATCAGTCAGAAGGAAACCACCTTGTTATCGTCCGCTATGACCCGGCGCTCCTTCATCCCGATGAATGGATTTTCAACCGAGCCGATATTGACTCCGCGAAGGGAGTTTGGGCCAGAGAAATGGACCCTCGATCAAACACGAAGCTTATCGAGTACTTTAAGGACCGGCACATTTGGCTACTGGAACCGGACAAGGTTCCGCGACGCCTGGCGCCGTATACTGTGGAGAGTGCAGATCCCGGTCCCGTGAGAAAACAGAGATTGGGAGAAAAGTAGCAGGACAAGCGGAATGACGTGCCGAAAAAGCGATATACAAATGAGCTTTTTCGTGGTCTTCACCCTTCGCTCTTCGTGTTGAACGTTTGCTCACCGTTTTCAGGCCCTAATTTCCGCCGCGCGTTGCTCAAGTTTTGCAGCTTGTTTCTCCCACCTGCTCGCTCGATACAGCACAGCCATATTTTCGAGGCTCGAACTCCGCAGCTCCTGATAATCAATTAGAAACAATCCGTCTTTCTATCTTTTATTTTTTCCCTCTATTGTGTATATACTTCCTTCGCTTGATCCCTGCTCTGCACCGTTGGGTTTCAGGGCAAAATCGATACATGCCGGGAGGTATCATGGAACAAAGGTTTATTCTGGAAAAAGAAAATGTCATCTTGGACACGCGAACCGGTCTTATGTGGCAGCGAGGCGCGTCCACCGACAGGCTCGTCTGGAAAGACGGCTTTGAATATATCGAAACGCTCAACGCTGAGCGTTTTGCGGGATACAATGATTGGCGCTATCCCACCAAAGATGAATTGGCCAGCCTCATTCTGCCCGAAGAGAACCGCATCAGCGGCCTCTACATAGATCCGGCATTTGAGAAACAGCGCAATTGCTGGTCTTCTACACAGTCCGAGGGCCATGGACATCAGGCCTGTTATGCCGACTTTTATTACGGCGACGTGTATCTGGTAGAGGAAAATTACGCCAACCTCTTCGTGCGGGCAGTTCGCAACCGGAACGGCGATTGATTTTCAGCACCTGCAATACCCACCAGAATCCCGATGATATACCCGGCCGCGATCTTTTGCGTTCGCGCGAAAGGCTCGGCGTCCTTCTTTACCAGCCTGAGATACCGCAAAACACCGGGAATATTGCGCGGACCTGCGCCGCAACCCACACGCCTTTGTACCTGGTCGGGCCGCTTGGTTTTCGAATTACCGACAAGCAACTCAAACGGGCGGGCCTCGATTACTGGCCTTATGTCCGTATGAAGCTCTATCCAGATTTCGACGCCGCCCATACGGATATGCGGCATTCACGCCTGGTTTACTTCTCGGCCCACGCCTCCATGCTCTATTATGATTTCTCTTTCCGGACCGGAGATTGCCTGGTGTTCGGGCCCGAGACGACAGGCCTGCCTGAAAAATTGCTTGCTTTTTACCCTGGAGATGTGGTAAGGGTGCCAATTGACAGGGCCAGGGTCCGCAGTCTGAACCTGGCAACCACTGTGGGAATTGCTCTTTTTGAAGCTTTGAGACAGACGCGTCACTGATGAATTCACTTTCCGCCGGTTCTTGTTCCGGCGCCGCAAAACCGGGCGCCAGCGATTTCTCAATCTGTTTCTCGACCTCATTTTCGATTGGAGCCTCCATGATGCGAATCGATCTAATCAAGTCCAGCCTCTATGAACTTTACCCTGAGATTCAGCAGTTGGGACTTTATCCGGTTGTGCTCAAGAAAGGCAATCGCTTCTGAATCCTGCTCTTCGAAAGCATGGAATGCTTGAAGAATGCCCCACCCCTTAGTTCTTGCGTGGTTGTCCAGAGCGACCAGAGCGATTCCTTTCATTTCAATCCCGCGTGGGAGCCGCAGGTGCGCCGTGCGGTATCGGCGGCCCAACGCAAGATGAGCGGCCCTGCGTTCAAAGTTATGCCGGAGAGATTTTCGATCCGGATTTCAGGAGTTCGCCCAGATGGCAAGTGTCGAATGGAAAGGGGCCAATTGGGAGGCCTACTACAGTAGCCTTTCCATTGGGGATTTACTCACTGTCCTGAAGGGTTTCGGGCAGACGGAAGTCCTTCGGTTTGA
>Ga0116106_1000752_pt1 | contig 17467 bp, 17 predicted proteins | sample June2015DPH_6_50_FD_89717 | JGI IMG/M metagenome (GOLD analysis project Ga0116106, IMG submission 89717) | Peatland microbial communities from SPRUCE experiment site at the Marcell Experimental Forest, Minnesota, USA - June2015DPH_6_40 | ecosystem: Environmental > Terrestrial > Soil > Wetlands >...
AGCGCACGGCAGACTGGACTGCAGATCCGGCTTACCCGCGCGCGCGGCCGTCACCGATGAATCGAACACCGTAGAACTCGGCGACGACGAGCTGATAGAGGCCGTGATGGGCCGGCTGGGCCGGCTGGGCCGTCGCCTCCGCGGCCATGAGGTGGCAACTCTTATCTGCGGCGGCTGACGTTACCCCCCGCGTGTTGCGCCGGCGCCATTCCGGTTGCTCAGTGGTGGACGGCGGCGAGCAGGGCGGCGTAGGCGCGCACCAGCGCCGCGTGCTGCTGCGCCAGCAGCGGGCTGTCGGGCTGGCAGCCTTCCTCGACCCACTGGTCGGACAGGTCCATCGCGCGGGCCCGGTGCTCCGCAGCCGGCCGGACCGCCGCCTCGGGCTCACCGTAGAGGTAGCAGTACAGCTGGGTCACCGATTCGACCAGTTCGTCATCAGCGCCTCTGGGTGCGGTCGCGTACGGGACCTGCCGGTGCACGCGCCACCAGTCGAGCTCAAGCGCGGCGGCTTGTGCCGGGCTGGCAGGCTCGCCGCAGCTGAGCTTGACCAGGGCATAAAACCGCTGCATGCAGGCCCGCGCCCCGGCGGAGTCGTTGCCGGGGACGGGTGCCCACAGCTGGCTGGCGCGCAGCAGCAGCCAGGCGCCGTGCAGGGTCCAGTACCAGTCCATTCCGAAGCCCGCCCGCACCAGCCCGGCCAAAGCGGCCAGCACCTGCGGCCAGTTCCGCCGGTAGTACCCGGTCCACGCCCGGTATTCCAGGTCGGCGATGCGGGCCGGGTCGAACGACCGGAGGCGGCTCGGCTGCCCGCCGCTGCGGGCGGTCAGCCGGCCAGCACGGTCCCAGGCCGCTGGCCTGCTGCCTTGCTGCCCGCCCCGTCCGGCCAGCCATTCCGCGGCTGATCTCACCCGGGCGGTGACCACCTCCGTGCCCATGAGCTCTCCCCTCCCCTGCTGATGAGGCTATTCCCGGCCTGCGCAATGACAGCGCCGCCGGGCCTTTCGCGCGGCTGGCCCGGGCTGGCAGGAGGCGACGCGGCTGGCAGGGTCATGATCACGGGTCATGGGAAGGGCGAACGCGGCGGCAGGACTTATTGTGCTGTTCCGGGCAAGGTCGCGGGCGGTTATGCGGTGAATGCGAGCCCGCGGTTCGATCCGCAGGCAGTGTACCGGCGCCGCTTTCGCCGGAGTCAGCCCGCTGGAAGCATCCTCCGGCAGGATTACCCGGCACCGGCTCAGCCGCTTCGGTGACCGCGAGCTCAACCGCGCCCTGCACGTCATCATCAACTGGCGCATGCTCCACGACCGGAGAACCCGCGACTACCTCCTACGCCGCCGCGCTGACAGAAGACTGACCCCGAAATCCGCCGCTGCCTCAAGCGCTACGCAGCCCGGCAGCTCTTCCGGCTCATGGAGACAGCCTCAACCCCTTGATGACAACTGTGAGACTCCCCAGGCGGCCTGGTGGTTCGCTGCCAGGCTGGCCACGGTGGCCGGGAATGACTCGTTGACAAACTGGCACGTCCGCAGCTGCGGACGTGCCTTGCCTGTGACTTGTCTCTCCGGCCGCCGGGCCGACCTGGCCCGCCCGTTGGCTTGATAAGCAGCTTGTCCGCGCAGCCCGCGTGGCTCATCACAGTTCTGCCACACGGCGGTTCTTCCGGGCCGGATCGATCGTCACCGCTCTGGAGGGAATCTCAAGCATTAACGTTCTGGCCGGATCAGCCGATGCCGTCATCGGTGCCGTCACCACCGCGACACCCTCGCTGCCGCGGCCGTAAGCCCTGTCGGGGCGGTGCTGGCCAGTACGCAGGTCAGCGGCGACGCGCGCGGCTACCGTGCGCTCCTTGACTTCGCGCAAGCACAGGCGCCCGGCCGTCGCTGCTGGGCGATAGAGGGTGCCGGCAGCTACGGTGCCGGGCTCAGCGCCTTTCTCACCGAGCACGATGAGCAGGTGGCCGAGGTGTGCCGGCCTAAGCGGCCGCCACGGGCCGGGGCTCGCAAGAGCGACGCGATCGATGCCGTCCGCGCGGCCCGCGAGGCCCTGAGCGCCGAGCATCTCATCAGTCCCGCCACCGCGGGGAACGCGAGGCCCTCCGGGTACTGATGAGCACGCGATCCAGCGCAGTCACCGCCCGCACCCGCGCCGCTAACCACCTCAAGGCGCTGATCGTCTCCGCGCCCGAGACTCTCCGCGCCGAGCTGCGCGGCAAGACCACCGATGCCGCTACCGCGGTGATCGACTCCATGGTCTATCCGGCCGCATAATCCTGCTGCGCGACCGGCTACGAGGTGCGCTCCCGGGTGCCTGGCAGCCGCCGCGATGCGCGCGGTGCCGGCATCGGGAACGGGACCCTGCGCTGGCACGCTTCCTAGGGAGCGGCCCCTTCCTGTCGTACGTGATCACCGGTGCCATCGGGCTGGCGGCGGCAGCGAGCCTCTCTCGGGAGAACCAGGCTCGCGCTGCCGCACGCGTGGTCGCCTGGGACAAGCAGCGCAAGCTGCGCGAGCAGCGCACAGCCGAGGCTCGACAGCGCAAGCGCGGGTAACGGCGCGCGAGGTGCCGCGCTGTCGCGACGTGAGGTGTTGGTGAGCGGCCCGCCGCACACCGCCGCCGCTGCCGCTGATGTGCTGGAGGCCGTTCGGTCAGGCCAGGATCTTGGCCTTCTCGCGATCGAACTCGGCGGCAGTGATGACTCCCCGGTCGCGGAGGTCAGCTAGCTTCGCCAGCTGGTCTGCGGTACTCGCCGGTGATTCCGCCGCAGCCTGCTGGACATATCTGCGCACTTCAGCGTCCTGCTGCTGCGCCTGGCGCGCCGCCCGCTCGTGCATCGAGCCACCCCGGACGATCAGGTAGACCAGCACGCCGATCAGCGGGATGAACAGCACGAACAGGAACCACAAGGCCTTGGCCCAGCCGGACAGGTCATGGCTGCGGAAGATGTCGATGAACACCATGATCAGGATCCAGATCCAGATCACCCACAGGAAGATCTCCAGCAGCGTCCAGAACACGCCCAGAAGAGGAAAGGAGTAGGAATTGGAAGTGCTCGACCTATCGCAGATGGGCGAGCTCGGCCGGGCCGCGCTGGCGCGCGGCGTCGTCGCCGGATCGGCGGAACTCGCGCCCGGGCGCGGTCCCGACTCGGCGCGGCGGCTGTTCGACCTGGTTCGCCGGGAGGCGCTGCCGGAGTCGAGCCGTGCCGGGATCCGCGCCTCGGATGTCCTGGCCGAGCTTGGCGTGGCTGACCCGGCCGACCTGTACCCTGCGCCCGCCCGGCTGCCGGTGCTGGACGACCCGCTGCCCGCGCCCGGCGCCCGCGCGATCGCGGACGCGGTGCGTGCGCACCCCGCCGCCGTGGTCGTGGCGCACGGCCCGGCGGGCGCGGGCAAGACGACCGCCCTGCGCCAGCTCGGCGCGCACCTGCCGCCTGGGTCGGTCGTCGCGGTGTTCGACTGCTACGGCGGCGGGGCGTATCTCAGTTCCGGGGAAGAGCGGCACACAGCGCAGCGGTTCGTGACGCAGACGGTCAATGACCTGGCGCAGCGATGCGGGACGCCGCTCCTCATCCAACCGCCCGCAGTGGAGGAAGACCTGTGGCGGCGGCTGCGCCGCACGCTCGAAGGCGCCGTCAATGCGCTCGACCCGGGCGGCGTGCTTGTCCTGGCGGTCGACGCGGCGGACAACGCGGTCTTCGCCGCCGGCGAGCGCGGTGACCGCGGATTCGTGCCCGGGCTGGTCGGCCTGCGGCTGCCGCCGCGCGTCACGGTCGTGCTCACCGTGCGCAGCCACCGCGCCGGGTCCCTCGGCGTGCCCGCCGCGGACCGCGTCGAGATCCAGCCGTTCGATGCCGCGACATCAGCAGCGCACCTGCGCCGCAACCGGCCCGACGCCTCGGACGCCGACGCCGCCGAGTTCCACGCGCGGACGGACGGGAACCCACGGACTCAGTACTACGCGCTGACGCGGGCTGCCGAGGACGGCCGGGACATGCCGGCGCTCCTGGAAGCGTGCGCTCGCACGCCCGACACGCTGTTCGAGAAGATCGTCGACTCGGGGCTGGAGGTCAGCGGCGCTGACGCCGGCGGCCGGCGGTGGCTCGCGCTGATGCTCGCGCTAGCACGCCCGGTCAGCACGAGCACCCTCGCTGCCGCGCTTGGCGTGGATCCGGCCGCGGTCGTCGCCTTCGCGCACGGGCTCGCACCTGGCGTCAGCGTGGTCGGCCAAGCGATCCAGTTCCGCGACGAGGATTTCGAGACATACGTCCGCAGCCGGGTCAGCTCATCGGACGTGGCCGAGGCGCATGACCTGCTCGCGGACATGTTCCTCGCCGACCGTGCCCGCGATGCCGACGCGGCTGCCCACGTCGCCGACCACCTGTTCGCCGCGAACCGGCTCGATGAGGTGCTCCAGCTCGTCGTCGACGAAGACTGGCCCGAAGCGATCCCGGACGGGTTCCGGCGGGCTCAGGTGCAGAGCCGCCGGCTCGATCTCGCCGCGCGCGCCGCCGCCGCGACCGGCAGCGCGTCCTCGGCCGTCCGTGTCGCAGTCCGCGCATTCGACACCGCGTCAAGGCTCGACACCCTGTCGTCACTGGTCGAGTCCCGCCTGGATCTCGTCGCGCGGTACGCGGACATCGACCTGCTCCGCGAATATGCGCTGCGCCAGTCCTCGCGCAACGGCTGGCTCGCGCCAGTTCACATGCGCCTCGCCGCCGCGCTGGCCCGCGACCCGGCAAGGCATGCCGCGGCGCGCACGGAACTGGATCGCGCAGAGGCGTGGCTGCGGCGGTGGGTGACCAGCCCAAGGGAGGAAACCCGCGGCTGGGACATGGACCCGGACGATGCGGCGTGCGCAGCCGAGGCGCGCTACCGCCTGGGCGGACTGGATGCGGCCATCGCCGAGCTTGACAAGTGGCGGCACTCAGACTTCGCGACGGCCGTGGCGGCGGCGCTCGCCGCCCGGATTGCTGCCGAGGAAGGACCGGGGCCGGTCCGGGACGCGCTACGCGCACACGGTGTGCCGGCAGCCGTGCAGGCGCCCTTCCTCGCGTACGCGGCGTCGGTGCTCGCCGTGCCTGACCGCGGCTGGGTCGAGGAGGTTCTCGCTGCGCTGCTCGCTATCGATCCAGGCCGGGAGCGGCCGTGGCACAGCCGGCTGATCGATGTCGCCGCGCGTCACGGCGACCGGGAATCAGCTATGGCGCTCGCGAGGCACTGGGCTCGGCCGCTGCCGTCGCACCGGTGGGGGTTCAGCAGCGGGGACGCGGATGGCGTTGCCGCGCTCCGTGCCCGCGCCGCTGCCGCCGCACTCAGCGGAACGAGCATCGACCTCGATGACCTCGTCCCGCTGTCGCAGCGGCCGAGAAACCAGGAGCCAGATGAGGCCGGCGCGAGCCATGGAGCAGCAGACGACTCCCACGGCCACGAACGGCGGGAGTGGGCCGAGATTGCCGGGCCGCTGCTGGCCGCTGCGCTCCTCGCCGCCCGTGCTGCCGTCGGCGTCGCGGATACGGACGAGGTGGCCGCGTTCGCCGCCGGCGGCCTCGGCGGACGAACCGAGAAGTCCGGGCACCGGTGGTATACCTTCGACAGCTCATACCGAGCGTGGGCCGTCCTGGTCGCCGACGCGGCCCTCGAGGTCGCAGCCGGCTCCGAGGTAGTCGAACAGCTGGCCGAGGCAGCGCCCGCGCTTCTCCGCGACGGGGCGCCGGCCCTCTGGCTGGACCTAGCGGCTAGCCTTGCCCGCCGCGGCGCCCACCCCGATCGCGCCGCAGACCTGTGCCGGCAAGCCGCAGCCCGCGCCCGTACGGACGCGTACCCGGCGCCCGACCGCCTCGACCTGCTCTCTCGCGCCGCCGAGATCGCCGGCAGCGTCGCGCCCGAGCTCGGGAGGCAGCTGTTCGATCAGGCGGTCGACGCGGCAACCGGGATCAACGACGGCGCGGCCCGGCTGCTTGCCGTGCACGCTGACCTCGCCACACGAGCTGCGATCGGCGCGGCTGACCGGGCGGCGGTAGCCAGCCAGCTGATCCGAGCGGCCGAGGCAGTCGCACCGCACGTCACCGACAGCGACGTCATCCCGTACGAGGCCGTGGCCGGTGCCGCCGGAAGGCTTGACGCGGACGTCGCGCTTGCCGCCGTCAGCCGCTGGGACGACGAGAACCGGATCCGGCTCGCGCGGACACTGCCCGCCGCGCTGCTCGGCGCCGTCGATGGCGGCGGCGTCCCAGCCGCACATGCACTGGTACTTGACCACCTCGTCGAAGATAACCTGCCGCGACTGCAGTACCTGCTCGCCGTCATTGACCGGCTGCGACAGGGCGCTGCTGGTATCCCCGCCGCCCGGGTGGCTCTGAACCGCGCCGCTGCCTGGATACGCTGCGACGTGTCCGCCCGCGCTCAGCCGGCGCTCGCAGGGCGCCTCCTCGGCTGGGCCGCCGAGCGTGGCCTCGACGGACACATCCGGGCGGCCCTGGACCCGGTCGTCCAGCTTGCCTGCGACGACACGGACCGTGTTGAGCGGTGGCGCGGCGCTGATCCGCCCGCCGAAGCGCAGGCGCTTCTCGCCGAGCCGTCGCGCCGCGGATGGACGACACTCGCCGACGACGCCACGCTGCTCGCGGAGGCGTCGGTGAGCGGCGACCAGATCCGCGGATTCGTCGCCGCAGTCGCCAGTACCGCCCCGGCCGGACAGCGTGTCAATGCGCTCAATGCGATCGCCGACCTGCCCGACCGTGTTGGCGTGGCCATCACCCTCCCGGTACTCGCCCAATGCCTCGCACAGTGGCGTGACTGGCCCGGCGTCACCGACTGGGCCGCGGCCGCGCTCCCGAGGCTCCTCGCCCGGAACCTGTCCAGCCTCTTCTGGTGGCAGGACACCGGCCCGCTGGCCGAGCAGCTACGGGCATTCGCCAGCGACGACGACATCCGGCGCGCCGTCCTCACCGCGCTGCCCGAAGCCCGGCCGCGGCTGACGGCCTACGACTGGCAGAACATCGCCTCGCTCCTCGGCCGCCTGTGCGGCCCGGACGACTCCGCCGCCGCGCTCACCGCACTGCTCGCCGACCGGCTCCCCCACAGCGGTGCCGGTGATGCCGCCGGGGCGGGTGCCACCGTCACCGACCCAGCCGGGCCGCTCCCGCTGCTTTTGTGGAGCGCCTTCGGTCACCCCCGCCGAGAGATCCGGTGGCGCGCCGCGCATGCCGCCCGCGATCTGCTGTCCCGCGTCGGCCTGCCGGCCGCCACCGGGCTCGCCGCGGCGCTCGTCAGCTGCCTGGACCGGGCCGACGCAGGCCCGTACCGCGATCCGGGCCTGCACTTCTACCGGCTGTCCGCCGCCGCTGCGCTGCTCGCCGCGCTGGCCTGGGTCGCAGCCGACAAGCCAGCTGTCCTCGCGGCGCAGCTGCCGGCCCTAGCCCGGCATGCGGCCAGCCGAGATCTGCCGCACGCCCAGATCCGCGACCTCGCCCGCCAGACCGCCCTCGCCGGCCCAGGCGCGGCCCTGGCCGAAGATCTCCGCCTCGCGAACCAGCCCGCCGCCTGCTCCGTCGACCGGAAGCAGCATCACCATGATGACAGTCGCCAGGTTTCCGAGGAGCGCCGTTACGACTTCGACGCGATGGACACCCTGCCCTACTGGTACGCGCCGCTCGCGCGCGTTTTCGACCTGCCAGTCGACACCGTCGCAGAGCTCGCCGAGCGGTGGATCCTCGATGAGTGGGGCCTGGCCAAGGACGACTGGTGGACGGACGCGCGCGAACTGCGTGATCAGCGGTCATGGGCGCAAATGGACCACGGACATGGCTCGATCCCGCCTGAGGAGAACCTGCGCCTCTACCTGGAGTACCACGCGATGATGACCGCCGCCGGCGAACTCGCCGACGCGGGCCGTCCCGTCCGCGTCGATCCGTGGGACGACGACGCCCGCGACCCGTGGCGCGACTGGATCGACCGGCACCTGCCCGCCTCTGCGGGCACCTGGCTCGCCGACCTCCGCAGCCCTGTCCCCGCCGAGCCCGAACTGTTCGGCCACCTGCCGCCGCTTGATCAGTGGTATACCCCGGCCGACGCCGAGTACGACCGCGCCCTCGGCCTCACCGACGGGTCCCTTCCCGCCTCGGTCCTGGTCGCGGGCCACATCAGCGTGCAACGGCCCGGCGCCTACAGCCGAACCAGCATCATGTCGGCTGTCGTTGCACCCGCCCACGCTAACGATCTCCAGCGCGCGCTCGCCGCGGCCGCCAACCCGACGGACTGGAAGCTGCCCGACGAGGGCGAGGAGGAGTTCGAGGTCGAGGCCGGCGCATACGTCCTGCGCGGCTGGCTCGCTGACCCGCGCGATTTCCGCGACACCCTGGACGAGCACGACCCATACGCACACGGGCTCCGTCCCGGCCTGGCCATGCCCGGCCGCCTGTTCCGGGACGCTACCGGCGCCGGTTCCGACGCCACCGGGCTACGCCTGCTAGGCCCCGGCGGGGTAGTCCTCGCCCGCGCCGATCAGTGGGCCGACCCGGACACCAGCGACACCAACGCGATCACCTCCTCGGGCAGCCGCCTGCACGTCGACCGCGGCACGCTGCTGCGCTATCTTGCCGACACCGGCATGACCCTCATCGTGGAGGTCCAGATTGGCCGACACCGACGCGACGCAGGCACCGACGGCTACCGGCCTCCCCGCAGCCGCATCTACCTCATCGACGCCCTCGGATCCGTCACGGCCAGCTGACCCGGTCGCCGCCCTCGGCGAGCGCATCCTTGCCGAACTCGATGCCGGCCACACCAACAGCACCCTCACCCGATGGCTCGCCCACCACACCGCCGCGCTCATCCAGGCGGCCGATCAGGCCAAGACCGCCGCCGCCCCCGACGCTGACGCCCGCGCCGCCGACGCCCGCGCTGCGATTCTCCAGCTCTGGCAGCACCGGTCCGCCTGGCCCAGTGGCTGGCCCCCGCCCCGGGCCGCAGAGATGGTGCGGCTCCTGGAAGAGCTCCCCGACCTCGGCGGCCTGCCCTGGCACCGCGTCACGGCCCTCGCCCGCCTGCACGACCTCCACCACCACATCCTCGCCGTGCTCGTCGACCTCGCCACCTGCGGCGACGAGAACATCGAGCAGGGCTGGCTCGAGACATTCGGCGACCTGCTCAACCCGGACGAGACTGCGCTACTTGCCCGCGCCGCCACGAACGAGCAGCGCCTCAGCCACCTCTTCGGCGGGCGGGATCGCACCGAACCCGAACCCGAACTCGACGCCGATGAGACTGAGATCCAGGGCGACGACGACGCGAACGACGCTGAGCCAGCCCCCACCCCGCCCCAACTGCTCGCCGCACTCGCCGATACCTACCGCCAGACCGTCCTCGACCTCTTCGATCGCACGCTCGACAAAAGCAGTGACGACGCAGAAGACGCTGCCGACCCTGCGCGCGCCTAACCGTCTGCTGGGTTCATCCACTCCAGGGTTAATTCTGCAGAGAGTTCTAGAACTCTTGACTAGACTGTGGCACACTATCCGCATGGAGAGTTCTAGAACTGTTGTGCCGCTCCGGCCGACCGGAATGCAGGCAGCTGACGGGATGCTGGAGCCGTCGAGCGCGGGCCGGTTCGGCGACTATGGCGGGCGGTTCGTGCCCGAGTCGCTCATCCCGGCGTGCGAGCAGCTCGAAGCCGGCTTCCGGGACGCGTGGTCCGATCCGAGCTTCCGGGGCCATCTCGATCGGCTGCTTGCCGTTTACGCTGGCCGGCCGACAGCCATGACGCCGGCCTGGCGGCTGTCCGAGGAACTCGGGATCACGCTGCTGCTCAAGCGCGAGGACCTGGCGCATACCGGCTCGCACAAGATCAATAACACGCTCGGCCAGGCGCTGCTGGCCCGGCGGATGGGCAAGACCCGGCTGATCGCCGAGACCGGGGCCGGTCAGCACGGCGTCGCCACTGCTACCGCGGCCGCGCTGCTCGGCATGCGGGCGACCGTCTACATGGGAACACGGGACATGCAGCGCCAAGCGCTGAACGTGTTCCGGATGGAGATGCTCGGCGCCGAGGTGGTGCCGGTGCACAGCGGCAGCCGAACGCTCAAGGACGCGTGCAGTGCAGCCATGCGCGGCTGGGTCGGCTCGGTCCAGGACACGCACTACTGCGTCGGCTCGGTGATGGGACCTCACCCGTACCCGTGGATGGTCCGCGAGTTCCAGCGCGTCATCGGCGATGAGGCGCGGTCACAGCTGGCCCGCGAGCTCCGGGCCGGCACGCCCGACTACGTGGTGGCGTGTGTGGGCGGCGGATCGAACGCTGCCGGCACGTTCGCTGGTTTCGTCGATACGCCGGCCCAGCTGATCGGGGTCGAGGCTGACGGCGGCGCATCCATGGCGTACGGGCGGGTTGGGGTGCTACACGGGTTTCGCTCCAAGGTGCTGCAGGACGACGACGGACAGATTGCCGAGGCGCACTCGATGGCGGCCGGGCTCGACTATCCGGGGATCGGGCCCGAGCATGCGTTCCTCGGCGACATCGGCCGGGCTCGGTATGTGACAGTTGCCGACGAGGAGGTGGTCGTTGCGCTGAAACGGCTCGCCCAGGCCGAAGGGATCCTCTGCGCGCTCGAGTCCGCGCACGCGGTGGCCTGGGTGCTGCGTGCGGCCGGCACACGCGAGGTGCCGGCCGGATCGACAGTGATGGTGACGTTGTCCGGTCGCGGCGACAAGGACATGCCCCAGTTGATGGGGGACCAGCCAACCGGGGATCAGCCGATGGGGGGCTACTCGTGATCGGGCTGGAATCGCATCTGCGGGGAGTCGGGAGGAAACTTCTGATCCCGTACGTGACGGGCGGCATCACCCGCGACTGGACGTCTTATCTGCTCGCCTATCAGGCGGCGGGAGCTGACGCGATCGAGGTCGGACTGCCGTTTTCGGACCCGACGGTTGATGGCGTGACGATCCAGGAGGCATCTGATCGGGCGCTCGAACGCGGCGCTACGGTTGAAAGCATCTTCGCTGACGTGGCCGCGATCACCGATGAGCTGACCGTGCCGATCGTGGCGATGACGTACGCCAACCTCGTCGTGAGGCGCGGCGAGGCGGCGTTCTGCGCGGCGCTGAAGGCCGCAGGCTTCACCGGCCTGATCGTGCCGGATCTACCCCTCGACGAGATCTCGCCGCTGGAAGCGGCGGCAGCTGACGCGGGTATCGCACTGGTCCTGCTGGCTGCGCCGTCCACGTCCGGCAGCCGGCTGCGGGAGATCTGCGCGCGCAGTCGCGGCTATATCTACGCGATCAGCGTCATGGGCACGACAGGCGAGCGCACCTCACTCGCCCAGTCGGCAGGAATCCTGGCGGGCGCGCTCAAGCAGCACACCGACCTGCCGGTGGTGCTCGGATTCGGCATCTCCAGCCCGGCGCAGGCGCGGCAAGCCAGTGAACTGGCCGACGGAGTGGTGATCGGCGCCGCCCTGATGCGCGGTGTGCTCGACGGGGCGTCCGCCGATCAGGTAGGTAGTCAGCTGGCCAGCATGCGCAGGGGCCTGGATGAGCTCACGCGAGTCTAAGTACGTAGCGATTGCAGCCGACCTCACCGCGAAGATCAGGAACGGCTGGTATGCGCCGGGCACAGCCCTGCCGTCACAGCGGGACCTGAGCGTCGCCTACGACGTGACACTCGCGACGCTGCGCCAAGCGCTGCAGGTGCTGGAGCGCGACGGACTGGTTTCGCAGCAGGCCGGACGCGGCACGTTCGTGGCCGAGCCAAAGGTCGCCTACCAGCTGGATTCGCTGCACAGCCTGGCCGACGATCTCCGGACCCAGGGGCAGACGCTACTCACAGAGGTCATCGCGAAGGCGGTCCGCAAGACGCCGGCGTCGGTGGATCTGCCATCGGACCGGTCGCTGCGGCTAGAACGAGTCCGGGTGCTGGCCGGCCGGCCCGCCGTCCATCAGGTTTCCTGGGTCGCCGAACCGTACGGATCCCGGCTCACCGCCATTGACTTCGGCACAGTTTCGCTCTACCGGGCGCTCGCCGAGGAAGGCGTCGTCGTGCACCGGGCGCACGAGCGGCTCCGGCCCGCGCTGCTGGCGGACCCGGTGGCAGCGCTGCTCGGTCAGCCGACCGGGATCGCGGTGTTCGTGAGTGAGCGGACCACCCGCGGCATCGACGGCGTACCCGTCGTCTTCGACCGAGCCACGATCGTCGGCGATGCGATGGAGATCCGGACCGAGCGCGCCGCCACGAAGCTTTCCATGCGCTGGGGCCGCGCAACAGCCTGACCGGCCGTGCACGACGGCACGCGGCCCGCTCGGCGGGCTCTTTATCTGCTTCTTATCTACTTCCGCAGGTTGTTGTACAGCGCTTCGGCGGCGGCCATCTTCATCGGCTGCGCGAGTGCATCAGCCGGGCCTGGATGTCGCCAGTGACGGATGTCGCGTTCGCACGCCGCGCGGCGCGATGAGCGACGAGGAGCTGGCAGCAGAGAACGTGACCGGGATGCGCTGGTTGGCTAGGACGGTTTCGGTTGGCCCCGGTAGGGCGGTTTGAGCTGGCCCCGCCTGAGTCCGTTTCGGTGCCGACGTGACGGCTTGAAGTGGCCCCGGCGCTGGGGTTTAGTGGTCGTCGGGCCATCTGCTGTCGGCGATTGGGGATTCGGGGTCGAAGCGCAGCCTGGCTTCTGCTGGGCTGGTGGCCAGCGCGCTGGCGATGTCGTCCCACGTATGCCCGTTGAGGCGGGCGTTGGTCACCAGTTCGGGCAGGAATCGTTCTGCTTGGTCGATGAGGCTGCCGATCAGGGTCATCGCGGTGAGGTCGTCGCCGAGCCAGGCGCCGCGACGCTCAGCGAGCTCGGCGAGGGCGTCGTCGATGAGGTCGTAGGTGTCATCCCCGCTGCACGGTCCCGGGCTGATCACGGGTCTCAGGCATCCTGGCTTGCCCTGGCGCGGGCCAGGCGGTAGGACTGGGTGCCGGTCTCGATGATGGTGCCGTTGAAGGTAAGCCGGTCGACAATGGCGGCGCACAGGCGGGGATCGGTGAAGGTCTTGGTCCAGCCGCTGAGGGACTCGTTGGAGGCGATCGCGACGCTTGCCTTTTCCTCCCGCTCGGTCAGGACCTGGAACAGCAGCTCGGCGCCGCGCTTGTCCAGTTCCATGTAGCCGAGCTCGTCGATGCACAGCAAGTCGACGCGCCCGTAGCGGGCGATGGTCTTGGTGACCTGCTTGTCGTCGGCGGCCTCGACCAGCTCGTTGGCGAGCTTGGCAGCCAGGGTGTAGCGGACCCGGTACCCGGCCATCGCCGCCGCAGTGCCCAGGGCGATGAGCAGGTGGGACTTGCCGGTGCCAGAGTCGCCGATCAGGCACAACGGCTGGCCCTTGCGGACCCATTCGCAGCTGGCCAGTGTGTTGATCACCGCGGGGCTGATCGCAGGGCTGGCGTCGTAATCGAAGTCGTTCAGCCACTTCTGGCGGGGGAACCCGGCGGCGCGCAGCCGCCGCTCGGCCCGCCGGTGGTCACGGTCCTCGCATTCGGCCATGAACAACTCGGCGAGGAAGCCGCGGTAGGTGAGCTGGTCCTGCTCGGCCTTGTCGGCGGCCTCGGCGAACCGGCCACGGATTGTGGGCAGGCGCAGGACACGGCAGGCAGTGTCGATAGCGGCCTCGGCCGCCGGCTCGGTGATGCCCCGGGTGCGGATCATGGCCGTCCTTCCTTGCTGGCACGGGAGTGGCGCAGGAGCTGATCGCAGGCATCCACGGCGGGCAGGGGCCGGGTGTCCGGCGGCAGTTCGGCGAGCCGTCGCAGCGTCAGGCTGGTGACCATGGCGGCCGGCGCCGGCCGGGTCGCGGCAGCGGGCCCGTTACCGCGCTCGGCGGCGGCCTTGCGTGCTTCGACCGCAACCACGTCCGCGCTGTGCGCGCCGACCGATAAGGCCGCGCTGATCCCGGCGATCACGTCCGCGTTGTCCATGTGCCGGTGCAGGAGCAGCACCTCGATCAGCACGCGGGTCGCGGCGGGCTCGCCGACGGCGCGGCGGGCCGCTGACCACAGAGCCTCGTGGGCGCCGGTGAAGGCCCCGGTGGCGCGGGCCTGGTCCAGGACAGCCGAGCCGGACATGGCCCCGGGCTTGCGCATCAGCGCCTCCAGGTAGTGATCCAGCACCAGCGACTCGGCGCCCTTGACAGTCAGCCGCTCATGCCGGGCGACTTCGGAGCGCCGGTCGTAGACGATCAGCTCCGAGGACCGCAGCACCACCCGTACCGGCCGGCCGATCAGGTGCACCGGGACCGAGTAGCGGCAGCAGCGCACGGTGACCTGGCTGTAACGATCCACCCGCGGGGTCAGCATCAGCCCCGTCTCGAACGGCTCGTCTGGCAGCGGCATCAGCAGCGGCGCCTCAGCCGCGAAGTCCTGCCCGATCGTGCGGATCCGCGCGCCGATCCGGCGGTTGTCCTCGGCCTTCTCGGCTTCGGCGATCCGGGCGTTCAGTTCCGCCAGGGAGGTTACCTCGGGGACCGGGACCAGGTAGTTGCGGCGGAAATAGCCGACCTCGCCCTCTACTCCGCCCTTCTCGTGGCCCTGCGCGGGCTCGCAGTAAAACGCCTCGAACCGGAAATGCGACCGGAACACCGTCCACCGCGGATTCTCAACCTGGGCCCGGCCGCGCAGCAGGACCCGGCGCACCGCCGCGGTCAGGTTGTCGTATGCGGATCTGCCCGGCCGGGATGCCACCCAGCACGGTGAAGGCGTGAACGTGGCCTTCCAGGAACGCCTCCTGCCCGCAGGTTGCGAACACCTTGTGCACCGCCTTGCCGGAATACGACAGGCGGAACACGAACAAGAAGCACTTGGTCATCACCCCGGCGAGCCGGACCCACAACTCGCCGAAATCGACCTCGGCGCCCTGCCCCGGCGGGTGATGCTGCGGTACGAACACCTGTGCCGGGCCACGGCCCTCCTCGATGCGGATATCCGGCCTGCGCCGGGCCACGTAATCCCGTAGGGCCGAATACGACACCCCCGCTGCGCCGTGCTCCTCCACCAGGCGAGCGTGGATCCGCCTTGCGGTATGACGCTGCTTGCGGGGCGCGTCCAGGTCCGACCGCAGCCAGCCGTCGATGATCTCCTTAAACGGCTCCAGCCGCGGCGAGCGCCGCACCGGCCTCTTCCGCGGAGTCGGCTCGGCACAGGTCAGCGCCTCGCGCACCAGCCGCCGGTGCACCCCGTACTTACGGGATAACGCCCTGACCGACAGGCCCTCACGCCACGAATCACGCCGGATCCGCTCGAACAGCTCGACCTTCGTGGCCGCCACGGAATCCTCCCTGATGCCGCATAGCATCAGAAGTATCCCACCGCAACACCGGCAACGGGGCCAAATCAAGCCGACACGAGCATCCCCTCACCCAGCGGAATGGCAGGGCGGAGCCAAGTCAGGCCGACAAAGCGGGGCCACTCCGCGCCGTCATAGCCACGCTGGTGGACGCTGGCTGATATAGCGGGCTACCGGGGGTCTGCAGTACTGCGGTGGGACAAGAATCTCACCGGCGTCTGCGATGCCAAGCCGAACGACCAGCGCACCTGCTGCTAGTACCTGGCGTACGACACGACTGTACGTGCTGCTAGCTGTTGCGGCCGGTCACCGCCACGGTCACACCGACCGCGATCATGGCGAGCCCGCCGGCTCCGCCCACAAGCTCGAAACGCCGCGGGGATCGGGCGAACCACGCCCGGACAGCACTCGCGGTCACGGCCCAGGAACTGTCAGAAACCAGCCCGATCGCGATTGACACCAGGCTCAGAAGCAGCATCTGGACCGGAACGTGCCCAGCAGCACGGTCGACGAACTGCGGCAGTACGGCGCCGAAGAGAATTAGCGCCTTCGGATTGGTCAGCCCCACGACGAATCCCTCCCGTGCTGCTCGCTTGTCGCTGCGCGGCGATGCGGGAGCGCTGAACACACCGGCCAATGTCCCGCGCCGGCGGAACGCCTGGATCCCCAGCCAGACCAGATACAGGGCGCCCGCCAGCTTCACCACCACGAACACTGCCGCCGACCGCTCGACCAGGGTGCCGATGCCCACGGCCACGCACGCAGCAACCGCATAGTTACCTGCTGCGTTACCGCAGACAGCTGCCAGCGCAGTGCGCCGCCCGTACGCCAGGGCACGCCCCACTACAAACAGCACGCTCGGACCGGGGATAACAATAAGCACGAACGACGCCAGGGCGTAGCCGACAAGACTGGCCGACGAAATCACTGTGCAGCGCTAATCTTCTACACCAAGGTTCACAACCGGTTCGCCGAACCGCTAGCGACCACGGACCGGGGGTATCTCTCCAGGTGTGTAAGGAGTGATCAAAGGGAACTGAATGGCCAGTGGGAATGGCCACTGTTACGGGGGGAGAACAACGATCATGTCCACTGCACGCCAAGAGCCCGTCCCGGCATGGATGGTGCAGGCTGCAGAGCCCGAGGGGGTTTTGGGGGACCCCTCTCATTACGACGGGGAAAATCCCCCCTCGGCCGGCCCGGAAGCGGTCCCGCTGCGGGAGCTGATCGACGACCGGCTGCTGGACGCGCTGCTGGAGCGCTGATAGGGACGAGGCCGGCGGGCTGCGGCTGACCGGCGAGGGGTCAATGCTCGGGGAACTGGTCAAGGCGGTCCTGGAACGGGCGCTGGGCGCCGAGCTGACCGCTCACCTCGGCTATGAACGGCGCGACCGGGTCGGCTATAACACCGGCAACTCCCGCAACGGCACGATCGGCAAGAAAGTTCAGACCGGGATCGGCCCGGTGCCGATCGAGGTGCCCCGCGACCGCAATGGCAGCTTCGAGCCGCTGCTGGTGCCCAAGCGGGCGGGGCGGATCTCCGGCGGGCTGGACGACATGATCATCAGCCTGTACGCGCACGGCATGTCCGTCCGCGACATCCTGCACCACCTCGAGCAGGTCTACGGCACCCAGCTATCGCACGAGACCGTGTCCCGGATCACCGACGCCGTGCTGGAGGAGGTCCGGGCCTGGCAGAGCAGGCCCCTGGACCCGGTCTACGCGGTGGTGTTCCCGGGCGCGATCATGGTCAAGGTCCGAGACAACCACGTCGTGCAGAACAAGCCCGCCTACCTGGCCATCGGCATCGACGCCGACGGGGAGAAGCACGTGCTGGGCATCTGGCTGGCTAAGACCCCGCTGGACACCGCCACCGCCGGGGAGGGCGCCCGCTTCTGGGGCAGCGTGATGACCGACCTGCGCAACCGCGGAGTCCGCGACATCCTCATCGCCTGCTGCGACGGCCTGGCCGGGTTCGAGGACGCCATCTGCGCCGCGTTCCCGGCCACCATCGTCCAGCGCTGCGTTGTTCATCTGGTCCGAAACGCGCTGCGGCCGGTCGCCCGCCGCGACGCCGCCGCCGTGGCGGCGCAGCTGCGCACCATCTACACCGCGCCCGGCGAGGACGCCGCCCTGGATGCGCTGGCCGCGTTCTCC
>Ga0116106_1000761_pt1 | contig 17374 bp, 14 predicted proteins | sample June2015DPH_6_50_FD_89717 | JGI IMG/M metagenome (GOLD analysis project Ga0116106, IMG submission 89717) | Peatland microbial communities from SPRUCE experiment site at the Marcell Experimental Forest, Minnesota, USA - June2015DPH_6_40 | ecosystem: Environmental > Terrestrial > Soil > Wetlands >...
CCTCACCGGGCCGGCCTCACGCGGCGACCTTGTCACGATCGAGCGCCACCGGGCAGTCCTCGAGCAGACGGAGCTACCGGGCTACGACGCCGGCGTCGCCTTGGCCGAGCGCCTGGCCTACGAGCGGCTCGGGTCGGTGAGCGAGCCGCCGGCGCGCGTGGCGTGGACCTGATCGGCTCACGCGACGTCGTAGGAAAAGCGCTGCAGTCGGCGAGGGCGAGGGGAGCCTCCGTCGCCTTCGTGCCGACGATGGGAGCGCTCCATGGGGGGCACGTCTCGCTCATGACCGCAGCTCGCGGCGACTGCGACGTCGTCGCCGTCAGCATCTTCGTGAACCCGACGCAATTCGGCGACGCCGCCGACCTCGCTTCCTACCCGCGGAACCTCGACACGGATCTGGAACTGTGCGCCGCCGCCGGCGTCGACGTCGTCTTCGCCCCGTCGCTCGCCGAGATGTACCCGGAGGGCTCGCTGGACACCGCCGTCGTGCCCGGCGTGCTCGCCGACGTCCTCGAAGGTCCCTCCCGGCCGGGTCACTTCACCGGCGTCGCCACCATCGTGACCAAGCTGCTCTCGATCGCCGGCAGCTGCCGGGCCTACTTCGGCGAGAAGGACTTCCAGCAGCTCGTCATCGTGCGGCGCCTGGTAGCCGACCTCGACCTTCCTGTCGAAGTCGTAGGCTGCCCGACAGTGCGTGAGCCGGACGGGCTGGCGATGTCGAGCCGCAACGGCCGGCTGGCGCCGGACGAGCGCGCCGCGGCCAGGGCGCTGTTCCAGGCGCTCTCGGCGGGTGCGCAGGCCGTCGCCGAAGGGGAGTGCTCGGGCGCCGCCGTTGCGTCCCTCATGGGCGGGGTCCTCGGCGCCGAGCCGCTCGTGGCGGCGGACTACACGGCCGTCGCCGATCCCGTGACGCTGCAGACGGCGACCGAAATCGCCTCCGAGGTGCGCCTGCTCGTGGCTGCCGCCGTCGGGCCCGTTCGGCTCATCGACAATGTCGCCGCCGCCCCGGGGTCCCCGGGCGGTCTCTTCCCTGCGGCGGAGGCCGACCGGTGAGCGAACGACTCGACGTGCTCGTGGTCGGCAGCGGCGTCGCCGGGCTCTCGGCCGCCGTCGGCCTCGCCCAGGTGGCCGGCGCCCGCGTGGGTGTCCTCACGAAAGGTGAGCTCGAGCAGGCGACGACCCGCTGGGCGCAGGGGGGCGTCGCCGCCGTGCTGCCCGGCGACGAGGACTCGACGGATCTCCACCTTGCCGACACGTTGCGGGCGGGCGCCGGCCTGTGCGACGAAGCCGCCGTGCGGGTGCTCGTCGACGAGGGACCGGCCCGCGTGAACGAGCTCATCGCCCTCGGGGCGGTTTTCGACCGGGGGCCGACGGGTGATCTCTCCCGTGCCCGCGAGGGCGGTCACTCGATGGCAAGGGTCCTGCACGCCGGCGGGGCCGCCACCGGGGCTGAGGTGGAGCGCGCCCTCGTAGCAGCGGTGGAGACGAGCGCCGCCGCCGTGCTCGAGCACTTCTTCGCCCTCGACCTCCTCGTCGAGCGCGGCCGTTGCAGCGGCGTGGTGGCTTTGGACCCCGACGGCGGGCTGCAGCGGGTGGAGGCGGCCGAGGTCGTGCTGGCGGCCGGCGGTGCCGGTCAGCTGTTCGCTGTCACGACGAACCCGGCGGAGGCGACGGGCGACGGCATCGCCATGGCCATGCGGGCAGGCGTCCCGGTGGCCGACTGCGAGTTCGTGCAGTTTCATCCGACGGCCCTGCACCACCCGGCGATGCCGCGGCCGCTAGTGTCGGAGGCGCTGCGCGGTCACGGGACGGTCCTTCGCGGTCAGGGCGGGCGGCGTTTCGTCGAGGAGCTGGCGCCGCGTGACGTCGTCAGCCGGGCGATCGCCCGGGAGATGGCAGAAAGCGGCATGGAGAACGTCTGGCTCGACTGCACCGGCCTCGAGGACTTCTCCCGTCGCTTCCCGACGATTCACGCCTCGCTCGCCAGCGTCGGTCTCGATCCCGCCCGTGACTGGCTACCGGTGGCGCCGGCGGCTCACCACCTGAGCGGCGGCGTCCTCACCGATCTCGACGGCGCCACGGCGATGCCGGGCTTGTGGGCAGCGGGGGAGGCGGCTTGCTCCGGCGTGCACGGGGCGAACCGCCTGGCTTCGAACTCGCTCCTCGAGGGCATGGTCTTCGGGGCGCGCGTGGTGGACGCCATCGCCGCCGGGCCCGCCATGGTCGACCGAACGGCTCGAACGGGCGTGCTAGCCGATCACCCGACGATCCCCCTGCGGCCGCTCCCGGACTGCCGGTGCGGCGGCATCCCGGCCTTTGCGGAGCGGAGCGGGGCGACGACCGCTGACAGGAGCTCCACGGCGGCCCTGCGTGCGGACCTGCAGGCGGCGCTCACCGCCAATGCGGGCGTCATGCGCGACGCCATCTCGCTCAAGGCGGCCGAGCAGGCGATCGCCGAGGTGGCAGCTGCGGCCCCTTCCACCGGCACGGTCGCCGATGCCGAGCTGGCCAACCTGCTGGCGCTGGCGAGGGCTCTCGTGGAGGCGGCCACATGCCGCCAGGAGAGCCGCGGTGCCCACACGCGCGCCGACTACGCCGAGACGTCGGCGGACTTCCTCGTCCGCTTCGTCCACGGCGGCCCTCGGGACCGATCAAACAACCGGCGGCCGGCGTGAGCACCCCCGTGCAGCCTCCCCCGGCGGCCGTTCGCCGTGCGGTGGCGGCGGCCCTGGAGGAGGACCTTCTGCCCCTCGGTGACCTCACGGCTGCGCTCCTACCTGCGGGCGCCCGTGGGCGGGCAGCCTTCGTGAGCCGGGCCGGCGGCGTCATCGCCGGCACGGCGTGCGTGGTCGAGGTCTGCCGGCAGGTCGATGCTGCGCTCGTCGTCACCGTCCTGCTCGACGACGGCGGCGCCGTCGCCCCTGGGCAGGAGATCGCATCGCTCGAGGGCGCCATGGCTTCGATCGTCACGGCCGAGCGAACCGCCCTCAACTTCCTCTGCCACCTCTCGGGCATCGCCTCTCTCACGGCGCGCTACGTCGAGGCGGCCAAGCGGCGCAACCCGGCCACCCGAATCCTCGACACGCGCAAGACGACGCCGTGTCTGCGGGCGCTCGAGAAGGCCGCCGTGCGCGCCGGCGGCGGCGTCAATCACCGCGGCAGCCTGTCGGAGGGAGTCCTCGTGAAGGACAACCATCTCGGCTATGCATCCATCGGCGATGCTGTGCGCCGGGCGCGTGAGCTCTGGCCAGGGCGAATGGTGGAAGTCGAGTGCGACCGCATCGAGCAAGTTGCCGAGGCGCTCGAAGCCGGCGCCACGATCGTGCTGTGCGACAACATGAGCCCGCAGGAGGTCGGGCGCTGCGTCGCCCTCGGGCGAGCCCGGGCAGACTCGGCCGCCGCCGCCCTCTTCGAGGCGTCCGGCGGCGTCTCGCTCGAGACGGTCGGTGACTTCGCCGCCGCGGGCGCCGACCTCATCTCCGTCGGGGCGCTCACCCACTCGGCCCCCATCCTCGACATCGGTCTCGACTTGGCCGCCGGGCCGTCGAGCGCCCTCGGCTAGACACTCTGCCGTGCTGCTCGCTCTCGACGTCGGCAACACCCACACGGTCATCGGTGTCTTCGCTGACGCCTCGGAGAAGGCCGAGCCGTCGGAGACGCCGGTGCGCCGGCTGCCGGGCGAGCTGCCCGACCTTCGCTACCACTGGCGAATCGCCACCGTGGCCGACCGGACGGCCGACGAGCACGCCCTCCTCCTCGTCGACTACCTGCGACTCGTCGGGGTCGACATCCGTGCCGACGAGCTGCCGAAGCGCCTCTCCGGCATAGCCATCTCGTCCTCGGTGCCGTCGGCTACCTCGGCCCTGCGGGAGATGGCACAGCGGTGGTTCCCGATCCCGACCGTCATCATCGAGCCCGGCATCCGCACGGGAATGCCGATCCTCTACGACAACCCGAAGGAGGTCGGCGCCGACCGCATCGCCAACGCCGTCGGAGCCATCGACCTCTTCGAGACGCCGCTCATCGTCGTCGATCTCGGAACGGCCACGACCTTCGATGTCATCTCCGCCGCCGGCGAGTACCTCGGCGGCGCCATCACACCCGGGATCGAGATCTCGACGGACGCCCTCTTCGGGGCGGCGGCCGCCCTTCGACGGGTCGAGCTCGTCGAGCCCCGCCACGTCATCGGCAAGTCGACGGTCGAGTCGATCCAATCAGGCGTCATCTATGGCTACGCCGCGCTCGTGGACGGCCTCTGCCGGCGCATCAAGGACGAGCTCGGCGAAGCCACGGTGATCGCCACGGGGGGGTTGGCGACGGTGATTCGGCCGCTCTCGAGGGAGATCGACCATCACGAGCCCTGGCTGACGCTGCACGGCCTCCGCCTCGTGTTCGAGCGCAACGTCGAACGCTCCGGGGCCCGGCAGTGACAGCGGAGGTTCCCTATCGCTTCGACGGGCACACGCCGGTCGGCGACGTCGTGGCGGCCTACGCCGAGCGCCTCGGCGAAGGGGAGGAGTCCGGCGATGTTGTCACCGTTGCCGGTCGCCTCATGCTCATGCGGGTGCAGGGCAAGCTGGCATTCGCCACGTTGCGCGAGTGGACAGGGTCGATCCAGCTCTTCGCCCTCGAGTCTCTCACGGAGGACTTCAGCGACTTCAAGCGCCTGAGCCTCGGCGACTGGATCGGGGCCACGGGCGAGGTAGTGAAGACGCGCCGCGGCGAGCTGTCGGTCAAAGTCCGATCTTGGGTGCTGCTCGCCCATGCCCGTCACGGCTTCGGCGACAAGTGGCGGGGCGTCAACGATCCCGACGTCCGCTTTCGCCAACGGGAAGTCGACATGTGGGCGAACGAGGGCGTGCGGGAGCGTTTCCTCATGCGCTCGGCGGTCGTGGCGGCGGTGCGCGAGCTGTTGACGGCGAGGGGTTTCGTGGAGGTGGAGACGCCTGTGCTGCTCCCGCAAGCAGGCGGGGCCAACGCCAAGCCCTTCGTCACCCACTTCAACGCCATGCACGCCGACTTCTACCTCCGCATCGCCACCGAGCTCTACCTGAAGCGGTGCGTGATCGGAGGTCTCGAGCGTGTCTACGAAGTCGGCCGCATCTTCCGCAACGAGGGCACCGGTCCGAAGTACAACCCCGAGTTCACGATGCTGGAGGCCTACCAGGCCTACGCCGATTACCGCGACATGGCCGAGCTCGTCGAGTACATCGTGAGCGGCGCCGCCCGCGTGGCGACCGGTGGCACCGTCATCGAGTTCCAGGGGCGCCAGCTGGATCTGACACCGCCCTGGCGCAAGGCCACCCTCTCGGAGGTCGTGCACGAGGTCACCGGGTACGAGCTCAGCCTCGAGACCTCGATGGAGGGTTTGCGGTCAGCCGCCTCGGAGTTGGGGGTGGAGATCCGCCCCGGCGACGACGCCGGTCAGGTGCTCGCCGAGATCTACGACAAGACGACCGAGCCGAACCTGTGGGGCCCCGTGCACGTCATGGACTACCCGCAGTCGGTGTCCCCCCTCACCCGAAAGCATCGGTCGAAGCCGGGCTACGTGGAACGGATCACTCCCATCGCGGCGGGCCGCGAGCTGGGCGAGTGCTACAGCGAGCTGCTCGACCCGGACGATCAGCGGGCGCGGTTCGCCGCCCAGGTAGCCGATCGCGCCCGTGGCTACGACGAGGCCATGGCGATGGACGAGGACTTCATCCGAGCGCTCGAGCGGGGCATGCCGCCGCTCGGGGGCATCGGTCTCGGGATAGACCGACTCGTCATGGTGCTCGCGGACGCCAGCCATATACGCGAGGTCCTGCTCTTCCCGGCCCTGCGCCCCGAGGCGGGGCGCGAGGTGACCGACGAAGCCTGAGGCGATGCTCAGCCGGCGAGCGCCTCGAAGCGCTCCCGCGCCTGCCCTGCGGTCCGCTCCAAGTCGCGGGCCACACGGATGCTCAAGCTCGAGAGCGCCATCACGACCGGGTTGTCCCCGAGGCGGCGGGCGGACTCGGCGGCATGCTCGGCGAACTCCCTCGCCATGTCGCTGGCGGCGGTGATCCCGGGGGAGGCGGCGATGAGCGCCCGGGCGGTGTCCCGTTCGTGCTCGGTGAGCGGTTTGCCGAGCAGGTCCCGCAGCCGCGGACCGTGGAGACGGTCCTCCAGGGCACGCTGAACAGGCAGCGTGTAGATGCCCTCCGACAAGTCCTGGCCGGGCGTCTTGCCCAGCTCCTCCTCGGTGGCGATGACATCGAGCACGTCGTCGCGGATCTGAAACACCATTCCGAAGGACTCCCCGAAGGCGGTCACGTCGTCGATCTGGGTGCGGTCCAGCCCGGCCGTGATGGCACCCACGCGGCAGGCGGTGGACATGAGGGCGGCCGTTTTGTTGGCGATGGCTCCGAGATAGTCCTTTTCGTCGCGCCCGATCTGGAAGGCGGAGCGGACTTCGGCCACCTGGCCCTGGCAGAGGCGGGCGAGGGTGGCGGCGAGCAGCCCCGCCACCTCGGGGCCGAGGCTGGCGGCGATCTCGGCGGAACGGGCGAGGAGAAAGTCACCGGCGACGATGGCGACGAGGTTGCCCCAGCGCGCGTTCACGCTCTCGACGCTCCGGCGCCGTGTCGCTTCGTCCATGACGTCGTCGTGGTAGAGCGAGGCCAGGTGGACGAGCTCGACCGAGACGCCGCCGAGGAGCGTCTCTCGGCTCACGGCGGTGGCGGAGAGGGCGGCAGCCGTCAGGGTCAAGGCCGGGCGCAACCTCTTGCCGCCAGCCTCGATGAGATGGCTCGCGACCTCGTTGAGGAAGGGATCCTCGCCGAGCACCGACTCTCGCAGGCAGGCTTCGAGGCGCGCGATGTCGGCCTCGTCCACCGGGAGGGCGAAGAGATCGGGCGCAGTCACCAGAGTGGCAGGTTAGGCGACAGCGCGGCCGTCCCGACACTCGAAAGACCCCTGCGGGCACGCCGGGGACCACAGCGTCCTCGTGCGGACCGCTCAAGGTCGGCTTCCGAGCTGCCGATTCTCATCTCAGCGACGGTTCCGTGCCGAATGGGAAGGTGGGAAGATCGAACGTTGTTGAACTGAACACAGGAGGACGCGGGCAAGTCCGGCGACGGGCGCCGAAAGAGGTGCCAGCAGTCAGAGCGCACCCTCCCTATACACTGGTCGAAGTAACCGTCCATTGAGGAGCGGCAGTTGTTCGAGCGCTTTACAGACCGGGCAAGACGAGTTCTGGTCCTCGCTCAAGAGGAGGCGCGCCTCCTCAACCACAGCTTCATCGGCACTGAGCACATCCTGCTCGGGCTGATTCACGAGGGGGAAGGACTCGCAGCCAAGGCGCTCGAGTCGCTCAACATCTCCCTCGAAGCCGTGCGCGAGGAAGTCGAGAAGACGATCGGTCAGGCCGGCAGCGCCCCTACCGGCTCTCCGCCCTTCACACCGCGGGCGAAGAAGGTGCTCGAGCTGTCGCTGCGAGAGGCGCTGCAGCTCGGCCATAACTACATCGGGACCGAGCACATGCTGCTCGGGCTCGTGCGCGAGGGCGAGGGCGTCGCCGCGCAGGTCCTCATCAGCCTCGGCGCCGACCTCGCGAAGGTCCGCCAGCAGGTCATCCAGCAGCTCTCCGGCTATCAGGGGCGTGACCCCCAGTCGACTCCGCCAGGTGGCAGCCCGAGCCAGGAGAGCCCGGGCGGTTCGCCGGTGCTCGACCAGTTCGGCCGGAACCTCACCCAGCTTGCCCGCGATCACAAGCTCGACCCGGTCATCGGGCGGGACCGTGAGATCGAGCGGGTCATGCAGGTCCTGTCGCGCCGCACGAAGAACAACCCCGTGCTCATCGGCGAGCCCGGCGTCGGCAAGACGGCCATCGTGGAGGGGCTCTCTCAGCAGATCGTCTCGAACGACGTCCCCGAGACGTTGAAGGGCAAGCAGCTCTACACCCTCGACCTCGGTGCCCTCGTGGCCGGCAGCCGCTATCGCGGCGACTTCGAGGAGCGCCTCAAGAAGGTGCTGAAGGAGATCCGCACCCGCGGCGACATCATCTTGTTCATCGACGAGCTGCACACTCTCGTCGGAGCGGGAGCCGCCGAGGGGGCCATCGATGCCGCCTCGATCCTGAAGCCGATGCTTGCCCGCGGCGAGTTGCAGACGATCGGCGCCACGACGCTCGACGAGTACCGCAAGCACCTCGAGAAGGACGCCGCACTCGAGCGGCGTTTCCAGCCGATCAAGGTCGAGGAGCCGTCGCTGCCGCACACGATCGAGATCCTGCAAGGACTGCGGGACCGTTACGAGCAGCACCACCAGGTGACGATCACGGACCAGGCGCTCGTTGCCGCCGCCAACCTGGCGGACCGCTACATCTCGGACCGCTTCCTGCCAGACAAGGCGATCGACCTGATCGACGAGGCGGGCAGCCGGCTGCGGATCCGGCGCATGTCCTCGCCCCCCGAGCACCGCAAGCTCGAAGAGGAGCTGTCGGCTCTGCGGCTGCGCAAGGAAGCCGCCATCGAGAAGCAGAACTTCGAAGAGGCCAAGCGCCTTGACGACCAGGAGAAGGAGAAGCTCGAGACGAAGTCCGGCCTCGAGAAGCAGTGGCGCGCCGAGGGCGTCGACCTCTTCGACATCGTCGATGAGGACGTCGTCGCCGAGGTCCTGGCGAACTGGACCGGTATCCCGGTCTACAAGCTGACCGAGGAGGAGACCGCCCGCCTCCTCCGTATGGAGGACGAGCTCCACAAGCGGGTCGTCGGCCAGGACGACGCCATGAAGGCCCTCTCCCGGGCGATCCGGCGCACACGGGCCGGCCTGAAGGATCCGAAGCGGCCGTCAGGCTCGTTCATCTTCCTCGGCCCGACGGGGGTCGGAAAGACCGAGCTCGCCAAAGCGCTCGCCGAGCTGCTCTTCGGTGACGAGTCGTCGCTCATCCAGCTCGACATGAGCGAGTACATGGAGAAGCACACGGTCAGCCGTCTCGTCGGCTCGCCCCCGGGCTACGTCGGCTACGAGGAGGGCGGTCAGCTCACAGAGGCCGTCCGTCGCAAGCCGTTCGCCGTCGTCCTGTTCGACGAGGTCGAAAAGGCTCACCCCGATGTCTTCAACACGTTGCTGCAGATCCTCGAGGACGGTCGGTTGACCGACGCGCAGGGTCGCAGCGTCGACTTCAAGAACACCGTCCTCATCATGACGTCGAACCTCGGGACGGCCGATCTGCGCAAGGCGAGGGTGGGTTTCTCGAAGTCCTCCGAGGCCGTGACGTACGAGCACATGAAGAGCCGGGTGAACGAAGCCTTGAAGGCTCACTTCCGCCCGGAGTTCCTGAACCGCATCGACGAGGTCATCGTCTTCCACGAGCTTTCGCTCAACGAGGTCATCGAGATCGTCGATCTGCTCATTCGCCGAGTGCGCGAGCAGCTGGAGAACCAGGGAATCGGCCTCGAGCTGACTCGGGAAGCGAAGGAGTTCGTGGCGAACAAGGGCTACGAGCCGACCCTCGGAGCCCGACCGCTGCGAAGGGCGATCCAGTCCTACATCGAGGACCCGTTGTCCGAGAAGCTCCTCTGGAAAGAGTTCCGGGTGGGCGAGACGGTCATCGTCGACCTCGAAGGCGAGGAGCTCTCCTTCCGGGCGATCGAGGGCTTCGAGCCGCCCACGGTCGAGCTTGCCGGGGCCGGCGCCGACTCATAAGGCGGTCCCTGGCGGGTTCTTCGCCAGGTTGTTGACACACCCTCTCCGTAGGGTGAGCTCGTGACTCGATCGCGGACCCTGTACGTGTGCGGCGCCTGTCGAGCTTCCCAAGCTCGCTGGGCGGGGCGATGTGCCGGTTGTGGCGAGTGGAACACCTTGGCGGAGGAGGACCGTCCCGCTTCCGCGCCACCGCCCGGCCTTCGCCGGAGCGGTCTCAAGCAGGCGCGTGACGGTGCCGTCACCGGACAGAGGGCGAGGTTGGGCGGATCGCGCCCGCCGGCAAGGACGGGCCCGTCGCCCGAGCAGCCCGTCCTGCTGTCGGCGGTCGACCCGGACGCTTGCGAGCCGGTTGCCACCGGCCTCGAGGAGTTCGACCGAGTGCTGTCGGGCGGACTCGTGCCCGGCTCCGTCACCCTGATCGGCGGCGAGCCCGGCATCGGCAAGTCGACGTTGCTGCTGCAGGCTGCGGCCAGCGCTGCAAGGCGGGGCTGGCGGACCTTGCTCGTGGCTGCCGAGGAGTCTGCCGAACAGGTCCGGCGGCGGGCGGAGCGGCTCGGTGCGCTCGTCGACGGCTGCTACATCGTGGCGACGGGGGACCTGCAGACGGCGCTCGAGTCGCTGGGCATGATCCAGCCCGATCTGCTCGTCGTCGACTCCATCCAAACCATCGCCGACCCGAGCCTCTCGGCGCAGGCGGGCTCGACGACACAGGTGCGAGAGTGCGCCCAGGCCCTCGCCCACTACGCCAAGGTCACCGGGACAGCCACCGTGCTCGTGGGTCACGTCACGAAAGACGGCGTCCTCGCCGGCCCGCGTGCGCTCGAGCACCTCGTGGACACGGTCCTGTCCTTCGACGGAGACCGCCACCACTCGCTGCGTCACCTGAGCGCCACCAAACACCGCTATGGGACGACCGGCGAGATCGGCTTGTTCGAGATGGCGGAGTCCGGTCTCGTCGCCCTCGTCGACCCGAGCGCCGTCCTGCTGGCAGATCGGCGTCGCGGAGTCGCCGGCTCCGTCATCGCCCCCGTCATCGAGGGTCGCCGTCCACTGCTTGTCGAGGTGCAGGCTCTCCTGGGTGAGACCCGATCGTCCTCCCCGAGACGCGTCGTGCAGGGCATCCCCGCAGCCCGGGTGAGCTTGTTGTTGGCGGTGCTGGAGCGTTCCGCCGGCCTGGGCGTGAGCGCCTACGACGTGTTCGTGTCGACGGTGGGAGGCATCAAGGTGGCCGAGCCGGCGTCGGATCTCGCTGTCGCCCTCGCCTTGGCGTCCGCGCTGGTGGGCGTGCCGGTCCCTGAGAAGGTCGTGGCGTTCGGCGAGATCGGGCTCGGTGGCGAGATCCGGCAGGCGGCGGCCGCCGGCCGGCGACTTTCGGAGGCGGCGCGGCATGGTTTCGATCGGGCGCTTTGCCCGATCCCGACGCCCCCACCAGGCGGTACAATGGAGCTAGTTCAAGTGGCCACGATTGCAGAGGCTGTCGGCGCTTTGGGCTTGGCGGACGCTCGGCGTGTGGTCAAGCGACGGGATCGAGCCCTCATGTTGGGGAACTCCACCACGCGAGGTGGAGGAGCAGACCAGGCGGAAAGTCTCCGCCGTCGACCGACTGAGGGACGCCCTTCCCAACCGCTGACAAAGCCCAGAATCGGACTCAGCGTCGTCCGGGACTGAGTCCGCCAGAGCGGGTCAGGAACCCAAGTTGAGGGAATTCGGATACATCCGTACCCTGGTAAGTGATCGCAACGTCTTGTGAGGAGTGCTCTGTTGTTCGACGTCGGAGACAAAGTCGTCTATCCGCACCACGGCGCAGCCGTGGTGGAGTGCCGCGAGGAGCGCGAGTTCTTCGGCGAGAAGAAGGAGTATCTCGTGCTCAAGCTGGCCTACGGGGATCTCACCTTGATGGTGCCGGCTGACAACACGGCCGAGGTCGGGCTGCGCGAAGTCATCAACGACGAGGAGGTCGAGGAAGTCTTCGCCGTGCTTCGCAAGAAAGAGGCCCGCATGCCGACCAATTGGTCGCGCCGCTACAAGAACCACGTCGAGAAGCTGAAGTCGGGCGACATCTATCAGGTTGCGGAGGTCGTGCGGAACCTCTCGATCCGCGACAAGGACAAGGGCCTGTCCGCTGGTGAGAAGCGGATGCTGACCAAGGCACGGCAGATCCTCGTGTCCGAGCTGACGTTCGCGATCGGCGTGAGCGAGAACGAGGCCGAGGAGCGCCTCAACGCAGCCCTGCCCTAAGCAGGGCGTTGCGATCGGGCACTCTCGTGCCGGGTGCTTCCTCGCCGTCTCCCGCCGCCGGTGACGGCGCATCCGCCCCTGGCCTGGTGTGGGGCGTTGTCGTGGCGGCCGGGCTCGGCCGTCGCTTTGGCGCCGAGAAGCAGTTCCTCTCCCTGACCGGCAAACCCGTGCACCTCTGGGCTGTGGAGGCGACGCGAACCGTTGCCGCCGGCGTCGTGCTCGTCGTGCCCCCAGGTCGTGAGCACGACCCACACCTCGCCCTTGCGGCCGATCGGGTCGTTGCCGGCGGCAAGACGAGGTCTGCATCGGTGCGAGCCGGGTTGGGCGCCGTGCCGGAAGATGCCGCCATCATCGTCGTCCACGACGCTGTGAGGCCGCTTGCGTCCGAGGCGTTGTTCCGGGCGGTGGTGAGCGCCGTCGTCGCCGGCGCCGAGGGCGCCATTCCAGGTCTGGACGTGCCGGACACCGTCAAATTCGTCGAGGCCGGCGTCGTCCGCTCCACGATCGAGCGTGCCAACCTCGTGCGGGTGCAGACCCCGCAGGCCTTCCGGGCCGCGACGCTGCGACGAGCGCATGCGAGCGAGACGGACGCCACCGACGATGCCGCCGTCGTCGAGGCGCTCGGCGCGCGGGTCGTGGTGGTGCCTGGCGAGGAAGGCAACCTGAAGATCACGTCTCCCGCCGACCTCGCCCTGCTCGAATGGCGCCTGGCCGTCGGGTCCCTCGCACAGCAGGCGCCGTGAGGGCGCGCGTGGGGGTCGGGTACGATGTGCATCCGTTCTCCGCTGATGGATCAACAGTGCTCGTCCTCGGCGGGGTGGTGTTTCCCGGAGAGCCCGGGCTGTCCGGTCACAGCGACGCCGACGTGGCCGCTCACGCGGTCGCAGACGCCATGCTCGGGGCGGCCGGCCTCGGAGACATCGGAATGCACTTCTCCGACCAGGACGAACGCTGGAAGGACGCCAATAGCATCGAGCTGTTGGCTCGCGTAGCGGAGTTGGTGCGCGAAGTTGGACTCAAGCTCGTGAACGCCGATTGCACGGTGGTTTGCGAGCGCCCCCGCCTAGTCGGGTCTCGAAAGGAAATGATGGAGAATCTCAGCGTCGCCGCAGGTGGCCCTGTTCACGTGAAAGCCACTCGGCCGGAGCGCCTGGGCGCGCTGGGACGGCAGGAAGGTATCGCCTGCATGGCGGTCGCACTGCTCGAGGAGGTCTCGGCGTGAGCCCGTATTCGCGATCCGGTGACGAGAACGACGTGCCAGGAGGCTCCGGATCCGACAAGCGCGGCGGGGGCGGTCGCGGGCGTCGTGACGGGGGTGCAGCCGGCTCAGGTCGGAGCGGCTACGGAGGCGCCGGTCGCAGTTTCCCTTCGGGTCCTCGCCGCAGCGGCGCCGGTCGTCCGGGTGACGGCGAGGGGCGTCCGAGCGGATATCGCGGCGGGCCGGGCGGTCGACGACCTGGCGCCGGTTACCAAGGCTCCCGCCCGAGCGGCAGCGGGTACCAGGGCGCACGCCCGAGCGGCAGCGGCTACCAAGGCTCCCGCCCGAGCGGCGCCGGCTACCAAGGCTCCCGCCCGAGCGGCGCCGGCTACCAAGGCTCCCGCCCCAGCAGCGGCTACCAAGGCTCCCGCCCGAGCGGCGGTGGGTACCAAGGCTCACGCCCGAGCACCGGCTACCAAGGCTCCCGCCCGAGCGGCGGTGGGTACCAAGGCTCACGCCCGAGCACCGGCGGTGGCTACCAGGGAGGCCGCGCCGGCAGTGGCGGTTATCGGGGCTCACGACCGAGCGGCGGCGGCTACCAAGGGAGCCGCCCGAGCACCCGATACGGGGCCGGGAGGCCCGATTCCGGTTCATCCCGGCGAGACGAAGGCTTCAGCCAGGACCGCGACAACAACGCCGGGCGCTACCCCTCTCGTCCGGACCGCGGGTACTCCGGTGGCGACGACCGCACAGGCGGCAGCCGCCCTCCGCGTTCGGACCGCACCCGTTCCGGGCCTCCCCCCGGCCCTGATGGCTCGGTTTGGGGTGGTGTCGCCAGAGGAGGCGGTGGGTATCGCGGTCGTGACGCCAACACTCGCAGCGGCCCGGACCGGAGCAGGTCGGGTGTTGGCGATCGCGGTCGTTCCTCCGGTGGCCGCTCGTGGCGCAACGATGATCCAGAGGGCGGCACGCGGAGGGCGGGTCGCCCCCCTGTGGTGGCAGGCGGTGGCGGCGACCTGAGCGGGGGTCGGTCGGTCAGCCGGGCTGCCACTGCTGGTCGAAACCTTTGGAACCCGTCACCGCGAGGTGGGTCGGCCGGCACTCGGGGTCCGATCATCAAGCGGTCGCCGCACTCTCTCGGCGGCGAACAGGTCGAAGGCCGCCAGGCTGTCCGTGAGCTGCTGGCTGCTCGCCGTCGACAGGTGACAGAGGTCTGGATGACCGAGGGCAGCGACCCGTCGCCCATCCTCGGCGAGATCGACCGGCTCGCACGCGAGGCGCATGTGCCGGTGCGCCTCGTGTCTCAGCGCCGTCTTGAGTCAGTGCAGGGCACCGATGCTCCGCAGGGCGTGGTCGCCTTCGCGGAGCCGTTGACGGCTGCAAGCCTTGATGAGCTCGTCCTCGGTTGGAACGAGGAGAACGCATCGGCGAGGTCGAGCCTCGTCGGCGGGCCCGATCTGGAGATCGATGACGACGAGGATGACGACACCGACGACGAGGGTTTCTTCATCGACCTGGGCGACGACGAGATCGACGACTCAGACGACGACGGGTTTCCCGTCCTGATCGAGTTCGTGGACGAGACGGACGAACCGGAGAGCGAGGACGAGGACTCCGAGATCGAGCCCGTTATTCTGAGTGGGACAGAGGCAACGGGCGACACCGGCGAGGCTGATTCAGAGGCGATCGAAACGAGCCTTGCGCTCGACGAATCGATCGCCGACGCCTTAGTCGAGGGAGGCGATGGCGATTCGACGACCGGGCCTGAGCCCGACCGGTCGGCGGCCATGGCACCCGATGGTTCCGACGTTGTCTCAGCAGTCAAGAAGGCGCTGAAGGCTTCGACGGCCGCCCCGAGTGGTCAACCGGACAGCGCCTTTCTCGTGCTGCTCGAAGGCGTGACGGATCCTCAGAACCTTGGCGCGATCCTCCGGAGCGCCGAGTGCGCCGGCGTGACCGGTGTGGCCGTGCCACGGCACCGGTCGGTGCACGTGACGCCCGCCGTCACAAAGGCGGCCGCAGGCGCCATCGAGTATCTGCAGATGGCCCTCGTCCCTGGCATGCCGAGTGCCCTGCAGGATCTCGAGCATCTGGGCGTCATGACGGTAGGGCTCGACGAGCGGGGCACGACGTCGCTGTATGACCTCGATCTTGGCGACCGGCCGGTTGCGCTCGTGCTCGGCTCGGAGGGCGCCGGCCTCTCGCCGTTGTCGCGTCGCCGCTGCGAAGTGCTCTGCCGGATCCCGGTCGACGGTGAGATTCCCTCGCTGAACGTGTCGGCTGCGGCAGCGGTGGCGTGCTTCGAGGTGGCGAGGCAACGGGCAGCCCGCAAGCGCCGCTGACTCCGAACTGGAGCGCCTGCGAGGCGAAACCGCCGGCGCTTTCGAGAGCTGAGCTCGACCTAGCAGAAGGTCTCCTTGCCGTCGCCTGGGAGGAGGCCGTGCACCTCACGAGCGCAGACCCGGTGTGGGGGCGCGACCATGTCTTCTGCCTACGGGCCGCCGATGGCCGCTCAGCGATCCTGAAGCGCCCTCGGCGCCCGCCGGCGGAGGGCGAGGGAGGCACAGAACGGCAGGCTTTTGGCGCCGAGCTGGCGGCCCTGGAGTTCCTCAACGAGATGGCGGCCCCGATCGTTCCCCGTCTCCTCGGAGCCGACGTGGCAGCCGGTCTTCTCGTCATGGAGGAGCTCCCTGGCGGGCGATCCCTGGCCGACTCGCTCCTCTCGGGGGACCGGGCCGCGGCCGAGAGCGACCTCCTCGCCTACGCGGAGGCTCTTGCGAGGCTGCACAGCTGGAGCTTCGACCGCCTCGACGCCTTCGAGGGTGTGCGAGCTCGCTATTGCCCGACGGCGGATCCCCGCTCATGGTGGCTTCAGATGATCGAGGGCGGTCAGGCCCGGTTCCTGCAAGTCGCGGCCGATCTCGGTGTCCCGACGGTTCGAGTCGGCCCGGAGATCGACGAGTTGATCACCACGCTCGCGGGCGGACTCCACTGCGGCTTCGTGCACGGCGACCCCTGCCCCGACAACGTTCGCATCGTCGACGGTGACTGCCGCCTGTTCGATTTCGAGCTTTCGGGCCGGGGATCGGTCGCCCTCGACGCCGCCTTCTTGGCGGCCCCCTTCCCCAGTTGCTGGTGTTTTGGGCGCCTGCCGGAGGAGGCGGCCGCTCGAGCGCTGCAGTCCTACCGGAAGACGCTCGCCGGCGGCGGCACGACGCTGGCGGGCGACTGGGATGTCGCCATGGCCGCCGCCTTGGCCGGTTACATCGTTGCTCGGGGAAGCGTGATCGAAGGCGCCCTGCAGGAGGACTCCGACTGGGGGACGGCCACCATGCGGCCTCGCCTGCTGGCGTGGGCCGCCAGTTTCGTCACCGTCGCCTCCGAGGTCGGGGCCTTCCCGCAGCTGTGCGGGCTCGTCGAGGCCCTCCACGATCGGCTGCGCGCCCGGTGGGAGAGCACGTCCATTCCCGAGTATCCCGCCCTCGCGAACCCCGGATCACCCCCGGCACAGCTGCCGGAGTTCTGGCGTCCGGGTCTCTGAGGCGTTCTCCGTCCCCGTTGGGTCAGCGATCCGCCAGCGCCACGTAGTCGCGGCGGTCGTGACCGATGTACAGCTGGCGAGGACGGGCGATCTTCGTGTCGTGGTCCAGCATCTCTATCCAGTGAGCAAGCCAACCTGCCGTACGCGGGATGGCGAAGAGCACAGGGAACATCTCCATCGGGAAACCCATCGCCTGGTAGATCAGGCCGGAGTAGAAGTCGACGTTCGGGTAGAGCTTCCGGCTCGTGAAGTACTCGTCACCGAGGGCCGCCTCCTCGAGCTTGAGAGCGATGTCGAGCAGCGGGTTCTTGCCGGTCACTTCGAAGACGTCATAGGCGACCTTGCGGATGATCTTCGCCCGGGGGTCGTAGTTCTTGTAGACGCGGTGCCCGAAGCCCTGCAGGCGGCCGTGCCCCTCCTTCACCGAACGGATGAACTCGGGCACGTTCTCGAGCGAGCCGATGGAGGACAGCATCCGGATGACCTGTTCATTGGCCCCGCCGTGACGTGGCCCGTAGAGCGCCGCGCAGGCGGCGGCACACGCCGAGTACGGGTCGACGTGCGACGACCCGACGACCCGCATGGCCGTCGTCGAGCAGTTCTGCTCGTGATCGGCGTGCAACATGAACAAGACGTCGACGGCGTGGGCGAGAGCCGGGTTTGCGTCAAAGCGCGGTTCCGCCGTCTTCCACATCATCGACAGAAAGTTCGCAGGGAAACCGAGCGAA
>Ga0116106_1000762_pt1 | contig 17362 bp, 15 predicted proteins | sample June2015DPH_6_50_FD_89717 | JGI IMG/M metagenome (GOLD analysis project Ga0116106, IMG submission 89717) | Peatland microbial communities from SPRUCE experiment site at the Marcell Experimental Forest, Minnesota, USA - June2015DPH_6_40 | ecosystem: Environmental > Terrestrial > Soil > Wetlands >...
CATTCGGGAACTTGGTCACGGGAAAGCCCGCCGCGTTCACTTCCACCGTGTAGTTGCCTACGGGCAACAGTTCGGCAGTGAATAGCCCGGATGCGTCCGTCTTCATTTGGCGCACCACCTCACCCGTGGCTTCGCTGGTAACGCTCACCTTGGCGTTCGCGATCACGGCGCCCGATGCATCCTGAACCACGCCGCTAATGGCGCCCGTCGCTCCGCCTTGCGCGAAAGCGAGCGAACCCAGGCACAACACCAGCAACAGCACAGCTGAAACGCGAATCATCGACATAGAGTCCCTCTCAGCGGACGGTTTTTAGTGCTTCATAAATAACACTGTTTTGGAAAACTGACAATTAGATAACTGGGAGGATCGACTGTCAAGAAATAATGCGCCAAATAGAAATAATGAATAGTAGGCCACCCTGCCGGCAGTACGCCCTGAGTTGTCACCCATCAGTTATCGGTATTCAGTGAAACCTTGGGCGATTGCCGCTGCAAAGAGCCGTTTTAACTGAGAACTGAGAACTGAGAACTAAACTACTGGATCGCGTTTCCGTAGGTCGGCACACCCTGCTGCAGCATGAAGAGCAAGGTTTGTCCGCGCGACGACCAATCGCTTTGCGCATACTGAGAGATCAGCTGCTGAGCGAGCGCGATGGCCTGGCTCTTCGATTGCTCCGATTTTTTTGTTTGATCTTCTGTCTTGTAGATCTCGATCAAAGCAGCTCGGCGAGTGGCGGCGTTGTACAGCGCCTCGGGAGCGGCGGGAGATTCGGGGTGCTCTTTTACGTACTTCTCATAGATATCGGCTTCCTTGTCGGGACACTTCGAAGAGCCCTGCCAGTCTCCGCAGAGCTTGTTGTCGATCAGGTGGAAGGCGGCCAGTTGGGCCCACTTGCTGTCGGGAAATTTCTTCATCACCTGCTTCATCGATTGGTCGTCGATGCCTTCGCGAAGGTTGGGATCCCGTTCTCGCGCCGAGGGGCGCGATTGCGCGTCGGATTTATCGATCTGCCATCGAATGTCGGCAGCGCGGTAAAGGGCCTCACCGGCCAACAGAGCGGTCGGGAAGATGTCATAGACCTGACGATAGAGGCGCAAGGCGTCCTGCGCTGCGCCGCGGCGCCCATGTCGGCGGCTGGCCTCGTCCTCAGAATCGACGGCCGCGCCGAACAGAATGCGGTCGCCGTTGGGAGTCGATGCCCAGACCACACCGTTGTCGAGCACCCAGCCGCTGATGGTCTTGCCCTCGTCCTCCTCGTCCATAACGAAAGCCGGATCGCGACCCGTCAAGCCGAGTATAGCTTCGACGTGCAGCCACTGCGGGCTCTTGCCGAGCAGAATCAGTTCCCGCCCGCGTTCGACCTGCGCGAGCTTGCTCGAACTCGTGTCGGGAGACAGGTAGACCACCGCTTCGCGGATCAGGGTGCCGCGATCGGCGGCCAGCAGCAGGGAGTTTCCCAGCACCATCAGGACGATCAAATGCAGTAGCTTGGGTATCGGTTTCACGGTCGGGTTCCTCTTCGGCATCGAGGGTAGCATGCAGCTTAGGATGCGCGGAATGGGCTTCGACTTTGGCTGGTGGGTCCGTTTCCGGTGCCAACCGTCCATTCCTAACCCGGCCGACCACGACTCCGCTACGTGCGTTATGTTCCGAACCCCTTCAGCGCCAATTCGATCTGTTCAAGATGGTGCTCGTTATGGGAAGCGACCTTGTCGAATTCGGCCTTCAGCGTTCGAACGCCCGTTTCGCTGTGGACGAACTCACGGTGGCCATCTCGGTCATAGTGCAGACGAGCCTGATATATGATCCCCGCCCGAACTGCATCGTAGATTCGCCGCGACAGATCGAGCGGCAGCCGTGAATAGTCGAGTCCCGTTGCCCACGCATCCTGATCAAATGCCCAGAGCACTTGTCTGGGTTCGCTGAGGACCCGGCGGATGCGGTCGTTTAGAACTGTCTCCGCATCGGCGAGGTGGTGCAAGATGAACCGGACCGGCCACTTGCCCGCTCCGTAATTTCGGTCGAGTTGCTCGTTGCTCAAGTCAAAGTACCCGAGCGTTTGATTCCTCGCCGCTTCGAGCCGCGTGACAATGTCCATTTCAATCCTCTCTGATTTCCAAATCCGCTCCTGCGCGCTTCCGTGAGAATCGCAACAATGAGAATCGTAACAAAGACAATAGCAACAAAGAGAATAGCAACAAACGCCCCTTGCTGTTGACAAGCACGCAACCGCTGCTGTACACCGTTGTGTCTCTTCAGCGCCGTGTTTCTGCGGCACAGATCGCCATGCTGCGTAAAAAGAACTCGAAGCGCGCCAAGGCTCGCCCATGATGTCCCACGCCGCCGCGCCCCAGATTGCGATCCGCGACCTCAAGAGCATCGACGACCTCCGCCAGTTGCAAGCAGTGGAAAAGGAAGTTTGGGGAATAGCCGCTGAGGACGCCTTGCCCCTGACTCTCGCCATTGCCCTAAAAACGGCCGGCAACGTTTTCGTGGGCGCCTTCGACCGAAACAAAGACAAGCTAGTCGGCTTCGCCTTCGGATTTCTCGGCCGCGAGCGCGGACAAACCACCATCCACTCGCACATGCTCGCCGTGCTCGACGCCTATCGCCACCTCGATCTGGGCTCGCGGCTGAAGCAGGCGCAGCGCGAACGGGCCCTGGCCGCGGGGGTTCGCGAGATGACGTGGACCTTCGATCCGCTGCAAAGTCGAAATGCGCATTTCAATTTTTCCAAGCTGGGCGTGGTTTCCGATATTTATAAGGTGGATTTTTATGGGCCGGAGACTTCCAGCATCTTGCATCGCAACGGAACCGACCGGCTGTGGGTGCGGTGGATGCTAAATTCGCGGCGGGTGCGGGATCGGCTGGCGGGCGGGACTAAGACGACGAGTGCGCGCCTGGAAGCCCTCGATGCCATGCGGCTACTGACTCCGCTCGTGCGCTTCGAGCCCAGCGGGAAACCGGGACGGGCCGACCTGGCGGAGTCACTCGCCAGGCAGCGCGTCAGCATTGAAATCCCGGGCGACATTCTGGAGGTCGAGCGCACCGACATGGGATCGGCGCGAGAGTGGCGCGACGCCACGCGATGGGCGTTCCGCGAGGCCATAAAAGCGGGATTCTTCGTGGCCGAGTTCTGCCGTTCAATTCGCGGACAGCAGGGACCCGGAGCGTATTTGCTACAACGCGGCGCGGTAAGTGATCTTATTCCGGATATATAAAAAAAGAAGAAGAGCATAGAAAATGTAGACTAGGATCATTCGGCACAATGGACGGCGGCTACAACTTATGAGAGGAATTCTCTTCCGCGTGATACTTCTGTTGAGCCTGATCGCGCTTGCAGGCTTGGCTTTCGCGCCAGCTCAGACCGAACCGAGCGCCAAACCCGCGCTGTACTTCTTCGTACTCTTGTATCGTCCCGCCAATGCTCCGCCAATGAGCAAGGAAGCGGGTGAGAAGCTTCAGGAAGAGCACATGGCCAATATCCTCAAGATGGCTGCCGAACACAAACTGGTGATTGCCGGACCTTTCATGGATGACACGACGCTCCGTGGAATCTTTGTGTTGCAAGCGGATTCGGCAGCGCAGGCACAAGCGTGGGCCGATAGCGATCCGGCGGTCAAAGCAGGTCGGCTGTCCGCCGAGGCGCATGGACCCTGGCTCATTGAGCCGAGCGCCATCCATAATCCAGCCGAGCCTCCCGGATTCGAGCAATATACGCTTGTTCTGATGAAGCGTGGCGACCATTGGAACCCAAACGCGCCGGAGTTTACCGCTGTGATGAAGCAGCATCATGCTTTCGTCCAACAGATGACAGACCAGGGAACCCTGGCCATTGCCGGACCGTTTCCGTTCAGCGATCAGGGCGAACTGCGGGGAGTCGCCATTTTCCGGGTGGGAGCAGAGCAGACTGCCAAGTTGACGCAAGACGACCCAATCGTCAAAGCTGGCCTGCTCAAACCTGAAATCCATCCCTGGGGCACAGGCAAAGGGGTGCTGGCGTCAGGACAGCCGATGCAGTAGTTAATTAGTCTTGAGCTCAATCCCAAAGGATTTCGACTGAGAGCTGAGAGCTGACAGCTAACTGCTGATTTGCTCGACCGATTGGCGCTGCTCCCGCAGTTGCTGCAGGAAGGTTTCGACCGGTACCTCAAACTTCTGCCGGAACAGATCGACGAGTGCGTCGTCGTTTCCAGTGACCTTGGTTGCCGAAGCCAGGAACGCAGCCACGCTGTCGTCGGGAGGGGACGTTTCCAGTCCTTCGGGTTCGACCTGGAGCTCGGGAGATTTATCCTGGTTAGTGCGCAGCGTCGTGATCATGCTGTGCACATGATGCCGCTGCTCGGTCGTGCTTTGGACGAACTCCACTCCCATTCCGAATTCCGGATGCGCCACCATTACAATGCCCACGGCGCGAACTTCCAGCTCGGCAGTTTTGATCGAAAGGATGACACGCGTGCCTCTTGGGAAGGGTGAATTTGTCGCAAGATAGCAGCCGCCGAGGCTGAGGTCGGTGAGGCGGCAATTCACCGGTGGGTCGTCCGGTTCGGGTTCGGGCAACTGGCTGTTCAACCACTGGCAGAGAATCTTGCGCTGCTCGTCGGTGGCGTCCTTGAAGCGGACACCGGCCTGCGCGCTGCTCCCTTCCCACGCCAGCTCTCCATAGATTTCGAGCACCTCGCTCGCGCCCGGCAATGCGAGCGAGAAGCGGAGCGGGCTCTCTTTCGCGGCGCGCCCGGAAAACTGAATCGCCATGCCGCCTTCGCAGAGGTCCAGAGTCATGGCTTTGTACCGGCCGGCCCCGTAACAATCCACGGGAACTTGCACTGGCACCCGCATCTGCCGCCGCCGTTCCCGCTTCATCAGCGCGCGCACCGCGCGAAAGCTGGCTTTGGCGCGCTCGACCGCAAAAGGCTTGTGGAGAACGAAATGGGCTCCCATTGCAAAGCCGCCCTTCAGTCCGACCGTAGCCTCCACCAGCGCAATGGTGAGGGCTCGCTGGTTGACGGGAGCGGCTTTGGCGCCGCGCAACACGTTGCTTGCTTCCCCGGCATTGGCCCCGTCGACGATGATGGCTTCGAAGCGCTGGCGGGTAATCCGGCGGAGGGCCTCTTCCTCGTCATGGCAGATCTCGACGTCAATTTCCAAGTCGCTGAGAACCCGGCGCAGGATGCGCACCGTTCTTTCGTCAGAACTCAGCAGTAGAGACTTCAAGTTCATATGTTCGCGAACACGTTCGCACCGCGATTCAGATCGGTCTGTGTGGCCGTCCCGGCTTTGCCGAAGCGGATGATAGTAAGATCCAGTCCCAGAATTGGGTGCTTGGAATACTCTTCCCCTTCGCACTCTAAGGTTACGAGATTCCGTGGTCAACGCAATGGCCCAATCCTCCGGTTACCGTGGTCACCCCTCGCTCCAGCAGGCTGCGGCAAAACTCAGGCCCTTTTAGGGGCTGGCCGTTCGGCCGCATCATGCCCGCTGTTAGCTCTATCGGCTACAATGCACCCGTCACTTGAGGGTTTATACCTGCCCCGTGACGAACTTGGAACGTGTTCCCCGGTGCGCCAATTGCAAGTGGCTGTGCACAAAGGGGATAGGATAGACCGGATCTAGGAGCCAACTTTTCTATTGACTTATATAGAAAAACCCATTATTATCAATAGTTTCCATAAGGGCCGAGGGGCTTGAAGCTATGGTTTCGGTTTTCCTTTTGCACGTTGAATCCCCTGAACTCTCTTTGGAATCAAAGTAGATAGCGGCTTAATAGAACGAAGTCTTTATTCCACAAGAGGGTATATTTTTCATGGCTAAGCGACGCGGAAACCCTAACTGGGGCAAGCCCGAACCGATCGGGCCGGTTGTCCCCACCGTCACCGAATTCGAGCAGGTTGTGCACGAGTACAAGCTCTCCCCTGACCAGTATTTGCGGTCTACGCGGCTGCGGGAATGGGCTCGGCGCAACAAGAATTCCAAATACATCCCCGAGCCCTTGCTCGAAGCCTGGGGCTTTGAAATCGAATCGACCCTGTAACCACAGGGACCGGCTTTACTGGAGGGGTCGCCGCGAGCGACCCTTTCCTTTTTGGTGTGAGCAGCGAAGAAGGTAAGACGTTAGGGGTCGGATTGCAGAGGTTAAAAGCCCATCGCCCGAACGGAGTTGGCGATCCTAGGGGTTTCACCTCTGCAATCTGACCTCTCACTCTGACCTGAAGCTGGTCGGCACCCGAATGGAAAAGACTCTTATGACTCCGAACTCACCCTTTACCGATGTCCCCACCGCCGTCGAAGAGATTCGCGCCGGACGAATGATCGTCGTAGTCGACGACGAGGATCGCGAAAATGAAGGCGATCTAACCCTCGCCGCAGAAAAAGTCACTCCTGAAGCGATCAACTTCATGGCCAAGTACGGCCGCGGTCTCGTCTGCCTCGCCATGACCGAAGAACGCCTCGAGCACCTCCGCATCGGTCCCATGACCAGCGAAAACACCTCGCAATACGGAACCGCTTTTTGCGAAGCGATTGACGCCCGCGACGGCGTGACCACGGGAATCTCGGCCCATGATCGCGCCCACACCATCAAGGTAGCCATTGATCCGGCAACGCGCCCATCCGATCTGGCGCGCCCCGGCCACATGTTCCCGCTGCGCGCCCGCAAGGGTGGAGTCCTCGTCCGCGCCGGCCAAACCGAAGCCTCGGTCGACCTGGCTCGCCTGGCCGGCATGGTTCCCGCAGGCATCATCTGCGAAATCATGAAAGACGACGGCACCATGGCGCGCGTGCCCGACCTGATCCAGTTCTGCCGCTCCCATGAGATGAAAATGCTGACGGTGGCCGAGTTGATCCGCTACCGCATGCAGCATGAGCGCTACGTGCACCGTGTGGGCGAAGCCCTGGTAGAAACCAGGCACGGAGAATTCCGCCTGATCGCCTATGAGAGCGAAGTGGACGGTGGCGCGTCCCACATGGCGCTCATCCGTGGCGACATCTGCCGCGGCGACAAAAACGATTCGCAGGAGCCGGTGCTCGTCCGCATGCACGCCCACTGCCTGCTGGGCGACGTCTTCGGAGCCACCGGGTGCGACTGCCATCAGACGCTCGAAGCTTCGCTAAAGATCATTGCCGAAGCGGGGCGAGGCGCATTGATTTACCTGCACCAGACATCCAAAGGATTCACGGCGGAAAAAATCGGCGAGCAGTCGTTTCTGACATTTCATCGCGAACGCCGTCTCCCGTCGCTCCCCGAAAGCGAGCGCAAGATTCATCGCGAAATCGGACTAGGCGCTCAAATTCTATCCGACCTGAATTTGAAGCGAATTAGACTCTTGACCAATCACCCGCGCAGAGTAGCCGCGTTAGAAGGATTCGACATCGAGATAGTAGAACAGGTCCCAGTAAAGTTCGCAGTCCCGAAGAATTCGCTGTAGAGACGCGGCTTGCCGCGTCTCAGCGGCAAGAACTCGACCTCGCGCAATCTATTGCGAGAAGGTTCGTATGAACAGGTTCGTATCAGGGCATCGCTTCAGCGATGTCAAAACGCTTCGAAATCAGAATGCCCCTTCAGGGGCCGAACGCAGGCCACAAACATAGACGCCACTAGAACGGCTTCCGCGGCGTAATCTCCTCATCCTTAATAAAAAACTGCGCCGAGCATTGCGAAGAGCCGCAGATTGTCGGCAGCAGTCCGGCCATCTGTCTGCGCGTAATCAAGCCCAGAGTGCCGCACGACGGGCAGGAAAGCACTGCCCAATAAGGATCTTCGCGCTCGCCCACTTCGCCCGCATTCTCCAGCACGAACACGGTGCCGGGTTCCATCTGCTCGGGAATCCACTCGTTGATAATGCTCAATTCACCGATCATCATGTGCCTCCCCGCCTTCCGTCGATGCTTCTATAGCGATGCTCCGATTGCGCCTACCGGGTTATGCGCTTCGCCGCCGCCGTAAAGGCCGAACCCGTTCCGAACCCACAGTCTTCTTGCGCGCCCGAATCTCCGCTCGAACCCGGCGGACTTCATCGCTCAAGCAGATATCGAACATCGGCTGCCGGGCATTCTTGAGCAGATCCACGACCTGTCGCGCCGAGGTGCGCAAATACAGATGAGTGCCGTCGGTAAGCAGGTGATATTCCGAACTCGCTCTGACCGTAGCCGCCAGGCTGGTGCCAAATTCCTGCTGCAGGAACCGAATCACTTTGCGCATACGCTGCAGCGAGAACCCGCGCCGGCGAAACTGGCAGATGACCGCGACGGTAACCAGTTCGTCCCAGCTGTAAATGCGGCGGTGCCCCTTGCGAGCCGGAGCCACAATGCCGCGTTCGTCCCACCATTGCAACTGACGGGCGCTGATTCCGGTTAGGGCGATCACGTCGCCGGATGTGAACTGGCGTTGCATTCTGAGTGCATTCTGTTTCAAACAAGAAAATGAAGAAATGTTTGAAACATTCTAGGCGGCGCAGGCAGAAATCAAGCAAGGTTTCGTTCGCCTATTGTTGACTACGCGGGTACATCGCCGAAGCGCCAGAAAAGCGCGCGACTCAAGTCCCGTAGGGACGACTGAACCCTCTCGCCCATGCCGAAGCGCGTCCGTCTGTACGTTTCACGTCTCTGGCATTACCATTGGGGACGACAAATTCTTCTCCGGGGCCATTGAAATTCATGATCCAAAAAGTGTGCGTCACATCGCTTGCCTTGCTCGTCCTGTTTTCATCTACCATGACCTTCTCCCAGCAAAAAGACCGCAACCGAAAATCGGATGCCGCCCAAAAAAACACGTCCGCCGCGTCCGAATCTTCAACGAAAGACGATAAAGACAAAGACGAAAAAAACGAAGGCGACCCGCTCCTCCGAGGCATGAAGTACCGTTCCATCGGCCCGTTTCGCGGCGGCCGATCTCTGACGGCAGCCGGAATCCCGGGCGACCCAAGCACCTACTATTTCGGCGCCACCGGCGGTGGTGTTTGGAAATCGACCGACGGCGCCAATACCTGGTCTCCAATTTTTGACAAAGATGGATCTCCTGGCATTGGCAGCATCGCAGTCGCAATCTCCGATCCGAACGTCGTTTACGTCGGGACGGGCGAAGCTTGCATTCGCGGAAACATCGCGCAAGGCGACGGCGTCTGGAAGTCGCTGGACGCCGGCAAATCCTGGAAAAGCGTTGGTCTGAAAGACACGCGCGCGATTGGCAGAGTGATCGTGCACCCCCGTAATCCCGACATAGTTTTTGTAGCCGCGCTCGGTCACCCTTTTGGTCCGAACACCGAACGTGGCGTTTTCCGCACCACCGATGGCGGCAAAACCTGGGACAAGGTTCTCTACAAAGATGAGAACACGGGTGCGATCGACGTAGTATTCGATCCGCAAAATCCCAACATTTTATTTGCTTCGCTGTGGCAAGCTCGACGCACGCCATGGTCGCTCTCCAGCGGCGGCCCCGGCAGTGGAATCTATCGCTCAACCGATGCCGGCGCCACCTGGAAAAAGATTGACGAGCACGGTCTTCCGAAGGGTCCCTACGGTCGCATCGGCATAGCCGTTGCGGCGAACTCCGAGCGCGTGTACGCGTTGATCGAAGCGAAAGGCGGCGGGCTTTACCGCTCCGACGACGGCGGCGACACTTGGGATCTCGTAAACGGCAGCCACGGACTATTTCAGCGAGCGTGGTACTACATGCACGTGATCGCCGATCCCCAGGATCCGAATACCGTCTACGTGGCGGATGTGGAGTTCTTCAAATCCACCGACGGCGGACGCAACTTCAACAAGATTAAAGTTCCGCACGGCGACAATCACGGTCTGTGGATCGATCCCAGGAATACAAAAAGAATGATCGCCTCCGACGACGGTGGCGTCACCGTCAGCCTCGATGGTGGCATTTCGTGGACGCGCGAAGATAACCAGCCGACCGCGCAGTTCTATCACGTCATCACCGACACGCGCACGCCGTACTACGTGTACGGCTCGCAGCAGGATAGTTCCAGCGTTGCCATCGCCAGCCGCAGCGATAGCGGCTCCATCGGTCGCGACAATTGGTACGAGGTCGGCGGAGGGGAAGCGGGATATATTGCGCCCAATCCAGCCGACCCGAACATTGTGTATGCCGGCGACTATCAGGGCAACATCACGCGCTTTGACCGGCGCACGAACCAGGTCAAGAGCGTTGCCGTGTGGCCTGAACTCTCCGACGGACGCGGCGCCGCTCCGCTCGAGCACCGTTTTCAGTGGACAGCACCCATCGTGATATCTCCGCACGACCCGAACACGATTTACTACGGAGGTGAGCGCATTTTCAAAACCACCGACGGTGGCACGCACTGGGAAGCGATCAGTGGCGATCTGACGCGCAATGACAAATCGAAGCAGCAGCCTTCGGGCGGTTCGATCACGGTAGACGACACCGGCACGGAATATTACGACACCGTTTTTTCCATCGCTCCCTCGCCCCTGGCGAAAGGCTTGATCTGGGCAGGCACCGACGACGGCCTAATCCAGATCACCCGCGATGAAGGGAAGAATTGGAGCAATGTCACTCCGAAGGATCTCGCGGAATGGAGCCGCATCAGCCTGATTGAAGCGTCTCCGCATGACGCCGGCACAGCCTACGTAGCCGTCGACCGCCATCAGAATGACGATCTCGCGCCTTACATCTACAAGACAAGCGATTACGGAGCGACCTGGAACCGCATCACCACCGGTATCCCCGATGGAGCTTTCGTGCGCGCTGTCCGCGAAGACCCAGATCCAAATCCAAATCCAAAGACAAAGGGTTTGCTGTATGCGGGCACGGAGCGCGGCATCTTTGTCTCTTTCGACGACGGCGCGCACTGGCGCTCGCTGCAAAACAACCTGCCGAATGTTCCCGTCCACGACCTGGTTATCAAGAACGACGATCTGGTAGTGGCGACGCACGGCCGCTCGTTCTGGATCCTCGACGATGTCTCGCCGCTGCGGCAAATCGCAGCTGCGGGCGCCGATTCCATTGCGAAAGAAGACATGCATCTTTACCAGCCCGCAACCGCCTATCGCGTGCACGGCGGAGAGGCTCCGGAGAAATTTTTCTTCGATGGAAAAAATCCGCCCAGCGGCGCCATAATTTATTACTACCTGAAACAGGCTCCGAAGCCGGAAGCAAAGAAAGATGACGCAAAGAAAGATGAAGTAAAACAAGATGAAGTAAAAAAAGACGAAGTAAAAGAAGCAGAAGTTAAAATCGAAATCCTGGACGCCGCCGGCAGCGTGATCCGCAGTTACTCCAGCAATAAAGATGAGCCGCTCGAGGAGCCGCTCGACCCCGACGACAAGAAGCCCGAAAAGCAGATCAAGCCCGAGGAAGGTCTGAATCGCTTCGTCTGGGATCTGCGTTACGAGGAGGCGCACCGCGTTCCCGGCTATTTTCTCTGGGAATACAATGACGGCGCGAAAGGGCCACTGGCGCTGCCCGGCAACTATCAGGTGCGCTTAACCGCCAATGGAAAGAGTGCAACGACTCCCTTCGAAGTAAAGATTGATCCGCGAGTCACCACTTCGCAAAGTGATTTGGAGAAACAGTTCAAGCTGCAGATGGATGTGCGCGAGCAGTTGAATCGCGTCTACAACGCGGTCAACCAGATCCAGGACGTTCGCGAGCAATTGGACGGGCTCAAGAAACGCTTGGTGCAGGGCGATTCCACGAAAGCTCTGTTCGATGGCGCGAGCGTGCTTGCGGCAAAGCTGATTGCGGTTCGCGATCCGCTGATCAATTTCAAAATCAGCGCCAGCGAAGATTCCCTCGCCTATGCCCCGGGGATTGACGCGAAGCTGGCGTTTCTTTCCCTGGGAGTGGCCGGTTTCGCCGACTCTGCTCCGACCGAAGCTCAATACCAGGAATTTGACAAGCTGAAAAAGCAGACCGACGAATTACTGGCGCGCTGGGACCAGGTGCGGAATACGGATATCACCAGCTTTCAGAAGCTGGCCGCGGAACAAAACGTGCATTCCATCTTCGTGCCCGATGTGAAAAGTGAACGGGTGCAGGGCGGCGGTGAAGAATAGACTGATTCGTATCAGACTGATTCGTCTCAGAATGGTAACTGGTTCGTATCAGGGTATCGCTTTAGCGACACCGCAAGTTGAGGCGACTAGCGGGCGTCAGCCCGCTGCCGAGATCCTGAGCGAAGCGAAGGATCTAGAAAGCAGATGCCCCTTTAGGGGCTGGACACTCGAAGCCGATCAAATGAACATTTCGTCTTGCGGGACGCCCGCGCCGTTTTTCGGCTGGCGTCTTTTCTGGCCGAGGAAAACATCGACTCCAGTGCTGATTGCGGCCATCAGCCCGTTCACCTGGCGTAGCGGAGAGACCACGGTTTTGTGTACGATTTCGCTGGTCTCCTCCACCCTATCCATCGTCCGATTCAGCAGCTCATCGGCCCGGATCACTTGCAGCCGCGTGCGGTCCAGAGCATCGGTGAGCGTGGCGTCGATGCGGGCAAGCTGATTGCGCACCAGGTTGCTGGACTCGGCGGCGTTGATGCTGATGACCTCGAGCCGAGGACGCAGTTCCACCAGCATGCTCTGCACCGTTTCCATCGTGGGCAGAGCCTTGCTCGTCACCTCGGCGGCCAGAGCTTCCATCTTTGCCGTGCTTTTGCGGACCGCGAGATAGAGGCCGATCAGAATTCCTGCCTGCACCACGACTGCAAAAGTAGTCACCGCAATAAAAATTCTCAGGAGATTATCATCCATGGCTGCTCCCTCATCCTAGCGTCGGGAATACGACTGCGGGTGCCCCACTCCTTCGCGGTTTTTGCGAAGGAGTGGGATCATCCCAATCTTCTCGTCGGTCCTAGATCTTTGATCTTTGGCCGCTAGATGTTCTTTGACGTCTCAGTCGTACCCGCGGTCGTTTCGTTATATGCCTGGCGGCCGGCCTCATAGGCGGAGCGGAACCGCTCCTTCTGCTGATTGATCACGTCGCTGCCGCGATCGACCCAATCACTTGCCTGTTCGCGCGCCCGGCGAGCCTGCTGCCGCGCCTTATCAGTGCCCTCCTGCGCCTTGGAGCGAATTACGTCGCGTATTTCATCGCCGGAACGAGGCGCGTACAACACACCCACCACCGCTCCCACGCCCAACCCCGCCAGAAACCACAAGAAACTGTTGCCTTCACGCTCCGCCATACCTGCCTCCTCAAAAACGCCTGTCTATATCGGATGGTAGCACCGCGATATGTGAAAGACAATTCACCGTCCACCGGGCTGCAAGCGGGACTAGAGCAAGCGTTCCGCAGCGGGGTTGCTTCCATTGTAGAGACGGGGCTTGCCCCGTCTGGCAGCGACGACGAACTTTATGCATGAAAGAACTGTGCGAAAGAAACGCTTGTGCCGGGCGCGCCAAAGGCGGACAATGCGTTTTCAGGAGGCACGGTTTGTCCGACCGCAAGTATCGGCAACACGGTTATCAGGATTCCGGTAGTGGAGCGAAAAAGGAGTTCGAGAAGCCGGCGGCGCCGAAAAAAGAAAATACCTTCGGACCGCGGCCCATCAACATGCCGGGAACTCGGACCGTCTCCCGCTGCGCGGAATGCGGAGCGCTGCTGCAGAATCTCTCAGATCCGGTCGGACAATGCCCGAAATGCGGCTTCGATCTGCACGCCTGCAAACAGTGCGAACACTTCGATCCCTCCAGCCGCTTCGAATGCAATCAGCCCATCCCCGCCAGAATTTCTCCCAAAGACAAACGCAACGACTGCTCGTTCTTTTCCATACGCGTGATGATCGAAAAGGAAACATCCAGCAAAGGCAGTCAGCGTCCGAATGACGCGCGCGCGGCGTTTGATAATCTTTTTAAAGATTGAAGCGAAGGGGTGCGGAGTTGGGGTGGCCCACTCCTTGCGGCCTTATCGCAAGGGGTGGGTGTCAGCGCCATCACACTTTCACGGCCTACCCCACCGCAGTCATCCTGAGCGAAGCCGAAGGGACCCCTGCGCTCTTCACCGAGGCAAGCACGCGCCACCGAATTCTCTCCGAGCAGCCGCTACCAAACGTGCGAAAGCCGCGGTGGCCTTGGTTGGGGTGTGGCGCACCGCGGCAGCGACACATCTGGAAACAATAGTCGTGTACATCCGGCCGGAAGTCTGTGATGCGTGACCCGGGCGAAAGTGATGAAAAAAAGGGCGTGCGCCAAGGTGGGTGTCCAAGAGGTTTCGACATTCGCAAACCCACTCAAAAGGATGGGGAACCCGGCAACTCTACTTCGCCGGAACCGACGCTCTGGGCGCGGGCGCGACGGAGACGCGGCAAGCCGCATCTCTACTAAAGTTGTCCCAAGTCGCCTCTGTAAGCTTTCGGTAGAACACCGCCTTAACTGACAGCTGAGAGCCGAGAGCCGACACTTACGGTTTCTGCGTAGGCCGCAGCAATATTTCGCTGGCGAACGATTGCGGCGCCTGCGTCACGAGCATCGCTACGACGTGCGCGACATCCGCGGCTTGCAGCATCTTCGCGGCGTTCTTTCCGGAATGCAGGCTGAAGTCCGTGTGCACCGATCCGGGGCAGATGACCGAGACACGAATGTTGTGCGCTCGCAACTCCTCGGCCACGGAGTAGCTCAATCCATTCAATCCCCACTTCGACGCGGAATAGGCGGCGAGTCCCGGCACCGGATTCTTGCCCGCGAGGGATGAGATGTTAATGATGTGTCCGCTGCGAGCCTTAATCATGAGGGGCGCCAGACTCCGTATGCAGTAGTAGACGCCGCGCAGGTTCGTGTTCAACACTCGCTCCCAATTCTCGGGCGCCAGTTGATGGAGAGGCCCTCCCTCGCCGCTGATTCCGGCGTTGTTGACGAGAATGTCCAGGCGCTCGAAGCTGCGCTCGACTTGCAGAGCGAGCGACTCGACCGAATGCAGATCGGTGACGTCGCATTGGATGGCGGAAGTTTTCCTGCCTGCGTCCCGGATCATTGCGGCGGTTTGTTCGAGTGCTTCGCGGGAGCGTCCGCAGAGGACGGTGTGGGCCCCGAGTTCGGCGAGCTTCACGGCGATGGCTTGGCCAATGCCGCGTCCAGCGCCGGTGATGACGGCGACTTGGCCAGCGAGCGGCGGATTCGATGCGGATGCAGCTTTCGTCATAAAACGCTGTTAGCTCTTGGCTGTTAACTTTTAGCTGGAAGCCAAAAGCTTAAGAGCTAGAAGCCAGGAGCTAATTGTATTTTGTATCGGCCGGATTTGTGTTGTGCATTGTTGGCACGAACGGGCAGGAATCGGACGGGGCGGCGTTTTTCCGCATCTAAGCTCGCTGGGGGCTCCCCAGGACGCGTTCGGTGGGCAAGCCGCTTGCCTTAGGGGAAGTACATCCTTATAATCCGCTCACCGGAATTATGCTACGCCTTGGCATCCCGACGAGAAGTCCGACGCCAGTCTTGGTTCGAATCGGGCAGGATGTCAAGAGTCTAACTTCCCCGAAGTAATAAAGGAGTCATAGGAAATGAAGAAGACTGTTCTCGCGATGTTGCTGGTAGCCGCAGTTGCCGCCGTCGCTCAAACTGCTTCCGCGCCGGCTCAAGCCGCGCCCGCTACGGCCGCGCCGGCCCCAGCCGCGCCTCCTCCTCAGAAAAAAGAGATCAAAGATCCGGCTGAGTATAACGCGTACGTGGGCGCGGCCGGGCAATCGGACCCGGCAGCGCAGATCAGCGGCTTTGAAGCGTTTCTCGCCCAGTATCCGAACAGCACATTTAAGGAAGAGGCGCTGGAGCTTCTAATGGTTGCGTACCAGAAGGCGGGCAACACAGCCAAGATGCTGGAAACGGCGCAGAAGACGTTGCAGGTCAACCCGTGCAACATCCGGTCACTGGCCCTGGTGGCCTACTCGAAGCAGGCGATGGCGACAGCCGGCCAGAACGCGCAACAGAATTTTGCCGACGCCGGCCAAGCCGGTCAAAAAGGCTTGCAGTGTTTGCAGACGGCGCCCAAGCCGGACGGCACCTCGGCTGCGGACTGGGACAAGCTGAAAACGCAGACGGGAGGCATCTTCAACGGCGCAGCCGGCATCAGCGCTTACCAGGCGAAGGACTACGCGAAGGCCGAGGAGTTTCTGAGGGCCGCGGTGCAAGGGGATCCGACCAACCTTCTGGAGATCTACGATCTGGCGCTTGCTGACTTGGCGACGGGACCGGCCGAAAACGACATGGAGGGACTTTTCTTCATCGCGCGCGCTTCGAACCTGGCCCAGGGCGCGGGCAAGGATCAGATTGCAAAGTTCGGCAAGAGCCGATACGTCAAGTATCACGGAAGCGACCAGGGATGGAGCGACCTGCTGGCGCTGACGGCCACCACGCAACTTCCTCCAGCCAATTTCACAATTACCAAGTACGTGCCGCCAACTCCGGCGGAACAGGCGGCAGCCCTGGTCAAGAGCAAGAAAATTGAGGCGATGAGCTTCGCGGAGTGGCAGATGGTTCTTTCCGAAGGCACGCCCGAAGATGCCGACAAGGTCTGGAGCACACTGAAGGGGAAGCCGTTGCAGATGGTGGGCCACATCATCAGTATCGATCCCCCCGGCAAAGTTACCGAGCACGGCAAAAGTGTGGACGCCCCCACCAAACTGAAACTGGCCGGCAGTTCGGACGATATCGATGCCAAGCGTTTCGACATCGACTTGACCATGTCGGCGGCGCTCTCGGCGAAGCAGATGCCGAAGGAGGATACGGACTTCCAGTTCGAAGGGACTCCGGTCTCCTACGTCCCGAAGCCGTTTGTGATGACCATGAACGAAGGTGCGTTGCTGGCGACGGCGAAGCCGAAACCGGCGGTCCACAAAAAGCCGGCCGCACACTGAAACCAGGTGTCAGGTCGTAGGTGTCAGCTCTCAGGAAAAGCTTGCTGGGAAAAATCTGGGATGAGAATGACGACGGGCGGTCCCGAACGGGACCGCCTTTTCGTTGTGCCACAAACCAGTATTCGACTTCCAGGTTTTCCTAAGACCTGAGACCTACCACCTGTCGTGCGTCATTTGGCGGGTTCAGACACTTGACGCGCGCCCATGCGAGGACGGCTACGGGAGCGAATAATCGAAGGTCCAGGTGTGTTTACCCTGAGCGTCGATATGGATCATGAGCGAGCCAGTGAGTCCGCTCAGTTCTCCAGTGCCGGAATTGGGTACAACCATCACGCTCAGCTCTCCCGCAGAGGGGGCATCGCCTTTCATCATGGTGGCGCGGTGCGAGAAGGTGAAGCTGCCCTGTCGGCCGTTAAGCCTGCCTGTCATGCGCTCCATAGCAACGTAGGCCATGGAGCCGGTGCTCGCGGTCGAGCCGGTGATCATTTCTCCATGGCTGACGCCTTCGAAGTCACCGTGCCAAGTCTTGTCGGATGTGACCCGAGTAATGTCG
>Ga0116106_1000766_pt1 | contig 17277 bp, 15 predicted proteins | sample June2015DPH_6_50_FD_89717 | JGI IMG/M metagenome (GOLD analysis project Ga0116106, IMG submission 89717) | Peatland microbial communities from SPRUCE experiment site at the Marcell Experimental Forest, Minnesota, USA - June2015DPH_6_40 | ecosystem: Environmental > Terrestrial > Soil > Wetlands >...
ACGTAGAGGATGTGGCCGCACCGCCGCTCGGTGCGGCGCCGCCAGGTGCCCGGGTGGCCGGCGTGGCCGCTGTCGGCACGCTGCTGGTCGCCCTGGGCCAGTCTGCCGAGGGCCTGCGGTCGGTCGTGTCGGCGATCAGGGACTGGCTGCGGCGTGGCGACGGGACCCGCCGCACGGTGCGCCTGGAACTCGGCGGCGACGCGCTGGTGCTTTCGCAGGCGAGCGCGGCCGACCAGGAGCGGCTGATCGAGTTGTTCGTCAGCCGGCATGCGAAGCCGGAGGGCGCGTAGTGGACGGCCAGCGCAGAGCCCTGATCATCGCCAACGACGAGTACGAGCAGGGGACGCTGCAGAACCTGCGTGCCCCCTCGGCCGACGCCGAGGCGCTGGGACGGGTACTCGGTGATCCTCAGATCGGCGAGTTCGCCGTTCAGGTGGTGCATAACCAGCCCTCTTATGTCATCCAGTCGCAAATCGAGGAAATGTTCTCCGAGAGCCGGCCAGATGACGTGCTGTTACTTCATTTCTCCGGTCACGGGCTGAAGAGCGAGTCGGGGGAGCTTTTTTCGCCGCCTCTAACACCCGCCCGAACAGGCTCGGCTCCACGGCCGTCCCGGCGGACTTCGTGCGGCGGTGCATGCGGGACAGCCGGTCGCACAGCGTCGTGCTGCTGCTGGACTGCTGCTACGGGGGTGCCTTCGCCCAGGGCGTCACGGTGCGCGCGTCCGGGGATGTCAACGTGCTGGACAGCTTCCCGCGGGAAGGAACAGGCGGCGGGCGCGGCCGGGCGGTGATCACCGCCTCCGGCGCGATGCAGTACGCATTTGAGGGAGAACATCTCGCGGACGATCACCAGCCGCAGCCGTCGGTGTTTACCGCTGCCCTGGTCGAGGGGCTGGCCACCGGTGATGCTGACCGGGACGAGGACGGATGGGTCTCCCTCAACGAGCTCTACGACTACGTCTTCGACAAGGTCCGCCAGCAGGACCCGCACCAGACCCCGACTCGCGACGTCGAGCTTGAGGGCGAGCTGTACCTGGCCCGCAGCCGGCGGCAGCGTATCCGTCCGACGCCTATTCCGCCTGACCTGAAAGGCCGCGATGGCCGACCCGAACATGTACGCCCGCCTGGGCGCGGTCGCCGAGCTGCGGGCCCGGCTGGCCAGCGACAACCTGCCTGCCGCTGTCGGTGCGTACGAGGCGCTGGCGGAGCTTGCCCACACGGACGTCCGTTACGTCGCCGACCCTGCGGCGGCGGCGCTGAGCGAGGCCGCCGTGCAGCCAGCCCGGACGGAAGTGCAGTTCGGGCGCGTCGAACAGGGCTCAGCTCCGTCGCACCAGGTGGTCCAGTTGCTCGGCCCTCCTGTAGCCCGAGCCTGCGTGCCCCGCCCTTCCAGCGACTGGATTCGCGTGGACCAGACGGCCGAGGGGCTTGACATCTGGATCGACACTGGCAGCGCGGGCACCCTGCTCGGAAGCCTTGACCTCAAGGGCCCGACCGGCGAGGCCGTCATTGTCATCGAGATCGACATCGTGTCCCCGGCGCCGGAGGCGGCCGCCTCCGGCCCGGGCGGACCGGCCCTCGGCGAGGCCGCCGCGGCCGTGCCCGTCGACGTCCAGCCCGGCGCGCCGCCCGCGTCGGCGGGACCATCGCCGTCATCTGCGGCCGACGCGCTCCCGCCATCAGGCGCCTACGTGTCCCCGGCCGAAGACACGTCCCCGGCCGATGCAGCGTCCCCGGACGATGCTCCGCCGCAGGACGCCAGCGAGCCGGTCAGGCCGGCCACGGACCTGCCTGACACCGGCAGCGAGCCGGCGACGCCGGAACCGGGGCCGCACGGGTCGCAGGACCGGCCAGGGACCGCGAGCGAGCCCAGCGCGGAGAGCGTCCCGGCGGGGCCAGGCCGCGTCTGCCGTGCCCGCATCCGCAGATACCCCGCGCCTGGCCGATGGCCCGGGGCCCGCCAGGAAAACTGCCGTGGGCAGCCGCCCAGGGCCGGCCGCTACTGCGCTAGGGGCGGCCGGCTACGCGGTTCTTGGCGTCCAGCTCTTTCTCGTGGTATCACCGCCGTCCTTACCGTGGCCAGCTATTCGGGACTCTGGCATACCGTGATAGCGGCAGCCGTCCTGGGCCTGCTGATCAGCGTTTTCGAGCGACCGCTTCAGCAGCTGGAGCCCTTCCTGCACGGCTGGATCTCGCTCTGGTTCATTATTTATGCAATCCTGATCTTGACGGCGCCGCATACCAGGTCTAGCTTTATCACCTTGCTGGTAATCGGAGCTGTCAGCTCTGCTGTATTCGCGGCTTTCGCATTCATGAGGATTGCCTGGGCTGGCAGCAGTGCTTCGAATGTCATTCCGGCGATCGCCATCGTCTTGATGACGATAAGCCTCGTCATCGTGACGCTTGCCGTCGCCCAGACGTCCGGAGGACTAGGTCTCCTGCACGCTGCCGGCACGCTGCCGGGGTCGTTCTCTTCGCTGCTTCACTGGCGTGTCTGGCGGAAGCCCTGGTGATGCTCGCGGAGAGATCCCGGCCGATCGGAGAACCGGGCAAGGGCCAGCTCTCCGGCAGCTAGCTGCCAGCGCGGCGCGGCATCCGCTGACGCCTATGTCACTATGTGAGACGGGGCAGGCCGGTCCCCGGTGCCGCCTCCGCCGGGAGTCCGCCATGGACGAGATCGACGAAGCCGAGGTCCGCGCGGCCGGGATGGGCGGCGCCGGGATCGACGCGACCGGGGTCGACGCGACGGGGGTCGATACGACCGGGGTCGACGCGACCGGGATCGACAGCGCCGGGGCCGATGCCACGGGCAGCGCCGGCGCCGGGAACGAGGCGGCCGGGATCGCCGAGGACGAGCTTATCCGCGCGTGCCGTACCGGAGCTGTCGTCGACGGGGCGGTACGCGGCGTGAAGCGAACCGTGCAGGCATCACTGCTGCGCAGATTTTGCCGTGAGCTCAGGGATCAGGTCGACCCGCGCGGACTGCGGCTGAGCAACGCCGTCGTCGCCGGGACGCTGGACCTGGCCGGGCTGACGGTGCCGTTCCCGCTGCGCTTCGACGGCTGCGAGTTCGACTCCGCGCCCGTGGTGGAGGGCGCCGAGCTGTTCGAGCTGGCGCTGACCGGCTGCCCGCGCCTGCCGGGCCTGCTGGGGAACGGGTTACGGCTGCGCCGCGACCTGGACCTGTCCCGCTCCCGGATAGCCGGCGCGCACTGGACGAGCGCGAGCACGTCGAAGCGGTCGGCGATCTGGCTGTGTGAGTCGGAGATCGGTGGCCGCCTGCTGTGTGTCGATGCCACGATCGACGGCCAGGGCGACCGCGCCATCCAGGCCGACCGGATCCGGGTGGGCGGCGCCGTCCGGCTCATTCATCAGTTCAGCGCGGTCGGCGAGGTCAGGCTGCTCGGCGCCAGGATCGGCGGCTCGGTGGACCTGACCAGCGCATCGATCGAGTCGCCGGACGGTCCCGCGATCGACATGGCAGACGCGACCATCGAGGGCAGCGTCTTCCTGATTGACGATGCGGCCGGCCGGCGACCGGTCATCCGCGGTCGCGTCGACATGGGCAGCGCCCGCGTCTCCGGGCGGTTCCTCATCCGCAACGCGACCCTGGAGGGTCACTCCGGCGGCCCGCCGGACAGCACCTACGCGCGCTCCGCGCAGGACGGCACCGCGCTCAGCGCCGCCCGCCTCACGGTCGGCGCCGAGCTGATGCTGGCCGGGCGCTGCCAGGTGACCGGCACCATCGACCTGTCGATGGGGGACCTGAGCAGCGTGCTGGTCACCGGGCGGACTGAGCTGCGCGCGCCCGGCCGGACGGCGCTGGGCCTGACCAACGCGGAGATCCTGGCCAGTGTCCGGGTCAGCCTCGGCGTCACCGTGGCCGGCAGCATCCGGCTGGCCGGAGCCGTCATCCACGGGACGCTCGCGCTGCAGGGCTCGCTCAGCCAGCCCGAGCGACGGTCTCTCGTCGGCGCGACGGCACTGGCCGTCGACGGTGACGCGCACCTGGTCGGGCTGCGCACGCGCGGCGGCCGGGTCAACTTCCGCGGCGCCACGCTGGGCAGCCTCAGCGCCGACGACGCGCGGCTGCATAATCCCGGCGGCTACACGGTGAGCCTCAATCAGGCCGTCGTGAAAGGGTCCGTCCGGCTGGTCGATGGCTTCACCTCGACCGGGCTGCTCGTCCTCAACCGGTGCACGATCGAGGGACGGCTGCAGCTGACCGGCGGCTCGTTCAGCTGCCCGCACGCTGCGCCGCGGAACGAGAGCGGGCATGCGATCGAGGCGATCTCGGCGACCGTGCGCGGCGGGATCGACCTGGGCTGGGCCGCGGTCTCGCCGAGCGTGGACTTCACCGACGCGACGACCACGTTCCTGGCCGACGATCCGGCCGCCTGGCCCGAGCGGTTCACGATCGCCGGGATGACCTACGACCGGTTCGACAAGCCGCAGGGCGCCCCGCCGATGCGGATCTGGGACCAGGCGGCCCGGTGCGGCTGGCTGAGCCGCCAGATCGTGTTCGACTCCGGCTCCTACGAGCAGGTGGCCAGGGTGTTCCGGCAGCACGGGTACACCGAGGAGGCCGAGCAGGTGCTGATGGCGCAGCGCCGCCATGCCCGCCGGGTCGGCGCGTCCGGCGCGACCTGGCCGCGCCGCGCCATGGATGCCGTCTACGCGACCATCGGCTACGGGTACCGGCCGTCTCGCGTCCTGTGGCTGATCGCCGCCCTGCTCGTCCTGGTGGCCGCTTCGCTGGAGATCCCGGCGGCCCAGGCCACCCTGCGGGCGACGAACGGCAACGGTGCCGTGTACGCGACCTCCGGCCTGCTGATGTCCTCCGGCCGGCTGGCGGCGAAGGGAGGCGGCAGTGCCCCGCGCGCCGACGTGTGCGGCGACGGCCAGGTGCGCTGCTTCAGCCCGGTGCTGTACGCGATCGACACCGTGGTCCCGCTGATCTCACTCGACCAGCGCTCGACCTGGTACCCGGACCCGCACGTGCCCGGCGGCGGGCTGATGCTCTGGTGGCTCAACCTCGCGACGCTGCTCGGCTGGCTGCTGTCCTCCATCTTCGTCCTGTCGCTCGCCCGGCTGTCCCGCAGTTCCTGACCGGCGATTCCGGCCGGGATGCATAACGGGGACCCGGCGCCGGGCTCCCCGGAACCGGACGGCTGAGGCGCGCCGGCCCGCGCCGGCCCGCGCCGGCCGGTCAGCCGATGCGGTGCCGGTGCGCGTAGCCGATGGCGGCGGCCCGGTCCTGTGCAGCCGTAGTCCCTGGGCAATCATGGTCATCGCCGGGCCGCCGAGGTCCACGCCGTCATGGTAGGACCAGATTCGCTGCTCCTCGCCCCGCGCTGACCCCTGATGCGAGCCCGGCCGCCTGATCTCGGTCCAGCCGGCACGCTTGAGCGCGGCCAGCACGCGCGCAGCCTTAGCCATGCCATCGCACGGTAAGGCAGGGGTCTGTCAGTCTCGCGCCGTCGCTGCATGCTGCCGGGCCTGTTCCTGATCTTGACGGGGCACCGGGGTTATCGTGACGGCATGGCGGAACGCAAGGAGATCGTCGAGGTCGGCGGCCGCTCGGTCACCGTGACCAACCCGGACAAGGTGTACTTCCCGCGGACCGGGCACACCAAGCTGGACCTGGTCCGCTACTACCTGAGCGTGGCCGATGGCGCCCTGGCCGGAGTGGCCGGCCGTCCCATGGTGCTGAAGCGGTTCGTGCACGGGGCCGAGGGCGAGGCGTTCTTCCAGAAGCGCGCGCCGGCGCAGCGACCGGACTGGATCGACACGGTCGTCCTGAACTTCCCGTCCGGCCGCAGCGCCGAGGAGATCGTCCTGAACGAGGCTGCCGGGCTGGCCTGGGTCGCCAACCTCGGGTGCATTGACCTGAATCCGCATCCGGTGCGCGCCCGTGACCTCGACCACCCGGACGAGCTGCGGGTGGACCTGGACCCGATTCCCGGCGTCGGCTGGGAGCAGATCATCCGGGTGGCGCTGGTCGCCCGGGACGCCCTGGCCGACATGGGCCTGACCGGCTGGCCGAAGACGTCCGGATCGCGCGGCATGCACATCTACTGCCGGATCGAGCCGCGCTGGACCTTCACCGAGGTCCGCTCGGCCGCCGTCGCGCTGGCCCGCGAGATCGAGCGGCGCGCGCCCGGCGAGGCGACCTCCCGCTGGTGGAAGGAAGAGCGGCACGGCGTCTTCGTCGACTACAACCAGAACGCGAAGGACCGCACGGTCGCCTCCGCGTACTCGGTCCGGCCGGCCCCCGATGCGCGGGTGTCGGCGCCGCTGCGCTGGGACGAGGTGCCCGGCTGCCGGGCCGAGGACTACACCATGGACACCATGCCCGCCCGGTACGCGGCCGGCGGCGATCCGTGGGCCGGGATGGAGGACGCGGCGGGCTCGCTGGATCAGCTGCTGGAACTGGCCGCGCAGGACGAGGCCGCGGGGCTGCCGGATGCGCCGTGGCCGCCGCACTACGAGAAGCAGGCGGGCGAGCCGCCCCGGGTACAGCCCTCCAAGCGCAGGCAGGCCGGGCCGAGCAGGGAGGCCGGGGAGAGCGGGCCGGGCGGGGCGGGCGGCCCGGCCGTACCGCCGTCCGCGCCGGGCAAGGCCAGCGGGCCGGACGGGGCGGGCGGCCCGGCCGTGCCGCCGCCCGCGCCGGGCAAGGCCAGCGGGCCGACCGGGCGGCGCAAGTCCACCATGCCGCTGATCGAGGTAGCGAGGGCGGCGAGCCAGGCGGAGGCGCTGGCGGGGCTGGAGCGGTGGAAGCAGAAGCATCCGGATGCGGCCGCGCTGCTGGAGCCCGCCGACATCCTGGTGGACTCGATGCGCGGCCGGTCGTCGACCTGGACCCGGATCCGGCTGAACCTGCGGCACGTGCCCGAGGCCGAGCGGCCCGCGCAGGAACCGCTCGAGGTGGACTACGACCCGTGGGCAGGCGCCGGGCCGCCGCCCTGACCGCTGGCCACGGGTGCGGGCGGCCCGGCCCCGCGGTTGCACCGCGGTAGCGCCGCCAGGCGGCCAGCGAGCCGGGACGGGCACAACGTCGATGCGCACCTGCTGCTGAAACAGCGACGGCAGGCACGCATCCACGCTGCTGGCCATCGGGCTGGCGGCCGCAGGACGGGCAGGCGGCCGGGCCGGCTCATCCGGAAAGTGTGGATTTATCCGCAGAGAAACATGACGGCGGGGCATCCGGACCTGCCGGCACCGGGCGTATCCGGCCGCGCGCGGGTAATACGGCATCCCCCGCCCGCGGCCCGTATAGTCGGGTCATCCGGCAGCCCAGGGCGCAGCGGGGAGAGACCGTGACCGATCCCATCACCACTCAGCGCGACGGGCACGTTCTGCTCATCGGGGTGAACCGCCCGGCGAAGCGCAACGCGTTCGATCTGGCGACCATCGATGCGCTAGGCGCCGCCTACGAGATCCTGGGCACCGACGACCAGCTGCGGGCCGGCCTGCTCTTCGCGCATGGCGATCACTTCTCGGCCGGCCTTGACCTGGCCGAGGTCGGCCCGGCGGTGGCCGAGCACGGCCCTGCCGTCATCTGCGGCTCGCACCGCTTCGACCCGTTCGCCGTCTGGCGCGACCCCGTGCCCAAGCCGGTCGTGATGGCGGTCAATGGCATCGCCTACACCCTGTCCATCGAGCTGGCCCTGGCCGCCGATATCGTCGTTGCCGCCGACGACGTCCGGTTCCGCCAGCTGGAAATCGGCCGCGGGATCATGCCGTTCGGGGGCGCGACCTTCCGCGCGCCCGAGCAGCTCGGCTGGGGGAATGCGATGCGCTTCCTGCTGACCGCCGAGGAGTTCGGCGCCGCCGACGCGCTGCGGATCGGCCTGGTCCAGGAGGTCGTGCCGGCCGGCGCGCACGTCGAGCGGGCACGGGAGCTCGCCCAGCTGATCGCCCGGCAGGCACCGCTAGGGGTGCAGGCCACGCTGGCCAGCGCGCGCATCGGCCGGGACCAGGGCCAGGCCGCGGCACGCGACCATATCGCGTCGCTGCTGCCGGGGATCCTGCGCAGCGAGGACGCGGCCGAGGGCCTGCGCAGCTTCACGGAACGGCGCGAGGCCCGCTTCACCGGCACCTGACCGCGGCGCCGCCGTTGCATCGTAAGACACCTTGTCTTACGATGAGCTGATGGCCGAGACAATCACCATCCGTACCGACGACGCTACCGAGCACGCGCTCGACGTGCTGACCGAGGACGGCGCCTCCCGGTCCGCTGCCATCCGTCAGGCGGTACTCGAGGCGGCTGCCCGCCGCGAGCGTGCCGCTGAGATGAGGCGCGCCGTCCTGCGGATGCCACTGGGCGAGCCTGACGGCGTCAATGTGGCCGAGGAGCTGTCCTCGTCGCGCCAGGACGAACGCTGATGATCTACCTCGACTCGGCGGCCTCGTCAAGCTCGCCCACGCCGAAGCAGAGTCGGAGACGCTGCGTGGCTGGCTCGCGGACCGAGCTGAGATCGGCTGGGTCAGTTCAGTCCTGGTCGAGGTCGAGTCCTTCCGCGCGCTGGCCAGGCATAGCCCGGACGCCATCACCAGATTGCATCCGGTGCTGGATCTGATCGAGCTCGTCGACCTGGATCCCGGAATCCGGATCGTCGCACAGGCCGTCACCCCGGCGACCGTGCGGAGCCTGGACGCCATCCACCTGGCGACGGCCCTGCGCCTCGGCAGGCAGCTGACTTCGTTCGTCACTTATGACAAGCGCCTGGCCGATGCGGCCGCGGCCGTGGGCCTCACCGTCCATGCGCCGTCCCAGTAGGTCTGGGCCAGGCTGGTCGGCGATGTCACGCTCCGCGATGACTTTCTGGGCGGGCAGCCGGACCAGCAGCTCGCCCGGCACGGCATTGCGCTCGCCGAACGCCGCGGCCCGCTCGGCGCCCATATACCGGCTGCCGAGCATGGTGGCCCAGCGCCGCACCGCTTCGAGATCATCGCTGAGCTACGCGCGTCCCTCGATGATGACGAACGAGTACGGAGGCGTCTGGTCGTCCGCGCACAGCACGGCCCGCGGGTCGGCCTGCAGCGCCCGCCCCTTGACGCTGCTCGCCCCGGTGGTCAGCACGATGTCGTCACCGTCCAGCACGAACCAGATCGGCGTGACGGGCGGCCGGCCATCGCGCCTGGTCACGCCCAGCTTGCCGGTCCTGGTCCCGGTCATCAGGAACTCGCGCCACTGCGCGTGCTGGTCGCAGATACCCGCAGCAGGCTTGGGGCCTCATGGCTGCCCTTGGTGCCTGGCCTTCTTGCGGAGCTTGCGGGTGTCGCGCAGCACGGCGAACGGCTCCTGGCCGGGGGGCAGGCCGCCGGCGATGGCGCGGCCGCGCTGCAGCTCGGCGTTGAACTCGGCGCCGAACAGGATGGCCGCGTTGGAGATCCACAGCCAGATCAGGAAGATGATCACCCCGGCGATGCTCCCGTACACCTTGTTGTAGTGCCCGAAGTTCGCCACGTAGAACCACGGCCCGCGGCGATATCCGGCCCGCTCCGGGCCTGCCCGGGCCTCAGGCCTGCGGCTTCGCCGCGCCCGGCGCCGCGGGACTCTGCGCCGCGGGACTCTGCGCCGCGGGACTCTGCGCCGCGGGACTCTGCGCCGCGGAGGCGGGCCGGCCGGCGAAGCCGGGCGTGGCCCGCTCGATCGCGGCCCAGCCGCTGTCCTCGGCCCGCTCGGCCCGCTCGGCCGCTCCGCCGCCGCGAATCCCGAAGAGCCGCTTGGCGACCAGCAGGTAGGCGACGATGAGCAGGTTGACGATCAGCGCGAGGATCTTCAGCCAGCTCACGCTCTTGGTCAGCTCATAGATCTCATACGGGACGAAGACGGCCGTCTCCACCAGCGTCAGGTACTCCGCCCACCGGCGGGCCAGCCACAGGCCCACCGCCTCGATCGCCTGGATCGCCGCGTACGCCGCGACGACCGCGCCGAGCAGGTAGAGGTTCGCGATGCTGACGGCGAACAGCCGCCGCAGATCGTGCACGATGCCGTGGTTGCTGTTATTGACCGGCCCGCCGAGGCCGCCCTGCACGTCCTTCAGGATGCGGGTGAAGTCCTCGTTCAGCATGGCCTTGTTGTGCGCGAACAGGAAGATCGCGACGGCGAGCAGGCCGAGCACGAGGAAATGGACAACCCTGTCCACGGCGATCAGCCGGAGCACGTAGCGGTCCCGCAGCGGCCGGCCCCGCAGCGGCAGTTCCACCTCGTCGCGGCGCGGCGGGTACGGGGCGGCCGGCTCGGACGGCGGGGTCAGCGCGACCCATGAGTCGCAGCGCAGGCACCGGTACCAGCGCAGGCCGTCGGCGTCCCTGGCGAACAGGGCATCCTCATCCCGCAGCCGGGCGGCGTCGGTGCCGAGCAGTTCGTGGCCATGCAGGCCGCAGCCGATCAGCTCGTACCGCAGCTTCGGCCGGTAGCGCCGGGGCCGCTCCGTTCCGGGGGCGGCTACCAGCCCGGCCGGAGAGTCGCCTTCGCTCATCGCCGTGGGGTACCCCTCATTCGCCGGACCTAACGAAACCTACCCCGCGAGCGGACCGGGCGGGCACGCTGCGTGACGTGGGCCGGACCGGCGAGCCGTCAGGACACCGCGACATGCAGGTGAGCGGCCGACAGGGCCGCGCCGAATACGTCGATCGCCGCGATGCCGGCCAGCACGGCCACGGTCCACCGGCGGCGGGCCGCCGGGGAGCGCAGGAACTGGCGCCCGGCCAGCGCGAGCAGCACGCCCTCGAGCAGGAACCACGGCTCGAACACGGTGAGATCCCCCAGCGCGGCGGCGTGCTTCTGCGCGGCCGTCCAGCCCGCGACCGGATAGGTCACCGCGCCGTGCGCGCCGCCGACATGCGGGCCCCTGGTGACCAGGCCGAGCAGGCCGTGCGACGCGCAGACGACCGCCCCGGCCCAGACGGGCGCGAGCACCGCCAGGGACCGCACCCAGGCGGTCATCATCGCCTGCGACTCGCGCTTCGTCTCCCCGCGCTGAGCTGCCCGGAGCTGGCCCGGTGCCGCCCGCCGCGGCGGACCAGCGGCCAGCGGAAGCAGGCAGCCCGCTGCTACTTGGCCCGCGCCAGGCAGCGGGCAGCCGAAGCGGGCGGGCAGGGGGCCTGAACGCTCTGCCAGCATGAGCAGGTCAGGGCGGGCCCTGATCAGGGCTCACGGTCATCCGCCGCAGTACGTCGGCCCGCAGCGTGCCGACGTGAATGCCGGCCACCGTCAGCGCCTGCACCGCCTGGCTTCCTGGCTGGTCGATGATGCCGAGCAGCAGGTGCTCAGGCGAGACGTGATGGTGCCTGAGCCGCTCCGCCTGCCGTTGCGCTAGCTCAAACGCCCGGCGGGCGTTGCTGGTCAGCCGGACCTCACCGGTCGCATCGGGAGCGACGCGCTGCCCGGTACCGGCCTGGTCCGGCAATCCGGCGCCGGCCGTCAGGCCGGATGCAAGCCCCGCGGCATCAGGGTCGGCGCCGGCCGGGGCGAGCGCATCGGCGTCCGGCGCATCGCGCTGGGCAGCGTCGCCGCGCGGTATGCGGGCGCGCAGGTCGGCAGCGCGCACTCCGGCCGCATGCAGCGCGTCAGCAGCATGGCTGGGCCGGGCCAGCAGGCCGAGCAGCAGGTGCTCGGTGCCGACCTCCTGCTGGCCGGCGTCGGCGGCCTCATCCCTGGCCTGCGCGACGGCCGCTCGCGCGTCCTGGTGGAATCGCTCGAACATCCGCTCTTTCCGTTCGCCCGCCGATCACTCGCCGCCACCTGGCGGCCCGCTCGCCGCGGTCTGCGGCAGCGCGGGCAGATTCCGATTGTCGCCAATTCCGGCCGGTGTGTCAGGGCCATCATCGATGACAAGTGGTCATCGCTGCCGGGCAGGCCCGCTGAATGGTGCTGCGCTGTCACCTGACTCGCGTGGCCGGACCTGTATTCCTCAGCGCTCGGCCAGGCGAACACCGGACAGCACTCCCGGGTCGGCGCTGGCTGACCGAGTTCTCACCGGCCGCATGACTCGATGCTGAAGTAGTCGCCGTCGTCGAAGTCGGGCTGCGCATCAGTGGCTGTCGCGAAATGGCCGGAAGACGTCCCGGAGGGTCTGTGCCAGCTGAGGGTGCCCAGGAGCAGGTCCCGGCTGAAAGCAGTCTGCCCGTCGCTGGTGGTGCTGCATCGGGTCCGGGCCGCGGCCGGGCATATGCACCAGGTGCACGAGCTGGCCATCCAGGTTGGCACGCAGGTGGGTCAGTCGGCCCAGCCGGGCCTGGAACCGTGCCACGTCGAAGGCCCGCCAGTCCGACAGCGGCGCGCTCAGCCAGCGTCCGGGCACACCGCGCTCCCACCCGTCGCCGTCAGGCAGGGCGAGGCGGCTGCGGGCAAGCCGCTCCCGGAGGTCGGCCATCGCGCCATCGTCGAAAGCAACACGGAACGGATCGACCGCCAGCGCGTTACTCACCCGCCCATCATGCCAGCCGCCCCAGCCCGGTAAGTTCAGCGTCACTTACTGTCATCGGTGAGTCAGGACATCTTCGTGATCAGGTCCACGCGAATGACAGGATTCTCCGCCGGAAGCCGGCCGTCTCCGCGGAACCCGGACGTTTGCGCGGGTGCTGCCTGCAGAGTTGCGAGCGCTCCTATGTGCCGTCCCAGCTGCCCGGTACCGATCGAGTTCCAGTCTCCCTGGAGCCGAGCTGGCGGATGCATGCGGATTGTCAGGTAACCATGCGCGACCCGGCCGCTGGCGACTTGCAGGCGGGCATAAGACACGCTGGAACCCAGCCCAAGCGGTGGCTTGCGGAGGAAGTCGTCCATCGAGCTGAGAACGTTCAGGAACGCGCCCGGCCGGTCCTGCCATCGGAAGCGGATTCGAAGCAGCGGGCACTGAACCATCGGTCCGAGCTGCTCCCTGGTCACTGTCTCATCGACGAGGATCGACACCTGGTCGGCAGCTGCCCTCTCATGCTCGGGACCAGGGCTGCCAGCACGGGCCGGCTGCTGCGGTGGCTGGTGGTCATCATCCCGAGCGTTACCAGTGCGGTCGCTCCGTGTGTCATGCGCCAGCGCCACGAGCACTGCTGTTCCATGCAGCAGCGCATAGTTCATGTGGGCGAGCTGGAAGCGTGACCGGTCAATCGGTAGCTGCTGGAGGATGTCGTTCTCGATGTTGCTGCGAGCATCGGCGCAGATTGCCAGCATCCGCCACGTGCGAGCGTTAGCCTGCTCGGCCTGCATCCCGGAAATCAGATGGACTTCCGATCCGCCGACCACTTGTGACCAGTCGCTTTCTTCGCTCGCAGCGTGGCTCTGCCTGGCCGGGGCCTGCGTGATAACTCTCGGACGGACTGTGGGGACGGCCTGTACTGCGATCGTGTGCCCGCGACTCTCCGCGGGCCCGATCTGCTGGCGAACTGCCTCAAGAAACTCGGTAAGCCGACCGATGTCCTTGGTGTCGCGCAGCGCTACTCTCAGCCGAGCCCATTGCATGTCATCCTGGTCGGCGACAGGTGCCGGAATGGGCAGCTGGGCTTCCAGCACGATTAGCTTGTTCTTCGCTGCCTCGATGACGGCGATTAGCGGATGCTGGATTATCGTCGGCATTTCATCGGGGCAGACGCCGATAAATATGTCAACCGTGCTGTTTACGTTATCCATGGGAGCGAGACGGTCAGGATCAAGATTGAGGTCGTTAACCTGGCGCACGTTTTCGCCGGTCGCCCAGTTTTCATCCGGCTTTTCCCGGAACACTGCGAAGGTTATCGCCTGATGCTCGGTGCCGGAGTGCAGAAGCGCCAGCAGGCTGTTGGACTCGTCCGACGTTACTGAGCCTTGATGCGGACTGAGCAGAGCCTGCAACTGCGGCGACCGGGAGCCGGCTGCCGTCCGGTCGTGAGGTCCCTGCCAGACGACGTAGCCGTAGGCCATCCGGCCGACCATCAGTGCTTCCGCCGTCGTGTTCCGCCAGTAGTCGCTGCGCAGCGCCTCAAAGTGCCGGTAGTTCAGCTTCTCGGTTTCGAACTTGCGGCGCTGCCCGATCCTGAACTCGTCGCTTCCCTCGTTTCTCGGCGACCCCGCCGGTGTCAGCGGGCCATGTCGCATGAGCACGAGCAGAGCTACCTGCGCGGCGCTGCACCCTGCGGCCCAGTACACGGCGACCCATCCGCCTGGCTGGAACGCGAGTGCGAGCGCGAGCGTTATGGCTGGCAGCATCGAGGCAGCAACCAGCCAGTTCGCAATAGCGGACAACTGGCCGCGCAGCGTGGAACGATCTGGTCGCTCAATGCGGCTAGCCTGGATGGTCGCGAACAGCGTCAGGACTATCGCCAGGACCTCGGGCGCCGGAGCGGCCTTGTGGCTAACCAGGTGCCAGCCGGCAAGAAAAGCCAGTACCCCCATCATGAGAATCAGGGTCATGAGTGTTGATGTTCTGGCGATGGAGAAGTAGTCGCGGTCATCTAGCTTGACGTCCACGGAAACCTTGGCGCTTTCGGGAGTGGCGCGCTGCGCTACGTCCTCAATCATCTCTACCCGTGCCACGACCGTTCGCGGGCCTAGACTGTCGACCGACCCCTGCCGAGTCAGGGACACTGCGTCCATCGCGGTGTTCTGCCAGATTCCCCGCAGATCCGGAAGGCCCATGCTGAGAGCCGTGGGCTCGATGGGGGCGCCCGCGAGCTTCTCCAGCTCTTGGGTAAGGGGCTTCAGCATGGGCACACGGCTGCTCGCGCCGGATTGAGGATCCCCGGACGCCAGATCGTCGCGTTCACGTTTCACTTCGTAGTGCCGCAGAGTGTCACCAGCCACCGTGGCCTTGACCCAGGCTAGGTCGACGAGTGACTGCACAAGGCCCGTGGGCCACGAGCGCACCCTGTCGTGCAGGATCTGATCCATGGAAGTGGACAGATCCTCAAGCGAGGGCGGCTTCGTTACCGCGATATCCAGCCGCGGGAGGAATCGCTTCGCGGATTCGGGCTTATCCCATGAACCTTCGAAGGAAACGCCGTCAGCGAGCTGGACCTGGATCTGACGGTCTGCGTCGGCAGTCGGCAGGAGCACATCGATATCGAGATGGGCTGAGGGCCTGATAAGCCAGGTACCTGGCTTTCGCCACTTAGCGGCGGCCGACGTTGACTGGATGATGCGGGTCGGTACCCGGACCGTCAGGACGGTGGGCGCTGTGTCGTAATCCATCGGAACGACCACGATGATGGACTGCATCAGTGCTTGCAATACCCTGACGGCGCGTTCGGCGAGCTCGGGCACGAACTGGGCGCTCGGCTCGTTGCCCCCGGCTTTCACTGCCAGGTCAAGTATGTACGGGGTGAAGAGCCGCAGCAGTGACTCTCTTGCCTCCCTAATCCTGGGTGTTGCAAGGACAGGCTCTTGTTCGCCTGGAGCCGTATTGCGATCCAGGCCGCTCCGGAGCATTCGATAGATCGCAGCCGCCAGCAGGACTCGCTGGTCGCGCGTCCCGGCGCGTGACGGCTGGCCGTGGCGTTGGTCCTCGCCAGCATCTGGCGGTACCTTCCAGGAAACCGGCACGTGAGCAACGGCCATGTTCACAATGATCTCGGCAAGGGCGGCAGATACCTGATGGCCAAGGTCCTCGGCGGTCATCAGCGGCAGCAAGTTGCCTGACGCGTCCGTGACGGTCGCGAACGGATCAGGCTCTAAGCGTCGCTCACCGCTCAGCGGGGGCAAGACGGTTACGGGAAGCCAGTGCCGCCCGTGTCTCTGGCGGAAGGCCTCATGCGTAATCTGACTGAGGTCAATGTCGATTTTGATGGTGGTCTCGATGACATCAGAGCGGGAAATGTCAATGGTCTCGGAGGTCGCGCGCACCCACTCGTGATTCGCGATCAGGAAGAGCAGTTCCCGTCCTCCGGCAGAATCGTGGTCGTAATGACTGTCCTGCCAGTAGAACTCGTCTGGTTCTACCATCAGAACCTTACGCCGCAGGTCCTCAGCGAGTTCCAGCACTTTCCCGTCCCCTGAAGGGGCGATCGCTGTGGCGTCCGGGCCATCCGCCGTGGCGCCCGAGCTAGCGCTACGTCGAGTCCAGATTGTTCTCCGCATCCATATCCCCCCCAAAGCTGGCAGATGAAGAACTCTACCGGCACCGGTTGCCGCGGGAAAGACACGTTGCGAACGGCGGCTTCTTTACGCGGGTGCGCGCGAGTGGCACTCGTTACCATCGGATAGTGCCCGCCCCTGACTCTTCTGCTATGCCCGCCGGCGGCAGCGGCGACCCTGCTCCTGGCCCGCTGGACCTGGTCCAGTCGTTCGCCAGCACGCTGAGCGCTGACCCGGGTACGGACCGCCTGTCCACCCGTGATGAGGCGGCTGCCTGGCTCCGCGCGGCGGCGCTGCTGCCGGCCGGCGCCAGCCTGACCAGCTCAGAGCACGCCGCCCTGCTCCGCCTGCGTGACTCGCTCCGGGACGTCCTGGCCGCGCACACTGACGGCCGCCAGGATGCCGCGGCCGCTGCTCGGCTGACCAGGGCGCTCGCCGACGGCCGCCTCGTCCTGAGCGTCGATCCCGCGAGCACGCTCCAGCTGGCCAGCGCCGCCCGCGCCAGTTACCCCGCCGCCGTGGCTGCCATCGCCATCGCCATCGCCGAAACCGCCGCCGCCGGCACCTGGCTGCGCCTGAAGTCCTGCCCCGCCTTGCGCTGCGGCCAAGCCTTCCACGACGACTCCCCCTCAGCCGCCGCCAGGCACTGCTCACGGCACATTGCCTGAAACGGCCCCAGAACCGCCTCACGGTCCGGTCCCGGGCGAAGAGAGACACTGTGCCCTTTCTTCCCCGGGCTCTGGCGGACGAGGATGATGACCGGACATGAGCGGTGCTGAGTATGAGTCGTGGTTTGTCAGCGCGCGCGATCCGGCCTCGCCCAGGGCGCTGTGGATACGTCACACCCGGCATCGCCCGAGGCAGGGGCCGGAATCGGCTGCCCTGTGGTGCACCGTGCTCGATCGCGGCGCCGGCCAGCGGCTGGTGCCCAAGCAGGTGCTCGGGGCTCTTCCGCCGGACGCCGCCGCCGGGCCGCGGCAGTTCCGCGGAGGCGCGTCGATGGGGCAGCGCGCCGCGCGCTGGGATCTGCGTGTCTCCGGCGGGCAGGAGGCACTGCGACCGCTGCGGCCCGCGGCGCTGTACCGGGCGCCGCTGCCGCAGCACCGGCAGGCCAGGCGCACGGACAGGGCGCTGGTCAGGCGTAGCCGCCGTTGCTCATCAGGAGCTGGCCGTTGATCCAGCCGCCCTGCGGCGAGCACAGGAAGTCGACCAGGTGCCCGG
>Ga0116106_1000769_pt1 | contig 17256 bp, 16 predicted proteins | sample June2015DPH_6_50_FD_89717 | JGI IMG/M metagenome (GOLD analysis project Ga0116106, IMG submission 89717) | Peatland microbial communities from SPRUCE experiment site at the Marcell Experimental Forest, Minnesota, USA - June2015DPH_6_40 | ecosystem: Environmental > Terrestrial > Soil > Wetlands >...
GGTCGAGGATTGGAGGTCGTGCTTACCCTCGGCACCGGCGCCGGCACGGCGGTATTCCGCGATGGCCTGCTGATGCCGCATCTCGAATTGGCGCAGCATCCGATCCACGACAACCAGACCTATGACGATTATATCGGCAGCAAGGCTTTGCGGCGCGAGGGCGCCAAGAAATGGAGCCGCCGCGTCCGCAAGACAATTAAAATTCTCAATTCTCTCCTTCACTACGATGTACTGTATCTGGGAGGCGGCAACGGGGATAAAGTTATCGATCCACCAGAGGACGTCAGGATCGCATCGAATCGTGCCGGAATTACCGGCGGATTTCGGCTTTGGGACGCCGATGTCGAGAGGTCTTTTTTTATGGGGGTAGCAACGGCAGCTGGGAGCTGCGGTCGCGCGCCAAGACCGAACGACAGAAATAATAAAAGACGGCGCGCGGCGTTGCGACCGGCCGAACGAGATTGACCATGGCCGGGATTTTCAATTGCGACGTCAATGGCACGGCATCGGCTCTACCACACTTTTGGGAGCACACGGTCGGCAGCGATCATGCGTCGATGGCGCTACGGGCGGACTGGCGAGAACAAATGCGGCGCGCGCATAACGAGTTAGGCTTTCGACATGTGCGTTTTCACGGCCTGTTGTGCGACGATGTCGGCACGCTGATCTCCGAGGGCGACACGCTTTTCTATTCCTTCTTCAATGCAGACCAAATCTTCGACTTTCTGCTTTCGATCGGCATGAAACCGTTCGTGGAGCTAAGCTTCATGCCCAGCACACTCGCATCTGGCGACAAAACGGTTTTCCACTATCGTGCTAACGTCACCCCGCCCAAGGACTACGCGCAATGGTCGACTTTGATCCGCAAACTTGTCGCGCATTGGATCGAGCGCTATGGCTTGGCCGAAGTTCGCCAGTGGTTCTTCGAAGTCTGGAACGAGCCGAACCTCGACGCCTTCGGCAGCGGCAAACAGGACGATTATTTCAAGCTCTATCGTTACACCGTGGAGGCTATCAAATCAGTTGATAGCGCGCTGAAGGTGGGAGGTCCGGCAACCGCGGCGAACGCCTGGATCGACGATTTCATCGCATTTTGTACGAAAAGCCAACTGCCAGCCGACTTTATTAGCACGCATCATTATCCGACTGACGCCTTCGGGCAGCCAGGCGACGACACCGAAGCGCAGCTTTCAAAGAGCCGGCGCAGCGTGCTGCGCGACGAAACACGGGAAGTGCGAAGGAAGGCCGGCGACCGACCGGTTTATTACACGGAATGGTGCACGTCTTCCAATCCGCGTGATCCGATGCATGACGAGCCGTATGCGGCTGCCTTCATCACCAAGACCATCATGGAAGCAAACGGATTGGTTCAAGGCTATAGCTACTGGACCTTCTCCGATATTTTCGAGGAAAATTATTTTCCGTCCGTACCGTTCCAAGGCGGTTTCGGCCTGCTCAACATTCACGGCATTGCCAAGCCCGCCTATCGCGCCTTCGAATTGTTGCACGCGCTTGGTACCGAAATGATGCCGGTCGACGGCACCCATCCGACAGTCGATGCGTGGGTCGTTTGGGGCGACGGGTCGGCGACCGTCCTTCTCACCAACTACGCCTTGCCGCGCCATCCGATCGCGACGGAGACGATCCAGATAAAGCTTGGCAACGCGCAGCCCCCGACCCAAGCCACGATCCGGCGGATCGATTCGGATCATGCCAACGCGAAACGGCGCTGGCAGGAAATGGGCTCTCCGGAATATCTGAACGCGGCGACCGTGGGAGAACTCAACGCGGTGTCGCGTTGCGAACCCGAACCGCACCCGTTTGACTTCCAGGCTGGAGCGCTGGGTTTCGAAGTGACCTTGCCGCCCCTGTCGGTGGCGGCCGTGACCCTCCGGTTTGCAGCGGGGGACCGTGGCTGAACCGTCAGCTCAATCGGATGAAGAATTGCTGGATCGATTCCAGCGTGCGGCGTTCGGCTATTTTTTGGAACAATTCAATCCCGAGAACGGCTTGGTGGCTGATACGAGCCGCGCGGGCGCACCCGCCAGCATCGCCGTCGTGGGCTTTGCTCTGTCATGTTATCCGGTGGGAGTGGAGCGCGGTTGGATGACGCGCGCTGACGCGGCGGCACGTGCGCTCGTCACCTTGCGTTTCTTCTGGAACAGCGTGCAAAGCGAACAACCAGACGCCACCGGCCACAAGGGCTTCTATTACCACTTCCTTGATATGAAGACCGGCAAGCGTGTTTGGCAGTCGGAAGTGTCGCTGATCGACACCACGTTGCTGCTAGCAGGGGTACTGACCGCGAGCGTGTATTTCAACGGGAACACCCCGAGCGAGAATGAGATTCGCGAATGCGCCGATGCGATCTACCGCCGCATCGATTGGCAATGGGCTTGCGGCGGCGCAGCGACCGCGCGGCAAGGATGGAAGCCGGAGAGCGGGTTTTTACACTATGGCTGGGACGGCTATGACGAGGCGATCATTCTCTATGTTTTGGGCTTGGCGTCGCCGACGCATCCGCTTCCGGAGGACAGCTACATAGGGTGGACCGCGACCTATCAGTGGGAAAACATTTATGATTACGAGTTTCTTTATGCCGGGCCGCTCTTCATTCATCATTTTTCCCAGGCATGGATCGATTTTGCCGGCATACGCGATCGTTTCATGTGCGAGAAAAACAGCGACTATTTCGAAAACAGCCGGCGCGCCACCTATGTCCAGCGCGAATACGGGCGGCGCAATCCGTACGGATTCGAAGGCTACGGCAAGGATTGCTGGGGCATCACGGCGAACGATGGGCTCGGCTCCAGGACGCAGAAGATTGATGGCAGGGAACGCCGTTTTCTCGGCTATGCTGCACGCGGCGTTCCCTACGGGCCCGACGACGGCACGATAGGCCCATGCGCGACGCTTTCATCGCTGCCGTTTGCTCCCGAACTTGCCTTGTCGGCGTTGCGCCATTTTTGCGCGTGCTATCCCGAGATGATTCGAGAGTCGAGATTGCCGAGCGGATTCAATCCGACATTGCCGGGCGGTGGCCCGTCCGGCTGGGTCTCCGAGGGATATTTCGGACTGGACCAGGGCATCCTCATCCTGATGATCGAGAATTATCGCTCGGGGCTGATTTGGAACTTAATGCGGCGGTGCCCTTATATAGGCAATGGACTCCGTCGCGCCGGATTTACCGGTGGTTGGTTGTCATGACGCATTTTTCCGCACAGCAAGAGCAAGTCGTGCAGCAGGACCAAATGCTGCCGAGCGAACCGCCGGATGACCGCTTCCATAGGGCGCTCCTGCACAATGTTCATCCGCGCGCATGGCGCAATCCAAAATCCGCCGACAAATACAATCTGGTCATCATCGGCGCGGGCCCTGGGGGGATCACCGCGGCGCGAGAAGCGGCCGCGCTCGGCGCAAAGGTGGCGCTTATCGAGCGCAATTTCATCGGCGGTGATCGCTTGAATGTCGGCTGCGTGCCGTCGAAGGCGATCATTCGCACCGCACGGCTCTATGCGGAAATGCGCGACGCGGACAATGTCGGCGCCCAGGTGCCGGGCAGTATCGGCATCGGATTCCCAACGGTAATGGAGCGGATGCGGCGGATCCAGGCCCGCCTTAGCCGGGCCGACTCGGCACAGCGATTGAGTGAGGCGGGCGTCGACGTGTATTTCGGCGAAGCGCACTTTGCGGGACTCGACACAGTCGAGGTGACCGGCGATAAGCTGCGGTTTAGAAAGGCGCTCATCGCGACCGGCGCGCGGCCGCTCACCCCGCCGATACCGGGGCTAGCCGAAGCCGGCTATTTGACCAACGAGAATGTCTTTAATCTGACTGAATGCCCGCGCCGTCTGTTAGTCATGGGCGGCGGGCCGCTGGGCTGCGAATTGGCGCAAGCATTTTGCCGATTTGGATCGCACGTCATCATCGCACAAGACGAGCCGATGTTTTTGCCCAAGGAAGAGCGCGACGCTGCGCAGATCCTTTCGGATGCCTTGGCGCGCGATGGCGTCGAGATTCATCTCAATACCACGGTGGTGGCCGTTCGCATGGAGGGCGCACGGAAGGTCGTCGATCTCGTGAACGACGGTGACAAATTCAGTGTTTCTGTCGATGAAATTCTCGCGGGCATCGGTCGGGTGCCCAATGTAGAGAGCCTATGTCTGGACGTCGCCGGCGTCCGGTACGACACCGAAACTGGAATCCACGTTGACGACTTCCTGAAAACCAGCAACCGGCGAATTTACGCTGCGGGCGATGTGTGCCTGGAACATAAATTCACCCACGCTGCCGAAGCTTCTGCGCACATCGCGGTGAGAAACGCACTGTTGCTGGGTCGCAAGCGGCTAAGTGCACTGACGATCCCGTGGTGCACTTATACCGACCCGGAGATTGCCCATATTGGTCTTTATGTTCGGGAGGCGCGGGAGAAGGCCATCCCCGTGAGGACTTTAACGATTCTGATGCACGACGTCGATCGGGCGGTTACCGATGGGGAAGAGGAAGGATTCGTGAAGATACATGTGAGAGATGGCACCGATCGAATTCTGGGCGCTACCGTAGTCGCGCGCCACGCCGGGGAGATGATCAACGGACTCTCGCTCGCGATCACCTCGGGGATCGGCCTACGCACCCTGGCACGGGTCATCCATACTTACCCGACGCAAGCGGAGGCAATCAAAATGGCCGCGGACGCCTATAACCGCACGCACTTGACCCCAACACTCCAATCTCTGACCAGGCGCTGGTTGGCATGGTAATAGCGACTACTCGATGAAAGCGCCCAGCCGTGGGAAAGCGACAAGTGGACAAGTTTCAAATCTCGAGGGCTCGAGGCTCGGGCTAGGGACGCATGCCACAGGGGCTCATCCATAAGGTGCGTGCTGCGTTCGGCGTCGACCGTGGCCTCATCGGCGATTCTGCTCGTAGCGTTGACGTTGTTTGAAGTTATTCGGCGTGTAGGAATATTGGCGCTGAGGTTCTTTGGCGTAAACGTTTAGAGACCTACCGGGAGAAAAATCTTACCTTCGTTCAGGCGCGCAATGACATGGCGATCAATGGCGATCAGCGCGACATGCCAGACCAAGACCATCACCGCGAGAAATTTGATCAGGAACGCGGCCGACCGCAATTATCTTGCGCGTCTAAAATTCGTGATCAATATTATACAGACTCGTCCTACGAATGAGGCCTATTTTTCTACCATAATGGTCCTATGCCCTTCAGAATTGACCGCCGTCCCTGGACATCAGTCGGATTTATCTGCGCGCGCCGCAGAAAATGTGCCGATGACCGCCGAACAGGCGGCGCTGCTCAGGCAGCTCGCGCTCGATGCCTACGAGCTGGACGCGTGCGGACCCCGTTTAACGCAAGCGGAAGCCAAGCGACGCATCGCGACGCTCGCAGCGAAACTGAAGTTGCTGGACGGACCGCCGCACACATTGTGATGAAGAGCGCCTCTGTGTACCGAAAACCGAATCCGCATTTGCGGCGGTTGAAGCCCATGGCCGAATCGTCGCCGAAGGGAGCTGGTCGAGAACCTCATGGCTAAGGACAAAAGAACCGGTCCACGCCCGCGCGCCGCCTACTCCGGGTAGGACGCCTTTGGGTTCGGCACTGTGTAGTTGTGGCTCACAGTATATAGCCGCTCCCGTCCGCACGTGACGCAGACGAGAATCTCGTCCTCCAATTCAAGGGTTCGGTTGGCTGACTCGATCTTCTTGAGTCGCAACTCGCCACCGCAGAGGTCGCAATGCGACGAGGGCGGCGGCTGAACGAGGGTGCGCATATTATTTCCTTTCGCCCGACATGCTTCGCAGCGAGGGAACGGGACGCTCGAAAGGGTCCCGATTGAAAGGTTGGATTGAAAGCCCGAACGCTTTGCGTTGGCGTCTCGACCGCATCTAGGTCCGTAGTAACGCTCGAACGCTTCTATAGTTCCCACGTGATAGGAGGTTTTGGCCGCGGTGAACCATCCCGCCCCACCGCTCAACCGGCCCCACCGCAGGGTCAAACCCTCCGGAACCCGTGACGTGAAATGGAGCGCACGATAAAAAGCCCCAGCACCAGCGTATGACCGGGGCTTCTTTCCTTTTCCTTTCCACGCAATCGCGTTACGGGCTTGGCACAGTTAACCTCTTCCAAGCCCCGGTGTCCATCCGCCGCATTGGGCTTAGTCGCCGTGGGTGGCGTATAGCTGGATTTTACGCTCTTGGCTTTCTCCATCGCAAAGCAAAGAGGAAGCCGCCCTTCAACGTCCAAAACTTTTCTCTCCACCGTGGACGGGGGCAGGACCGTTTCGATCGGGTGGTGGCGAAGTCGACCCCGTGGCTGATTCTGTCCATACGAGTTCCTTCTGGGTCAGCGGGCAATATTCTCCGACGAGTATCGCTTCTCTTCCTCCTAACTTGGTCATCCTACCACCGGCCCCGCACCGCATCTGGCGCGTACGTCGTCGCTCTCAGCCGCCGAAAGCGATGCGCAGGGTGGCGAGAATGCCGCTGGCCGCGAGTGCAAAGCTGCCGAGCCGTACCGCTACAAGCGCTGCAAATTTAGCCTCGGAGTGGACGTAATCCTCGATCACGACCTGCAGGCCGAGCGCAGTGTGATAGAACAGAGCGATCAGAAGCAGGATCATCAAGGTGGCGGCGAGCGGTGCCCTCAGCCAGGCGATGAAGGTGGGGTGATCGCTGCCGCTATGCGCGATGATCTCGGCCGCGAACCACACCGTCAGCGGCACAAGCGCGACGGCTGAAACGCGCTCCGCCCACCAGGGTCCGGCCCCTTTCTTGGCCGAGCCGAGCCCGATCGCGCGAGCGAGCGGAGAGCGCATGTTGTGGCGATCCACGGCTCTATCCTGCCATCAACGAGCCGACGACCCAGGCCACCACGGTGAGCACTACGGATGCCGTCACCACCGCCCACCCTGAAATGTAGATCGACCGAAGCTCTAAGCCGTGCACGGTGTCCCATACCAGATGCCGGATGCCGCCACAGAATGAAGAAAAAACGCGAACGTGGTTCCGAACAGCACGAACTGGCCAATCCAGGATGCGATGGCGCCCTGGACAACAGCGTAGGTCCGCGGCCCCCTCGCAGCCGCCAACAACCAGATGACCAACACAATGGCGCCGACACTCAAGGCCACGCCAGTGATCCGATTGAGAAAAGATAAGACGGACGTGAGTTGCGGCCGATAAATCTGCACGTTCGGAGCCAGCGGTCTCGGCCGTTTTGCCGTGGGATTGGACATCGTGGGTCTGTTCCTTCTCAGTCAGCTTCGGCGCTCCATCACCATTTTTTTGATTTCGGCGATCGCTTTGCCTGGATTGAGGCCCTTCGGACAGGTGCGCGTGCAGTTAAGAATAGTGTGGCAGCGATAGAGCCGAAACGGGTCTTCAAGATTGTCGAGCCGCTCTTCCTTCGCTTCGTCGCGACTGTCGGTCAGCCAGCGCCAAGCCTGCAGGAGCACCGCGGGGCCGAAAAAGCGATCGCCATTCCACCAATGGCTCGGGCAACCCGAGGTACAGCAGAAGCAGAGAATGCATTCGTAGTAGCCGTCGATCTTGCTTCGCTCCCTCGCCGATTGGAGCCGTTCCCGTTCGGGTTCGGCGGTCTTCGTTTTGAGCCAAGGCTCGATCGCCGCATATTGCGCGAAGAGATGCGTGAGATCGGGGACGAGATCCTTGACGATCCGCAAGTTCGCCAGCGGATAAATTGTCGCTGGCGTGGCCAGGTCGGAAATGAACCGCGTGCAGGCGAGCCAGTTCGTGCCATCGATGTTCATCGAGCAGGAGCCGCAAATTCCCTCGCGGCATGAGCGTCGGAAGGTCAGCGTCGAGTCGACCTTGTTCTTGATCCAGATGAGCGCATCTAGAACCATCGGACCGCAATCGTCGAGATCGACTGCGAAGGTGTCGAGACGTGGGTTTTCACCGGAATCCGGCTCGTAGCGATAAATTTCAAATGACTTGACGTGCACCGCACCGGGCGGCGCCGGCCACGTTCGTCCCTGCTCAATGCGCGACTCGGACGACACGCCAAAGTTCCTCGGCAACGGGAATCGCTTGAGCACCGTGACACGCGGAACTTGATTTGAAGATTCGATGATCACTGGAGACCTCTATTGGCGGCATTCGTGTTCCGAATTTGACGCATCGACGCGGGCAGTTGATCATCGTAAAAGTCAATCACCAACCATTGGATGACATATGCAACTTCGATGCATCAAATCGGCATACGATATCCATAGAATTCATGATCTTCGTTGTAGCCGCCTTGGCCGGCGCCCAGGTGAGCGAAATCGTAGACGAACTCGATCGCCGCGATCCACTTGACCATCTTGAAGCCTAACTCGTTCTCGTTGCGCAGCCGCAGCGGCGCGCCATGAAGCACGCTGAGCGGCGCTCCGTTCATTTCATAGGCGAGGATGGTCAATTCATGGCGCATGTCCTGCATCCTGTGAACGTCGTAATAGCCGCCGCCTGCCGAGCCTTCGGAGAGCGAATAGAAGACGGCGTAGCGAGCACCGGCTGTCGGCTTTACGATATCGAGGATGTGGCGCATCGGAACGCCGCCCCATTTGGCGACACCGGACCATCCCTGAATGCAAAAATGTTCGGTGATCTGTTCCTGCTTCGGCATCGCCTTGATCTCGGCATAGGAGAACGTCTTTGGGTTCTCGACCAGCCCGCTCACGCGAAGCCGGTAGTCCGTGAAGTCGCTCTTCACGAATGAATCAAACTCTTCGGAGTTTGGCAGCGTGCCATTGGGCCAGAAATACGACGAGATCTCTGATCCCGTGTACTGGGTCCTCGGGTTGCCCCATTCCCCGATAGCCATAAGGGGGCCGATCACGGTTTGGCCGATCTTCTGAACCAGCCGGGCATGGCTGATCGTGAAAGGCGAAGCAAGCCACCACGTCACGACCACCAGGACCATAGCGCAGCCCCAGATCAGAAATCCGTCCCAGGAATTGTCGTTTACACCGGCCCACATGTAGTTCAAATTCTGTCGCGCCCCGGTGATGAACACCAGCGTCACATGGACGAAGATGAAAAACAGGAACCAGCACAGCACGCCAAAGTGGATGGTGCGGGACGCTTGTCGATTGAGAATTCTCGCAAACCAGCCCATATGGTTGGCGATCGCCGGACCCTGCATCAAGCCGCTAACGACCGCCAGCGGCGCAGCAACGAACACCGTGATGAAATAGGTAAGCTGTTGCAGGCTGTTGTAATTCGTCCAGCTATGATCGGTGGGAAACTGCAGCGAAAAATACTGGAGCAACTCCGAAACGGCGTTGGGGAAAACTGCCCAGGTGGTCGGCACCAGCCTCTGCCACTGGTCGGTCGTGAACAGCAGCGCGTAAAAAATCGCGCCGTTGATCACCCATAAAAGATCGAAGGAGAAATGCCACCAACGGGCGAGCCCGATCGAATGGCGAACGCCGGGAATGCCGAGCCATTTCGGGATGGTCACGGAATCGTCTTTCGACGTCCATACACGGTCTTTGGGAACATCATGCTGGAAGCGGAACCAATCCGTGCCCGGCGTGCAGTCCCGCCGCCAATAAAGCCGCGGATGATCGGCGAGAATCTGGATGCCCGCGCGGATGATGAACACCATCAAGAAGAAATTGAAGAAATGCAGCAACCGGAGCCATAAGGGGAAGCCCGAGTACACCGCCTCCGAGGAGGGGGTTTCACCGGGGTAGCGCGCGATGAATTCCTGCACGCTGGGCATCGTCCGCAGTTGCTGGGCCACGGCGATTCCGAGGATCAGGAAAACGACGATCAGCGGTATGGCCCACAATACATTAATCGATCGGCCGCCAAGCCGGATGCGCGGGATTACGCCCTCTTGCGGAGGCAGCCAGTCGCTCTGACGAATACGGTCATCCGCGGCGCTCAAGCTTGTCGCGTCGTGCGGCTGCGGAGCTTGGCGAGGCTCCGTCGCACGAGCCGCCGCCGTCATACGAGCCTCCTTCACGCGAGCCTCCTTTGTCCGCCGTAATTCTCTTGTTCATCAGCGTCGCTCCGAGTTGCATGTCATTGGCTCGCGGTGGCGTCGCCGAGACCCAGGATCACGATCTTCCCAGTCACAACTTCCGTTGGCCAAAGGATCGACGTAAAGCCGGTCGCTACGGCAACTCTTTGGGCGCCGTTCGCGGTATAGGTGATCACGCCGCCGCCGATCGCGCCGCCGATCTTCTGACCCCATAGCCGCTGGCCGTTGGCGGCATCCAGCACATAGAAGTTGCCGCCCATATCGCCGAAGAACACGACGCCTCCCGCGGTCGGGGTCATGCCACTCTGGATCGGGTAATTTGACTTCAGCCTCCACTTCCAGACGCCAGTATCGGCATCAATGGCATAGACCCATCCAGCCCAATTTCCGAACGAGTCGGGTGCACCGTAGGTGTGATAGGGGTTGATCGTCGCCATCGCGGACCATGGCTTGCCCGGTGTTACAGCCTGGATGTCTTTGTCACTCTGTAGCGTCACCGTGGCGCACCAATCGACCTCGCCGATAAGTATGAGGTTGGTCTTCGGATCGTAGGCGGGACCGTTCCATTCCGCCCCACCGACCGTGCCGGGGCAGAAGTGGACGGATTTGTCGATGGCGAAAGGCACCTCGGTATTCTCGATTCGCGTCGCCGGTGTCCGATAGAGCATGGTGTTGGTGGCGAGATCGAAGCCATACAGGTGTCCGTCTTTGGGCGCGACCGACAGCAGCTTTTTGCCGCCCCGCGTCTGGATCAGGGCAGGCGCGGTGGAGACGTCCCAGTCGTGCCAGTCCTTGGGCACGAGCTTGAAATGTTTTTTGTAAGCTCCGGTCTTGGCGTCGAGCACGACAATCGAGCCGGAATAAAGATTAGCGCCCTCGCGCGGACCGGTCGCGAAGTCGGGTGCCGGATTGCCGCCGGGGACATACAATTCCCCAGTGATCGGGTCCAGCGTGTAAGAGGTCCAGGTTGCGCCGCCGGTGATGGGCGTCCCTGTTGCGTTTTTCCATGTCGACATGTCGAGCGGCGTCGCGCCTTGCGGTCCGCGAGTCGGGTCACCCTCGGTTTTAGGCACTAAGTAGAATTCCCAGACGATCTTGCCGGTCTTTGCGTCGAGCGCATACATGCGCCCCTTCACGCCCTTATTGTCTCCGCCCGCATTGCCGATGAAGACGAGGCCATTCCAGGCAATCGGGGCGGCAGGCGTCGACTCGCCGATTTTCGGGTCCGCGATTGTCATTTCCCAAACTCGTTTCCCGGTCTTGAAGTCGTAAGCCAGGACCCTCCCATCCTCGGTGCCGCGAAACAGCAGGCCGTCCAGGTAGGCGGCGCCACGATTGACCGCCAGAAGGCTGGCGGGCTTGTAGTCCTCATGCGTGCGCCAATTCTCGTGGCAATTGGCGGGGTCGATCGAAAATATATCGTGTTCTGTAGTGCCGATTAGGGCGCCGTTCACCATGATCGGACCGGTCTCGAAGCTGGTGTACTGTCCAGTGTCGTAAGTGCACAAAACTTTCAGCTTGCCGACATTCTTCGTATTGATTTGGCTGAGCTGTGAGTAACGCTCCGAAGTGAGGGTCTTGTTGTAACTTGGCCAGTCCCCGCTCGCCGCGTTTGGCGTCGCCGTCGCGGCTGGAGCTGAGGCCGCAACAGCTGCAACACCTGACGAACCCGGCGCCAGTTCCGTGGATGTCGTACCCGCTGGCGCAGAAAAGGACCGGTAGTAGTTGATTGCCATGCCAACGATCGGCACCGCCTGGTCCCAGTAGACGTATAGTGCCCCGGCTGCGACCCCGCCTGTAACAACGAGCGTGCAAACAACGATCAAGAGTGCGTTTCTCGTTGTCAATCTGCGCGTCATGATTTGCACTCATACGTCGGATATGCACCAGCTTGTCGACCAGCAAGACTAGACGCCCGCGTTACGGAGAGCGGCTAAGACGGGGATGATCGGCCAACCCTGACCTTAGTGAACGGGAAGTCGGGGGCTGCAGACTCGGAATCTACGTAGAGGCCGGTGGTTTAGCTTCTTGCTCCGTGATGGACGAGCTCGGTATTGCCAGCTTCCTTGGCACCCGGGCCGAGTTCGGCGCCGGTCAAAATTGACCACATCGCAAATTTCTGTCGTGGGTACCCAGAACTAAATCCTTTACCCGCAACGCGCTCTCGATCATGGCAACAACTGCTCGATGTGGCGGCTGTCCGTTCAAGCATTTCTCTTCGAAAAGATCGTCAGATCAAAGGAACACCGCTAATCGTTCGGGTCATGATTTACGGTGGCGATAAATACCTTCGGGTCAAAGGCAGCTCACGACGTCAGCCAGTCCACGTCCGCGGAATCCTGGCGTTCACTCCATTGTGAGACAACTTGGTCTGTTTCGGCCGAACTCGGAGAGCCATTTAGATGGCGGTCCGTCCATTAAGACGTGGCGATTGAATTGTCGTCGTTACTACCGCGCCGAAACAATAAGCCCAAGACCGCCCCGACATTTAATGCAGAACTGTTTTGCTGCGTCTTTTCCGTCCAAGGACAAGGTATATGAGTACGTACTTTACAATTGGCCACTCCACTCACTTGATTGGTGAGTTCATTGCGATACTTTTGACGGAAAAAATTGAGATGGTCGTCGACGTCCGTACTATCCCTCGCTCTCGCACCAACCCGCAGTTTGACTGTGATACATTGTCGATAGCGCTTGCCCAACATGGTATCGAATACGTGCATCTTACGGAATTGGGCGGACTACGTGGGCGCCAGCCAAGTGTCAAACCCTCGTCGAATGCCTTTTGGAACAACGTGAGCTTCCGGAACTATGCGGACTATGCGCTGTCGGACGGCTTTCAAGTGGGGCTGCAACACCTGAAGAGGTTGGGCGAGACAAGACGGTGCGTTATTATGTGTGCGGAATCGCTGTGGTGGCGCTGCCATCGTCGTATAATTGCGGACTACCTCATTCTCAGCGGCGCAACGGTGATTCACATTATGGGCCAAGGAAGAACGATAGTCGCGCGAGCAACGTCAGCGGCACATATGAGATTGGATGGCAAAGTCGTTTATCCTGATCCTGATCCTGATCCTGATCAAAAGATCGTCGGGGCGAGCGCGAGCGCCGATAACCTTTCACCGTCAAGTTGAAAGATGGGTCAATGAAGGCGGCGCGGGAGGCGAAGACAACTCTGCGCCCATGTCCGACAAAGCGGATGAAGATGCGGCCCCGACCGGCAAACGCCGTCCGAAGGGCGTCGTTCAGCTCGCGGATTTTGGCTGTCGTATCCATAGGTATGGAAGTAAACGGTTGATAATGCCGACCTCTCGCGTGCCTTCGCTCCGCGAGACGCTCTCTGGTGCAGCGGCCGACCAAGCGCGCGGTCAAGGGGGAAAGCCTCCACGGAAGTTGCCGCAAGCCACGAAAGCGACGCGGCCCTTGAGGGCGCGCTGCGGCCGCTGAATCCATCCGCGGATTTCCCACCTCCTATCATCGTTCGTTCAGAATCCTTGCCTGGCACATCGTGGAGCACAAAACGAGATACTGGTTTTCGCCAGGGCAGGTGGAACCGAATTCGCTCGCTGGAGAGTCTCATGGAAGTCATCGCTGGAACGCTCGCTGTTTGCTGCAAAGCAAAATGACGCGATTGGCTCGAAGCGTCGATTAGTGCGCCGCAACGATATGTCTGCAATTGGGTGAATAGCAGAAGTGGTTGAACCGCGCGCAAACCGTAGGGCTGAGTTTCGCCGGTAATCAGGAAACCTTGGGAAGTCCGTCCGTGGCGTGAGCCGCTTTCAGAACATCGAACTCGTCCGCCATGCTACGCAGCACGACGCCGACAGGCGTGCCGCCCAAAATGTCGTTGGTAGCGACGCATACACCAAGCAGAACCGCGCAGAGGATCTCGACTGTGTCATACATTTCCTCGTGAGTCGGTTCCGGCGCGACATCAACGCGCAAGTACACCGTATCGCCGTCGCGCTCACGAACGAGGTGGCGATTGAGCGAAGTCGCCGACACATGCAGGGCGTCGCCTGAAAGCATGGTGTACCAAATGTATGCTTGGCGTACCGCGCTCGCTTCGGCCTCATACCGCATGTTGAGGCCTTTGACCTTCGGATGCTTCTTCTCGAGCTCCGCGAGGTAGCCGCGCAACTTGTGCGTCACGTCGGCTAGGTTCTGATCCTCCGCATGTTCAAGCAGGAGCTTGCCGTTACGCTTGCGGCTGGCTGCCTCATCCAACACAAGGTCATTGACGAACCCAGTGCCGCGCGCCGCAAGCGCTCCCGCGCAGACGAGGTTCTCGCAGGCCAATCGCGTGAGGGAGCGCGCCTCCACGACGAGGCTCTGCTGGACCATCCCAACAGCGCCTTTGAGGTTGCCGAGCGACCGGCTCAGTAGCGTCAGCGCGACTACCTTCGGATTGCGCGCCCACTCTTGGCCTATCTCAATCTTGGCCCCGGCAATGATACCTACTCCGACGTCCATCAGCTTCTGAGCGTAGGTAAGGAGCGGCGCGTAGTGCGGTTTCGGCGTCATGTCGAATCATACGTGCGTGTTACAATCGAACTTTCTGCCGGAAGATTACGGCTTGAACGGGACCAAGCTCTCGACTTTCCGTGAAGTAGCAACGAGCCCGACGAAGTGGTCGGGGTAGCGCATCAATCGTTTACGGAGCTCGCTTCGTTCCATCCGGCTTGCTTGCTTGAAATCGGCAAATCCTTGCCTATTTGAAAGCTGTTTGCACGACGCGGAAATCCCGCTATGCCTTTCACGCCAGTCACTGAAGATCAGTTCGAAATCTCCGACCGAGGTATCAAGCACGCGCCGACCGGGTGCGAGTGGGTGTGTCATCCAGGCAGTCCCTTCAGCGGCAACGCCGCGAGGGCTACCGGGGTAGCCGGCCTCCCGACGGCCGCGACTTTGATATCGCCGAACTCGACGAGATGATGCGTCGCCTTTGGGCCGAGCACGTACAGAAGCGCGGGCTCGATAAGACGCGCGACTAGAACGGCCTACGCTCGTCGACCTGGCGATTCAGCTGAAGGACAAGGCGCCAAAGCCAAAGTAATTTGTTCTCCCAGTTTGCATTGATCTAGGGGAAACACCGAGGGAAGAAGTATCAAAATGCCCGCCGTAGCCAGATACATAATCAAAAGGTCGTCGGATCAAATTCGGAATGCCTTTCAGCGAATCTTGAAGTTATGCAAGGACCCGGGAATTGTCCAAGTGACTCTAGTCGTGCCAAAGAAGGGCGGTTGGGAGCACACAACCGTGGCCGAGTTTCTGGGGCAAGCCGCTACGAAGGCCTTGTTAAAGGGCCAGCGGGTACTCTTGACCGATGGTGTGAGCATGACGCTAGAAAGTGGTCAGACCTTTCGTCCCTTTGTTGGTCAAGGGCTCCTCGTAGGTGCACATGTCTCTATTGCAGACATGAACAAGCTTGACGACTCATACGGCGCTCAGGCCATCATGTATCTGCCTTGGACCGACGACGATGGCAAAGAGTGGCAGGCAACATGGAATCCCCAAATTGTGGGTGCCGAAACTCAGAACATTCCCTCCGGCAATCTCCCGGATGCCGTGGAAAAAGCTCTGAGCCGACTAACCCAGACCATCAATCTGGGAACAGGCTTGGGCCACCCTTCTGACAAGAAGCACGCTGAGCGTACCATTGATAAGCTTCGCGCCGACGGTCATTCATTTGATCCCGCTGAAATTCGGCGTTGGGCACAACGCCACGGATGGAGCTCTAGCGCGGCCGCAGATCTGGAAGGGGTTGCGCGAAAGCGAAGGTAGTCGAATTGCAGCGATCGGGCGCAGACCAATCGCACCGACAACACACGACGAAGAGCCAACACCAACCTCATCGTCTGCTGCGTGACGAACCAAGCAAGCGTTTTGCTGCACTTGCTTAAGGCAGCTCCTGGCCCACCGCGACCGATATTGCGCCGCAACCGAATGTCCGCTTTCGAAGGTACAGCACAAGTTGCTAGGTCGCACTCGCGTCGAAAACGATGATCCCTGAAATGAGCTAGGCCCAAGCGCTTCTTCGGACTAGAGCCGTTCAACTATCTTTGCCGGCAAGTGCGTAAAGCGTCGCAAGCTAATGGACGCCCCGGGCTGCCTACTGCGCAACCCGGAAAACCGATAAGATCGCTCCGTTGTTAGCGCAGCGTTCCAGCTGGGAGCAACTTCTTCAGCGGGTTTCTTTTTATTTTTTGAGCGCGGCTTTTTTTTGGATTTCTTTTTTTCTTTTTTTAGGAGAGCGCGGAGAGCGTAGCCCCTATCACGTTTGGCCAATTGCCCGGCTCGACCAAGATGACCCCGTACCTGAGCGCAACCGGGACTACCCAAGCGACGAACCAGGAATCTCACCGGCGGCTCATGCGTGCGCGTGCACTTTGACTCCGGGGTTTAGTTGCCGCGCTGAAGCCTGAAAATACCCGCGAGCGCGGCGGCGAGCGGATCACGTTTGGACATAACGTTTTGCAAATTGCCCGCGCGGCCAAGATTATCCCGTACCTGAGCGCAGGGCCGTCTTGGCGACGGTACAGCAGGAGTGGCATGCTATCGTGCGCAGGTGTGCCCGTGGATGAAGGCCGAAGGCTACGTCTCCCCGAGCATCGAGGCGATTGCGGAAGCCGAATAGAGCCGACCGCTTGGCGTGACATAACCACGATTGGCGAGATCGGCAGCGATCCTGCGAAGGGATTGAGGGCGGCCATTTGGATTGCCGCGCAATTGTCGCGCCATCGCGACCAGTTCATGCCCCCCTTCTCGCTCAGCGTATGCCTTCCGGCCTTCGCACTTGCCCTGAGTCCGCCGTAAGCGGTCGCGGGCACCCTTGAGCTTGGCAACGATCATCGCCTTGTCAAATTCCGACACGGCGCCGAGTATCTGTCGAATCAACTTTGATGTGGGTCCGTCGTCGAGGAAGGACGTCGGGCTGTCGGCTGCAATCAGCGTCACGCCCAAGTCACGCAGCATGGCGAAGCCGACTTCCTGAACCATGAGATCGCGCGCAAAGCGGTTTGCCGTCTCGACGATGATGGTGCGGACGCCGTTGCCGGCGATGCGGGCAAGCAAGGCAGCGAATCCGGGCCGCGCCTCAATCGCATCAGCGCCGCTCACCGCAGCATCATAGAACCAGTCGACCACCACTATGCCGCTCGCCTTGGCATAGCCCTCGATGGCCTTCCGTTGCCGTGCCTCGCTGTCCTTTCCGTCTCCCACATTGGCGGCGGACGAGGTCCGCATATA
>Ga0116106_1000783_pt1 | contig 17160 bp, 11 predicted proteins | sample June2015DPH_6_50_FD_89717 | JGI IMG/M metagenome (GOLD analysis project Ga0116106, IMG submission 89717) | Peatland microbial communities from SPRUCE experiment site at the Marcell Experimental Forest, Minnesota, USA - June2015DPH_6_40 | ecosystem: Environmental > Terrestrial > Soil > Wetlands >...
ACTGGGAACCGGGGGAATTCATCATCCGGATCGGCGGCGACTCAACCAGCGTGAAGTCGGCGACCGTGCGCTGGAGCAAAAAGGCGGTTCCGGCGAAGACTCCGTGAGCCAGCCATCCGATTGCGGATCAGATCGTGCGGACCTGCTTCGGCGCAGTTGTGCTGTGATTTTGAAAAAAATTCACAGTCATCTCACAGGAAATCCACAAAAACCCTCGAAAATTGGGCGTTTTTGACGTTTCTTTGTGCTATGGGATGAGCCGCTTTTTTGAGCCATGCAATTCAAAACCGCCAATAAAATCAATGGTTATAAGCCTGTTTCCAATGGGATGACTGTGAAAAAAAATTAAAAGTATTCGCTTGACACTTTTTCGGGCATCCGCTAGAAAAGAGTCTTGTAGATACAGACTAATTAACAATTAACTCAAAAACAACTCAAGGATTCAAATATGAACTTATTACAGCGTTACACATGCAAGGCGACAATCATCGGCCTTTTCTTGGCGGCCGCCAGCGGAGCCTTTGCGCAGATCAGTTCCATCAATTCAGCCATCATAACTCCGCGCGTTTGGAATGATTTCCCGAGCGCGACCGTGACTTATCTAAACAGCTATCCGGGCTTGATTACTATCGGTGAATCGGGCGAGTTCAACGCGGGTAGTAGCGGTTTTGCCAACAAGGATGTTTGGGCATTTTCAAATAACGGATCCAGCGCCTACACTCTAGGGGCCGGTGACACCTCGTTCACGATTTCCGCGAACCTGACGGTAAGCGGCGCCACGACGGTTGACAACGAAGCGGGCTGGGTTATACCCAACGCTAACGGCTCTTTGCCCGGCGGCGACATGCAGTTCATCGCTGATCCCAACAGCGGCTTTTTGGGCTTCTTTGGCGGACCTGGCTACTGGAATTCAGGTTTAACCTACACGGCAGGCGAAACGGTCAACATGCAAATGGTATATTACCAGAGCGGGAGCACAGGTAACATGTATTTCTCAGTCAATGCCGGCGGCCCCACCTTGACAAGCCCGCTCCAATCATGGACTGGAAATCTTGCGGGCGATAACTTGGAAGCTTATTTCCAGCTTCAAGGAATTGATAATTCACCGAATGGTCCTGGGACTTCGGGGCAGGCGGTTTGGAGTGACATCAGCATTTCGAACGTGCCGGAACCCTCCACGCTTGCTTTCTTGGGTCTGGGCATGGTGACGCTCTTGTTGCGCCGTCGGCACATCTGAATTCCACCCCGCCACACGGCAACGCACTCAGCGTAGTTTTGGCCGAGACCGTGTTGGAGAGGGGTCAATCTGGGGCAGGAGGACATCCTCCTGCCCTAATTTTTTCGGCGGCTTCGTTTTTTGCCCGTCTTTCGTCCCTCAATATGCCTGCACGTGTACAGGCCGGGGATTTTCACTTGTGGGTCTTGAGCTTTCGTGATCCGCGAAAATATGGCAGTTCCATTTTACCCGAACTCCGAAATAGGAATGGTAGCGCACGCGGCCCGCGTGCCGGTTTGGGCGGCTCGCCCAAACCTTCGTCTCACCTTCTTTGTCCGATTTTGGGGCGAGGAAGTTTGTGGGACAAGATTTTCGGCGAGCCGCCGAAAACCGCACGCCAGCGGCGTGCGCTCCCCAAGCGGCTGCGCCGCACTCGACTTCGACTTCGGAGTTCGGGTTTAATATTGATGCTCCTGCTGGGAAAAGCGGCGGAGGGCCGCCGCCGCCCGTCCTCTCCATCCTCCGTAGCAGGGCTACTGCGGAGGACGGGCGTAGCAGTACTGCGGAGGGTGGACACTCCAAGACGCTGGCGCGTTTCACGACGCCCATCGAACTGTGCGAAGCGTCTTGGACTGCGCCAGTCCTCTGGCGCTTTGTGGCGGAAGCGAAACCCTGCGGGATTCCTGCATGAACTCGACTGCGCCAATATCAATATGATCCGTGATAATAGACCCTTCGATGGCGGTGGGGCCGTGCTCAGTTCATCGAGTCTCGGCGGTCCATTTTTCCCCGAAGCGATGACGGGAAAGGGTGAAAACTTTCATTTTACACGCGACACTTCAATCGCGGATTCACGGCCAATTGCAGAGGGGCGCATTCGGGCACCACCACCAAAACACGAGGTTGCCCCGACTTTGGAACGCCGGATTCATCCGGCAGGCGGCAAATCGCGTGTGGGGCTGCCGCATAAATGCGGCGTTCCGGTGGCATGGTCACAAGTTACACCCTTGCATAACCCAAGGCATCCACAGCAATGTGCAGACCGTGGCGTCAGCCAAACTCATCCGTGGTTCAATTCATTCAACGGCCACTGCCTATGGGGAACCGAATTTGAAAACTCGGTAGAATCTCTCAGTATCACTAAAGGGCAGGGCTGTGGTGCCGGGAGGGCCGCTATCGGTCCAGCTTGCGGTGGAACCTGTGGCGGTCACTTCCCCGGACGGCGAGGCGAACCAGGTTACTAGGTCAGGCGAGTATTCGACCTGATAAGTGATGCCAGCGGAGGCGGCCCAGGTCAAGGTGAGGGTATTCTGAGCGGGTAGAGACTGCACTGTGAGCGCCACAAAAGGCAGCGAGACAAAGCCGGCCTGCTGCAAACCGCGTTGGATCTCCGCATTTTGCATGAAAAGCTGCCAAGGGCGCTGGGTGCGATAGTTCTCAATCATAATGACGATGGGTCCTTGATCGATTCCTATCTCAGCCGTGTCATACCACGAGACACTCTGGTTAAACGCGTCAATGAAGCCATACTGCGTCCAAAGGGCCGTCCGGCCGTGGCTGTAGAGGTATTGCAAAGTCGGCAACGAGATGTCGGGGGCGAAGGCCATGGCCCCGCCCGGGGCGGTGGGGGCGATCGTGCCATCATCATTCAGGGCCGGTGGGGCGCCGTGCGCCTCGTAGCCCGATGGATCATCAGAGGCGGTCAATCCCCAAACGTTGGTGCCATATCCCACCCAGCCCAGCGGGTTGGCGATGCAGTACGACTGCTGGGCCAGGGTCGCTCGCCGTGAGTTCTCGAAGTAGGTGCTGTTCTGGTTGGTCATGTAAGCGTCCGCAATATGGCGGAAATCGATCCAGCAGTGGGAGTACTCGTGCCCAAACAAGGGAGGAAACGGGACGAAGGACTCACCGTAATAGGTGACCCAGGTATATCCGCTGGTCCAATAATTCCACGCTGAAGCGGGCAAGGGATTGGTCGCGGTGCCAAGGCCGAGCAAATAGAGAATCATCCCTTCGTCGTAGCCAACCCAATTGCCGAATGTCGTGAAGCCCGTCGTGGGCTGCCAGCCCATCGCCACCGCGCTGGTCCCTTGCGCCATCCACGTCCAATTCACCCCGTTAAATATTGCATCCGCCATCGTCCGAATGCTGGTTTCATTGGCGTTGGTGCCATTGAAATACTGCTTGGCATAGAGTATTCCCGACAGCAACAAGGTCGTGTCAATGGAAGACAGCTCCGAGCCTGATGCGCGCAAGGCGGTGTTCATATCCAGGAAATGATAGAACCATCCATTATACCCAATTACGCCGCTGGTGCCGGGGCCTTGAGGCCCACTGAGGAAGGTGTTCAAGGTCGTCAGGACCCGCGCCACGGCCTGGGTCCGCGTGATCCAGCCATGGTCAACACCAATACCGATGGCGGTGAGCCCAAATCCGACCGCCGAGATGCTGCAGGCCGAGCCGCTCGCGGACCGGTCTGGGACGAGACCGTTGGCTGGATTCGCCGCGTACCAGAAGTAATCGAAATTGGCCTGCTGCACGTAATCCAGGAATGCGTCGTTGCTGGCAAAGGGATTGGGAACTGTGGACAGCGTGACCGAAGGAAGGCTTTCCTGGGAGGCGGTGGTCAGCGCCGTGACCTGGTAATAGTAGGTCACCCCATCGCTGACGGTGAGATCACAGAAGCCCAACGACGTCAACACGCTGGTATTCTTTTTGACGAACGAGCCGCTACTGGAAAGCGAACGATACACGTTATATCCCGCCAGGTTGGTTTCAGTATTCGGGTCCCAGTGCAAAATGACGCTTTTATCCCCCGATATGATCACCAATCCAGTTGGGGGGTTAATGGCGAGTGCAGTGTGAAAAGTGGCCGCCAGTAAGAGAATTTGAAAAATCAGAATTCGTTTCATATGCGATCAGGTGGCAATGGAACTCAACATACCACGGAAGAACGCGAATTCAATGGAAATCAGGAAGCATCGAAATCGGGAAGTCGGGGGCAGCAGATCTCATCGTAATATTGGAAAACCTGAGCGGAGCGACTATCAAAGAGAATTGGCAGATTGATTGATTTTACTTGTTGGTAATATTCCGTTGACAGGGTTTCCGCCCGGATGGTTAATGTAGTCAGGTCATTTTATGTGGATGCAGGTGAAAACCAGTCGCACTTTTACCGAGCCAACCGTGGGTTTGCCGCTCCGGTCATGGCGAAGGAGAATTGTCGCTTCAATCCCGCCACTGTTCCAGCAGCTTCAACATGGAGAGAATTATGAAAATAAAAAACGTTGGACTCATCATCTCGCTTATTAAAACCGGTTTGCGCCTGTTCGCCCTGCCGATGGGATTGCTCCTGGGTCAAACCCTCCTGGCCGCCGTCACGTTCAACGTCACGCCTCCCGCCGTCAGCAACACCTACAACGGAACCATCACTCTGCAAATCGGCGGGTTGACGAACAAGACGGTGGTCATCCAAAAATTTCTCGATCTCAACACCAACGGCGTCATTGACGGCGGGGATTTGCTGGTGCAGCAGTTCACGTTGCAGGATGGGACCAACTTTGTGATTGGCGGGGTGACCAATTTTAATGTGCCCGGCGATTTGAATGCCACGACGGGCGCCATTACCGCGACGTTGAATTTCCAAAATGGGGATTTTGTGCAGAACATCGTCGGCAACTATTTATATGTGCTTTCCAGTCCTGGCGGACATTTTGCGCCGATTACCAACCAGTTTGCGGTCACGAATTTTCCCTTCGCGCAAACGCTCACCGGCAATGTGGTCAGCAACAGCACCAGCACCGCGCTGCCCAATGCCATTATCCTGATGTTTCCTCCCCCGCGTCCGGGAAACAAAGGACCGTCAGGCAATCCATCGGCCGGCGTGGTGGCGAACAATGCGGGCAGCTACACCGTCCAGTTGCCGACGGGAACATATATGCCGGTGGCTTTCGAGGGCAATTATGCCGCCAATATGGCCACGGCGCCGGTGCTTACGCTGGCTGCCAGCCAGACCATTACCACCAATCTGACGCTCACCAACGCCACGACCAGCATCTCCGGCAGTGTGGTTGATGCCAATAATTCCAGCATCGGATTGCCCGGGGTGATGATTCCGGCGATGTCCTCCGACGGACTGCTGGCGATCACTTTTACTGATACCAACGGTAATTTCAACGTGCCGGTCACCGCCGGCACATGGACGCTCCAGGTGCAAGACTCGTCTCTGATTGTTCATGGTTATGTTGGATTGAACAATGGCACCAATGTCAGTGCAGGAGCAACGGGGGTGACCCTGGCCGTCCCCAGGGCCACGGCGCTGTTTTATGGCAGCGTCACGGACAACCTGGGGTATCCGATGGCGGGAATTGACGTGGAAGCCTACGACACCGGCAGCAACCTGTATGGACCGGACGGTTACACAGATACGAACGGGAACTACTTCCTTGGCATCGTGGGCGGCTTGAACGACGACCCGTGGCAGATTCAAATCAGCAGTGACAAAAGCCCCGCCAATTACATTTTTTCGCAGCCGGACCTTGATTCAAACGGCGGCACGAACATCAACTCCGGGCAGGCGGTGCTGGCGAACTTCACCGCCCTGCTCGCCGCCAATTACATCACCGGCAACGTAAAGGCCAACGGCACCAACATCGTGGGCGTCGGCGTGAACGCCAATGCCACCATCAATAGCGTGAATTTCTCTCAATATGTGGACACCGACGCCAATGGCAATTATTCAATGAACGTGGCCAACGGCAACTGGAACATCAGCCTCAATTGCAACGGCGGCGACGACAGCCTGGACAATATTCTCGGCAGCGGCAATTATCAGTGCCCCGACAGCCAGAATGTCACCAATAATAATAGCAATGGCACGGCGAATTTCATCGTCCAACCCTGCGGCGGCATTTCCATCGTCACCGCGTCCTTGCCCGCCGGCGAAATCGGTGTGTATTACGACCAGACCTTGCAGGCTTCCAGTTGCAATATTGGCGCCTACAACTGGACCCTGATCGGCGGTTCCTTGCCGTCCGGTTTGACCCTCGGCAGCAACGGCGAGATTTATGGCATCAATGACGCCAGCGGCACCTACACTTTCACTGTGCAGGTCACGGACAGCGGCAGTTTGACCACCAACGGCCAGTTTTCTATCGCCTTCAGCAACGCCGTGCAGATCACTACGACCACTTTGCCCGACGGTACAAACGGTTCCGCTTACAGCCAGCAGTTGCAGGCTGCCGCCGGCGTGCCCTTTGGCGGCGCATCGCCTTACAGTTGGTCGCTCGCGTCCGGTTCCGCCAGTTTGCCTCCCAACCTGACCTTGGCCGCCAACGGCCTGCTTTCGGGCACGCTCGCCGCCAGTGACACGTTCGATTTCACCGTGGAAGTCACGGACAGTCTGGGCGGCATCTACGATCAGCCCCTGGCGCTCACGATTGTTCCCTCAACGAACTCGCCGCTCACCACCCTGTACACGTTCAGCGGTGGTGATGGCAGCAGCCCAAACGGGCTGGTCCAGGGCAGCGACGGCAATTTCTATGGCACAACAGAATACGGCGGTGCGTACACGAATCAATACAGCGAAGGCCTGGGCACGGTGTTCAAGATGACGCCTCCTGGCACACTCACCACCCTGTATTCGTTCAGCGGTATCGATGGCGCTATTCCTGCCGCCGGCTTGGTGCAGGGCGCCAATGGCTATTTCTATGGCACGACAGAATATGGTGGCGTGTACGAGGACCGATCGGGCGATACCTTTGGCTCGGTGTTCAAAATCATGACCAATGGCACGTTCACTTCTCTGTACTCGTTCAGCGGCAGTGATGGCGCTAATCCTGATGCCGGACTGGTGCAGGGTGCCGATGGCAATTTCTATGGCACGACATCCTATGGCGGTGTGGACTACTACCTGGATGATGGCACGGTCTTCAAAATAACTGCCAATGGCTCATTCACCTCCTTGATCTCGTTCAGTGGCAGCGATGGCATTGGTCCCGGGGGCGGGCTGGTGCAAGGCACGGATGGCAACTTCTATGGCACGACAGAATATGGCGGCACGCATGGCTTGTTGTACGACGGTTATGGCACCGTGTTTAAGATGACGACCAACGGCACGTTGAACACCCTCTACTCATTCACTGGCGGTGGCGATGGCGCTAATCCTGCTGCCGGACTGGTGCAGGGCGCCGACGGCAATTTCTATGGCACGGCAGAATACGGCGGCACCAACGACTCCGGCACGGTATTCAAGATCATGACCAATGGCACGTTGAGCACCCTTTACTCATTCACTGGCGGTGGCGATGGCGCTAATCCTGCTGCCGGACTGGTGCAGGGCACCGACGGCAATTTCTATGGCACGACCGAATACGGCGGCGCGTACAAGGACCAATCGGGCGATACCTTTGGCACGGTGTTCAAGATCACTTCCGGTGGCACGCTGACTACGGTGTATTCCTTTACCGGCGGCAGTAATGGCGCCTATCCCAATTCCGCACTGGTGCAGGGCACGGATGGCAATTTCTATGGCACGACATCCGCTGGCGGTGCGCATGGCGACGGTGCCATTTTCCGGCTCAGCCTGGTGTCCCCGCCACGACCGGTGTTCCAATCAGTGACCAAAGCCGGCGGGACAATCACGCTCACCTGGAGCGCACTGGCGGGGCAAACTTACCAATTACAGTTCAAGACTAATTTAAATCAAACGAGCTGGAACAATTTGGGCAGTGTCATCATCGCAACCAATTCTACGGCGACGGCCTTGGATTCCATCGGTCCTGACCCGCAACGGTTTTACCGGGTGAAAATCGGCCCGTAGTGGGTCGAACAGCAGCTATTCCATCTCTGATGATGGGACGAACAAGAGCGTCACCATCCCGCCGCCGGCGGGAAATCTGTTCTTTCGTCTGGCCAAATGGTTTTGTTCCGGTTGCGCAGCAGTTTTGCCACGCCGGCCGGCTAACGCAAAACCCGCAGCAAACGCCTCGGGTGAACCGGATGCACCGGCGATAGATCGGCTTCGTTGAAGACCAGCAGCAAGGCTTCTTCGTCAATGTTCAACAGGTGCTTGTCGGAAGTCACCAGCAGGGGAATTTCCGCCAGCGAAGTTTCGGCCAGAATCAGGCCGTCGTTAAATTCGTCTTCAGGAATCAGACGTTGCCGGAGCAGGCCGCGAACGAATGGCTCGCAAATGGCTTCCGCCGCGGAATCCAGTCAAAGGGACGGATGCCCCGTTGCTTCAACTGGGTCAGTGCCGTCCGCGCCAGTTCCCGTTCCGCTTTGCTGTCGCCGTGAGTGAAAATGACGTGCAATTCGTGAACCGCCGTGGGCGGCAAGACCAATGCGTAGCCGACAGTTCGCCGACGAACTCGCAGCAATTTTACCGCGCCGTGCCGCAGTAGCGAATTCTCCCACCAAGCCGCGGAATTTCTCCGCGGCTTTTTTGTTGGTCGTCATTCCGGTGGAACGTGACTTGTCGGGCACGGCTTCGTCAGTGCCCTGATTTCAGGGAAGCGGCGGAGCGCTTCACTCCGAATACGTTTTGGTTCGTCAGCCGTCTCGCGCGGTGCCCGCCTGCGCTTTTTGCGAACCGCGCGGTCTTCTAATTTTATCATTCAGGGCAGCCAATACTTGCATCACGGGCGTTAATAGTTCTCGAAACCCTGTTCCGCCAGTGTTATGATATTATCCACTCTTTAAACGAAACCATGTTGTAAATCGGAAAATTGCCCGACGAAAACGACCTCTGCAATTCATTCCCGCGAATTTCCAGATGGGATGAGTTTATCCGTCACCGGCGGGCTTGAAATTTTATCTGAACCATTAACACAAGCGAAATACCAAGGAAACGAAATCCATGAAAACCAAACTCCGAATCGTTGGCTGGACAGTGCTGTTGGCACTCTCCACGCTCAACCTGCGACTCTCAACCGCCCACGCCCAAGGCACGGCGTTCACCTACCAGGGCCGGCTTAATAGCGGGGCGAATCCCGCCGCCGGAATTTACGATTTGCGATTTACGATTTACGACGCGGCCGGCGGCGGCAGTGTCTGGGGCGTTCTCACCAACGCCGCCACGCCGGTCACCAACGGCCTGTTCACCGTCACGCTGGACTTTGGCTCCGGCGTGTTTACCGGCAACGCGCGCTGGCTGGAAATCGCCGTGCGCACCAACGGCGCGTCCTCATTCACCACGCTGGCTCCGCGGCAGCCATTGACGCCCACGCCGTATGCCATCCTGGCCGGCACGGCCAGCAATCTGGCGGGAACGCTGCCCGCGACGCAGATCAGCGGGGTGGTGCCGCTCGCCCAACTGCCCGGCGCGGTTCTTACGAACAACGAAAGTGGTCCGGTCACATTGAACGGCACGCTGACGCTGCCGGCGACTCCCACCGTTTATTCCGGCGGCAATGTCCTGCTGCACGCCGACGCAACTTACAACTTCTTCGCCGGTGCGAGCGCGGGCAACCTGACAACCGGCTGTTCGAACAGCACGGCGGTCGGCTATGCCGCGCTGCAATCCACGACGGCCGGCGACGGCAATACGGCAATTGGTTTCGAGACGCTTCAACACGACACGAGCGGCCAGGGCAACACTGCTCTTGGAATTGACGCGCTGCTCGGCAACTATACCGGAAGCTATAACACGGCCAACGGTGCTTATGCGCTTCCCGACAACTACACGGGGAGCTACAACACGGCGGTTGGCGTCTCGTCTCTGCTTAACAACCAGACCGGCGGCAATAATATCGCCTTGGGCTATTTGGCCGGTTTCTACATTGTCGGCTCCAGCAACATTGACATCGGCAGCGAGGGATTGCCAGCCGACACCGGCATCATCCGGATCGGGACGCCGGGGATACAGATCAACACTTTCATTGCTGGCACGATCTTCGGCGATGGCGGGGGACTTACGAACCTTGCGACCCTCGGTTTGGGCGGCAATTCGGCCATTCAAAGCTTCTTCGCCGGCCCTTTGGCGGGCAATCTGACTATGAGCGGTTCTGACAACACCGGCGTCGGGTTTGCTGCGCTGCGCAACAACACGTCCGGCGGCCTGAATACGGCCAGCGGCGCGTACGCGCTGGGGGCGGGCGGTTTGATCACCGGCAGTGACAACACCGCCGATGGTTGCGTCGCGCTGGCCGCCAACACAAACGGCAGCTACAACACCGCAAATGGCGCTTGGGCGCTTTACGACAACACGAGCGGCAGCGGCAACACGGCCATCGGTTTCGAGGCGCTTTACTTCAACGTGACCGGCCAGAACAACATTGGGTTGGGCTACGCGGCCGGCATCAATGTCCTTGGCAACAACAATATTGACATCGGCAATCCAGGCAGCACGTACGACAGTGGCGTCATCCGCCTCGGCACACCGGGAACCCACACCAATACTTTCATCGCCGGGGTCATCAATGGCAATGGCGGCGGGTTGACCAACCTCAATGCGGCGCAAGTGACCGGCACGATGCCGTCGTTGACATTGAGCGGCAATATAACACTGCCGGCCAATGGCATTATTTATTCGGACACAACACCACTGATTGGAACCTATGGAAGTGGCAATTTCTTTGCCGGCCTGAGTTCAGGCAACCAGACGATGAGCGGCTCCGGCAACGCGGCCAACGGCGCGATGACACTTTACTGGAACACAAGCGGCTCCTATAACACCGCCAACGGCTTTCAATCGCTTTACAACAACAGGACCGGCTCCGCGAACACCGCTATCGGCGCTTATGCTCTCAACGTCAACTGGGGAGGCTCCGCGAACACCGCTATCGGCTATCAAACGCTTTATAATAATTCAGGCGGGAGCAATAATATCGCGCTGGGCAGCCAGGCGGGTTACAATATTACGACCGGCAGTTCCAACATTGACATCGGCAATCCGGGCAATTCCGGCGATAACAACATCATCCGCATCGGCACGCCGGGCACGCACACCGGCAACCTTCTCGCCGGCACCGTGTACATTGACCCAGCTGCACAGAACACCGGATCGCTCATCCCCGGACCTGGTTTGATCTTCGGTGGCACCGGCAGCAGCGAAGGCATTTCCTCCAAACGCACGAGCGGCACCGACCAATATGGCATAGACTTTTACACCCAAGGCATTGTTCGCATGACCTTGGCCAATAACGGCGACGTCGGCATCGGCACGACCACGCCGGGAAATTTGCTGGTGGTGGGCGGTTCCGGCAGTCCCGCGTATTGCAACGGCACCAGTTGGGTGAACGGTTCCGACCGCAATTCCAAGGAGGCGTTCACGGCCATCAATCCGCGCGCGGTGCTGGAAAAGGTTTCGGCGCTGCCGATCACGGAATGGAAATACAAGACGGAGGCGGACGGCACGGAACATATCGGCCCGATGGCGCAGGATTTCCACACGGCCTTCGGCCTGAACGGCACGGATGACAAACACATTGCCACCGTGGACGAAGAAGGCGTGGCGCTGGCCGCCATCCAGGGTTTGAATCAGAAAATGGAAGCCGAAACCAAAGCCAAGGATGCGGAGATTCAGGAATTGAAACAGAGCGTCGCGGAGTTAAAGGTGCTGGTCGAGAAACTTGCCGCCAAATAGGAGGCCAGTATGAAAACACGAGGACAAGAATTATCGGGCGTGGTAGGGCGCGTCACTCCGTGCGCGCCGGTCTTTGCCGACAGGCACCATAAGAAAACGGCGCGCAGAGGACTGACGCGCCCTACCCAGAGCGGACGGATGGCGCGCAGCGTCCTGGAGTGCGGCGGCCCTCCGCCGCTTGGCTATTACGGTAGCAGCCGACGTCAGGAGGCTCATTCAATGCTGGCTGCTGGCTGCTGGATATTTAGTTTGAGCCTCGTTACCTCGGCTGCTACGACGTGGATCAAAAGCGCCAGAGGGCTGGCGCAGTCCAAAACCTGGCGGATGGCGCTGGCTTTCTATTTTCTGCTTTCTGCTTTTAGCTTTCGGGCATCAGGGCAAAGCTATTCGATTGACTGGTACAAAATTGCCGGGGGCGGAGGCACGAGCACCGGCGGCACTTATTCCGTTACTGGTACCATCGGCCAGCATGACGCCGGTGGGCCGATGACGGGTGGCAATTATTCGCTCACCGGCGGATTCTGGGCGTTGATATCCGTGGTGCAGACGCCGGGATTGCCCAATCTGATCATTACCTTTGTTGGGCCGAACAGTGTGTTGGTTTCCTGGCCGAACACGGGCAGTTACACGTTGCAGCAGAATTCCAATCTGGCTGGCGGAAGTTGGACGACCAGCGGTTATTCCATCACGACCAGCAACGGCACGAACAGCATCACTGTCAATCCGCCGACGGGAAACCTGTTTTTCCGGCTGGCGAAATAAATCAACAACTTAACAGGATGCTGAAAAAGCTATGTATTTGAAAATTGACCCTCAAATTCATTGGGAAATTCGCATATTTTTCAGGTAAAAAAGAGTTTTTCAGCAGCCTGTTAAACACAACCGACCCGATCACCGTCCCAATTCACCAACCCCATAACCAACCCATGAAAACCAAAACCTTTCCTGTCTATCTTGCCATTCTGTGCCTCGCCCTGTGGCGGCTGCCGGCTGCCGGTGACACCGGCGCGCATTGCTTTGTCGCCGAGTCCGGCACGGGGATCATTTATGACTATGCGACGAATGGCACGAGGACCATTTATGCCACGAACACAGGACAGCCTTACGGGCTGGCCTTCGACCAAGCGACCAATCTTTTCGTGGCGGACCATGGCGGCAACATCTACAAAATCAAGCCGGGCGGATCAAACAGCGTCTTCGCCATTCCATACAACGGCCCGGCGGGTCTGGCCGTTGACAGTTCCAACAATCTTTTCTTGGGAGAGTCTGGCAACGGCTATATTTTCGAATACGCGCCGGACGGAACGCGGAGCACTTTTGGCCAGGAACCCTGCTTTGATGCTTATTATAATTACGGCCGGCCGGACGGCCTGGCTTTCAGCCCATCCGGAGTTCTGTATGCCACGGACGAATATTTCGGATACCTTTACCGGGGCGTTCCTAATTCGCCTTTTGCCTCCGTGCCGGGGGGCGATCCGTGGGGGCTGGCCTTTGACAGCCGGAGCAACCTGTTTGTCGCGGATTCCTCCTCCGGCAAAATTTACAAATTCGTCAACATTGGCGGAATTCCCAGCTCCTCCTATACGACGTTCGCCACCAACATGAGCCAGCCAACCGGACTGGCCTTCGACAGCAACGACAACCTTTTCGTGGCGGATTACTCCGCGGGCAATGTCTATAAAATTGACACGAACGGTGTGCGAACGACCTTTGCCAGCGGCTTGCTGGCGCCCGTCGCCGTGGCTTTTTTGCCCGTGACACAGTCCGCCGGTCTGCCGCCTCTCGTCATCTCGCTCACGGGCAACAGCGTCATCGTCTCCTGGCCGAACACCGGAAGTTACACGTTGCAGCAAAATTCCAATCTGGCCAATGCGCCGGGATGGAATGCTTACGGCGGCACAGTGAACACCGCCAACGGCACGAACAGCGTGACCATCAGCCCGCCGACGGGGAACCTGTTCTTCCGGCTGACGAAATAAAATAGCAGTTCCAGTTAACATGGGGACAGTTGGATACGCCTCTGGGAAAAGCGGCGGAGGGCCGCCGCAGTCCATGACGCTGCGCGCGACACGATGATGCTTGAAGTGCGCGAAGCGTCTTGGGGTGCGCCAGTCCTTCCGCCTTCGCGGCGCGCCATAGCGCCGCTTCGGCGCGACGGCGGCTGGCGCTTTGCGGGTGGCGACAAAGATTCCGCTCCTCACGGGGCGGCGGGCGGTGACGGGGGATTAAATCCCAGATGATGCTTTCGGGCGTCGTATGCGTAGAACCCGCCCATTTGGTCTCCACGGCGACTTTTATCGTCGGGTAGTTCAACAAACGCGGACACTTTTATTTCTTCCCCTGCACCTTCGCCGCGACTTTCAGGCGCAGGGCGTTCAGCCGGATGAAGCCGGTGGCGTCGTCCTGGTTATGATCCCGCACGGGCGGGATCGGGTCGGCTTTCATCGTGGCAATTAGCAAACTCCCCTTCGCCCTTTCTGGCAAGGCCAATCGCGAATAGCGACAAAGATTCCGCTCCTCACGGGGCGGGGCGGGGAATTTGAACACAGCCTACAATAGCCCAGCATGGTGAAGAAACTCTTCGACGACTATCCGGCAGCCTGACCTGAGTTGCTCGATGTCTTCCGGACTTGCGGTAAAATATCGTCCATGTGCCGACATGTGCCCAACGTCTCGGAGATTCGGGAGGGCGTTTCTTGTATTTCGGGAAAGAGTCCACGCCGGTTCTGCGAGCGCTTTACTAATAAGATTCGTCAACTGAAGGTAATTGCCATTCCCGTCCTTGATCTTGTTCGCGATCCCCTTGCCTTCAAATGCCTCGATTATGGAGATTTCGATGATTCGGCGCATCATCACGGCAGCAGCATCATACCAACCCGAAGTAAAGCAGCCGTTCATCTGGCGACCAACGGTTACAAGATAACCACGTTTGGCTTTAGAGAGAATGCTCAGAGGAAACAAGCCTTCGTCTTCGCAAGGCATTGAGCGTGATCGCCAAGCGGTACGTAAGTTGTAAGAAAATTCGTGCAAGGCCTTTGTTCTCACCTTCGGGTGCGTCAGTGGCGCAAAGACCGTTTCTAGAAGCTCTGCGATAGCGGAGGAATCACCGGGACTCCCAGAATTCAGAGATCGGAAAGTATTGGTGGCGTCAGCACGAAGTGTAGCGAGTTTGTTGGCGTAAAAATTATCGCCTTCAAGACTCATGTGATTTCGACGAGCTTTCTTTGCTACACCAACCGCAGCACGAGCGAGACTTTCCAAAGTCTCCGAAGGAGAAAGGCGAGAATCCTCAGGCTTAGGCATACGCCCTTCCCTTACCAGTTCGAGTACGCGAACGCCTTCTTTTTGCCTTCACCGTCAGCTTTTTGCCTGCGAAGTTTCTTTTTCTGGCAGAACCTCTGGAGCGGTCCGCTTAGACTGGTCAGCGGGATATGATGGCCACGATTACCAAGCTCAGCTTTGACTTCGGATATGGTCTTTGGTTTAGAAAAGTATGCTTCACCGACGAGTTCCTCAATGTATGCAGATGTACCAGCCCGCGTGGATTTTGCTTGGCCTTCAGCGGCATGTCCCTTGGACCGGATACTTCCGGAAGGGCGCACACGCTGGTGACTTGTTGCCCGGCCAGTTCTGGAATCCGGAGCGTCAGTGCTTGAACTCGCCAGCAGGTCATCAAGAATCTTCTCGAAAGCTACTCGCCGGAGCTCTGCGTCCTTCACGGCTGAGACTGCGCTTTCCGCTTGTGCGACCAATTCGCTGTAGGATTTGCTCATACGCTGGATCCCTTTCTGGTTTTCTGTTCTATGGTTTAACATAGATGCACCGGTTATTGGTAGCTTTTATTTTAGCAGTTTTTGTCGTCGAAAACAATACGAGATATTGGGCTACCGTTTCCTCTGCACCTTCGCCGCGACTTTCAGGCGCAGGGCGTTCAGCCGGATGAAGCCGGTGGCGTCGTCCTGGTTGTAGGCCTTCGTGGGGTCGGCTTCCATCGTCGCAATGTGTGGATTATACAGGCTCACCGGACTCTTGCGACCGGCGACCATGATGTTGCCCTTGTACAGTTTCACGCGCACGGTGCCGGTCACGTTTTTCTGGCTCTCGGTCACGAGCGCCTGCAACGCATACCGCTCCGGCGCGAACCAGTAGCCGTAATACACCAGCTCCGCGTAACGCGGAATCAGCGAGTCCCGCAAATGCATGACCTCCCGGTCCATCGTGAGGCTTTCCATCTGCCGATGCGCAAAGTGCAGGATGGCGCCGCCGGGCGTTTCATATACGCCCCGCGATTTCATGCCCACGTACCGGTTCTCCACCATGTCCACCCGCCCGACACCGTGTTTGCCGCCGATTTTGTTCAGCGTCTTCATCACGCCCAGCGGGGATAGTTTCTTGCCGTTCACCGCCACGCAATTGCCCTTCACGAAATCCAGCGTCACGAATTCCGGTTTGTTCGGCGCGTCTTCGGGAAACACCGATAGCGTGGTGAACGAGCCGCGATACTTTTTGTCGCTCGCATCCATCCACGGGTCTTCGAGAATGCCCGCCTCGTAGGAGATGTGAAGCAAGTTCCGGTCGCTCGAGAACGGTTTCTTCGCGCTGGCCTGCACGGGAATCCTGTGCCGGGCGCAGTAATCAATCATCTCCTGCCGGCCGGGAAAGTCGGTGCGAAATGAAGCGTCCCGCCACGGGGCGATGACCTGCAGGTCCGGCGCGAGCGCGGCGGCGGTGAGTTCGAACCGCACCTGGTCGTTGCCCTTGCCGGTGGCGCCGTGAGCAATGGCATCGGCTTTTTCCTTCCGCGCGATTTCCACCATGCGTTTGGCGATGAGCGGCCGGGCGATGCTGGTGCCGAGGAAATACTGGCCTTCATAGACCGCACCAGCGTGGATGATGGGGTAGATGAAGTCGCGCGCGAATTCCTCCTGCAAATCGTCAATGTAGATTTTCGACGCGCCGGTCCGTTTGGCCTTGGCCTCGAGGCCGCGCAATTCCTCCTCCTGCCCGATGTTGGCGCAGAAGGCGATCATCTCGGCGTCGTAGGTTTCTTTGATCCACGAAAGCAGCACCGACGTGTCGAGGCCGCCCGAATAAGCTAAAACAATTTTCATTGCGGGGAATTTAACCGCCAAAACGCCAGGTGCGCAAAGGGAAAACGAAACGGAAACCGCAAACAAGACGAACTACACGAAACCGAGGGAGCAGCGGTAAAACATCGAACATTCAATCCCGCAACGCGCATACGCGTCAACTTAAGCTTCCGAGTTTTTGGTGGAAGTTCGGGCGTTTTCTGCGGCGGTCATAGCGGCAGTGATAGAGGATTTGATTGAGCATATGATGCCCGCCGAGCCGGGATTGG
>Ga0116106_1000784_pt1 | contig 17153 bp, 15 predicted proteins | sample June2015DPH_6_50_FD_89717 | JGI IMG/M metagenome (GOLD analysis project Ga0116106, IMG submission 89717) | Peatland microbial communities from SPRUCE experiment site at the Marcell Experimental Forest, Minnesota, USA - June2015DPH_6_40 | ecosystem: Environmental > Terrestrial > Soil > Wetlands >...
GATGGCGCGGTCGGGGGCGAGCGTATAGGCGCGGTAGCGCTTGTAGCCGTTGATGGTCGGCGTGGAGAACGCGGCGGCGGCGTGGGCGTGGGTCAGGAGGCCGGCGAGGAAATGCAGGCCAGTTGCGGAGAGGCCTTCGCGCGCATTGCCGGCGAAGGCGTTGTTACCGCGTTTGCGGTCGAGCAGCGATTGGTGCAGGTGCCAGCCGCTGGAGAAAAGGTTCGGCTGCGCCGGCCGGCTCATGAAGCTCGCCAGGAGGCCATGGCGCCGCGCGATCTGTTTGGTGGCGGCGCGGAACAGGATCATGGTGTCGGCGGCGTCGAGGCCGCGTTGCGGGCGGAAGGTGAACTCGCACTGGCTCGGGCCGAGCTCGACTTCCACCGAGCGCAGCGGCATGCCGAGCGCGACGATGCCGCGGCGGATCGGCTCGAGCGCCGCGTCGATCTGATCGAAGCGGCTCTCGGTGAGATATTGGTAGCCCTGGTTGAGCAGGCTCACCTCGGGCGCCCGCGGCGGCCAGGTGGCGTCCTCGGGCGTGAGCCGCGGATTTTCCAGCTTGAACAGATGGAATTCGACTTCGAGGCCGGCGAGGTAATCGAAGCCGGCGGCCTTGAGCCGCGCCAGCGCATCGCGAAGAATCTGCCGCGTCGAGAACGGCACCGGCTTGCCGTTGGTGAAAACAATATCGCACAGAAACCAGCCGGTATTCGGCGCCCACGGCAATACCTGGAACGTTTCCGGATCAGCGATCATGACGAAATCGCCGGCGCCTTGCATTTCCGCCATGTCGAAGCCGCCGCCCGGCGTGAACACCGGATAGGCGGTCTTGTGCGCGGTGTCCTTGGCCAACAGCGTCGTCGTCATGGTGACGCCGGCTTGCATCAGGCTCGGCGCGTCTTCGGCCACTACCGTTTTGCCGCGCAGCACGCCGTGCTGGTCGGCAAACGAGAAGCGCACCAGTTCGAGCTTGTATTTCTTGATCGCCTGCACCGCCGCCTTGGCGGCGCGCGCTTGTTCGCTGGTCCACAGGCCGTGTCGCTCGACAAAGCTCTTCGCCGCGGAACGCCGGGCCATTCAGTGTCCGTTGGCCCAGCTTTTGGTCTCTTGCCGGCTGGCGTCGGTGCGCCGCCAATAACCCTGCCAATCGCCGGCCGGGCCGATGCCGTCGACGCAGGCCGGGCCGGTGATTTTTTGCGCTGCCGCGGCGTCGAGCACCATCATCGGCCTAGCGCCATTGCCGGATTGATCGAGCGCCTGGCGCAACAGCCGACGATAGGCGCTGATCGCCTTGTCGGAGGTGCCAAGATGCTCTGCGGTGCGGTCCTGAATCGCGCCCATGGATTCGCAGGCCCATTGGTCGTGCACGTTGATGTCGGCGCCCATGCCGGTATAGGTCGCGTGCTCCTGCTCGTGGGCATCGAAACCGTAGTCGTTGCTCATGTTCTTGCGCGGCACGTAATCCGGCAATTCGTAGAGCTCGAGGCGCTGGCGGCGCATCTCGTCCTTGTCCACTGGCGCGCCGAACGAGGTGAAAATCGCGTACCAATAATGCCGCACGTCGTCGATCGGCACGTGCCATTGCGAGATCGTCATCTCGCGGCTCATCGGAATGATGAAGGCATTGGGAAAAATCAGGTTGGTCACGCGCACATGGGCGTTGACGTCCGAGATCTGGCGCAGCGTGATCAATCGAAATCCGTAATCGGTCGGCTCGATCTCGATGCGCGGCCGCGGAAACTCGCGCATGATTTTGGTCATCGGCATGTCTGAGTCTTTGGACGTGTCGCGGAACATGCGGCCGTAGCCTTTGTCCGGATCCTCGTCCTCGAAGAAGCGGTGCAGGAACGAGGTGTGCACCGGATCGATGCCGACTTCGAGTGACTGCAGCCAGTTGCAATCGATCATGCCCTTGAACGCGAAAGTGTGGGTCGACGGCGCCACGAAGCAGTCGAATTGCGGGAACGACGGCTCCTCGCCGGGGCCGAGATAGGCCCACAGGATGCCGCTCTTCTCCACCACCGGATAGGACTTCTGCTTGATGTTGGCGCACAGATTGCTGTTGTCCGGCTCTGCCGGCGTCTGCAGGCATGTGCCGTTGACATCGAACAGCCAGCCGTGAAAGGCGCAACGCAGCCCGCCGTCTTCGAGCCGCCCATAAGCCAGATCGGTGCCGCGATGCGGGCAATGCCGGCCGATTAGCCCGTAGCGGCCCTTGTCGTCTTTGAAGGCGACCAGATCCTCGCCGAGGAGCCGCGCCGGTTTGATCGGCCGGTTGCCGGCAAGCTCATCGACCAGCGCGGCGGGTTGCCAGTAACGGCGCATCAGATCGCCGGCGGCGGTACCGGACGCGGTGCGGGTGATGAGATCGTTCTGTTCCGCGCTCAGCATCGACGATTTCCTGGTTGCTTCGCCAATCCTAGCTTCAATGCCCCGGCAGCACCAAGACCTTCGGGCTCTCCGGCAGCGTCGTTTTCGACACCACGACCGAGGGGACGTCCGCCTGTTCGACCGGCCAAAGCTGGCGCGCCCGGTCGAGGAATCGGCCGAGCGTGTACGGGCTGAAAAAGTGCATCGGGATGATGATTTGCGCTTTCAGCGCGGTCAGCACCTCCATCATGCCGTCGAGATCAAGCGTGTAGCCGCCGTCGACCGGCGCCATCACCACGTCGACCCGGCCGATCTCGTTGAGCTGCTCTTGCGTCAGCGGGTGATGCAGATGGCCGAGATGGGCGATGCACAGATTGGCGATCTCGAACACGAAGATCGAATTGCCGTAGCGTTCGGTGCCGCCGAACCCATTGCGGATATTGGTCGGCACGTTGCGCACGCGCACGTCGCGATATTTTAGGCCCCAGACCGCCGGCTCGTTCTCGCTCGGCCCCCAGCCGCGCAGCACGTATTTGATCGCCGGATCGGGATGGTCGGTATAGTGGGTGTCGTGGGCGTGGTTCATGGTGACGATGTCGGGCAGCACCGGCGGCCGCACATAGTCGTTGTAGTCGGTGGCGATGCGCACCAGTTGCGGGCTCTCGATCAGAAACGTGGCGTGGCCGATGAAAGTGAGCCGCACCTGGTCGGCATTGAGCGCGGCGAGATCGAATGCGGCGGGAATGACGCGCGGCCGATTCTCCGCGACCAGGCCGGGACAATTCTGCGGCACGTCCGGCGGTGGCGCCGCTTTCGGCGCCGGCTGCTCGGCCACCTGGGCGAAGGCGAAAGCGGGAAAAACAATTACGAAGAGCGCCGCGACAACAACGCCTCGAATGTCGGCAAGAATACTCAACAGCTTCACTGCAACTGCTCCCATCCGCGGCGCAATCGTGCGCGGTCAGACAAGAGAATTTGCCACGGAATACGGCGTCAAACTATGACGCCCGGCGGGCAAGAGGCCAGCGATCAACGGCCCGACGTGATCACGCCCCGTGCGGTGACGACGACCCATTGGCCGTCTTGCCGCTTCACCGCTTCGACCTTGCCGACACCGGGCAGGATGCTGCCGGCGCCGACTTCGAACAGGCTGCCGTTGCGGCCTTCGACCAGCGCGCGGTCACCGTGGACGTCCTGCACGACCCAGTCTTCGACGATCCGGTCGACGATTTTCGGATCGGCCGGCGGCGTCGTCATGGGCGCCGTGGTCATAGGTGCAATCGAGCCCGTGGTCTCGGGCGTGGCGTTGATCTTGTTGAGCCGGTCGACGGCGTCGGCGATGTGGGCAAGCTGCGCCGCCGGATTGGTCGCCGCGCGCTCGACCCTGTCGAGCCGCTCGGCGATGGCGACGAATTGAGTGTTGGCGTTGCGGACCGAGCCGTCGAGATTGGATTTCATCGCGGAAAGTTCGGCGACCTGCGACTTCAGCGCGCGCAAGATGCTGCCCGCATCCGCCGTATTCGCGCTCGGGGCCGCTTCCGGCATGAGCCGCCCGACGCCGGCACCGGTCAACGATCCGGCGAACGAGCCGACCGCCGCGGCGATTGCGATCGTTGCCGCGAGCAACGCAAACCGCCATGAGCGCGGCTGCGCCGCGGGAGCGGTGGCCGCATTCGACTCTTCCTTTGCGGCTTCGCCGTACGCCGCCTCGTCGTCCGGCGGGGGCGGTGCGGGATCGGCATCAAAAAATTCATCCTCGATGCCACCGCCGGCCTCGAGTTTTGGCGACCACACGACGGGCAATTTGTGCTCGGTCGAGTCGCCCGCGGCGGCCTTCGACTCTTCGCCCGGACCGCTGGACGGCTCGCTGGCGGAAGGGTTCGACGGTTGTTCGTTGTTTTCGGGTTTTTCCGCGCGCTTGCCCATGTTCCGGATCCTCCGCCTGGCGGTTGATCCGTCGTTAACGAATTATGGTTAGCAATCGGTTACCGCGGGGCGCTCCGCGCCGCGATGAACGGCCTTCAACTTGCCAAGCCGTTGTCGTTGGCGAGGTCTTTGAGCGAGGTCTCCGGACGCGCGCCGATGTGCTGGATCACTTCGCCGGCGGCAAGCGCGCCAAGGCGGCCGCAGGTGCGATCGTCGGCGCCGCGGGCCAAGCCGGAGAGGAAGCCGGCGGCAAACAGATCGCCAGCCCCTGTGGTATCGACGACACGCTCGATCGGAAAAGCCGGCACCGCCTCGATGCCGTCGGGGCCAATCACCAGACAACCCTTCTCGCTGCGCGTCACCACCGCGGTATCGATATCGGCGCGCAGCGCCTTGACCGCCGTATCGAAATCCGCGGTTTGGTAAAGGCTCGCCAACTCGGCCTCATTGGCGAAAATGAGATCGACGGTGTGCGAGCGCATCAATGCCAGAAACTCGTCGCGCCAACGGTCGACGCAAAACGCGTCCGACAGCGACAGCGCCACGGTGCGCCCCGCCCCGTGCGCGATCTTTGCCGCCTTGAGAAACGCATCCTTGGCGTTCTTCGGATCCCACAAATAGCCTTCGAGATAGATGATGCGGCTCGCCGCGATCATGTCGGCGTCGATATCGGCGGGATGCAGATCCTGGGCGGCGCCGAGAAACGTGTTCATGGTGCGCTCGCCGTCGGGCGTCACCAGAACGTAACAGCGTCCGGTCGAGGCGCCGTCGGTCGCCGGCGGCGTCGCAAAGATCACGCCGGCGGCGCGGATATCGTGGCTAAACGCGCGGCCGAGCTCGTCGTCCTTGACCTTGCCGACGAACGCGCCGCGCCCGCCGAGGCTCGCAAGCCCGACGATGGTATTGGCCGCCGAGCCGCCGGAGATTTCGACAGCCGGGCCCATCGCGTCGTAAATCCGCTCCGCGCGCGCCTCGTCGATCAGCGCCATGGCGCCTTTGTTCATGCCCTGTTTGAGCAGGAAGTCTTCCTCGGTGCGGGCGATCACGTCGACGATCGCATTACCGATGCCGAGAACGTCGTAACGGGCTGAAACCATGAGAAATCTCGCGCTGGGACGCGGCACTATAACGGCCGGGCCTTGCAGGGCAAGCCGACGCCGTGGCAATTGACGCTGGTCCGCTCCGGAGACCGTCCATGGCGTTTAAAGAACTGGTTTTTTCAGGCGTGCAGCCGACCGGCAATCTGCACCTCGGCAACTATCTTGGCGCCATCAAGCGCTTCGTCGAGCTGCAGGGCCGCTACGACTGCATCTATTGCGTCGTCGATCTGCACGCGATCACGGTGTGGCAGGACCCCACCGAATTGCCGAAGGCCATTCGCGAAGTCACCGCGGCCTTCATCGCCTGTGGGATCGATCCCAAGAAGCACATCGTGTTCAACCAGAGCCAGGTCGCGGAGCACGCCGAGTTGGCGTGGGTGTTCAACTGCGTCGCCCGCCTCGGCTGGCTCAACCGCATGACACAGTTCAAGGAGAAGGCCGGCAAGGACCGCGAGAACGCGTCGGTCGGTCTTTATGCCTATCCGACGCTGATGGCGGCCGACATTCTGGTCTATCGCGCCACCCATGTGCCGGTCGGCGAGGACCAGAAGCAGCACCTCGAACTGTCGCGCGACATCGCGCAAAAATTCAACAACGATTTTGCCAATTCGATCAGGGATAAGGAATTCGGCGACGCCTTCTTCCCATTGCCGGAGCCTTTGATCACCGGCGAGGCGACGCGGGTGATGTCGCTACGCGACGGCACGAAGAAGATGTCGAAGTCGGATCCATCCGACCAATCGCGCATCAATCTTACCGATGACGCCAACACCATCGCGCTGAAAATCCGCCGCGCCAAAACCGACCCGGAGCCGCTGCCGAGCGAGGAAAAAGGCCTGGAGACGCGGCCAGAAGCCGACAATCTGGTCGGCATATATGCGGCGCTTGAGGGAACGACCCGCGCCGGTGTGCTCAAGCAATTCGGCAACGCGCAGTTCTCGACGTTCAAGTCGGCGCTGACCGAACTCGCCGTCGCCAAGCTCTCCCCGATTGCCAGCGAGATGAATCGGCTTATGGACAATCCCGCGGCGATCGATGCCATCCTCGCGGATGGCTCGGCCCGGGCGCAAAAACTCGCCGGCGAAACCATGAAGGCGGTCAAGGATATCGTCGGTTTCGTGCGGTCTTAAGCTGTCTGGCCGCCCGCACCCGCCCTTGAACTTCCTAGGCAATTCGCCACGTATTGGTGTAGGTTTACGTCAAGTCACGGCGCGGTCGGACGCGGCCGCTGTCAGCTGACCAAAGGACAAACGACAATGTTCATCCAGACCGAAGCGACGCCGAACCCGGCGACCTTGAAATTCCTGCCCGGACGGGCGGTGCTGGAAGGCGCAACGCTCGACCTGCGCGACGCCGAGCAGGCGGCGCAGTCGCCGCTCGCCGAACGGCTGTTCGGCATTGCCGGCATCAGCGGCGTGTTCTTCGGCTCCGATTTCATCACCGTGACCAAGAGTGCCGGCGAATGGCAGCAGCTCAAGCCGATGATCCTCGGCGCCATCATGGAACATTTCATGTCGGGCGCGCCCTTGCTCAACGCGGGCGGCAGCGCGCCGGCCGACGGCGAGGAGTTCTTCGACGCCGCCGATGCCGACACCGTCGCCACCATCAAGGATCTGATCGAGACGCGGGTGCGGCCTGCGGTGGCCAACGACGGCGGCGATATCACCTTCAAGGGCTTCAAGGACGGCGTCGTCTATCTCAACATGAAAGGCGCCTGCTCGGGCTGCCCGTCGTCGACGGCGACACTGCAGCACGGCATCCAGAATCTGCTGCGCCATTTCGTCCCCGACGTCACCGAAGTCCGGCCGATGTGATCGGGGCCGCTTCCCCCGACGATTCAGTGCGCCATGCGCGTACTCGCAATCGATACGGCGCTAGGGGCGTGCTCGGCGGCCGTGTTCGACACCCAGCAAGGCGGCGGCATAATCGCGAGCGCGAGCTTGCCGATGCTGCGCGGCCATGCCGAAGCGCTGATGCCGCTCATCCGCCGGATCATGGACGAAGCCGGCACGGCCTTTGGCGATCTCGACCGCGTTGTGGTCACGACAGGGCCCGGCAGTTTCACCGGATTGCGGGTCGGCATTGCCGCGGCGCGCGGCATCGCGCTCGCGATCAACAAACAAGCCGTGGGTCTGTCGACGCTGTCCGCTTATGCGGCGCCATATCTCGCCGATGATGAAAATGCGCCGGTCGTCGTCGCCATCGATGCGCGGCACGCGCACGTCTATCTCCAAGTTTTTGCCGCAGGCGGCCGCACGGTCACAGGTCCGAGACTGGCGCCGTTGAGCGAAGCGGTGCGCGCGGCCGCCGCGGCGCCGGCGCGAATCGTCGGCTCGGCCGCGCAACTTGTCGCCGAAGGGCTTGCGGTCACCGACGCAGCGCCGTTGCACGTCGACGCCAGTGGCGCGCCCGACATCGACTGGGTGGCACGGATGGGCGCCGCGCTGCCCGAAGGCCAGTCGCCGCCGAAACCGCAATATCTGCGCGCCCCCGATGCGCAACTGCAAAATGCTGCGCAACTGCCGCGCCGATGATGCGCTTCATCGCTCGTCTATTCGGCCGGGTCGCGCCCACTTTATCTGAAGCGCGGCCGAGCGATGCCTCAGCGATCTCCGCGCTGCACATCGCTTCGTTCCAGCGCGGCTGGGGCGAGGATGAAGTCTATCGGCTATTAATCGAAAAAACCGTCGTCGCCCATCGCGCCATGATCGGCAAGACAATGATCGGATTCATCCTGTCACGCGTGGCGGCGGGTGAAGCGGAAATCCTCTCGATCGCCATCGCGCAGCGCCAGCGCGGCCGCGGCTTTGCGCGGCCGCTGCTCGATCTGCATCTGCGGCGACTGGCCGGGCTCGGCGCGCGGGCCGTGTTTCTCGAGGTCGACGAGCGCAACGCCGCGGCGCGTGCGCTGTATCGCCGCGCCGGTTTCTACGACGTGGGACGGCGCCAAGGCTATTATCAGACCGGCGCAGCGGCGCTGGTGCTGCGTCGCGATCTTGGCTGACGCATCCGCAAGACTGAAAATAACAAGACTGAAAACAAAATGTTCGCGGCATAGGGAGGGAAACGGCATGACGGCAGTGCGATTATTGAGCGTCGCATTTGGTCTCGCGCTCACGTTCAGTGTCAGCCACAACTTCGCCCGCGCGCAGGACACGGCCTATCCCGACCGGCCGATCAAGATGCTGGTCGGCTTCGGCGCCGGCGGCGGCACCGACATCGCCGCGCGGATCATGGCGCAGAAAATGTCGGAAATTCTCGGCCAGTCGATCGTGGTCGAGAACCGCACTGGCGCCAGCGGCATGATCGCGGCCGAAGACGAAGCCAAGTCGGCGCCCGACGGCTACACGCTGATGATGGGGAGCCAGACCACCTATGCGGTGGCGCCGAACCTTTATCGCAAGGTGACGCTCGATGCGGCGAAAGATTTTGCCGGCGTGGCAATGACCGGTGCCTCGCCTTTGGTGCTGGTGGTCAATCCGTCGTTCGCCGCGCATACGGTCAAGGACGTCATCGCCATGGCCAAGGCAAATCCCGGCAAGATCAATTTCGGCACCGGCGGGCTCGGCACCACGCCGCATATGACGGCCGAGCTGTTCCAATACACCGCCGGCATCAAGATGGTGCACGTCGCCTATCGCGGCGAAGCGCCGGCGATCAACGACTTGCTCGCCGGACAAATTCCGCTGATGTTCGCCAACCTCTCCGCCGTGATGGGCAACCTCAAAGCCGGCACGCTGCGGGCGCTCGCGGTCACCGGCGCGCACCGCTCGCCGTCGGCCCCGGACATTCCAACCGTGGCGGAGGCGGCGCTACCCGGTTTCGAAGCGGAAACCTGGTGGGGCATCGTGGCGCCGGCCGGAACGCCGCACGCTGTTCTGGCAAAACTCAACGCCGCGGCGCTTAAAGCGCTGGCCGACGACGACACCAAAAAGCGCTTCGCCGACCTCGGCATGACCAATGGCGGCAGTAGCCCTGAGGAACTCGATGCCTATATCAAGTCGGAGATCGCCAAGTGGTCGAAAGTGATCAAGGACGCCAATATCCAGCCGATGGACTGAAGCAAAATCTGCCAATTCCTTTTTGCCGGGAATCCGGCTAGACCATACAGACGGCGTCGCCACAAAGTGGAATTTATATGTTGATATAGGGGCTTAGGCCGACCACCCGGCATGAACGGAGCGAAAAAACTCTACGTCAAATCGTTCGGCTGCCAGATGAACGTCTACGACTCGCAGCGTATGGCGGACACTTTGGCGCCGGAAGGCTATGTCGAGACCTCAAGCCCCGACGATGCCGACCTGGTCATCCTCAATACCTGCCACATCCGGGAAAAGGCGGCGGAGAAAGTCTATTCCGAGCTCGGCCGCGTCCGCCGCATGAAGGACGCTGCGGCCGCCACCGGCCGGCGCGTCATGGTCGCGGTCGCGGGCTGCGTTGCGCAGGCCGAAGGCGAAGAAATCATCCGCCGCGCGCCGGCGGTTGATCTCGTTGTCGGACCGCAGAGCTATCACCGCCTGCCCGACTTGCTGGCGCGGGCCGCGCGCGACGGCGAGGCGATCGACACCGAGTTCCCGGTCGACGACAAATTCAATTATCTCGCCGCGCCGGACCGCGCCGCGATCCGCAGCCGCGGCGTGTCCGCCTTTGTCACGGTGCAAGAAGGCTGCGACAAGTTCTGCACCTTCTGCGTCGTGCCTTACACGCGCGGCATGGAGACGTCGCGGCCGGCAAACAAAATCCTCGCCGAGATCGCGCGGCTGGCGGATGCCGGCGTGCGCGAAGTCACGCTCATCGGCCAGAACGTCAATGCCTATCACGGCGAAGGGCCGGACGGGCGGACGTGGTCACTGGCGCGGCTGCTCGAACAGACCGCCGCGCTGCCGGACATCGACCGGCTGCGTTATACGACCAGCCACCCGCGCGACATGGACGACGATCTCATTGCCGCCCATCGCGATCTGCCGCAGTTGATGCCGCAATTGCATCTGCCCGTGCAATCCGGCTCCGACCGTGTGCTCGCGGCCATGAACCGCCGCCACAGCCGCGCCGATTATCTTGAAATCGTCGATCGGCTGCGCGAGGCGCGGCCCAATCTGGCACTCACCTCCGATTTCATCGTCGGCTTTCCCGGCGAAACCGAAGCGGACTTCGCCGCCACGCTCAGCCTCGTCAACGACATCGGCTATGCCGGCGCGTTCTCATTCAAATATTCGCCGCGGCCCGGCACGCCCGGCGCCGACATGGACGATCAAGTGGCGGAAGACGTGAAGTCGGATCGCCTGCAACGCCTGCAGGACGCCATCGATCGCAATCAGGCGGCGTTCAATCGCGGCTGTGTCGGCCGCACCTTTGATGTGCTGTTCGAGCGTCCCGGCCGCCATGGCGGCCAGCTGGTCGGCCGTTCACCTTATCTGCAGCCGGTGCAAGTCACGGCGCCGTCATCACTGATCGGCACTATTGCCCCGGTCGCCGTCACCGAAGTGTCCAGCAACAGTCTGTTCGGCGTGCTCATACCAAAGCCTGAACAACAGCAACAACCAGCCTTGCTCGGCGCGGGAGCTTGAATTGCGAACACCCGGAACGGACGAATCGGTCATCGTCGCACAGAACAACGCGACGCAAATCGCACTGACTTTCGACGACAATCGCCTCGCCTCCACCCTTTTCGGTCAATACGGCCAGAACCTCGCCTTGATCGAGCGCCGGCTCGGCGTCGTCGCCAATTCGCGCGGCAATCACGTCACGCTGGAAGGCACCCATGAGGCCTGCGAATTGGCGCGGCGCGTGCTCGAAAATCTCTATGAGCGGGTCAAGCGCGGCGACGAACTGGTGCAGGGCGATGTCGATGGCGCGGTTCGGCTGGCGCTGTCGCAAGGCTCGCTGTTCGATTTCGATCCCGCGGCGGCGCGCGACAGCTTTGAGGAAATCAATCTGCGCAAGCGCCGCGTCCGCGCGCGCACCCAGGCGCAGGACGCTTACGTGCGGGCGCTCAAGCGTCATCCGCTGGTGTTCTCCACCGGCCCGGCCGGCACCGGCAAGACCTGGCTTGCGGTCGCCCATGCCGTGCAACTGTTCGAGCGCAAGGACGTCGATCGCATCGTGCTGTCGCGGCCGGCGGTCGAGGCCGGCGAGCGGCTCGGCTTCTTGCCCGGCGACATGCGCGAGAAGGTCGATCCCTATCTGCGCCCGATCTACGATGCGCTCTATGATTTGATGGACGCGCGCATCGTCGAGCGCGCGCTGCAAAGCGGCGAGATCGAAATCGCGCCACTCGCTTTCATGCGCGGCCGTACGCTGTCGAACGCCGCCGTGATCCTTGACGAGGCGCAGAACACGACCGCGATGCAGATGAAAATGCTGCTGACGCGGCTTGGCGAGAACAGCCGCATGGTGGTGACCGGCGATCCAACGCAAGTGGATCTACCGCCCGGCCAAACCTCGGGGCTCGCCGACGCAGTGCGGCTCCTCGATGGCATCGAGGGCATCGGCCATGTCAGCTTCACCTCCGCCGACGTGATCCGCCACGAGCTCGTCGCCCGCATCGTCGAGGCCTATGACTCAGCCGCGGCGCGCAAGCGCGAGCGGCCGGAATGACACCCGCACCGCGGGCGAAACTCAAGATCGACGTGCTGGTCGATTCCGACCGGTGGAGCGAACCCGCCAAGGCGCGATCGCTGGTGCGGCGTGGCGTCGCCCAGGCCGCCGCCACGGCGTCAACAACCGGAACGGAGCTTGCTATCGTCCTGACCGATGATTCGGCGATCCGTCAGCTCAACCGGCTTTGGCGCGGCATCGACGCTGCCACCAACGTGTTGTCGTTTCCGAGCAAGCGAGCCGCGGACGAGCCGCCCCATCTCGGCGACATCGTTTTGGCCTATGAGACCATCGCGCGGGAGGCCAGTGCCGAAGGCAAGCCGTTCGCGCATCATCTCGTCCATCTCGTTGTACATGGTTATTTGCACCTCATCGGCTACGATCACGACAACGACTCGGACGCGGAAGCCATGGAACAAAGCGAGCGTAAAATCCTGCGGCGCCTCAATATTCCGGACCCTTATCGGCATCCGGGCAAGGCCGTGAAAAAGGCTGGAAGCAGGCGCTAATATCCGACGCGAGTGCCGACCTAAAGCTGAAGTCTGAGGCCAAAGCCCAAAACCATGTCTCAAACCCCGACGCGCAGCGAGCCGCCCGACAGCGAACATCGCGGTCTGCCGATGGTGGTGGCGCAGCCGGACGAGCCACAGGAAGGCTGGCTGACGCGGGTCATGCGCATCCTGTTCGGCTGGAAAGCCGCGGCGACGCGCGCCGACCTCGAACATGTGCTCACCGCCGAGCAGCCGCAGTCCGGCTTCTCGCCGGAAGAAGCGGCCATGCTCAAGAATATTCTGGGCCTGCGCGAATGCCGCATCGAGAGCGTCATGGTGCCGCGCGCCGACATCATCGCCGTGCAGCAGGATATTGCGATCGGCGAGCTCGTTCGCGTGTTCGAGGTCGCCGCCCATTCGCGGCTCGTGGTTTTTAACGACACGCTCGACGATCCAACCGGCATGATCCATATCCGCGACCTGATTGCGTTCATGGCGGCGCGGGCCTCCGCCAATCCGGCGATTACTCCGGCGAGCGAACCGCCGCAACAGGCCGGTCTCAACCTCGGCAATGTCGATCTGGCGATGCCGCTGTCGGCGGCGAAGCTCGTTCGCGAAATCCTCTACGCGCCGCCCTCGATGCCGGTGCTCGATCTGCTCGCCAAGATGCAGGCGACGCGAATTCACTTGGCGCTGATCATCGACGAATACGGCGGTACCGACGGGCTGGTCTCGATGGAAGACCTGGTCGAATTGATCGTCGGCGACATCGCCGACGAGCATGACGAACGCGAGATGCCCGCGGTCATGCCGCAAAGCGACGGCTCGTTTCTCGCCAACGGCCGTGCCAGCCTCGACGACGTCCGCGCCGCAATCGGCGACGAATTCGACGTCGGCGACGCCGCGCAGGAGGTCGACACGCTCGGCGGTTATCTGGTCATCCGCGCCGGCCATGTTCCGGTGCGCGGCGAATTGGTGCCTGGACCGGAAACGTTCGAGGCCGAGGTGCTTGATGCCGATCCACGCCGGGTCAAGCGGGTCAGGATCTACCGTCGCAAGGACCGCCGGCCGGCTGCGGCGCGCGAACAGCCCGCAGCGGTGAAGACACCGCCGATGCGTCCGACACCATCCCCCGAGGCCAATCGGCCGAATACGAACGCGCAACGCACGCCGTGACGCTCAACGGACTGCACAATTCGATTGTGCTGGCCTGGGGCTGGCGGCGCGGCTTGATCGCATTCGTCGCCGGCGCGCTGTCGGCATTGGCGATGGCGCCGTTCAATTTCTGGCCAATACTGTTCCTGACCTTCCCGACCCTGGTCTGGCTGATCGACGGTGCCGGCGTCGGCCGCTGGGGCGGCGTGGGTGTGGCGGCCGCGACCGGTTGGTGTTTTGGCTTCGGCTATTTCGTCGCCGGCCTCTATTGGATCGGCTACGCCTTTTTGGTCGACGCGCCGACATTCGGCTGGCTGTTGCCGTTCGCGGTGATCGGCCTGCCGGCGCTGCTCGCCGTCTATACGGCGATCGGCGTTGCACTTGCTCGCGTTCTTTGGACCCGTGGACGCTTACGCATCCTGGCTTTAGGCGTGACGCTCACCGCGACGGAATGGTTGCGCGGCCACGCATTGACGGGATTTCCGTGGAACTCATTCGGCTATGCGCTCGCCGCGCCGCTGCCGTTGGCGCAAGGCGCGTCGCTGATCGGGCTGTGGGGCCTCACCTTTATCGCCATCGTCGTATTTGCCAGTCCCGCCACGCTCGCCGACGACCGCGCCGAAAACCCGCGGCCGTGGCTGCCGCTGGTGCTCGGCGTCGCCGTGCTCGTTGGACTTGGCGGCTGGGGGAGCTTGCGGCTTTTGCGCCTGCCGACGCAGCTCGTCGACAAGGTGCACTTGCGCATCATGCAGCCGAATCTGCAGCAGGACGTGAAATTCAATTATGCGGCCAGGCACGAGGTGATGGACCGCTACATTGCCCTGTCCAATCGCGCGTCAGGTCCGGATGCTCCCGGCATGAAAGACGTGACGCACCTGATCTGGCCGGAATCGGCGTTTCCGTTTTTCCTCGCGCGCGAAGCCGATGCGCTCGCCCAGATTACGCAGCTTTTGCCGCCAAACGCCGTGCTGATCACCGGCGCGGTGCGCGTCGCCGAGCCGATAAATCCCTCAGCACCGGCCGTCTATAATTCGATTTACGCCATCGACCACTCGGGCTCGATCGTCGCACTCTACGACAAAGTTCATTTGGTGCCGTTCGGCGAATATTTGCCGTTCGAAAAAATCCTCGCGCGTCTCGGTTTTCAGGAGCTCACCAAGCAGCGCGGCGGTTTCCTCGCCGGCGATCGGCGCCGGCTGATCGCCATACCAGGCGCGCCGGTTGCGCTGCCGTTGATCTGCTATGAGATCATTTTCCCGGACGATGTCGTGCCGCGCGGCCAGCGGCCCGGCTGGATCGTCAATGTCACCAATGATGGCTGGTTCGGCATCAGCACCGGGCCTTACCAACATTTGCAGCAGGCGCGCATCCGGGCCATCGAGGAAGGCCTGCCGGTCGTGCGCGCCGCCAATACCGGCATCTCCGCGGTCGTCGATCCGCTTGGCCGGATCGTCAATTCATTGCCGCTGGGCCGAGAAGGCGTGATCGACTCGCCGTTGCCACGATCGGTGCGGGCACCGCTCTATGCCCGCGTCGGCGATGCTCCGGCCATCGTCATGGTCGCGATCGCACTCTTTCTCGTCGTGCGCCAGCGCTTCCAATCGGGCATTGCGGAATAAAAAATGGGCCGGAGGCCTATCGAGCCCCATAAATGAAATTTATGGGCCGTTTGAACCTTGCTCTCGCCGCAACCGAGCCGGGCAACCGCAGGCAACGCAACACGCAGAAAGGGAAGTTAATCACATTTTTGAATGACCTAATGCCGAACCATCGGCATATGGGCCGCCCAGGAGTTGCTATCGATTGCAATGGAATTACTATCCATGGCCATTACCCATAAACAGGGGTGATAGAGGAGCGGATGATTATGATCGCCAAAAAGGCGCCGAACCCAATCGACAAACATGTCGGCAGCCGCGTGCGTATGCGGCGGATGATGCTGTCGATGAGCCAGGAAAAACTCGGCGACGCGCTCGGTCTGACGTTCCAGCAAGTCCAGAAATACGAGAAAGGCACTAACCGGATCGGCGCCAGCCGGCTGCAACAGATTTCGAATATCCTCCAGGTGCCGATCGCATTCTTCTTCGAGGGCGCGCCGCACGTTCAGTCGGGAACGCGCCACGAGCATGTGGGTGAGGCGCCTTCGCCCGCCTATGTCTCCGATTTTCTCGCCACCTCGGACGGCCTCGCCCTCACCAAGGCGTTCACGCGCATCAACGATTCCAAGCTGCGGCGGCGCATCGTCGACCTGGTCGAGCAAATCGCCGACGGCAAGCACTGAGGCAGGCTTCGGCGGCGCGGTGCCCACAGCCGCCCACTCGCAGCCCACATCTTGACCGCGCAGGGCGACGCTGCAAAAACCCCTATGGATCGGCGCGGGAGTTCACCGGCGCCGGCAGCCCAGGCCGTCAAAACAGATAAAGTTCAAGGCGATCGGGGCCGCCTCACGAGGGGAGTGTTTCGCAGTGTCACGTGCAAATTACCTATTCACCAGCGAGTCCGTGTCGGAAGGCCATCCGGACAAGGTCTGCGACCAGATCTCGGACGCCATTCTCGACGCCTTCATCGAGCGGGACGTCAAGCTCGGCATCGCCGATGACAGCCTGATCAATACCCGGCTCGGCTGCGAGACGCTGTGCACGACCAACAAGATCATCGTCGCCGGCGAAGGCCGCGGCCAGTTGTTCCGCAAGATCAACGATACGGCGGTCGTCGATCGCGAGCTGATCACTGAAATCGCGCGCGGCGTGGTGAAGGATATCGGCTACGACCAGAGCGGCTTTTCCTACCACGGCGCCGACGTCGAAGTGCTGCTGCACGGCCAGTCGCCCGACATCGCCATGGGCGTCGACGCAAAGAAAAAGAAGGGCGAGGAAAACGAAGGCGCCGGCGACCAGGGCATGATGTTCGGCTACGCCTGCACCGAGAGCGAGGTCTACGAGAAGGGCTCGTTCATGCCGGCGCCGATCTATTTCGCGCATAAGATTCTCAAAGTGCTGTCGGAAAAGCGCCGCGCCAAGCAATTGTTCGACCTGCAACCGGATGCCAAGAGCCAGGTGACGGTGCAATATGTCGACGGCAAGCCGGTCGGCTGCACCAAAGTCGTGGTCTCGACCCAGCACAATGCGCAGAACCGCAACGGCAAGAAATACACGCCGGGCATGGTCAAGGATTTGATCGGCGACGCCGTAGCGTCCGCGCTACCGAAAGGCTGGATGCCGAAGAAGGACGCTGATTTCCTGGTCAATCCAACGGGTAACTTCGTCGTCGGCGGGCCGGACGGCGATTGCGGCCTGACCGGGCGCAAGATCATCGTCGACACCTATGGCGGCTATGCGCCGCACGGCGGCGGCGCGTTCTCCGGCAAGGACCCGACCAAGGTCGACCGTTCGGCGGCCTATGCCGCGCGCTATCTGGCCAAGAATGTCGTCGCCGCCGGCCTCGCGGATCGCTGCACGCTGCAGCTTTCCTATGCGATCGGCGTCGCCAAGCCGCTGTCGATCTATGCCGACCTGCA
>Ga0116106_1000790_pt1 | contig 17055 bp, 16 predicted proteins | sample June2015DPH_6_50_FD_89717 | JGI IMG/M metagenome (GOLD analysis project Ga0116106, IMG submission 89717) | Peatland microbial communities from SPRUCE experiment site at the Marcell Experimental Forest, Minnesota, USA - June2015DPH_6_40 | ecosystem: Environmental > Terrestrial > Soil > Wetlands >...
GTACCCGACACTGAGTGGTTCTGCGCGTGTCCCACGGGTGGGCGAGTGTGCGGACAAGCTGTATGCTTGGCCGCTATTCATCCGCGATAAGAGCCGCATGCGCTAACGAGCGCTCGTGCGGATTCGTGCGGGGGACGATCAGCAATGGTCGTCCCTACCGCGACCCCAAAAAGCGTTTCTTCACCGTTCGATTCAAGTGATGCCGACCCACCCGTGCTTATCTGACATCCTTACTTCCCGCGCTGCGCGCCTTTTCCTCTCAAATCTCACGCAATTTCCGCGTCCCAGGCCTCCGGAAAAATCGGAGTCCCCGTCCCCTCGAAACGACAAATGAAACCCGCCAGAGGTTCTGTGACATCGTCTGGATCCTGGAAGAGCACGGTATCGCCTGGGATTACGAACTCCTCATTGACCTGGATCTCTACATTTCGTCGCTCCTGTGGCGGAAGAAAGTGCAGTAGACTGACACAGTCGGCTCCGTCCCCGCCGATCCATCTCGACCTTACGGTAGTCCTGGTGCACGGCCTGGAGGATTGCCCGCTTTGTTCGCAAAATGGTTCTGACAGGCATGAAAAGGAAATGGAGCTCGAAGTAAATTGCTATTCCGGACGGAAGGCAGACGAGAGGCCTGTTCGTTTTCGACTCGACAAACGTGACTACACGGTCGAGGAAGTCCTAGACCAGTGGTATGGCCCGGATGATGTGTTTTATAAGGTCCGCGCCCAGGATGGCAACGTCTATGTCTTGCGGCAGCAAACGTCGGACGGATCTTGGCATTTGGCGGCATTCCGGCAATCGACATAGCTGCGGAGCACGGAGAAATGTTTGAATCTCTATTCCACAGCGGCTGCGGGAGTTCTGGTTCTGCACCTCCTCTTCATCCTTTGGGTTGCATTCGGAGTTCTCGTAACTCGGAACCGGCCGCTGCTGCGCTGGGTTCACATCGCCTCATTGATCTACGGCATCTTACTCGAAATCCTGGAGTGGTCTTGCCCGCTGACCCCAGTGGAAAATTGGCTCCGCGGCCGCGCCGGGATCCCCACGTATCAGGGCGGATTTCTGCTGCACTACTTGGATGCGCTCGTCTATCCAGATGTAGCTCCATCGTTCCTGGTCCTCTGCGCCGTTGCCGTTTGTCTGTTCAATCTTGGAGTCTACGCAGTGCGCTTCCGGCGCCGACGCGTTGCGGGCTGGTAATCGTGACAGAAGGCGAACCCCCGCCAAGAATTACGAACAGGACCTGCCATTCTCGCGGAGCTGAAAGAGGAGAACCGTTTGCTGGCGGAAGCCAATCGGCGGCAAGACGAACTGGTTTTTGAATTACGCCTTCAGCGAGAAGCGAGCCCCAATCCCCTTCGTGGCAACGAACCATACCCAACAAGACCGCTAGCCGCGGTCTTATTGTCAGCGTGTTTCATAGCAACATCTCCTCCGCTCTGCAGTAACACTAGAATGCTCAGTGGGGAAAACAGCTATGGCAATTTACCTCGTGCAGCATGGAGCGGCCAGGGCGGAGGCCGAAGATCCCCAGCGAAGCTTGACCGACGAGGGAAGGCGAACGGTTGAGCGCATAGGCGAGCATCTCGCCAAGTGTGGCGTGGCTCTCGATCGTATCGAACACAGTGATAAATTGCGGGCGCGGCAGACTGCCGAGATTCTGGCGGCGAAACTCCATCCCGCACACGGGACCGTGCAGGTTTCGAGCTTGGCGCCCAACGATGATGTCGAGCCGACTCGCATGCGCCTGAATCAGGAAATCGGGACCGTCATGCTTGTAGGACATTTGCCGCACCTGAGCCGGCTCGTCTCGCGCCTGTTTGCACTTCAAGCAGACCACATGCTCGTGCGGTTTCAGATGGGCGGCGTCGTGAAACTCGAACGGGACGTCGCTGGCCGCTGGGTGCTTTGTTGGATGTTCACCCCCGAACTGCTGTCCTACTAAGGGTACTTAAGCACTCGGGTCCGAAGCTCGGTCTGCATGCAAAGGTTCATCGCCGGGGTCACTTCTCTGAAGACCGCCAACATAGACTCGACCAGGTCAACACCCGTTGCGCTCGCCACGTCCGTCTCGCTCCACGGGTAGTAGATCTGAAATCCCGCCCAGTGGCTCTCGGGGGCGGAGTTAAGCACCCTGCGAAGCTTCAACACGCTGTTGAAATTCTCTCCGGAAAAATCGTGCGCGCCGAATTCCCAGCTGCCTGCGTGTATTCGGAAGCCCTCTCGAAGAACCAATCGCCCCAGCTCCCGCTCCATTGGTCCCTTTAGAGTAAGTCTCCTGAGCAGTCGATGCCAATCCCAATCCGGCCGCAATTCGCAGTCGCGGTATTCGCGCGGAGCCCTGATATACCCGCGTTCGACCTGCATGCCGCATTTGAACAGCTGCTCCTCCGTGTCAACCATGATGAAGAACTTCGAGCAGCCGAAGCTGACGTGCGCGGATTCCCGCTTGGCTGCGCGGTTCGCTCGGGGCAAGTACCCGATCCACTGCCAATACATGCCGCGGCCCCACCGTTCTGTAACAAACGGTTCACCGAATTCCGCTTCAAGCGCCAGCTTCAGAAGTCGAGTAATGCGCTCATGCTCCTCGAGTTTTCCGACCCGAATGCCGCGCTGGAAATCCAGGAACTCCGTTCGAAATCCAATGGCGGCCGAAGGTACCGCTGTGGTCGCACATGCGGATGTACGCATCTATCAGAACGGCCTCCTCGCCTTTCCCGTATTGTAGCGGGCACCCCGCCTCCTCGGCGGGCTACCGGGTCCAGCTCTATCGTGGATGGCCAATGGGAATCAGATAGAGCGGCTGGTGTTCGCGGGGCAGGGAAAGAGCCTTTTGCACCTGGTCATCATGGAAAGCGCCGACGGGTACTCCTCCAAGCCCTAGCGTGACGGCTTGTAGCAGCATGTTCTGAGCTGCGTGGCCCGCTTCCAGATGAACGTACCGCGGACCGCGCTCGTGACCGTACTTGCGTTCGGTCCGCTCATACACGGCAGTGATAACGAAGACTGCGGGCGCCACTCGAACACAGTCCTGCTCCAAGGAAGCGCGATAGAGCGCAGGCCTGAGATCGCCCTCAGAACGCAGGTCGAGTCTGTGTTCGCGGGGATTGTAATGATAGAACCCGCTGGTGGTGACCACATAGAGCTCAAGCGGATAAAGCCCACCTGCCGAGGGCGCGGTGCGCAATCCATCCGGATGCGTGATTCCCTGTGCGGCCCATAACAGTTGCGACAGTTCCTGCTCCGACAGCGCCAGAGCAGCGAACTCACGTAGAGAGCGACGCCCGGCCAGCGCTTGTTCCAGCGTTATTCGGCCGGTCCGGTCCGGTGGTGGCAAAGTGATTCGGGATTTGGCTTTTTCTTGCACTGGCGAGGTTTTCACTTCTCCTCCTTGCCGGGCATTCTGGCAGGATCCCACACTTGTAACCGTCGCGAATAGCAATAACCCCACAGACATGCCTGCTGAAATGTTCATGGCACTCCTGCTGACGACGGTTTTTGACCCGTGCGGCGTCGAAACAGCGTGCTGCGTCCTGCCCCGCACTCATTCTTCACAATGCTACGCGACCGCTTGCGGGGCAGCAGGCGCTTCGGTTGGCAAAAGCGCTTTCACGGCCGTCACGATGCCGGTCGTGCCCTCTAGGGCATACACGCGACTGGCCGCTGGGATCTCCGAGTCTGCGGAAGCCCCGCAAACCAGCGCAACGGGAGTATTGGAAGCAAGGGACAAGTGGACTCAGGTCCAGCTTGACTGACCATCCATCCTTCTTAATTCTGATCCCGCATTCTGCGGCTTGCAACAAGAACGCGTAAAGCGCGTGTCCAAAGACCGTTCCCAAATGGGACACCTAACTCGGTAGTCTACCGAGGATCGCCCCAGACACCGGCAATCGCGTAGTTGCAGTGAGGACAACGCCCAGCGCGGAGCTTGTTCTTCGCAAAACCGGCGAGCGACAGATTTGTTGTATGCCTGAAGTTCGGCTCAACCGCAGTGCGAGGGCGTACTACTTCGGCCGTAAAGCGGCGCGGGAGCGATACCAAACGGGGCCCACTGCCTGTAAGAAAATGCGTGCAGTGACAGGACCGATATGCCTGAACTCTTGCAGCCTGCAAGAGAGTTCTTTGGGCGTTCTTGCCTGATCGAGAAGCTCGGTCATCGTGCCATAGCGTTGCTTGAGTTCCCGGGCGACATCAAGGAGCTTTGTCGCAGTGGAAAAATCGTAGCGCACGTAGTGCGCCTGATCCAGGAGCCGTACGAGTTCATCCCATCCCGCGCGGATAATGGCCTCCGGACTCACGAGTCCGGCCCTGACAAACTCCAAGTAGGCTCGCTCCGCAATTTCCTGCTGAATCGGCTTCCCGAAAAGAAGGCAGGCCAAGAACCACTTGAAGAGCTCTTCTTCCTTCCTTGATGCCAAATCGATCTCCAACTCGGCGACAACGCGCGTTTGCCGCATGGCCTATGCCTCTTTGCACCTCTATTCTGCATCACGGCCGGAGTTATTTTTTTCATTTTAGGAATGCACCAATATGCGGCACTGACTCCCGTCGACACTGGTGCGAACGTACGGTTGGCGCTGGCTGAAAGGGTTGGCCCAAGTAACATTGGCCAGACTGGGGTTTGGGACCGCAAGAGCGGGGATCGCATCAGAGGCTACGACGGTACACGCATCCACGCCGTTGATTCTCTCGCAGGAGCTGACGGCTGGAGCCTAGCTCATGTCCCGGCCCTTCTTATTTGCCTGCACCAATATTGAGAACTGATCTTTACTCGCAGGCGGACGCCTCCGCAGCAGGTGGTGACAGCAGCTCCTTTCGCGGGGAAGACGCACGCAGCTGTCGCCGATACACAAACGCAGCCGCAGCCGAAATTGCCTCGGCTAAACCGGCAGGCGTAACATTGGATTTGAAAAGCAGCCGCACTGAGACAAATGCTCTTAAATCCGGTACTGGCGACACAGTCAACTACCCTGCACAAGAGGCCCAACCACAGGAATTCTTATCGAATTTGCATTACTGTGCTTTTCTCGGTGCTGGCCGGCACTTTTGCCCTCGCTCAAAGCGACGAAGATAGTTTTCGTCAGCGGCGCGACGAAATGGTACGGACGCAGATTGCCGCGTCACGTTGGGGCGGAGCAGAAGCCGTACGCGACGCGCGGGTACTCGAAGCATTTCGGGAAGTACCGCGGAACAGATTTGCGCCCGCCGGGCTGGCGCCCCACGCCTACGAAGACCGCCCTTTACCGATCGGCTATGGGCAGACCATCTCACAGCCCTATATAGTGGCCAAAATGACGGAGCTCGTTGAGCCGAAGAAAGACTACCGCGCACTGGAAATTGGCACGGGGTCCGGCTACCAGGCTGCCATACTGTCTCGCCTGGTAGCAGAAGTCTACACGATCGAGATCGTGGAACCGTTGGGTGTGGCCGCGCGGAAGCGCCTGGCTGATCTCGGATACAGGAATGTTGACGTGCGCATCGAGGACGGTTACTACGGCTGGCCGGAGAAAGCGCCTTTCGACTGCATCGTGGTAACGGCTGCGGCGAATCACATTCCGCCGCCGCTGATCGAGCAGCTCAAGCCCGGCGGGCGGATGGTAATCCCGGTTGGAAACCCCTTCCAAACGCAAACGCTCGTGCTGGTGAGCAAGGGCACCAAAGGCTCGCGCGATATCCGAGTGCAGGAGATCATGCCTGTGATGTTTGTGCCTCTGGTCGGCGGGCTGGACAGAAAGTAAGCCGGCAACTTGAAGAACAGGCTGCGTTGACAGGTAGGCGTCTGATGAGCCGCTGCGTTGATCTGTTTCCGCCCGTGGTCAGGTTTCTACCAGCATGAGGCGCCGGGAAGCAGTGCTTTTTCTGGTATCGGCGGCGGTGCTGGCCGATGAGGTGGTGCTGGTGCGCGCCTTCTCTTTCGGCCTATGGCATCACTTCGCCTACATGGTGATATCGATCGCGCTGCTCGGCTTTGGTGCGAGCGGCACGCTGCTTGCGGTGTTGGCGCGAGCAAGAACGCGGTGGGGTACCGGATACACGTCGCCCATTCCTCGCGTGGGCTGGCTTGCGGCCGCCGTGCTGTTCGCGTTGACGCTGCCAGTATCGTTCGATCTCGCGCAGAAGATACCTTTCGACCCGTTTCTCATAGTCTGGGAACGGCAGCAGTTTTTCTATCTTGGCTGCTACTACCTCGTGCTGTTTGTGCCGTTCTTCGCGGCGGCCACCGTGGTTGGCCTCGCGCTGATCACCGAATCGGACGAAAGCCCTCGGCTTTACTTCTACAACCTCATCGGTTCGGCGGCAGGCGCGGCGCTCGGCGTGGGGCTCTTAGAGATCGCACCGGTGGAGCACGCTGTGCTGGCTATCGCCGGGCTGGCACAGGCTGCTGCGGTATTCGCTCTGCTCATTGTGGCGAGGCCACTAGCAGCGCAAGGTAACCGGCGAATTGCGGTACTCGCCGTGTTGGCGATGGCGGCGTTGACGTTCTACTATGCAATCCACCCGCCGGAGGTGCGGCTTTCCCAATACAAGGGGCTTAGTTATGCCCTGAGCCTCCCTGGAGCACGCCGCGTAGCCACGCGTTCAAGTGCGATGAGTCGCGTCGATGTTGTCGCGAGCCCAGCCATTCGCCAAGCACCGGGGCTCTCGCTGGTCACGCCACCAGAAGCCGCGATACCGCCCCAGTTGGGCCTGTTTGTGGATGCGGAGTCCGCCGGAGCCGTGACCACGTTCGATGGCGACACTGGCAAGCTCGCCTACCTCGACTGGATGACTACGGCGGCTCCCTATTACGCGATGGCAAACTCGCCCCGAGTGTGTGTCTTGGGATCGGGTGGCGGCGCAGCCGTGCTCCTGGCGCTGCGTCACGGGGCGCAGCACGTGGATGCCGTCGAACTGGATGCCAATGTAGTAAGGCTGATCCGCGAAACATTCCACACCTTCAGCGGTGCCCTCTACGATCGACCTGATGTGCGCGTCCATATCGCCGAAGCGCGCGCTTTCGTGGAAGCCGCATCCACGCAATGGGACATGATTGACCTTTCGCTAGTGGACTCGTTTGCCGCTGCAGCCGTCGGCCTGGGTGCTGTCAATGAGAGCTACTTGTACACGCAGGAGGCCTTCGAAACCTACCTGCGACATCTGCGCCCCGGAGGCTTTTTGGCGGTGACGCGCTGGGTGCGCGAGCCACCGCGTGACGAGTTGAAACTCTTTGCCACCGCAGTCGCTGCGTTGGAGCACATGGACCGGCGGCCGGCAGAACGCTTAGTGCTGGTGCGGAGTTGGGCAACCGTAACGCTCTTAGTGAAGCGGGAGCCGTTCACCGCACCTGAATTGATAAGACTGCGCCATTGGACCGAAGAGCGTTTGTTCGACACGGCTTACTTCCCCGGCATTGCCCCGGGCGAGGGAAATCGGTTCAACGTGCTCGCGCGCGACTCTTACGCCGAAGCCGCCGACGCCTTGCTGGCCGGGGGCGCCCGGAGAGATCGTTTTTTGGGCGAGTATGCATTCTTCTTGCAGCCAGCGAGTGATGACCGCCCGTATTTCTTCGATTTCTTCCGCTGGCGCACCCTGCCTATGATGCTCAGGACCGCAGGCTTTGCCTGGATCCCATTTGTCGAGTGGGGCTACCTAATTCTGGTGGCAACGCTGATCCAAGCAGTATTGCTCGGTGGCTTGTTTATCATGTTGCCCCTGGTTCTGTTGCGGCGCCACACGGGACTGACCGAGGCTGTGCCATCGCGTTTGCGATCCGACTGGAGTTCCAGGTTGCTTGTTCTCGTCTACTTTCTGGCCCTGGGTGTTGGTTACTTGTTCGTGGAGATGGCGCTGATCCAACGGTTGGTGTTCTTTCTGGCCAACCCTGTTTATGCGGTAGCGGTCGTGCTGGCGGGACTCCTACTTGTATCGGGTTTAGGCAGTGGATGGGCTGCCCGACGGCTGCGGGATAGAAGCTCGGCGGCGCGGCTTGCTTGCTGGGCGGCACTCGCCGTGGCCGCCACCGCCATCGTGTACGCGTTTGCGCTACGTGCAGCGCTTATGCCTTTACTCGGTTGGTCGCTCGCCGCGCGCATGGTGGTAGCGTTCGTGGCGATGTTGCCACTAGCAGCCATGGGCATGCCCTTTCCGTTGGGACTGCGTCACCTCGGCCGCAGCCATGCAGAACTCCTACCCTGGGCTTGGGCAATCAACGGCTGCGCCTCGGTGGTGGCCACTTCGCTGGCGACTTTGCTCGCGTTGGGGGCTGGGCTCGTTACTTTGCTGGTTGCCGCGGCAGCGTGCTACGTCGTTGCAGGACTAGTGGCGCGCCAGTGGGAGCCTCTTCCGGACGCGTGATCGCAGACGTGGTGACACGGCCGGCCTTTGATTCCGCAGTAGCGCGTTCCGTCAACGTAGAACTGTGATCCCTTTCGGTCGGCTCCTTGGATGCAGCCAGCTTGCTGGCGGAGCAGCCGGTCAGCGTCCAGCTCCGCTACCTGCACAGTTGACCCACAACTCACAAAAAATCCGCGACCCGACCATACAGAATTCGAGCCCTAACCAGGCAGAACTCGATTCCGTTCCCGGGTTGAACCCGCCCGGCCCGGCGTCTAGAATCGTTCCCATCGACCTTTTGGCCGTGGGGAGGCAAGTATGCCCCAGTACGAGTTTTTCTGTCACGCCTGCAACCGGCCCTTCTCCAAGACGCTTACTCCCACCGAAGGCAAGGAAGGCTATGTTGTCTGCCCACACTGCGGCACCGATGAAGTGGTGCAGCGATGGAGCAGAAGCGGGTCCTATGGGGCTATTGCCGAGCAAAGGAGTAGGACGAGATCGACGTGGGTCAAGACCGGGCATTTCATGCCACAGGGCTGTTCGAGAGACAGGCGCTGCGCCCCCCAAGGGCTCGCAGCACGGAGGTCGCTATGCCAACAAAGAAGCTAAGAGAATTTCTCGATGGTCAGGGCATTAAGTATGTAACCGTCTCTCACCCGGTCGCATACACCGCCCAGGAAACCGCAGCACTAACGCACGTACTAAGCCAAGAGTTGGCGAAGACGGTGATTGTGAAGGTCGATGGCGCGTTGGCCATGGCTGTTCTTCCCGCTTCGTACGAGGTCGACCTTTCTCGGTTGCGAGCAGCAACCGGAGCAAGAACCATTAGTCTCACCAAGGAAAAAGAATTCAAAGACCAGTTCCCGGAGTGCGAAATCGGAGCCATGCCGCCCTTTGGAAATCTGTACGGGATGGCTGTTTTTGTGGACGAAAGCCTAGCCAAGGACAAAGAGATAGCGTTCAACGCTGGCTCGCACAACGAGTTGGTCCGACTTTCCTACGACGACTTCGAACGGTTGGTCAAGCCGACGGTCCTGAAGTTTTCGGGTCTACGAGATGTGGAGTCGCGCGGAGCATGACACCTTTGAAAGCCGCTTCTTGAACTTGCTATGCCGGGCGGCACGAGGCGAAGACAACGCACTTTCAAGTTCACCAACCGCAAGATGATTTTTTCTCAGGAGACCAGGGACCAGAGCAGACGGCACGCAGTCGTGACCCATCATCGAGGAGACGGAGATGCACTTTGACAATTTCTCTTTCGGCTCCCTCCAGATCGACGGCAGCACCTATGAGCATGACGTGGTCATCGACCGGGGGGAGATCCGAAACCGCAGGAAAGCGCCGTCCAAGCAATTCCGCGAAGATTTCGGACATACACCGCTGTCCATTGAAGAGGACATACCGTGGAAATGCGCCCGGCTGGTCGTCGGCAACGGAGCATATGGCAGCTTGCCGGTGATGAAAGAAGTAAAACGCGAGGCGGAACGTCGTAAGGTCAAATTGCTGATTCTGCCGACGAGCAAAGCGATAGAGATATTGGAGAAAGACCCCGAAGACACCAACGCGATCCTACACGTGACGTGTTGAGTGAGAAACCCGGAACTTCGGGGTTTTCCGATGGGGCGCACCGCAGCCATAATTTTCGGCGAAGGTAGGACGGAGACTAGCCGAATATAGGCTGCCGGCCATAAGGAGTTGTGATGAAAGACGAAATTGGCCAAATGGCAGGCGCGATCTGGCACGGTCTCAACACCCACGGGGAGGTCTCGATCGCACAGCTCAAGAAACTGGTGGAGGGCAAGGCACCCCTCTTCGACTGGGCCATCGGCTGGCCGGCACGCGAGGACAAAATCGTGATAACACTGAGTTCGGAACGCGTGCGGAACACGATCTTGAAAAATGACTTCAAACAAGATTTCACCCAAAGGAAGCGATCATGCATAGAGGCAGCAGCAGTTACCAGACACTGGCAATCTTGGCCCTGAAGATCGGCGCAGCAGCAATGTTGCTGATCGCCGCGTCCGCATGGGCGCAGAGCTTCCGCGGATCCATCCGCGGCACGGTAATGGACCCGAGCGGCGCGGTAATCGCCGGAGCGAAGGTCACTGCGAAGAACATCGCCACCGGCCTGCAACGCGACGCCACGACCGGCCAGGACGGAGCCTACGTGCTGGCCGAATTGCCCGCCGGCGAGTATACCGTAAGCGCAGAGTCCGCTGGACTCTTTCCGAGCGCGCAGAATGTGCAGGTCAACGTCGGGCTGGACACGTCCGCAAATTTCGATCTGACTAGGGTGCAGCGGCGACAGGAGCAGTTGACGGTGACCGAAGAAGCGCCGCTAGTGGAAGCGAGCCGCGACGTACTCGGTGAAGTCGTAGACCGCGAGCTCGTAGTCGACCTGCCGCTAAACGGGCGGGATTTTGGCAAGCTCGTAGCTCTCGTTCCTGGTGCGACGGTCGAGCCGTCGGGTGTCGCCGCCATTCAGAGCGGGTTCGGACAGTTCTCTATCAACGGCAACCGCGACCGCTCAAACAACTACACGCTGGATGGTACCGACAACAACGACCCGTTCTTCAATAATTCAGCGCTGAACCAGACCGGCATTGGCGGCGCGCCGGCCTCTCTGCTCCCGATTGACGCCATCCAGGAATTCAACCTGCAGTCCCAGTTTCCCGCTGAATACGGACGGAATAGCGGGTCCGTAGTGAACATCATCACGAAGTCGGGAACCAACCAGCTGCACGGTTCGGCGTTCGAGTTCCTTCGTAACGACGCCATGGACGCAAGGAACTATTTCAACCGCGAGCCGGCTTTGAAGTCAGCGTTTCGCAACAATCAGTTTGGGGCCTCATTGGGCGGGCCGATCCTCAAGGACAAGACTTTCTTTTTCGGCGCATATGAAGGTCAGCGGGAACGCGTCGGGTCGGATTTCACATTCCTTGTGCCGACCAACACAAGTACTGTGGGCGGACAAAACGTGCCGAACCAGGTCGAACTCGCACAGGAAATTGCGGCCGCCAATCCTCCGAGCGGAGGATTCACACCGAGCCAGGCGGTTACGAATCTCTTGAACCTTTTCCCGCAGCCGACCGGCTTTAACGGATCTGCTGGCACGGTTCCTGGCACGGTAGCTGACAAGAACGACGTAAACAGCTTGATTGCCAAGATTGATCACCAACTCAGCTCCAACTATCAAATCACCGGGCGTTACGCATTTGCACAGAGCTACCAGGTATTCCCACTCGGTGGTCTGGGCGGCGGAGCGGCGTCCCGACTGCCGCAATTCGCGCAGACTTCCCCAACGCGGGTCCAGGTCGTATCGGCCAGCCTGCTGTCGACTCCGAGTGCAAGCAGGATTAACGAAGTCCGTTTCGGATACAGCCGCTATCGCACATCGTTCAGCACGGAAGACGCTCAGTTCGATCCGCAAACGCTCGGCTTCAACTTCGGAACCGGCCAACTGAGTCTGCCGGAGGTTGACTTTGGCGGTGTGTACGACAATCTGGGTGCGACTGGCTACAGCATTCCGCGCGGGCGAACGAGCCAGAGCTTTCAGATTCTCGACAACTTCACGTGGGTGCGCGACCGTCACACCGTGAAGTTTGGCGGTGAATACCGCCGGATCAGCGTGGACAGCTTCGATAACAATCTGTCCCGTGGGCAGCTTGAGTTCGGGTCCTCGACCTTTGGTCCTGACACCGGAACCGTGTGCCCACTCACTGGCAGCGATGCGACCTATTGCAGCGATCAGGCAGTTACAACACTGGCGAATCTCTACTTGGGACTTCCTTACAGCTCTCTGGCGAATTACGGAAACACGCAACGCACGACTTACAACAATGGCTTGAGCTTCTTTGCGCAAGATGACTTCCGCTTCGCTCCCACCTTTACAGTTAATCTTGGTTTGCGCTGGGAGTACTTCGGACCGATCAGTGAGGCGCACAATCTGCTGTCGAACTTGGGCACGGACGGCAATCTGGGGATGGTGGGCACCGATGGCGTGAGCGGGGCCTATGCGAGGGACCTGAACAATTTCGGCCCCAGGATCGGTTTTGCCTGGAATGCGCGGCCTAAGACCGTCGTTCGCGGCGGATACGGCATGTACTATGACTATGTTCCGCAGGACTTGCTGATCGCCAACTTCACGACTTCAGCGGGCTTGACGCAAAATTCCATCGGTCCTCTCCCTATCTACCCGTACCAGTTCAATTCTGGCGCCTTCAATGGAAGTACTCCGGGGCCAGTGTTTACGCTTTCGGCCCCGCCTTGCGCCTACCCGTGCGACATTTTCGTTACACCCCGGAACTTCGTCACTCCCTACGCTCAGAATTGGAACTTCAATATCGAGCAGGAACTCTCGAAAGCGTTCGCCCTGCAGGTCGGCTATGTCGGGAGTAAAGGAACAAAGCTGGTTCGGCTGCTTGACTTGAATCAGGCTAACTCCCTTGGTAACCGGCCCAATCCAAACTACGGCGCGATTGACTCCCTTTCCACTGTCAGTGCTTCAACCTACCACGCCCTGCAAACCACGCTCCGTTCCCGTAGCTGGCACGGACTGACAGGGTTTGCTGGTTATACCTGGTCCAAATCGCTGGATGATGCATCGGATGGCATTGACTTCAACTTTTCCACGGTCGCGTTCCCGCAAAATTCATACGACCTGCACGCCGAGCACGGCCCGTCAAATTTCGATGCCCGTCATCGCTTCACTGCTGCGTTTACCTATGATGTGCCCAAACTAGCGGGTCCGAATTGGATCGCGCAAGGATGGCAGCTCAACACCATCGTGACCGCGCAGAGTGGGCGGCCCGTTCCGATTGTGAGCGCGAATGATACGAGCGCGCAGAACGCTGACGTGTATCCGATACCTTCCAACTATCACCAGCGGCCTGATCTTGTTCCCGGAATCAATCCGATCAACTCCAACTGGCGATCCGCACCGGACTCAATTGGATATCTGAATGGTGCGGCTTTCGCTCAGCCCGATTACGCAGCTCCGGACAATCTGGTCGGTAGCTTTGGAAACCTTGGGCGGAATGCGATTTATGGACCGGACTACTGGAACGTAGATTTTTCGCTTGCCAAAAGCGCCCGCATCTTCGAGAGGACGACGATCCAGCTCCGGGCAGAATTCTTCAACATTCTCAATCACCCGAACTTCGCCTTGCCGAACTTCTTCGTGGACCCAGGAGCTCCCCAACAAGGCCTCATCACGCAAACTCCCGACCAGGCCCAGACCAACCCCGGCCTCGGCGGCGGCGGTCCGCGGGTGGTTCAGCTTGCGTTGAAGGTGATCTTCTAAGCAAGCAGTTTGCATCGATCCCTGTAGAGACGCAGACGCGGCTTGCTGCGTCTCTTTTTTGTGACGCAAAACCGATGGCGGCATTTCTACGTCTTGCTCACTGGCATCGTCGCCTTCGACACCGTCATGGAATACGTCGTGGATACGCTCGCCGATGCCGGTGTTTACTTTAGCGGCAGTTGGTACGATTCGACGACGGCGGCCTGTCTCGCCGGCATGACGTTTGCTGCTCTGATGGCATACGTCTGGAACCCGTGTCGGAGCACGGCGATCCTGAAAGCGAACGAAACCAATGCCGCAGCGCTTTCTAAGCCGCGCGTTTGGCTGGTCGTCGGGATTCATCATCATTCGCGGCCATGTCGCAACTAACGTTCGCCCGCAAACGCATCTCAAGTGAATTGACTTCGTCACGCAAAGCCCTGGGAAGTCGTTCGCTGAATCTCCCGAAGTGCTCCCGTATGAGGGGCACCTCAGCAAGCCAGCCATCAAGGTCAACATTGAGAAGCGTAGTGAAAGCGTCCGGTGAGATTTTCAGCCCGTGCGTGTCAATACCGGATAGGACGGGCAGTCGTCCGATGGGCGTGTCCACAGCATGGGCAGTGCCTTCGCATCGTTCGAAGATCCACTTCAGGACCCGGCTGTTCTCGCCGTAGCCCGGCCACAAGAATTTGCCCGTGTCATCCTGCCGGAACCAGTTGACGTAATAGATTCTCGGCAGCGCTGACGCTCTGGCTTGCGCACCGATTGTAAGCCAGTGCGCGAAGTAATCACCCATGTTGTAACCGCAAAAAGGAATCATCGCCATGGGGTCCCGCCGAAGGTGACCAATGGCACCGGCTGCGGCTGCGGTCGTCTCGCTGCTCGCGGTCGCGGCTAGAAAGGTGCCGTGCTGCCAGTCGAAGGCTTCAACTACCAGCGGCACAACTCCCGCGCGACGACCTCCGAAAATGATGGCGTCAATCGGAACCCCGCGCTGGTCCTCCCACTCCGCGGCAATTGCCGGGCACTGATGTGCCGGCGTGGTGAAACGTGCGTTGGGATGTGCGGCTTTCGTGCCGCTTTCGGGGGTCCAACGCCGGCGCAGCCAGTCGGTCAACTCGGATGGTGGAGTGTCGGTCATCTCTTCCCACCAGACGTCGTTGTCCCTCGTCAGCGCGCAGTTGGTGAAGATGGTGTTAGCCCGGATGGTGCATATCGCGTTCGGATTGGATTTCAAGCTTGTCCCCGGCGCCACGCCGAAGAAACCTGCTTCGGGGTTGATGGCGTAAAGCCGCCCGTCTGCTCCGAATCTCATCCATGCGATGTCGTCGCCAATCGTCTGCACACGCCAGCCCCGAAGGGTCGGAATGAGCATGGCAAGATTGGTTTTCCCGCAGGCGGAAGGAAACGCTGCGGTCATATAGCGCACCTGACCCGCAGGGCTGATGAGTTTGAGCACCAGCATGTGCTCGGCCAGCCAGCCTTCGTCCCGCGCCTGGACGGAGGCGATGCGCAGGGCATGACATTTCTTCCCAAGCAACGCATTGCCGCCGTAGCCAGATCCGTAGGACCAGATTTCGCGCGTCTCCGGAAAGTGGCAGATGTATTTCTGCTCCGGGCTGCACGGCCAAGGCGAGTCCTGCTGGTTCGGGCCGAGCGGAGCGCCCACGGAATGCAAGCCACGAACGAATTCGCCGTCTTTGCCCAGCACGTCCAAGACGCGGGCGCCAACACGCGACATGATGTGCATGTTGGCGACGACATAAGGAGAATCGGTAATTTCAACGCCGATGTTGGCGATGGGTGAGCCGAGCGGCCCCATGCTGTAGGGGATCACGTACATGGTCCGGCCGACCATGGATCCGGTGTAGAGCCGTATTAGCCTCTCCTTCATCTCACCTGGATCGTCCCAGTTGTTCGTCGGACCGGCATCATCCCTATTCTCAGAGCAAACAAAAGTTCGTTCCTCAACCCGCGCAACGTCAGCCGGGGTGGACCGCACCAGAATGCTGTTGGGACGCTTTCTGGCATTCAGGGGAATAGCGGTGCCGGTCTGCACCATCAGCCGCACCATCTCGCGGTATTCTTCGGCCGAGCCGTCGGACCAGTGCACGCGATCGGGCTTACAAATTTGTTTGATCTCCATTACCCATTCATTGAGTTTTCGATGTTCGACTTCGCCAGCGCGCAGTTCTGCACAGACAGGAGCGACACCTGCGGTACGCATGGCGCACCTCCCGGCATAGGACCTCGTGCCTTACGTTCCTCAGAGGATGGGAAGGAAGAGCGTTCGACGGCGGCGCTATCCGTTCCCTGATAGTGACCCCTTCTTCACCCTCTGGCGATCTATTCCCGTCGTTTTTCTCAGGCTGCAGCCGCATGTGATTCGGCCTCTAGCTGAGTTGTCATCTTTATCGGGATTTTTAGAGCACAAGAGATCGGGCACTTCGTTTTTGCACTCTTGCAGGCATGTTCGAATTTCTCAGCATTCCTGTGCGCCACGTCAGCCGTTACATTCAACTGAATGCCTGCAATGTGCCAGCGATGCTGCTTCTCCTCCAGAGTCAATATAGACTCGGTTTTTACATACTCTTGCCTGAGCCCGGCTCTGGTCATCTCTTGGGTAACCATCAGAGACATGCAAGAGGCCACTGCCGCGGCCAGCATTTCTGACGGACTGGTGCACGGTTCATTTCCCGTGCCGGAACTGAACGAATAAAGGGCGTTCGCGATCACGCCGCTGGACGTCGAGACCGAACCCTCTCCCGCTCCAGGGCCCCCCTTCCATATTGCGACAGCAGTGCGTGTCATAAGACCTCCTTGGGCTGTACGTCCGCCTTATGCGCTACAAGGATGGGGCTTTCTATGGATTCGCGCGTGCCCCGTCCTGGGCCGGGGCAAATTCGTAGACAGCCGAACCATGGGCAAAGCGTAGTCCACACTAAAGACAATTTATTCTATCTTCTTTTCGAATCTGAAATCAGTGACCTGAGTCACACGCCGCCGTGACCAACCGGCGGGCCTCCGGGCGTTTTTCTTCCAGGAGATCTAAAGTTTTTGCTGATGAGATCAACAAGGCTGGTGGACCGGAATGAGTTTCACAGGCGCAGCGCGTCATCGTCAGTAAGATCCGCAGTGCCGAAGCGACGCATCAGCTTTATCTTCTCAGCGATTTGTTGACGCGCGGTCCTTCACCGACGGACAGGACGTTGGTTCCGAGGGATGCCCGGACATTCAGGCGTGCCGAGAGATCGGTCAACCCGATCAATGCGCGAGGGTGTTCACGTTCCAGTTCGCGGTAGGCGAAGATGCCCATGATCTGGCATGCCGCCGCCCACGGAACAATCACGTTTTCCAGATCGGGGTCCGTGTAGTTGGCCAAAACCACCAGGGCGGAGAGTCGCTCGGGATCGACGAAAAACGTGACGCTCTTGATGTCTTCCTGCTCGGGGTCGGCAAGGTCA
>Ga0116106_1000791_pt1 | contig 17037 bp, 14 predicted proteins | sample June2015DPH_6_50_FD_89717 | JGI IMG/M metagenome (GOLD analysis project Ga0116106, IMG submission 89717) | Peatland microbial communities from SPRUCE experiment site at the Marcell Experimental Forest, Minnesota, USA - June2015DPH_6_40 | ecosystem: Environmental > Terrestrial > Soil > Wetlands >...
CTACGCGAGACTCACAGGTCCCCCCCACGATTCCCACGCTCCGCAGGCAGTGCCGTCGCGCGGATCCCCTGGCCCATCTCATCGGACTGCGATCCGATGGCACAGGCCAGCCCTGATCCGGTGCCGCCTCGCCCCGGCCTTGCCCAGCCAACCGCGGACGGCGCGCATCCGCCATCCCCGAACTCCGGGATGCGGGCAGGAGGCGGCCGGGCTTAGGATTCGCGCTACGCGCGTGCACGTCCAGGCGGCCGGAAGAGCCCGCTGGGCCCGGGCCGCCGGCCGGCCGCGCGTTCGGACCGGCACGAGCGGGGCAGACAGGACGGCGATGACGCTCGATTCAATCCCGGCGACCGCGCACGTCACCACTTCCGCCGGGCGAGTGATCGGGATACCCGAGGGGACCCAGCTGATTTTCGGTCGCGGGCCGGACGCCGACCTGGTGATCCCGGTCGGCCGGGGGCTGTCCCGGCGGGCCGGGCTCATCAGCGCGGTGCCCGGCGGCGCATGGGTGGCGAACATCAGCTACACGCATGCGCTGTACGCCGAGGGCGATGGCTACCGCATCCGGCTGCCGCGCATGGATGAGAAGGGCGAGCCGTCCGAAGGATGGTTCATCCGGCAGGGAACGGCGCTCATCGGCTCACGCGCCATGCTGGACGAGGGGCATCCGTTGCGCCTGGTCGTCGTGGCCAGTCCGGTGCAGCCCAGCGGGCGTGATGGCGACGCACCTCAGGGGGAGGGAGACGCGACCCTGCTCCCCCTTTACCTGGACCCGAATACCAAGCTGTTCCTGGTCGCTCTCATGTGGTGCCGGCCGTGGCTGATCGATGCGGGGCGCGGTTCGCCGCTGCCGCGGACGCCGGAGATCGCCAGGGCCGCGCTGGAAGTTACCGACGCGCACCATGAGCTTGACTGCTTCGACAACGATCCGGCTTTCCGTGACCGGCTGTCCGCGCGGGTCGGGGAGCACCTGAAGGTGCTGCGGCGCAAGATAACCGAGCGCGGCCTCGTCCGGCCGGGCATGAGGCTTTCTGACGAGGTCGCGGTGGGGGCCCTGCTCGAGAACGGGATCATCACCGCGAGCGATCTCGCCCGTCTCTCCGACCCGGCCTGGTGCTCCCGGCAGGAGGACCTGTGGTGGACGCCGGTGATCTGAGCGCAGCGGGGATGCCAGGCGGTGCCCGGCGCGCGCTACTGGCGGTTAACGGCGAAGGCAGCCGTGACCCGGACGCCACCTGCCGCCGTGACCAGGATGTGGTAAACGCCGGGCGGCAGGCCACCGGAGAAGAACTCGTGGTCCTGGTTGATGGCGTAGTTGAAGGTGCCCTGGCCATCAGCAATGGGGTGCTCGGGTGACGCGCCCACGCCGACGATAGCGATCGTGACCGCCCGCCCCGGCACGAAACCCTGACCGTGCACGACGAACGCGGTGTGGCTGTCTCCGGTTGGCTGCGCGATGCCAATCTGGGCCTTCCCGCCCTGGCCAGGGGGACCCTGGCCGGGCGGGGGCGGCGGCAGGACAGGGCCCAGCACGATCGGGTGACGCACGATGGTCCGGCCGCCGTCGGCGGATGCTCCGATGCGGACGCCGGCCCCGAGAAGGCTGGCGGCGACGACGAGCGCGGCTATCGCCGTGCCAGCCCGGATCCGGCCCGGCAGGGCGGCCCACGAAGACCTCATGCGGGTTACGGCGCCCGGCCGGGCCGTCGCAGCTGGCCCGCGGCCGCCCGCGGTGCTGGCACGTGCCCTGCGGCTGCGCGCTGAGCCCCGCCGGTGCCGTCGCGGTGCTGGAGGCACCGTGCGGGGGGAGGATCCGCCGGACTCGCCGTAGCCTGGGTGGGAGCCGAACGTCGCGTCCTCGGCGACCTCCGCGCTGTCATCGCCAGCCGGCCTCGGGTCCTTGCGATACTCGGCGATCAGCGCGAGCGCCGGGCCGGGCAGCGACGACGGGCCGAGGTCGTGCCCGCCGTCCGGCGCGCCAATGAACGGCGCCAGCTCGGCGAGGACGGATGCCGAGCTGGGTCGCAGCCGCGGGTCACGCTGCATGCAGTCGTGCACGATGCCCGCCAGCTCCGGAGGCAGGCCACCAAGGTCAGGCGGCGACATCGCCAGCTGCACGAGCACGTCCATCACGGTGTCGCCGTGATACGGAGCATGGCCGGTCGCAGCGAACAGCATGGTCGCGCCCAGCGAGTAGACGTCGCTGGCCATCGTTGCCTGCCGGGTATCACGGGCCTGCTCAGGCGCCATGTAAGCCGGAGTGCCCACCGCCCCGCGCGTCACCGTGAGCTGGATCCGCTCGGCAGCGCGCGCTACCCCGAAGTCGATCACCCGCGGTCCGTCCGGCGAGACCAGGACGTTGGACGGCTTCAGGTCCCGGTGCACCAGGCCCGCTGCGTGAATCGACTCCAGCGCCTCAGCACAGCCTGCCGCCAGCCAGCGGACGGCGGCCACGGGCAGCGGGCCGCATGCTCGGACCAGATCGCTGAGTGCGGGCGCCGGCACGTAGGCGGTGGCCAGCCAGGGCACGTCGGCCTCAGGCTCGGCCGCCACGACAGCGGCCGTGAATGCTCCGCTGACCCGGCGGGCGGCGGCTACCTCCTGGGCGAAACGGGTGCGGAAATCCGGCTCGTCGGCGAGCTCGATCTTGATTGTCTTGACCGCGACCAGCCGCCCCGCGGCCGACCTGCCTAGGTAGACGCGCCCCATGGCTCCGGCGCCCAGCCTGCCCACCAGGACGTAACCGCCGATCTGCTCCGGATCCCACCGGCGCAGCGGTTCCACTAACGAGGCTTGCCGGAGCACAATCAAGTCTCCCCCCCGGAATGCGAAGATTAAGACCTATCATGCCCACTGGCGGTCCGGCCGTTACGAATTTGACGCACTAATCTGACGCCAATGGCTGGGGGCTGGTTCATCCATCCTGCACCAGCTCGTCATGACCGGCCCGCGGGCGCGCGGCGCCCGCACTCACCAGGTTCCGCAAGCCAAGTCGCTGCCATCGCGACGGCAGGTCCTGAGTGCGCCGGCACGGCGGCTGCCAGCCAGGGATGGTAGCGACCGCGGCTGCTGGCGGCCAGGCTGTGATGGAGGCCATTCCGCCAGTCGCCCAGCTCGCCGCCGGACCGGGGCACGCGGCCGGCCGACGAGGAGGCGGCCGCAGGGCGAACACCTGTTCTAACCAATTGGCCTTCACAGCTGGCTCGTATGTATGTTCTAATTACAGGCATGCTTCAGGTCACCTGCATGACGAGATCATGGCCACACTGGCCCGCCCGCCGGGGAGAGCATGGCCTGGCCCAGCCGCGGGTTAGCCCGCCGCGAGACCGCGCCGCCCGCTGCACCGTGCCGGCGGGCCGGCATGCCCACGTCCGCACGGATCCTCCGGCAAGCCAGCCCCCGTCCGCGGCCCGCCAGGAAGCGCACGTCCGGCAGCGGCCGGGCGGACCCATCTCCTAACCATTCTGAAGAGCCGCGGCCGCCGGGAAACTGGCCGCACGCTAGAGGTGATAGCAAAGTGACGACTGATTTTCATGACGACATCAGGATCAAGGATCATCGACTCGCCCAGCTGAAGAGCAGGACGGCGGCGCTGGAGCGGGAACTCGCCGATGCCCGCGGATCACTGGAACGCGAGCTGGCGCATGCCGCCGCCTGCCTCCAGGACGCGGCGCCCGTCCGCGCCGCCGGAAGATGCGACTGCGCCCCCGGCAGCCTTGATCACCGCCGCGATGCGACGAGATCGCTGCGCTGGTACGGCGCGTCGGCCCATTCGGGCGATTGCCCGGGGGCCGATCCGGATCAGCGCGTCAGCTCGGCCGAGGCCCGCACCGAGATACTCGTTAATCGCGGCCGCCGCGGCGGCTATCATCAGGCCCTTCCCCGCGGGCGCAAGCTGGCCCTGGGGCTGGCAGTCGCCGCAGTGCTCACCACGATCCTGGTCATCAGGCTGTCCGGCGGAGGGGCTTCCTGGCCTCCCAGCGTCGCTACCGTGCAGCGTGAGGCCGCCAGGGCCTGCCAGAACCCTGACGTGAAGTCGGAGCCTGATCAGGTGAACTTTGCCTGCGCGAGCGCCACCCGGCAGGTCCTCTGGGTATTCGCCCTGATCACCAGCGATGACAACCCGGCCTTCGCCGACGTGAAGACCGGCCGGACTGGCCTCGAGCCGATTACGCCCGCGCAGGGCGGCGACGTGGCCTGGTCCCTCAACCTGCACCATCCGTACGATCCGGCCAATCCGATCGACAGCCTGGCAGTAGCGGCGCGAGCCATCAACAACATTGTCGGCGGCGCTACGCTCACCAGTGCCAATGGCAGCCCGCTTGTCCAGTCTGGGCTGGAAAGCGTCCCGGCGAATTGCCTCCAGTACACCGGATCGGCTGCGGTCGCCTCGCGCCGGGGGTTCCCGGCCGTCTGCGCGAAGCCCGTCACCAGCCCGGCGGGTCAGGCCGCCCTGGTGTCTGACATCTACCAGAGATGGGTCGTCGGTTCCGCGCCCAGCGCAGCGCAGGACGCCGCCGTGCTGTTCGAGAACGCTCAGGATCCAGGTGCCCCGCAAGTCCAGGCCATCCTGCGCCGGCTGGCCGGCGCCCGGCCTTCCGCCTGACCCGGGCACCCAGCGAGACTCGCTCCGCCGCGGCGGCCGCCAGCACCAGGAAAAGGGGTGATCTCATGCATTCCGCCAGCAAGCCATGGTGGCACCAGGTGACTGCGCTCGTCAGCCTGAGCGCGAGCGGAGCGATAACAGGCTTTTCCTTTGTCCCGGGAGCGGCCGCCGACCTCAGCACTCCGGCTAACGTGCCCATTCGGCTGCTGGCCCTCGACCGGTCCGTCCGGTCGGCTCAGCCCGCGCCCGGCGACGATGCGATACTCCGGTCCGCGATCGTCAACGTTGCGCATTACTACCTCCGGATGGCGGCGGATAAGACGCCGGCCGAAATGGAGGCGATGATCTGGCAGCACGACAGCCTGGACGGCGCTGATCATGGCGAATCATGCGCAGCCTTTGCCAGCCTGACGCTGGAGCTGGGCGCCCAGGTCGCTGGCCAGCAGAGCTGGGTCACCGGGGGAACCTCTTATCCCTGGCCGGTGCACGCATGGGTCGACGCGCGCGTGGACCCCAATCCGGCATCGCCTGGCATCATCTCGGTGCTGCAAGACGCGGAGGCGCACGACCGCTGGCATCCGCTCGGCGACGGCTACCAGCCACTGCCAGGCGACTGGGTGCTGTTCAGCGGCCACGTGGAAGTCGTCACGAAAGACGCCGAGGGCGTCCTGTCCACGATCGGCGGCGACTCGCTGCCGAATTATTCCGTGAACGCGCACGAGTATCCCGGCCCGCTGAGCCAGCAGGGCGTGGTCGGATTCGTCAACAACGGCCCGCTGGCGGCCGCGACGAGCACGGGGCAGCAGGCCGGCGGCTCGCCAGTGCCCGGCGCCCGTGCGGCACAGGGCACGTCGGGCGAGGGGCAGACGTCGATCCCCGGCGCGAGCCCGGCCAGCGCGCCGCCGCAGGCAGCCTCGGCCGCATCCGAGGACAGCGAAGCGGCTATTCCCGGCACCCCGGTCGCTGCCGCCGGTCCCGCCGTGGCCGCGGCGCGGGCAGCCGGCCATGCGGGCGGACCGGCGCGGCGCCCGGCCCGGCCGCGGCCCGCCAGTACCCGGGCCAGCCGGGCCGGCCGCAGGCCCGGCGGTCAGGCCGTCAGCGGCGGCGCGGGCGCTGCTGATGTCCCGGGCCCCAGCCTGGCGGGCGCCGTCAGCACGCCCATCGCCGCACAGCAAGGCACGGCCGCGATACCGGGGCTGCCGCGTGTGGCGCACGCGACCACCACCAGGCCGGCCGGACGTGCGCCGGCCGCTCCCGGCGACAGTCCCCGGGCTGCGGTCGCGCCAGCCCCGGCCCAGGAGATGACCGCCCAGCAGGCCTTCATCAGCGAAGTCGCTCCCGGAGCGATGGCCGCGCAGCGCCGGTACGGCGTTCCCGCCCCCGTGACCATCGCCCAGGCCATCGATGAATCCGGCTGGGGCGAGAGCACCCTGGCCAGCCGGGATAACAACCTGTTCGGCATTAAGGGAACCGGACCCGCTGGCAGCGATGCGCAGCCGACGCAGGAGTACGAGAACTCCCAGTGGGTCACGCAGACGGCTCCGTTCCGCGTCTACCACAACGTCGCCGAGAGCATCGAAGATCACGGCCGTCTGCTCGCTACCAGCGGCTACTACACGCAGGCGATGACTGTCCGGCACGATCCGGACGCCTTCGCCAGCGCCCTGACGGGGGTGTACGCCACGGACCCTGATTACGGATCGACGCTGATCAGCCTCATGCGCCAGTATGACCTGTACCGCTACGACGTGACGCCGCGTCCCTCCCATGCCCGGCAGGCGGCGTCTGGCAAGGCCGCTATTCCGGGCCTGCAGCCTGCTCCGGTGGCCACGGCGATCAGCACGGCACCGCCCCCGCCCGCGGCCAGCCGCACGCCTGTGAGCGCCCCGGCGGCACCGCCCCCGTCGCCCGCAGCAAAGTCCCAGCCCGCGCAGAAGTCCCAGCCCGCGCAGCCAACGCAGCCCGCGCAAGCAGGTCAGCCCACGCCGACGCCACAGCCCACACCGACGCCACAATCCGCCCCGGCGTCATCGCCCGCCCCGGCGTCATCGCCCGCCCCGCCAGCGACATCCGCGCCTGTGACGTCATCTCCTGGCCCGATCGCGCCGTCAGCCGCCATTCCTGGCGTGCCCTCGCCCGTTGCCTCGGCTCCGGGCACGCCGGTGCCAGCACCCGCGCCGTCCGCGGCTGCCGGGGCCGGCCCGGCGCGCGCAGCCTCCGGCCGTGCAGTCGCCGGCGCCGCGCGGCGCACGCGGGTTCATGCCTACCGGCCCGCGACGCAGGCGACACCGTCGATCCCGACGGCATCGGCCGTGCAGGTGCCAGTCCCCGGCGCGGGTCCGCCAGGTCGGACCGCTGCGCGCCCGGCGCGGCCGGCGGCCAGCCGGTACCGGGAAAGCATTCCGCCGTCCGTCCGGAACGCCATCCTCACGTCGGCCATGGTGCCGCTCACTCGTGCGGAGCCGCTCTACCGCGATGTCGCCAGCCACGCCCCCATCCGCTGGGAATTCCTGGCCACCTGCGACTGGATGCAATGCGAGGCCCGGCCCCGGTACTCGCCTGTGCAGGGCGAGAAGCTCGGCACCCTGAATCCGGACGGGACAATCTACCGAACCAGGTCAGCAGCGCTGGAGCAGTGCGCTGATGACCTCGTGGAGCTCGCGTGGGCGGTCTACCAGATCGACCTGACTGCCCGGGCAGACCTATCCGTCTGCGACCTGGCCAACGTCTTCGCGGCATTCCGCTGGGGCGGGCTGCTCAAGCTGCACCGCACATCCGCGATGGAGTTCCCTTACTCGGTCGCTGGCCTGACCGCCCAGCACACCAGCATGCGGTGGCCCAGGATTGATGACCCTCATGCGCCAGATAAGCCGGGAGCGCGTTTCAGGCTGCCCTTCGGCGCAGTGCCCGTCATGCTGGGGCTGAACTACCCAGCCACCGTCTGATCGTCCGAGTAACCGCAAGAAGGTGGTGGACTGCGTGGTTCGTTTCCTGCTCTTCCTGCTCGGCACTATCTCCGCCGGCAGCTCACGGCGCCCGGCCACGGCGCCGTACGCGGCTGGTGACCCGCCCGGCTGGACAGACCCGGCCAGCTGGAGAGACCCGGCGGCACTGCCCGCCGTCCCCGGCGGGCTCCCTGGCGCTGAGGCGTGGCCCGGTCAGGCCGGCTGGCCAGGTCCGCGGGACTCGCGCGCGGCCGGGGGCCGGGCTACGGACCCTCCCCCCAGCACGGGTGATGGTCCAGGGCGCCGCCGCCGCCTCCGGCCCTGGGTCATGCGGACAGCCGTGGTGGTAGCCCTCGGCCTGATATTCCGCCGGGCTATCGCTTCCCTGGTGCTCGCCGCGCTATCCGCGGCCCTGCACGTCGTGGGCATCAACGTGCATCTGCCCTCAGTGAGGTTCGGCTGGCCATGGCAGGCGGCCAGCGCTGGCAGCAGCACCAGCACGGACCTGGGCCCGTGGGTGCTGCAGAAAATCGAGGGCATCTCCAGGCCAGCGCTCGGCGAGGCCAACTTCACCTTCACCTTCAGCCACAAGGTGTCGAAGAGCATCGGCCCATGGCCGTGCTGGTATGCCAGCACCTTCTACGCCGTGGCGCGCGCATCCGCGACGGTCGACCTCAATCCGGGCCCCTCCTGGTGGACGCCGGCTTCCGGGCACTACCGGCTGCAGGTCCTGAGCCGTCCGCGCGACGGCAAGCCGGGGCAGGTCAGCGTCACGATGATCCTGCCGCGGCCGCAGCTCCCGCAGACAGCTCACGACGTGACGATCGACAACATCCCATCGAGGCCCATCGACGTTCAGCACAGCTGGACCTACCCCGGATTCGGCTGCGGCCTGGTCCTCAGGCCGCAGTTCGCAGAGTCAGTGCTTTATGCCGAGGCCCAGCAGAAGGCTTTCCGTAACGCCACCCGCGACCCGAGCATTACTCGCCCGCTGGTGGCAAGCGCGGAAGCTGAGGCGGCACAGACCATCCGGGACAACTTCATCCAGCCGACGGTGAACGCCTTCGGATACACGCTCGATCAGCTAACCGTCCGCTGGGCCGGGGCATCGTGAAGCACGGCCGGCCGGGCCGGCCCAGTGGCGGCCGCGGCGCTGCGGCTCGCCCGCCGCACCCGTGCGGGCGCCGCGGTACGGCGCTCAGGCGGGCCGGGCGATGGTGATGATCTCCGGGCTGGCGGCGGTCAGCGGCTGGCGGTCCCAGTCCCCGAACTGCTCCTCGATGATCAGTCCGGCACGCGACAGGAACAGCGAAAGCGGTCCCGCGTCCAGGAATCGCAGGGTGCTCTGGCTGACTTCCGGACTATCCCATCCGGGACTGGTGAACGTGCTGGTAAAGGTCACGGTTCTGCCGTCGAACGGCGCCCGGACCTCGTGCGTCATCCGCACCAGGCTTCCGGCGGGACCGATGACCTGGACTGCGCTGGCCGGCGTCCAGTTCTCCCAGGCCCGTGCCAGCGGATGGCGGGTCTCGAAGGCGAAGCGCCCGACTGGTGTGAGCGCCGCCCGGATGGCCGCGAGCGCGTTCGCGATGTCGTCATCCTCGACAAGCGCCTGGAAGGCATGGCCGGTCATGATGGCCAGGTCGAACTCACGATCCCAGCTGGCGGACGCTGCATCACCGGCCACCCACTCGATGTCGGGCCGCTGACGCGCCTGCTGCAGCATCCCCGGGGCCGGGTCGAGCCCGCACAGCCGCCCGGTATGCCCGGCCTGCCGGGCGAGGCCCAGCAGCTCGCCGGTCCCGCAGCCCACATCCAGCACAGCCCGGGCAGACATCACCAGGGGCAGGTAGAAGCGGAAGTCAGCTCTCTGCTGCCAGGGATCCCACCGGTCATACAGCTCGGCGAGGACGGGGTCGGCGAACAGGCGATCAGCCACCGGGCCAGCCTGCCGCCGGACCGCCGGTCGCCACAACCGGTTAACCGCGTAACGGGGACCGGCCCTTGCCCTTCGCCCGGGGCCGCCTCGTTACGGCCTGTGCCTGGTGTGGCGGCGGTCGCGCCCAGCCGGGCGCTGGCCCTCAGCAAGGTGAGCCGCCGGCGTCTTCCCGGCGGCGGCCGGCCGTGACGCGTCGCAGCGTCAGTACCCGTTCGGCGTGACGTTCCTCGGTCAGCAGCTTGTGCCGGGCCGCAAGAAGATCAAACTGGCTGATCAGGAGCTGCGCTGCGAACTGAGGGTGCAGGGCGTCATGGCTGCCTCCGCGCCCGGCGCAGGAGTTCGGAAGGCCGGCTGCGCGCCGCGGGTCACCTCTTGTGCGGGACGATCACGACCGGGCATGCCGAGTGCTGGACGACCTCGCTACTCACCGAGCCCATCAGCAGCCGGGCAAAGCCGCTGCCGCCGCGTGCGCCGACGACTACCATGTCGGCGTCTTGCGAGGCATCGACCAGTTCCTTGACCACGAAGCCGTCCACAGCGCGAATGCTGACCGATGCTGGCTGCGCGTTGCCCATCCGGCTCGCTACCTTCTGGGTCATCTCCTCGGCGGCCTGGTGCAGATTGTCGAGCAGGGGCCGGTCAGCCGGACCGATCACCGGGATGTGACCCCAGTAGCTCTTCGCGACCTCATGCACCGTTATGACGGTAACCGGGACATGCAGGGCCGCACCCTGCCTCATCGCCCAGTCCAGTGCGCGTTCTGAGTTAGGTGAGCCATCGATGCCCACGACGATTCCCGGCATTGCCTGCTCCTTCTCTCCCGGGCCACCGCCCCGGCGGCGGCCGTGAGTTTCCTGTGCTCATGATCGGGGCAGCATGGCTGGTCACAATAGGCCGTTATCCATCGTGCTCATCGGATACCTCACGATCTGGCTAGCACGGATCCGAGTGACCCAGCCGCGCAGGCATCACGCAGGCACGCCTCTTAACGGCGTGATGGCCGCGATTCTCGCTGCCTTCGGACCTGCCTGTCGACAAACACGCCGAGCGTACATGATCCGCGAGCCGTAGGCAGGAGTCATGACTGCGTGTCGATCGCGGTGGACGGCACGGCCATGATCGCGGGCCTGCGCGGCACGATGCGGAAGGCTAGTGCCGCTGCACCGAGCGTAACGAGGCTAGCGACTGCGGCTATGCCGGAAAGATGCACGGCCTGGGCCAGAAAGGGACCGACGACGGCGCCGGTCAGGGCAGCCGCTGCCTCCCCGGTTACGAATACGGCGCTGACCCGGCCGAGTACTCCATTAGGGATGACCCGCTGGATGGCGGTCTGCGGGGCCACCTCGGACACCGTGCCGAACATCCCGACCGCTACCGCTGCGGGCAGCGCGGTGGCGAGCGACGACGAGGTAAAGAGCAGGAAGTACGCGGCGGCGGTGACCGTCAGGCTCGCGGCCAGCAGGTTCCGGATCCGGGCCCGGTCCAGGAGCACGCGCAGGACCGGGGCGCTGAGCAGCACGCCCGCGCCCAGGCAGGACAGCAGGAATCCGGTGTGCCCGGTGCCGCCCAGCCGCTGGACGCCGAAGGGAATGAGCACGGCGCTGAGCGATGCGTTAGCCGCCAGGAAGATGACCGTGACGGGGAGCAGTGCGCGGGCGACGGGCTGGCCGCGCAGGATGCGCGTCCCCTCGACGAGGTCGCTAGCCACGCCGCTGATCGAGGCCGCGCGGCCGACGTGCGGACCGCCAGTCCGGGATGTCAGGACATTGGCGGCGGCCGAGATCAGGTAGCTGAGGGCGTCAGCGCAGATCAGCCATCTGACGCCGTAGAGGGTCAGGAGGATCCCGCCGACCGGGCCGCCGATGAGCTGCATGATGCCGCCGGCGAAGGCGTTAAGTGAACTGGCGCTGCTCAGCAGGCTCCCGGTGCCCACGATGGCCGGAGTGCGGGCCCGCGCGGCCGGGACGTACAGCACGCCGCCGGCGTTTTCCGCGATCAGGGCGGCATCAAGGACCCAGTAGCGGCCGGGAGAGGTGCCGAGCAGCATCGCTGTCACCGCGGCCGCGCGGAACAAGCTGGTTGCGATCATCAGCATGCGCCTGTCCCAGCGATCGGTGAACACGCCAGCGACCGGGCCGAGTACCAGGAGCGGCAGGTACTGCGCGGCGAGCGTGAGCCCGGTGTCGCGCAGCGAGCCAGTGACCTGGAAGACGTGGGCCGGGACGGCGAGGATCAGCAGCCACGAGCCAAGGGAACTGATGAGGCTGCCGCCCCACATCAGCCGGAAGTCCCGTATCCGCAAGGCCTGAAGCACGCCTGCCACCCGTCCTTGACTATTCTGTCAGAATAGTTTCAAGCATTAGTGCTCTGTCAAGACTGGAGAAGACGTGGAGCAGCCAGCGATCGGCCGCCAGCTGCGGGCACGGCGGACCGCGGCGGGCCGGACTGTCGCGTCGGTCGCGGCGGACGCGGGGCTGTCGGTGCCCTACATCGCCAACCTGGAGAACGGCAGGGGTAACCCCACGACCGCGGCGCTGACGCGGCTCGCCGAAGCCCTGGGCATGCACCTGGTCGTCACGCTGGCCGTCGGCGAGGAGGCTCAGCAGCCGCAAGCGTCCGCGTCACCTGAGGTGCCGGCCTCACTGGTCCGGCTCGGGCGCACGGCCAGATTCCGGCAGGCCGTCGGGGTCATGGCCACGACGCTCGACCTGGATGCCGATGAGTTCACGCTCCAGCTCGTGGCCGCGCTGGCGACGCTCGCGCACACGATGGGCAGGGATCTCGCCGAGGCGGACTGGGGACGCCTGCTCGACGCGCTCATGCTCATCGCCGCCCACCCGGCCGGAACAGAGCCGGCAGCTCGGTGAGGGAATCGACGCGCCAGTCGGCAAGCTCGCGCACCTCTGGATCGTCAGCCCGCAGATAGCACCGTCGGCCCTCCTTCGCTGTCGCCACTCCGACGATAACGGTCGTACTGTGGGCGTGGTGGAGGTGAACGTCTTCGGCGAGCTCGAGATAGCGGCCGCGGGCGTGCCGGTGCCCGTGAGCGAATGTGGGAGCTGCTCATGCTCGCCCTCTCCGGGCCGGGCGCCAGGCCGAAGCGCTTCGGGCCTACGGTGAAGTCCGTGATCGCTTGGTCGAAGAGCTCGGAATCGATCCCGGCTCTTTCCTGCGAGAGCTCGAGGGACGCATCCTGGTCCAGGACGCGTCGCTCATCCCTGCGCAGGTAAGGACGCAGACAGTGGACACGCAGACGGCTCGAGGCAACCTGAGGGAGCAAGGTCGCGATCGCGATCCCCTGCTCGAGACGAAGCTGCACGTCCCAAGGGGGGCACGCGGATTGGTGCCGCGTCAAAGACTGCGTGCGCGCCTGAGCGCGGGGGCTGGGTCGGCCCTGACGCTCATCTCGGCTCCGGCCGGCTTCGGGAAGACAACGCTGCTCACTGAATGGCTGGCCGCCGTTCCTCACGATGGACCCTCCGCGGGGTGGCTCTCGCTCGACAAGGCCGACAACGACCCATCGCTGTTCTGGAAATACGTCGTGGCAGCGCTGAGGTCGGTCGCGGGCAGGGAGGTTGGCGCCAGCGCCCTCTCGCTCCTGGAGTCGTCACAGGCTCCGACCGACGCGGTGCTCACCACGCTGATCAACGACCTGTTCACTGTTTCGGGCGACGTGATCCTGGTGCTCGACGACTATCACGTCATCGAGGCGCGCGACGTGCATGACGGGGTGGTCTTCCTGCTGGAGCATCTACCCCCGCAGATGCACCTGATCATCGCCAGCCGTGCCGACCCGCCATTTTCCCTGGCGCGGTGGCGGGGAGACGGTCGACTCACCGAGATCCGGGCGGCCGACCTCCGCTTCACGCCCGAGGAGTCGGCGACGTACCTCGACGGGCACCATCGGAGGTGTTCTGACGACGCAGGATGTCGCGACGCTGAATCAGCGCACGGAGGGATGGATCGCTGCGCTCCAGCTGGCAGCGCTGTCGATGCAGGGACGCGACGACCTGGCCTCGTTCATTGCCGGTTTCGCCGGAGACGACCGGTACATCGTGGACTACCTCGCTGAGGAGGTCCTGCAGCGCCAGTCCGAGGATGTCCGGCAGTTTCTCCTGCAGAGCTCCATTCTCGACCGCCTGAGCGGGCCGTTGTGCGATGCGGTCACCGGTCAAGGGAACGGCAGGGCCACTCTCGGGACGCTGGAGCGAGCGAATCTGTTCCTGGTCCCGCTTGATGACCGCCGTCGGTGGTATCGCTACCACCATCTCTTCGCCGATGTGCTGCGGGCGCACCTGCTGGGCGAACAGCCCGACAATGTCCCCGCCTTGCACAGCCGGGCGAGCGGCTGGTTCGAGCGGAACGGTGAACCGACTGAAGCGATCCGCCATGCGCTCGCCGCTGGCGATTTCGACAGGGCGGCCAACTTGGCCGAGTTGGCGATTCCAGCGATGCGTCAGGACCGGCATGAGGCGACGATCCGTGGCTGGCTCAAGGTGCTTCCCGATGAGGTGGTTCGCGTTCGGCCCGTGCTGACCGTCGGCCTTGCCGGCGCGCTAGTGGTAGCCGGCGAATTCGAGGGCGTTGAGGGCCGACTGCGAGACGCCGAGCGGTGGTTGGACGTGACCGGAAGCGGTGCACCATCGGCGGAGATGATCGTCGCCGACGAGGCGGGGTTTCGCAGCCTGCCCGGCGCGACCGAGGCGTACCGGGCGGCGCTGGCTCTGGCTCACGGCGACGTGCCCGGCACCGTGACGCACGCCCGCCGGGCGCTCGAAGTTTCGCCCGGGGAGGATCACCTCGTCCGCGCCGCCGCGGCGGGAATGCTGGGCCTCGCGTCCTGGACGAGCGGCGACCTCGAGGCGGGGTACCAGGGGTATGCCGAATGCGTGGATGGGCTGCGGCGGGTCGGGCACATCGCCGACATCTTCGGTTGCTCGATCGCTTTGGCCGACATCCGGCGTACCCAAGGTCGTCTCCGCGACGCGATGCGCACCTATGAGCACGCATTGCAGCTCGCTGACGACCAGGGTGGTCCCGTTGTCCGGGGCACTTCGGACATGTATGTCGGGATGAGCGAGGTCTACCGCGAGCGCGACGACCTGCAGACTGCGACTGAGCTGCTAGTGCGGAGCCAGGAGCTCGGCGAGCACATCGGCATGCCACAGAACCGCTATCGCTGGCTGGTCGCGATGGCCCGAATACGAGAGGCCGGAGGCGACGTGGGTGCCGCAGTGGATCTTCTCGACGAAGCCGAACGCCTCTACGTCGGTGACTTCTTTCCGAATGTCCGGCCGGTCGCCGCAGTGAGGGCGCGCTCACACGTCCTGCGGGGCGAGGTGGGCGAAGCACTCGCCTGGGTACGGGAGCGAGGTCTCTCTGTGCAAGACGACCTCAGTTACTTGCGCGAGTTCGAGCACGTGACTCTGGCGAGGGTCCTCTTGGCGCTTCACCGGACCGAGCGCTCCGAGCCGTCGTTGCAGGAGGCGGTCCGACTCTTGGACCGGCTCCTGGCGGAGGCGGAGACCGGGGAGCGGACCGGAACGGTCATCGAGATCTTGGTCCTGCAGGCGCTCGCGCACCAGGCACTCGGAGACATGCCGGCAGCGCTTGCGTCCCTGCAGCGTGCGCTCAGCCTTGCCGAGCCAGAAGGCTACGTCCGGATCTTCGTTGATGAGGGCGCCCCGATGGGTTCGCTGCTGCGAGCGCTCGCAAGTCAAGGATCCGCAGGCAGATATGCCCGCCGAATTCTGGCGATCTCGAGCACGACCGACCACGACCGCCCCGTTAAGCAGTCCTTGGTCGAACCACTGAGCGAGCGTGAGTTGGACGTGCTCCGCCTTCTTGGCACTGACCTGAACGGCCCCGAGATCGCCCGTGAGCTCATGGTGTCCCTGAACACCATGCGCACCCACCAGAAGAACATCTACGCCAAGCTCGGCGTGAACAACCGTCGGGCCGCCGTCCGCCAGGGCGATGAGCTGAAGCTGCTCTCGCGGCGCCCCTGACGCTGCCGGGTCTAGCGGCCCGCCGGTTCCTGGCGAACAGGATGGTGTCAGCTGCATCCGCGCGTTTCCGGCTGCGGCGGCCGTCAGGTCAGCCGTTCAGGATGCGGGTTTTCTGCTGCTCGAACTCGGCCTGGGTGAGCACGCCAGCCTGAAGCAGCTCGCCGAGCTGCTTGAGCTGGGCGAGCCGGTCGCTCATGCCGGCTGGCTGCGCCGGGGCGGCTGGTGCCTGCGGCGGCGGGGGGGCTCGGCATGGGCCTGCTGCGGCTGCGCCGGGGCGGTGTACTGCGCTGGCGGTGCCGGGGCGGGCGCGCCCGCCGGGGCCTGGTCCTGCGCAGTCCACCGGTTCTGCTGCCTGCGCTGCACCCGGCCGTGCACCGAGCTGGCCACCGCGACCGTGGCGGCGGTCTTCAATATGCCCACCGTGATCTCCTCGTCTGTCAGGAAGGCTCGGTCGCATCCAGGGCAGCGACAATGTCGCTGGCTGATATCCCGCCATCGGCGATCAGCCGCGCGCCGTCGCGCCGCCAGGCGTCCACCAGGCCGAGAACCCACCGGTTCTCGTAGATCACGACGACGGCGACACTGCCCGGCTGCATCGCCGCGGAGATCTCGCCGACGTCTGAGTCATCGAGCAAGCCCGACGACGCCCCGGCCCAGGCAGCCAGGTCGACACCGTCGGGAACGGCGAACTCCCAGACGTCAACCTTCCTGGTCTTGCCGCCGGCGTCCCTGGCGATGAACTCCATGTCCAGGATTTCGACGACGCCCCGGTCGGCCAGGGAGAGCAGGTCCTCAAAGCCCGCAGCGGTGAGCCGCCCGCCCGGAAACTCGATCGCGAGGAAAGCGACCGGCCCCAGCTCGTCGTCTGACCCAGGCTGGTCCGCCGCCATCCCCGACTCCCTTCCGGAAATCTCAGCACGGCCCGCCGGCCGCTGCGGGACAAATCAAACAGCCCGGCCAGTGACCAGGAACCCGTGCCCGGGCCGGTTTCAGCCGCATCCGCGGATCAGGCGCCGGCGCTGCCCGGTCCTGAATCAGCAGCCGCCGACCGGCGCTCAGGGAACCGCAGCCCGCGGCGCCGCCGGCTCACTCGCCTGGCAGCGGTCCTGCCGGGGAAGGGGGCTCCGAACCGGGCGCAGGGCGCGCCCGGTCAGCGACTGGCGGATGACGACCTGCCGCGTGTTCGGCACCGGCCAGCTCGCGGACGCGCCGGCCCACCCTGTGCGCCACGTAAAGGGAGAACGCCGCGGCCGGCAGCTCGACAACCAGCGCCAGGATCAGCGCCTCGGCGGCCGCCTTCGCGCTCGCCGAGGTGGTGACGTCGAACCATGCATCGACAACCAGCAAGGTGGCCACCACCGTTGCCGGGGCCTGCACCCTGGCATCCAGCCGAAACGCCATATGGGCGGTCAGGTAAACGGCCAGCACCAGGATCAGGTCAAAACCGACCCAGGTGAGACGGAAATGATGCTCAAGATTTTCCCCGGGAAGGCTCAGCGCCAGAAACAGGGTCCACACAGCAAGCCACACGGCAACAAG
>Ga0116106_1000824_pt1 | contig 16577 bp, 8 predicted proteins | sample June2015DPH_6_50_FD_89717 | JGI IMG/M metagenome (GOLD analysis project Ga0116106, IMG submission 89717) | Peatland microbial communities from SPRUCE experiment site at the Marcell Experimental Forest, Minnesota, USA - June2015DPH_6_40 | ecosystem: Environmental > Terrestrial > Soil > Wetlands >...
GGCCACGCGAGGAGTTCCTGACTCCCTGGGCAATGAATTACCGGTCGATCTCCCGCTGCATCGGGCCGATCAACCGGTAATTCATTGCCCAGGGAGTCAGGAACTCCTCGCGTGGCCTGGAACCCCCGGCAGCGTCGCCGCGGTCCCTGGTGTAATCCATCCCGAACGCCGAGAATCCTATGGCCTGAAGGGCGAGCGCCGAGAAGAAGAAACGGGCATTGTCGGCGCCACCGGTCTCGGGCACGAAGAGGGGATTGTCGTCGCGATGATAAAGTTCGAGCACCTTCAAATACGCGGCGGGGTCGTTCATGTAAATGTCGGGCGCCAGAATATCCAGCGCCGGCGCCGCGACTTTCCAGATGGCGAGCACATTGTCCGTGGGGCCGCCGCTTTCGTAGCTGCCGGGAGCGCCCGGCTTCAGCGGGTCACGCAAAGCCGCGTTGGCATAGAGCGGCAGCGGATAAACGGCCTTCCCCGCGGCGGCGACTTGCTCCACATATCTCGCTACCGACCAAGCGTGGAAGCACACTTCGGCTTCGGGGCCAAAGGCTTCCTGCCAGTTCGGGGATGGCGAAGCGGCCTTCACCTGCATGGCGTCGAGGACCTCGGGCGGCACCGGCGCTTCGAAGAGTTTCTGCGCGGCCGGGGAGTAATCGCGCACGCTGCCCCAGGTGCCGGGTTCGTTCTCCACCTGAACCATGATTACGGTGCGCTGCGGATCGGCTGCTTTGAGGCGCCGCAGGAAAGCGGTGAACGCACTCTTGTCCGCCTCGAGCGACGCGCTGGCGTAGGGTGAAGGCGAGTCCACCGCGCCTCCGTTCTTATCGACCATGTGCGGATAGCGGTCGGGGGCCAGTTTCATCCACTCGGGCATGTAGTGCTGGCTGCCGTTTTTCCAGGTTCCGAACCAGAGCAGCACCAGGCGAACGCGATGCTGCCGAGCCTCTGCCAGGAGCGTGTCGATCACCGTGTAGTCGTACTGTCCGTGCCGCGGTTCGAACTGCTCCCAGTAGACCGGAATTTCGACCGTATTGACATTCAGGTATTCCATGGCGGGCCACACTTTCGGAAGCATGGCCGGCCAGTCGCTGGAGTTGTGCACCTGCGCGCCCAACATCAAGTAAGGCGCATCGTCAACCAACAGGGCGTACCGCCCATCTTTCTTCATCAGGCGGGGAAGTGAGCGCTCCTTGACCTGGGCGTGGAGCGTAACGACGAGGCTTGTGGCCACCAAAGCGGCCAGAACAGCGGAAGTCATTTTCATCTTTTGGCACTCCTACTTTATTAGCGTCAGACCGGCGCACAGCAAGAGAGAAAGACGGGCGTTGCTTGTCACAAGAGTCCTTCGACAGCATAGTAGTCCGTATCCGAATCGGAGTCCACTCGCGCCAGTCAGCCGGGTCCGACTGGGTACCTCTCCTGTCCTGCAATGAACTGCCGGAATGCTTCCGTTGTGCGTGAGGAAGGGCTTTAAGCGGAGGCGATAATGTGATACTCATATCTCAATTCAGTTGCAGCATAGAGGCCACGCGCGCGGTGAGCCCGTGCAAGGCGCGGGGCGAGGCGGAACGGGGCATGCTCGCGCAGCGGTGGCGGTGCTCGAGCCGAGGGTCGCAAAGGCCGGAATGCGGCGACAGGTTAACCAGTCACCACCCTCTCTCTTGAGGAGCACTTTATGAAAGCAATCGTCTATTCCAACTACGGTTCACCCGATGTTCTCAAGTGTGAAGAGATTGAAAAGTCGACCGCTGGGGACAATGAAGTTTTGATAAAGGTTCGCGCAGCTTCCGTCAATCCACTTGACTGGTTCTTCATGACAGGCCCGCCCATCGTTCGCATACTGCCCGGGCTGCGCAAACCCAAGGTCACACGACTGGGCGTTGATGTAGCCGGCCAGGTTGAAGCGGTTGGCAGGAACGTAACTCAGTTCAAACCAGGCGACGAGGTGTTCGGCGCGTGCCGTGGGGCCTTTGCCGAGTATGTGTGTGCTGTTGAAGATAAATTGGCGCTGAAGCCAGCCAACATATCCTTCGAGGATGCCGCAGCCGTACCCGTGGCGGCAATCACCGCCCTTCAGGGTCTTCGTGACAAGGGACGGATCCAGCCACGCCACAAGGTTCTGGTTGATGGCGCGTCTGGTGGTGTGGGTACATTTGCGGTCCAGATTGCCAAATCGTTCGGGGCTGCTGTCACTGCCGTGTGCAGCACGAGGAATGTGGACACGGCGCGATCGATTGGCGCAGACCATGTCATTGATTACACTCGAGAAGATTTCACGCAAAGCGGGCAGTGTTACGACTTGATCATGGCTGCGAACGCATATCATTCGATTTTCGATTACAGGCGTGCGCTGAGTCGGGACGGAATTTTTGTCATGGTCGGAGGTGGTTGGATTCAAATTCTCCAAGCTATGTTACTGGGACCATTCCTATCACGGATTGGGAGCAAGAAGATGCGTTTCTTTATTGCGAAGATAAACACGAAGGATTTGGTTTTTCTGAAAGATCTTCTTGAAGCCGGAAAGGTTGTACCCGTGATAGATAGACGTTGCCCGTTAAGCGAGGTGGCTGAAGCTCTCCGTTATCTTGGAGAAAAACATGCGCAAGGGAAAGTCGTAATAACCGTTGAACATAGTAAAAGCCACTTCCCGAATCGAGTGAATTGCCATTGAGAAAGGAAACGATGGACAGCAAGACTCACCTTCGCGTCGCGGGTTTGTTCGTCACGGTCATTCTCCTTCAATTCTTGCCGGCAAACGCGGCAACACCGATCACCATCGACACCCAAAACCTTCTGGTCCCAGTCGACGCAACCGCCTGCCGCTGGTCGGCGGAAGTCAAAGGGACGCCGATGCGGCTGAACGATGTCCACTTTCTCCCCGGTGACGACCCTTCCGGTTGGACGGTGGCCTCTTCCGTCAACAACAACGACTCCAATAACCTTGGATCGTTCGCCACCGTGACGTTGCGCGGAAAGAAACCCGGACAACTCGACTTCGAGTATCAGATCTACGTCAGCAAAACCGGGAACGACATTCTTGTGAGCCTGGGCCGATCCAACCACACCGAAAAGGCGGTGGACATCGACGACATGGATTACTTTGTGTCGAGCGATGCGCGGTTAGGAGGCACCACCGACAAGTGGATCGCGCTGGGAACCCAGTCTCGCAATCGCGACTATTACGAACTTTGGGCAGTGATCAATTTGATTACCCCTAAAACTTACGCGGTGAACCATGTGGTGAGAGACAGTGAGACGGGCAACAGCCTGTTGATGGGACATGTGACGACGCTGAAGGGCGCATCCAGATTCGAAGTGGCGTCGGGCTGGCAGGGGAAGACTCCCGACCGGATGCAGGTTCGGGGATACTGCAGCTATAAGGTTACTATGCCTCCGGGAAAAAGCTTCCCCGGAGAAAAGTTGCTTATCGACTTCAATCAGGATGCGCTTCGGGCGATGGAACACCAGGCGGACTTGATTGCGATCGCGCACGACATACGTCTTAAACAGCGGCGGCCGATCAACCTGGACGACCGGGAATGGGTCGCGAACGACTACAGCCGATTCCACGGATGGATGTCCGGCGGCAACGCTGCCAATGCAAGGAAGTTTTTCCAGGATAATGGCCTGGTCGATTTCTACTGGGGGCTTGGAGGACCCGGCCGGCAGGGGAGCTTTGGAATATATGGTATGGGGGGAAGTACCCAGGGGCGCCCCTCGCGGGTCAATTATCCGGCCGAATGTTTTCTTCCGATACGCACGGTCAAGTATGGCGGGGAAAGGGTCATCGATTTTTCCAACCCTCTGACCGTCAAACTCGAGCGCGAGCGTGCCTACCAGTGGGTGAGCGGTCAGGAGAAAGACACCGGGCGGGCGGAGATGGATTTTGCGGATTGGTGGGACAAGTGGCCCGGCCAGTACGACCCCTTTATGAGCCCGCTCGAAACCTATCACGCGGCCGGTGCCGTATGGCACGAGGCGATAGACCAAAAGGCCCCGCGAATGGTCATCCGCTCCAACATGCAGCCCGTTGATTATTCCTATGGAATTGTCGACATCTGCCGGGTTTCGGAGGATGCCGATCACGGTTACGAGATGGGACCCTCGACCCTGGCGCAAACGGAGTTTACGGGGTTATTCACCGAAACGGTGTTAGGCTCGGCGAACCGGTTCTTTTACAACGGCCGCGTGTTCTGGAACGACGGCGACGGTTTCCATATCTACAAGTACAATGCATCCGATGGAAAAGACTTCAACGCCCAGCAGGCAAAGGTCGATGCGAACTTCCACGCCATAGCCGGAAGCACGCTCTTCGTATCGGAAGCCTTCAACGTACCCTATCCTGCCGACCGGATCGAGCTCTTGAAGCGGATCAGCCCGCCGACCATGGACGTTGCCTATCCCGTTGACTTATTCGTCGCCAAGCCAGCCCATGTCTGGAATATGCCTGTGGAACGCCCTTTTGGAAAGTGGTCCATTCTGGCGGTTTTCAATTTCACCGGCAGCGCCGATCGCAAGTTCACTGCGACGTTGGATGCGGCGAAGGACCTCCGCCTCAACCCGAACAAGGAGTACATCGTCTACGAGTTTTGGACCCGGCAACTCATCGGGACGTTCCAGGGGAAGTTCGTCACGCGTCCGCTGAGTCCCTATGACTGCGACATATACAGCATCGTTGAGAAGCAGAACCGGCCGGTGCTGATTTCTACGAGCAGGCATATCCGGCAGATGGCATTTGACATCAAGGACCTCGCTTACGATGGCCAGCAGCGGGTGCTGAGAGGCATTTCTCGCGCGGTCGCGGCGGATCCGTACCAGTTGCGCATCTACGTTCCGGACGGTTTCAGCGGCAAGCGTGTGGAGTTGACCGATGGCCTTGCGGCCACAATGAAGACGGATGGGAATCTGCTTACAGTAGACTACAGGTCTTCAACCGGCAAGGATGTCGAGTGGAAGGTCTTTTTCTAATGCGCCCAATGTGCCGCGTGCATCGGGTTCGCGAGAAAACGCCTGTTTGCGACGAGTCTCAGCCGCCCCCGTTAGCCGCAGGGTGGCGCGTGAGAAACAGACTATTCGCCGACGACCTTCAACATGACTAAGCTGTGCGGCGCCACGGTCCCGCGGAAGTACCCACCCTCGGCGAGCGTGATATCCGCGTGCTTCCACAGGTCGCGAACTGTTTTCGCCGGGCCCATGTACTCCGAGACGTCCTTCGGCTTATCACTGCGATTCAGCACTGCGTAGGCCGTGCTGTGGCCGCTCAACTCCTTGCTCCAGATTTGCAGGTCGCCGTAATCACGAGACTTCACCGCCTGATGGCCGACCGGATCCTGGTTAACGGCGATCACTTCCTTGTTGGTCAGGATTTCGCGGATCTCCCCTGGCATATTGCGCAGATCGTTGCCAGCCATCAGGGGCGCCGCCAGCATGCACCACAGGCTGAAGTGCGCGCGACTCTCTTCGATAGTGAGCCCGGGATTGCCCACCTCCAGCATGTCGGGATCGTTCCAGTGGCCCGGACCCGCATACTCCCACAGATCCGCCTGCGCGTCGAGAATCTGCATCACGCCTCGCGTGTACTGGCCCGTGCAGCTCCAGCAATCCGTAATGTCGCCCGTCGTGCGCCAGAGGTTCCCGATGTCCGCGGCCCACTTCCAAGGGACCTCCTCACCCCACTCGCAGAGGCTGAAGACGATGGGGCGGCCCGAAGCCTTCAAGGCGTCGCGCATGATCGAATAGGAGGATTTCACCTCCTGCGTCCCGTGACTGCACCAGTCGTACTTGAGATAATCCACACCCCAGGCGGCGTATTGACGGGCGTCCTGAAATTCGTAGCCGCGGCCACCAGGACGGCCCTGGCACGTCGCCGTACCCGCGTCGGAGTAAATTCCAAACTTCAGGCCCTTGGAGTGGACATAGTCCGCCAGTGCCTTCATCCCGGAAGGAAAGCGCTGCGGGTCGGGAACAATGTTCCCCTCTCCATCTCGGCTGACCTGCCAGCAGTCGTCAATCACAACGTACTGATAGCCAGCATCCTTCATTTCACTCGTAACCATGGCGTCCGCCATTTCCTTGACGAGCTTCTCACTCACATCGCAGCCGAACTTATTCCAACTGTTCCAGCCCATAGGCGGAGTCCGCGCCAACCCGTTCTCCAAAGCCCGCGCCGGGGCCAGGGCCAAAAGAAAGCATGCAAAAAGCGAAAGAATGATCTTTTTCACAAAGTGCCCTCCCTTTTTTGCAGCAATGGCTTCTTCGTCTTCCCACACTTCGCAGGGCCAATAAGGCAGCCCGAATTATCAACGTGACTATATCACGTATAATCCCGGCGCCGCGCTTCCAAGGCAAGCAGTGAAGATGGGGTAGACAGGGCCCTGTCCCGAGCCCCCGGACCGAGTCAAAGAAAAAAAGTGCGCTGGAACCCCTCGAGGGGTGTATGGTGTGGCAGTTAACAAATTGACGGGAGGAAAGTCATGAACATTCGTTGTTCTTGCTGGCATGTCGGCGTTCTCATTGGGACTGTTTTGTTCTCGTGCTCCCCAACCGTGGCCGCGAAGGCCCGGGGGGCGCGCGAAGTTCGTTCGCCCGACGGGAAGATCGCCATCACCATCCACACCGACGCCCCCCTGGGCTACAGCATCACCGTGGACGGCAAGCCGGTGTTGCTGCGCTCCCGCCTTGGATTGGAACTGGCCGGCGATGTGAAGCTGGGAGAGAAACCCATCGTCGAGAGCGAGAAGCGGAAATCGGCCGACAATCATTGGGAAAACCAGTTCGGCAAGAACCGCAACGTGCGGGATCATTACCATGAATTGAGCCTGACGCTGAAAGAGGGCGATTGCACCTTTGGCGTGGTCGCCCGGGCGTACGACGACGGGGTCGCCTTCCGCATGGTTCTCCCCAAGCAGCCTGGGATGGATTCCTTTGTCGTTACGCGCGACGCCACAGAGTTCACGTTCGCCGACGACGATCAAGTCTGGGCGGGCTGGAACAACCCAGAGGGCGCCAGCCGCCCAGAGGGCGGATTCATCGGCTCGCAGGAATGGCGATACCTGCCCAACAAGCTTTCCGGACTTAACCCTAATTTCAAGTATGGACTGCCGTTTCTGATCCAGACACGCGCGGCGTATGTAGCTATCACTGAGTCCGATCTGCTCGACTGGTCCGGCATGTGGCTCGTGCCCAAGGCCGGCGCCAGGAATACGTTGGGGACGCAACTCGCTCCGCCGATACCTGCTCGGCCATGGCCGTCGCGCAGACCGTCGGCGAACAATGCGGCGGAGGCGCAATCCGCTCCGCCGATAGGTGAGGTTCAGAAAGGCCTGGTGGTGGCCAAGACCCCCCACAATTCCCCCTGGCGGACATTCATCCTCGGCCGCCGGCCCTATGATCTCCTCCAGAGCGACCTGGTGTTGAACCTCGCCACCCCGAGCAAACTCGCCGACACTTCCTGGATCAAGCCGGGTATGTCGTCCTGGGGCACCTGGTGGTCCGGCACGGGGGAAAACAACCTCCCCACGCTCCAACAGTACATTCAGCTTTCCGCGGACATGGGCTGGCCGTATCAACTGTCGGAGATCGGCGACAAATCGATTGTGCCTGAGTTGGTGGCCTATGGCAAAGAGCGGGGCGTGCGCGTGTGGTTGTGGTTCCACTTCAACGACTTCATCGACAGCGCAGTCTACAAAAGAGACTTCCCCATGTATGAGAAATGGGGCATCGCGGGACTGAAGATAGACTTTATCGATCGCGACGACCAGTGGGCAGTCAACTGGTACGAAGATATCGCCAGGACGGCGGCCGAGAACCACTTGCTGATCGACTTCCACGGCGCGTTCAAGCCGACCGGCCTTGCCCGCACCTGGCCTAACCAGATCACGCGCGAGGGCATCCAGGGCAATGAATACAACAAGTGGAGCACCAAAGAATCGCCCGAACACAAGGCTACCCTTCCCTTCACGCGCGTACTGGCCGGCCCGGCGGACTACACGCCGGGCGGGTTCATCAACCGGCAGCCGGCGCAATTCCGAATTGTGCGGGTCAACACGCAGGTGCAAGGCACGCGCGCCAGCGAGTTGGCGATGTTCATCCTCATCGAGAGCCCGTTCACGGTGGCCTGCGATTCGTACAACAACTACAAAGACAAGGAGGGCAAGTATCTGCTCGGCATGGATTTCCTCAAGGGCCTGCCGACCGTCTGGGACGAGACCCGCGGCTTGGCCGGTGAAGTAGGGAAATTCGTGGTCGAGGTGCGGCGCAACGGGAAGAATTGGTATCTGGCCGCGATCTCCGACCGTAGTGCCCGCGAATTGCCGACGCCGCTGAAGTTCCTCGGCAAGGGCAAATGGAAAGTCACCCTGTGGGAGGACGCACCCGACAGCGACCAGAACGCCGAGCACCTGGTCAAGGACGAGAAAACCGTGCGCCCGTCCGACACGCTGCAACTGAGGTTGGCGCCATCAGGCGGAACCGTGGCGATCTTCTCGCCCGCTAAGTGAAACGGCGCCGGGGTAGCAATGGGCTGGCCGATTGGCGTCAGGTTACCCATACTTGGTCGATGGGCATCATGGGCTCCGGGCAAGGCGTAAAGCCAAGCAACCTGTCCGCCGCACCCGGTAAGCCACCCGCCGCTGAATGCGACGAGGACCTTCCGGATCCGCGCGGACGAAATTCCTATACCTGTAACGGAGGTGCGAGAGTGCGAAGAACTCAGTCTTGTCACAATCTTTCTTCGGCTATTTTCATTTCGTCAGATTCGCTGAGACATGAGGTTCCAACTGGCCTTCTGGGCCGAGCTATTCAGATAATTTTGCTGATGGTAGTCTGTGCCGGCGTTACCCATGCCCAGATCTCACCGGTCGTTTTGGATCGCGACGGTAGTACGATTGTGCTTGAGCCCTATGCGCCAAACATCGTTCGCGTATCGCTAAGCCTGAAGAAGGATCGCGCCCTAGGCAAGCCCGGCTATGGTTTTGTGGCGACTCCCACGGCAGAGACTTGGACACACCAGCAATCTGAACAAGGCGATATCTACCAGTCCTCTCGCCTGATCGTCAGCGTGGCGGTAAATCGTCCCGGCAAGCCGATGGCGACCCAAATCGATATTGCGAAATTCTTCCACGGCTCCACTCCCGGGGCCAACATCTCCATCCGAACACCGGAAGGTAAGACGCTGCTGCGCATGACGGGATGGTCCATGTCTGTACCCAACCACAAAGACGGCAACGCCGGGGTGTTGAACGACAAGAACCCTTCCGATCCACCGTTCTACGAGGTCGGCGCCAGCTTCGTTTCTCCCGATGACGAGCACTACTATGGCCTCGGCCAGAATCAGGAAGGTTTCCTCGATTATCGCGGACACCGCGTCGAGTGCTGGCACAACTACACCGCCACCGGAGGGCCCAGTGTCTGCGTCCCCTTCCTGGTGACAAATTACGGTTATGGAATGATCTGGGACAATCCCTCCAAAACCGTCATCGAGCCGGGATTCAACGAGCAGACGCGCTGGACATCCGAGGTCGGCGACCGCGTGTCCTTCTTTGTGATTGCCGGCAACACGTTCGACGAAATCTACACGGGATACCGCCTGCTGACCGGCGCCACGCCCATGCTGCCGAAAGCGGCTTATGGCTACATTCAGTGCAAGCAGCGCTATGCCTCACAGGAAGAGCTGCTGAGCGTGGCCAAGGGATATCGCGAGCGGCATCTTCCCGCCGACATCCTGGTGGTGGACTGGTTCTACTTCACAAAAATGGGACAGATGGATTTTGTTCCCGACAAGTGGCCGGACCCCGCCGCCATGAATCTCGATCTTCACCGCATGGGCTTCCAGACGATGATCAGCGTGTGGCCGCGATTCACCAAGGGTTCACGCTACTATGATTTCCTGCTGAAGAAAGGCTGGTTTGAGCACCTCGCCAACGGTACACCTACCGATGGCCTGCCCTATGACGGGGCCGGGTCTGACATCGACACGACCAATCCCCAAGCGGCGCGCTGGTTCTGGGACACGATTCGCGACAACATCATCAGCAGAGGTTTTGATGCGATCTGGGCCGATGAAACGGAGCCCGATCTGCCACCCAATGGCAGTTACTTCTTTGCCGGGCCGGGTACGCAGTATTTCAATATCTACCCTTTAGTTCACACCGCCGCTATTTATGACGGCTTCCGCCGTGATGTGAATCATCGCGCCCTGATTCTTTCCCGCGACGCTTATCTGGGCGCACAGCGCAACGGAACCATGTTCTGGTCGTCCGACATTTATCCTACGTGGGATACGCTCAAGCGCCAAATCCCCACCGGGCTCGACTTCACCGCTTCGGGCATTGCCTATTGGACACAGGATATCGGCGGCTGGCAGTATTTGCCGAAGGAGCATCATCCGGCGCATCCGCCGCTGCTCGATCCTTCCGACGCGCGCGATAACGTGGGCGGATACGACGATTATCCGGAGCTCTACACGCGCTGGTTCGAATATGGCGCTTTTCTCCCGATTTTTCGGGCCCACGGCAGCCGCCTCTATAACGAAGTCTGGTCCTACGGAAAACAGGCGGAGCCAATCCTGGAGAAATACCTGAAGCTGCGCTACCAACTCTTGCCGTACCTCTATTCGCTGGCCCACAATACTTACCAGACAGGCGCGCCCTACATGCGAGCGCTGTTCATGGATTTTCCCAAGGACCCGAAAGTCTGGGGCTTAGGCGATGAATACATGTTTGGGCCGGCATTTCTGGTTGCTCCAGTAACCGAACAGGGCGCGACCACCCGCACGGTTTACCTTCCCGCCGGCGCCGACTGGTACAACTATTGGACCAACCAACGCGTCCGCGGCGGACAGGCGATCCAAGTCAATGCTCCCATTGACACGCTGCCGCTCTTTGTTCGCGCCGGGTCGATCCTGCCTCTGGGTGAAGCCATCGAGAGCACCAGCCAGGTTCAGCGGATTGCCAAGGTGCGCGTTTATCCCGGAGCTGACGCTGACTTCAGGCTCTATCAGGATGACGGCAAGACTTATGCCTACGAGAAAGGGGAGAGCCTCATCACCGTCCTGCACTGGAATGATGCCACCGAGAAGTTGAGCCACGAGGGGCCCGCGGCTTGGACGGAGCCGGACTCCGAAATCCTTGAGGTGATTGGGCGGTAGACAGAATGCTAGCAAGAAGACTTTGGTGGCGCCCTCCCCCTCTGCGTCAACGCCGCGCCGGGAACACACCGCTGTGCCGTGTTGGGCGACTCCGTCAAGCAAGGCGCGCCGGGCACCTACCAAAGCGGTGGGCCTTCTGGCAACGTCATTCCCATCTGGAAAGTCGCCGCACCCGCGCTCGACATGGTCTCACCCGACAACTACGCTCCAGAAGCCGCGGGCTTGGCAACGCGGCCCCCTTGGAGTTACTGTAATTGGCAACGCGTTGCAAAAAGGTCGAATTTGAGACAGATTTGAGAGAAACAGCTCTAATTAGTGCAATTGATTGTAAAGTCTGCTCCCGCCAGGATGGTCAAGACGGAAGTTCTGGTTTGGGCGTTCGTAGACAGGAGGTATCGGCATGAGAGAAGTCGCACTACGGTTGGGCGCTTGGTGCCTCGTGATGGGTCTCGCCACCGCCCAAACGCCCGCCCAAACCCAATATCAGTATCCATTTCAGAATCCCAACCTCTCGATTGAGGAAAGGGTCACTAACATCATCTCCTTGTTGACCCCAGAGGAGAAGATCGACGTCCTGGGTGCCAATTACTACCTGGGCAGGAACCCCCCTCCCTCTTTGGCGCGTCTGGGGATCCACGGGTACAACCAGACCGAGGGCTTGCATGGGTTGGCGCGAGGCAGAGCCGGTAGCCCCAATGCCTTTCCGACTACGACTTTCATTCAGTCCATCGGGCTCGGGGAGACCTGGGACCCGGAGATTCTCCAGAAGGCCGCCGCCGTCGAGGCCTACGAAGCGCGCTGGCTCAACCAGACCCAGAGATACAGCCGCGGCGGTTCCGTGTCGCTGATTATCCGCGCGCCGAACGCCGACCTCGGCCGGGACATCCGCTGGGGCAGAACGGAAGAGTGCTACGGCGAGGACGCTTTCCTGAACGGCACGCTGACCGCCGCGTTCGTTCGGGGGCTCCAGGGCAACGATCCCAAGTACTGGCAGACCGCCTCCCTGTTGAAGCACTTCCTGGCCAATAGCAACGAGAACGACCGGATGAGAACTTCCTCCGACTTTGACGAGCGGCTCTTGCGTGAGTATTACTCCGTGCCCTTTCGCATGGGGGTCGAGGCAGGGGCCCGCTCTTACATGGCCGCCTACAACGCCATGAACGGCATCCCCATGACCGCCCAGCCGATCTTGAAGGAGATCACCGTCAAGGAGTGGGGGGTGAACGGCATCATTGTCACGGACGCGGGCGCTCTCGAGGGCATGGTGAGGGGTCACAAGTACTATCTGGACCTGCCCACGGCCGCGGCGGGTGCGGTCAAGGTCGGTATCAACCAGTTCCTCGACGGCGTCTACAGGGACGCCATCACACAGGCCCTCCAGAAGAACCTGCTCACCATGGCCGACCTCGAGGAGGTCATGAGAGGCAGCTTCCGGGTGATGATCAAGCTCGGACTGCTCGATCCTCCCGAGATGGTCCCCTACACCAAGATCAAAGACGGTCCGGAGCCCTGGACGAGGGACGAGAACAAGCTGCTGGTCCGCCAAGTGACGCAAGAGGCGGTTGTGCTCCTGAAAAACCAAAACAATCTGCTGCCTCTGGAAAAGTCCAAGCTGAAGTCCATCGCGGTTGTCGGCCAGCGGTCCAACGACGTCGCCTGGGATTGGTACAGCGGCAAGTTCCCCTATGCGATTACTCCGCTCGATGGAATCAAGAGTAAGGTCGGCCCCGGCGTCAAGGTGAACTTCGCCCTCAACAACGACAACAACGCGGCGGTCGAAGCGGCCAAGGCCTCCGATGTCGCCATCGTCGTCATCGGCAACCACCCGACCTGCGATGCCGGCTGGGGCAAGTGCGAAGCCCTCAGCGACGGCAAGGAAGGCATCGACCGCAGGTCCATCGACCTGCAGCCCGAGCAAGACCAGTTGATCAAGGATGTCTACAAGGCCAATCCGCGGACCATTGTGGTGATCAAGGCCAGCTTCCCGTTCACCATCAACTGGGCGCAGGAAAACGTGCCCGCCATCGTTCACATGGCCCACAACAGCCAGGAGGAGGGCAACGCTCTGGCCGACGTTCTGTTCGGCGACTACAACCCCGCCGGGCGTCTGGTCCAGACCTGGGTGAAGTCGATCGACGATTTGCCGCCCATGATGGACTACAACATCCGCCACGGCCGCACGTACATGTACTTCAAGGGTGAGCCGCTGTACCCGTTCGGCTACGGATTGAGTTACACGACGTTCGCTTACTCGAAGCTCCGCGCCAATACTGCGCGTCTGGCCAAGGACGGCCAGGTCACCGTCAGCGTGAAGGTCCGCAATACGGGCAAGCGGGACGGGCAGGAGGTTGTCCAGTTGTACGTAAAGCATATGGGCTCCAGGGTCGATCGGCCGGTCAAGGAGCTCAAAGGCTTCCAGCGCGTCGCCCTGAAAGCGGGCGAGACGAAGACCGTCCAACTCACGCTTAAGGCAAAGGACCTTGCCTACTGGGATGCGGCGAAGAAACAGTGGGTGGTGGAGGACGAGAAAGTCAACCTGATGGTGGGCGCCTCCTCGGCCGACGTCAAGCTGCAAAAGACGATCAGCGTAGGATTGTAGCTGCCTGAGTCAAGAGGTTATCTATTTAGACTAGACTAGGGGATTGTCACTTTGATTTACTCCACTCTCACGTGTAGATGCGGCAGACAGTCCCCAGCCGCTCTCCTTCAATGCTTCCTTAAAGGTCGATTACACGGCAGCGAGCGGGGCTTGTCAAACGGGCAAGAACGAGCCGTCGGAACTCCGCTGATCTCGCTGGGACCTGGTCTGGTGGCCGGATTCGTTGTTTTCAGGGAAGGAAAAGCGTACGATGCACATGCCAGAGGTCTAGATCGGAAATCCCGGTTAAGAATAGTCTTCTTGACTGGCACTTCTGGCGCATGAAATGAGACTCTCGTTGAGAACTCCTGCGAGCCGAACTATGAAAACCGAATCGAGGAAAAATGCTGAAGCGATCTGTGCGAGCCGCAGCCGGAATCGCGGCGTTGGCTGTTGGTTTTCTCTCATTTGTACCGAGTCTTCTATTCACAGTAGTAGCCCCATCGTCGTTCGAGGCCGCACAGGGTATGCAGTCCTCCCCGTCGTCAAACCAGCAGACTGAATCGAAAGCGAACCAGATTCCCATAACGCCGCCGCCCATGGGTTGGTCCTCATGGAACAGTTTTTCCAATACCGTGGATTCGAACGTAATCATGCAACAAACGAAAGCCCTCGTGTCCTCGGGAATGAAGAAAGCGGGCTATCAATACGTCAATATCGATGAGGGTTGGTGGCTCGGGGAACGAGATCAAAGTGGCAATATCCTGGTCGATGCCAAACAGTGGCCGGCTTTGCAACCCGGTGAACAGCCAGGTGACATGTCCAACATTGTGAGGTTCATCCACGGCCTTGGACTAAAAGCAGGTATCTATACGGACGCTGGAGAAGCGGGGTGCAGCTTCTATGGACCCGACCTTGGTCCGCCAATACTGCATACGGGCAGCGAGGGACATTACGATCAGGATTTCTTAAAGTTCGCGCAATGGGGTTTCGATTACGTCAAGGTAGATTGGTGCGGCGGGAATAAGGAGAACCTGGACCCCGCGGCGCAATACGCGGAGATCGCACACGCCATCCACAGGGCGGAGAAGATCACGGGACATCGGCTCTACTTTTCCATTTGCGATTGGGGTAACAATAGCCCATGGACGTGGGCGCCGGGAGTCGGTGGCATCGCGGCTGATATATGGCGCACGAGTGGAGACATCGTCGCCCCTATCGTCGCCAATACTCCCAACAGCTCTCGCAGCGCAAGCTTCGCGGGAGTCCTCTCCAACTTCGATCAGGGCATACACCCCCAGGCGCAACACACCGGCTTTTACAATGACCCGGACATGATGGTGGTGGGAATGCAGGGGTTGTCGGACGCACAAAATCGCGTTCACATGAGCCTCTGGGCCATCTCCGGGGCTCCGCTGATTGTGGGAGCGGATCTGTCGAAGCTAAGCAAAGCGACCATTGAGATTTTGACAAACCCGGACGTCATAGCCGTAGATCAGAACCTCCTTGGCATTCAGGCGATCAAGGTGGATGAACCTCTGCCGGGCCTTCAAGTGTGGAGCAAGCCTTTGGCGACTCCTGGTGGACATGCCGTGTTGCTGCTCAACAGGACTTCTGCTCCCGCCAAAATTGAGGTGAGTTGGAACGAGATCGGCTTGGATTCATCCGCGTCGGCGACAGTGCGGAATCTGTGGGCCGGCAAGGAGTTGGGATCGTACTCTTCGACCTACACGGCGACGATTCCCGCCAGTGATGCTGCGCTATTGGTTATCCACGGTACTGACGCAAAAGCAACCCGATACGAAGCCGCGTCCTCCGCCAATGAGTTGAGTGGAGGAGCGACGCCGGAACCCTGCGAAACCTGCCCCAGCGGTCGGAGCATCACCATCGGCGGCGAGAGGTCGCTCACTTTCAAAATTGCGCCGCTAAAGAGATCCACCTTCGTTCAAATCCACTACATCAATCGCAGTACGAGTCCCCACACCACGCAGTTGAGCGTGGACGGGCAGATGCCGACGGATATTTTGTTTCCTCCCACGGGAGGTGGAGACGAAGTTGGTTCTATCACTATCGAAGTGGAATCCAAACAAGCGGGCTCGGAAAGCACTCTTGCGTTTTCCTCTCCGGGTGTTACGGGCCCAGCTTTCGAATCCATCTCTCTATTAGCCGGGGCACACTAACGGCGTATCGCTTTCTTGTGATCGGCTCCAAGGGGCGTGCGCACCAGTCTCCACTTTGTAGTACGTTCTGCGGATCACTCCCGCCGCCTTGGTTGCTGAGCTGCGAGTTGCCTTCCGCCTCAGACAACTGTCTTTCCAGCCCGAGCGGCAAGAGCGCCGGTTCCACGCACCCTTGTGAAACTTTGACTTTTACGATGACCGTGCCATCTACCGCGATGTCCGGAGGAAACTCGATGTCACACTCGACCAATCAACCATGCCGATCAGATGGGACGCGACCTGGAACCGGTGGAGACACCTATTGGGGACCAAGATCGAGTTGCAGGGAACGCTCGTCCAGACGGGCAAGTACCGTCACCGGAATGATCAGTGGGAACTAGTCAAGTGGGAGACCGCTTTGCCGAGCCGCATCCACGTGAAGGTTCCGGCCAACATCGCTGAGCAAATTGAGGCAGCCCGCAGGAGCTACCATCGGTTTGGCGAGTTTTCCGACGCCCTTGGCCAAATTCGTTCCCGCATAGAACGTGAGCCTTTGGAAAGGGAGCAGCTGCGCAGCCTCTGTTGGGACCTCGGTATCCCTGGGGACTTTGATATCGCCCAAATCACCTGGAAGCCGGATTACGACCAGTCATACTACCGCCAGCTCTGCCGGCGGGCGCGACGCCTGTTCCTA